>ULUY01037906.1_pt1 | contig 67955 bp, 83 predicted proteins | sample 1959031 | NCBI WGS metagenome assembly ULUY01 (sample SAMEA4835774, study PRJEB28245) | human gut metagenome | biome: gut microbiome; material: fecal sample | place: Denmark | collected 2008
TTTACAGTTTGACCATAACTGTTGAGTTCTCTGCCCATTTCGGACATTAACTCAAAACTGTTAGAATATATCCTCATATTATATAAATATTTAACCGTATGACATTGTAGAATTAACCCAGGTCATATGCCAGTAGCGCGAAATACAAAATTATCAAAATCCTCTACCTCTTTCATTAACAAGGGTATATCTGGTTCTGCACCGTTCTTTTAATCTCTAAAACTGGGTAATAAAATTTGTTTACTAATCCTATCCGCTTCTGATTTAAAAATTCCTTAGCTTCCATTGTTCTTTTGTTTTAAAAGTTTCTTTTTATAGGCTTTACGTTGAGAGTAAGAGATTACATTCTCAGGATATTCTATATCCTCGTATTCAAGAAGTAATTCTTTTGCTTTCATTGATTTATATGTTTCCTCATATAAATCTGGTCGAAGCACTTTAAAACTTCTAAAGAATACCTTGAATGAAGAGAATTCCTTCTCTGTGCCCTTTTGGAATTTTTTCCATATCTCTTTTATCCTCTTATTCCATGAATTCTCCTCTGCTCCTTTAAGTACCTTCTTCAAAGGTTTATGGGTATGATACATTAGAAGTGTCTCCACATTTCCGTACATTTGAGTCGCAAATAGGTTGATTTGTACTGACTGGTCCGGCCCATATACGTACTCTGACATTCGTTGAATTAATAGGAAATCGAATATTAACCTCTTGGTAATCTCCGAAGCCCGAACTACCATTGTAATAACTGGGATGTCTTCCCCGAATCGTTTTGAAAAAGTCGCAGCTATTAGACATTGTTTACCATTATCATGATGATTATTGAACATATAAGTTATATTGTAATTCTGATTGTACTTATTTCTCAGTACTCTCAGTTTACTACGCAACAAGTCAAGCTTATTAAAATCTATGTAGTTATTCAATAAGCTAGTCCACTTAGTTTCTTTATAATTGAAACACCGCCCATAATCAAATTCTGGGTCTACCCATGCTTTTCGTATTTTTATAAATACATTATACACTACTGCTACCCCACTATTAGCCATAGCTCCTTTCCCAAATAGGATTGGGTCTAATCTTAGGAATCCCTCATTGAGTTTTTCCCATGCTTCCTGTGAAGTAGCAAATTCTAACGAATGGAGGGACTCCTCCGTATTAAGTTGAAGCCCCTCTAATTTCTTATTCCAACCCGACATATAATTGGCTGATTTTTAATTGGTTACTAATAATTTGTAGTTTGCCTCCATAAATTGAGACGTTGTTTTTTAAAGAATAAACTAAATAATCCGCAAGGAGTAAACCCATTCATGGCTAAGAATCCCATATAGAGATAGAAAGCTTTTACTAATGATTCCTGAAAATCTATTTCTTTGGTCATTACTTGAGTTTGTTTCCAGGGTCTACATTTAAGGAAGTTCCTTGCTTTATTGAGTTCATATATTACTTCCCATAAATATAGCTTCTCGTTTTCATGAGATATCTCGCTCATTTCATGAAAACCTGGGGTATAAGAAACTATCTTATCATACTCTGCTCTATCCTCTCTTGCCCAATTGATTGAACTTAATATAGGATATTTCCTTACACTTCGATGATCTGGGTACTTGATGAGTAGGTCTTTGACTCCGATTGCCATTACCTCAAATAAACTCTTTGCATCTTGGTATTTCAGAATATCTTCTGGCAATATATTAGAATACAAAAGCAAAGTAAAGAAGAATCCCAAGGCATCTGCTTGTTCCTCATTTGCATTTGCTAGATGATTTAATACCTGAGTGTATTCTTCTGAGGTTAAGCAATCATTGTTCCATCCATAATCACGATATATAGATACTACTTCATCGGTAGATTCGAATCCTTCGGTTAATTCCTCAATAACCCTACCAATAAAATCCTTTAGGATAACTTGGTTCTTTGGGTTATTTATATCTAAAGGATAATCTGGTAACTTCTCTATAGATTTATATCCAGAGAATTGTTCTATCCCAAGACCATACATTTCTTGTAGTATCCGTGCCTCAGTTTCTTCTACCTGAGGCACTTGTTCATTTATATTCCTTATGTCCACTATTTTATGTTTTGAGATGAACCAAATCCTTTATCTCCTCTGCTTCCCCACATTTGTGATTCAGTATAAAACTCCTCTTGCTGAATCTCCTCTGGCTCGGTAATATAAATGGGTACATGAATAAATTGTACCAGCTTTTGACCAGCCTCGATAACCTGAATTTCTTGAGAAGTGTTATATATCCCAATATGTATCTCTCCAACATAAGGGGAATCCACTATCTCGGCAGTAAAGATTAACCCTTTCTTAGTAGCTATACCAGATTTGTTTGCTGCCATTAACATAGATGCAGGAGGTTCTAGCAAACCTTTGATACCAGATGGGATAAGTATACGATGACCTGGTTTTAAAGCTATATGCCTTACGAAATTTTCATTAAATGGCATATCTAAAATATACCCATTTGAATCAAATTCGTTCTTGTCATGAATATCCTCAGGATATAAATCAGTTGGTACATAAAAATCTAACCCAGCATCATTTGGGTTTGCTCTGTTGGGAGATACTACCTCCCTTACTTTGATAAATCTAAATCTGTTCATAATATATTACATTTACGTAAAAGTTGTCCAAAGGTTAATTTCTCGGGTCTAGAAACATGTACTCCCAATGAATTACACATCTTGATTACATCGGTAGAACCCTCCATACATAAATTAGCAAGTACATCTTCTTGCTTTACAAAATAGTTTGGGTTGTTAAGGTATACCTTGAACATAGCCCATATCATCTCTATTGGTTTCATCATTATTTAGTACACTCTTTATAAAGTTCTCTAATACGTTTTCTTGGTACTTCAAATTTCTCAACGGTTTTGGTAATAACCTCTTTTCTGTCTTTCCCTTTCCGAATCAAGCCTCGGATGTATTTCTTGATACCAACGGTATCTTCAAGTACATCTAAATCCTTGTATTGATTCTTCTGTTCAAGTTCTTTTCTTGTAATGTTCAAGTTCTGTGACATCTTAAATGCACATAGTTCTGAGTCTCCGCATAGTTTACATTCCTTAGTTGATAAATCATACCCAATACCAAAGCAAACATCGCCATTAGTACCCAACTGAGTTAAATCTATTGGTGTTAAAATATCTTGTTTACTTAAATCGGGTAACTTTTTTGGTTTACTTTTCTTACTCATAGCTTCCCTTTTATTATACGATGTACTGAAGTTTTACTAATCCCCACAGACTTGATTATTTCAGGGATAGAAAAACCCTGAGAATGTAGGGTTAATACCTCAGATTTATAATTAATTATTTTAGATTTTCTTTGTCTACCATCATTAACCATCTGTTTCATGTTTTGAGATTGGGTTCCCCACTTAAGATTACCTACCCTATTATTCTCTGGATTATTATCCTTGTGCATTACAATAGGATAATTATTGGGATTAGGTAAAAAGGTTAAAGCTACTAACCTATGAACCTTAACTCTGTGTATAATTTTAACAGTATAATAACCATTATGAACTTTGGTAGGAGTAAGTTTAAAAAGAGAATTACCTCTTTTCTTAAGTATATCCCCATCTACAGTTGCATAATAATCTGAATATCCAGGGATTGCCCGTATATATAAATGATACTTAGCCATTATATATCCTTTTTACGTTTATAATAAATGTATATCTCACTGTTATCTTCTATCGGAACATAGGAATAACCCATGTTATTAATAAATAGTTCCCTGAGTTTATATAATTCTTGGTATGAATTTCTATCATGGCTTTCTTGACATACTTTGACTACCATACCATTACTCCAGTACAGATAGAAATAATGAGTAAAGCATTCGGGAGTATTTTGAGAAGTTTCCAAGCTTGATATCCATATCAAATCTCTACAGTTGAATACATGTTTAGGGTTGGGTACCTCTCCAACAATGAGAGACTTAAACCATTCTTTAATCTTCCTCATCATAAGTGTAATTAATATGTTTACAATTGGGACAGACCCATTCTTTGAAATGCCATCCCTTGATTTCCAAATCCTCTTTATGAAAACGTTTCTTGCATGAATGACATTGATAACCATCCTTAGAAAATATGAAGTCTAAAGCGAGTATTATTATCATAATAACCACCGCAATTAAAATATATTTCTCCATCACTGAAAGCCTTTAATTTTCTTTTTAGTGTTATTGGGTTTCCTTAAGAGTACCCAGCAATAAATACCCGATGCAGAGATTTGAATTATCTTCCAACCATCCGATAAAAGAGTAGTTAGTTTAGTATCATCTTCGTCTCTGATACATATTAGTTTATCATTATTCATAATGCCTATATGCTTATTAATTGTAATCTTCTTTTCCTCCTACGGAGAAAAAGTAAATACTCATAGTACTTCTAGTTAACTCTTAATAAGGCTATGGTTAGGATGTTTCTTCCATAGCTTATCTAACAGTATTACTTTCAATTCTTGTCTCTGATAATATTGCTTCCGATGTTTACCGTGCCTATCTAAATAATTCCCAGGATAATGAAGGTCATCAAGGTATACCTTATTTTTAGATTCATCGGTTCTTACCAAACGACCAAGGAATTGAATGGATTTTTCTTGTGAATCCATACTTGCGGTATTGAGTAAGTACTTAAGCTTAGGAAAGTTTTTACCTCGAGCAATGATTGTAGTTGATACCAGGATATCTATTTTACCTTCTCTAAAATCCTTCATTATTTGTTGTCTTAACTTAGAAGGAGTATTAACATGCACATAGGCAATATTATAGGCATCGCCCAGTTTCTTTTTAAAGAACTTATATAGATTTTCACAATGTGCAATATGCTTGCATACTACGAGAGCAGGGTATCTGCCTTGATTAATATTCCATCGTAACCGAGCATAGGCCATTTTCCTTGCATACTTATTCAAAGTAATAGAATCATCGTATATTTCCTTATAGGAAATACAATCAGATTCCCAATTACCATACCAGGGTTTACCAGGTACCATCTTTACAACGGTTTTTGTTGAGTAACCCTTTTTGATAGAATCCTTGAGTTTGAACTCAGCAAGTACTTTACCAAAGAAACATTCTAAGTTCATATTCTTAACTTTATCCTTAGCAAGCTTACTCATATAAATGGTACCAGATAATCCTATACGAATTCTGGTATTAAATAACCGAGTGATTACATTCTGATATTGTTTACTACCCCCCTGGTCAGCCTCATCTACAAGTACCATATCTATCTGAGATAATTCTTTTTGATAGAATCTCATGTTCCTCGAAATAGACTGAACCATACCTATAGTAAAATTACTCCAGTTTAAAACCTTGCCTTGAACAAAAGTGATATCTTCTCCCGGAAGATATTGCTTAAATTCTTCTCTAGCCTGGTTTAACCAATCCGAATCATTAGTTATTAGCAAAGTCTTTAACTGCTTCTTATAGGATAAATATAAAGACGACATGATAAGTGTTTTACCTGCATTAACAGTGTAATCTAATACGCCAATATGAAAAGGTGTATTCCCTATCTTATTATTGATAACTGCCTTAACAGCTTTCTCTTGCTCTGGTCTTAATTTATATTTGCCTATATTCGTAACTACTTTACTGACTTTAGGTAAAGGTTGTCTCATATCTACAACTTTAGGTTTAATCCCCATTTCAATACACATATCGTATACCTTGGGAAGTAAACCTATTTTAAATTGCCCAGTCTTGGTGATGTAATGAATCTTACCGTCCCAATTCTGCATACCTCTTTGCCTTGTCCTTAAATAAAAGGCATTCGGATGTCGAATGGCAAACTCATTATAAAGTTTCTGTGCGAACTTAAGAGGTAAGTCGAGTTCGCACAAATTCCCATTCTGTATGATTATCCTACTCATTTGATAATTACTGTTACACCCTTAGTGGCTTTATCCATGCCCATTGCTTCCTTAAGAAGTTTGATATGATATTCCTCATCGGCAATCAATTTCTCAAGGAAATAATTCACATCATCGTAATCTGGACGTTCCTCGTATTGAGCAATTGCTCTTTGGATTTTCTTGTAGTGACCAATAGTTTCTATCTCGGAATTCAAAGCAATCTTTAAAGCTTGTTCCCAAGTAGAACCAATCTCAATCGTAGGATTAATATTCATGGTAGAGTAATCCTCGTATGGGTCTGCCCTTTGTAAGAAATCAGATATCTTATCAAGGTGTCTCATCTCTACCAAACCAATACCCAACATCAATTCTGATATTTCTTCAAATCTAGAAGACTGTTGGGTATACATAATGATGGCACTTAGTTCTGAGAACTTGGCATTCTTCCAAATCACATAGAACATATTAATTATCTCATCAGGCCATGGTTCGATATCCTTAAAATCTGGATAATCCACGGATTGGTCTGAATACTTGAGGACATCTATAAAAGCATTAGCTGCATCCTCTACTCTGTTTCCGAAAAATTGTAAACCTTTCATATCATTTTCTTATTTTATCCCAAAGACTCCCCTCTACTTGAGGCTCGTCTAAGGTTCGTTTATCTTTATTTTTATATAAGTATTTATTATATCTTTCGATAGCCTTATCATTATACATCTGACTTGGTTCTGGTAATCCATTACACCAAGCAAGAGCTTCGAACTGGGCATCCAAAAATTGAAATACATTCCAATCCTTTTCATCCATTAGATTATGAATCCTAAGAAAGTGAACATATTTCTCTGGCTGATGTTCATAAGATTCATAAATACCAGTAACACTAGCAACTCTTTTTATGAATTCATCATGGATGTCTTTGGTAAAGCCTGGGTCCTTATCCCCCTTGAGTTCTAATTCGGCCTCTACCTGATTAGTAATGTTCTCCTGCATGGATAATAACCTTTGCATAACATTACGATAATCAGTCATTCTCTTTAACCCAGTCTCAATGTATTTAATAAAACCTTCCCGGGTATCAAATTTAAAATCTTCACAAAAGGTATTACATACTTCTGCAAGCTTTTTACAATTTGCCCATTCTCGGGAATTACTCTCATTTATTTTACGAACTCCCCTATGCTTTAACTTTATACGAGTTGCGTATAAAATATCAGCAACAAGGGCAGCATCTCCCTTGGATGCTAGTAAAATGTTAGAAACTTTCTTAGTATTCTTATTGTTAGAAACTAAGACTGCTCTATGATTTATTGCCTCCTTTCGAGCAATAACAAAAAAAGCCTCAACTGGGAAATTATCTACCTCTAGGGTATTTAATATTTCCTCAAACTGAGACTTAGTTATATGGATAGATGGTTCACGCATAAATATATTATTTTATAATATAATAGGAACTCCCTATTTCAATAAGTTTCTGATTGATATCAATTCTTGATAACTTTGGTACCTGGTAGCATATACTAACTTAAGTGTCTGACTTCTCCCTAAATCATTTACGTCTTTTCCGTCTGGTAAAAACACCACCTTAATCTTTTTATAGGACACAAGTTTGAGCGCCAGATTGATTGCGTATTGCTTAGCGTCTGGGTCTAAAAGGATAATATATCTTTGGCATTGGGATTTAAGTAACTCATTGACTTGGAATGCAGATATAGCTTTGCCCATTGTGGCAATTGCTCTATCCCCAATTGTGAGAGCATTAAGTGCTCCTTCGCAAATGAATACCGACCGATACATCTCCAACGCGTCATGATTAAAGATGATAAATTGTTTTCCCAAACCGGTGATATCTTTGTCTGGGTTATTATATCTGGGCCCTTTGCCGATAACATTTCGAGCATTGTAATACCTAAGTTGTCCTCGATAATAAAACGGGATGATAAGGTACCCATATGTCGTACCCATTGTTCCATAGCCGATACCGTATCTTGAAAACTTCTCGAGATTAAAGCCGCGTTTCTTGACATACCCTCGAATGCTTTTTGCAAGTTGGCTGTCTCCAATCGAAATATTTCTAAATCCCTCAGGGAGATACAGGGGCTTACTCTCGGCAAGTTCGATTTTCTCTTCCTTAAACTGTAGTTCATCAAATTGTCCATTGTTCAAAAAGTTAATTAGTTCATGGTATTCTGTAAATCCCTCTATATCCATTATCAGTTGAGCAGGAGAAGGATGGGCATTACATCTAAAACAATTGGTTCTATACATAGAAAGGTTAACTCCCAACTTCTGTTCTCTCCCGCAATATGGGCAAGTGGGAATGCGTAACCATCCGTGCTTATAATCGAATGCTCCCAATCGTTTAATAAAGTATGTCCTTAGTCTAGATTTAAACTGGTTTGTTATTTTCATATCTTTTCTTCCCGCATATATTACAGTAATACTCTACATGACGTTTCTCATAATACTGGGCTTTCCTTCTCCCGCCTTTCTTAGAAAAAATTGCCCTACGAGGTCTCTGTTTAAACTCAGTCCAATGAACTGCTACCCATTCACGATAACCCAACTTACATCTAAATATCTCCAGTAGTTCTTTCCCTTTTCTTAGAATCCGCATCCGGGTTAGTATTCTTTTTAAATTGTTCATCCAACTTACTACCATATACTTCATCATATTGTTTACGTTGTTCCCTTGTAAATTCCGTACATCTTTGCCTTTCGACATCGCATTTGAATAATGCTCTACCGGAAGGAAGACCATCCCTTTGTACTACTATCTCAGCTCGAAGAATATTATCTTTTTCTTCTTGCTCAGTAGAGTTAAGACCCATGATAACCTGAGCATTACGAACGATTGCAATTGAACCAGAGATATCATTCTCATCATACCGAGTAAGCCTATGCTTTTTACCTTCACGAGTAATGTGATGAGCAGTCCATATAATGTCTAAATGTAATTCCTCTGCCAGATTCTGAAGATCTACGTATACATTAGATATTCTTTCGAAATCTTCCCTATCCCCCGCTATTGATGCAAGTTTACCAGCGTAGTCAACCATAAGAACTTTAATATCGATTCCTTGATTACGAAGTTGAATTATCTTTTCCCTTATATAAGTGGTATTAGTAATCATTGCTGGTACACGCTCAACTACTAATTCAACTCCAAACCTTGCAAGTTTCCTTAAGTGCTTTGCCTCAAGTTTATCATATTCACCAGAATATAATTCCTTCTTGGTTTTATTAATACTGGATTGAATGAAACGGTCCATTATTTGTTCTTTACCATTTTCTGTATCAATATATAATACAGACTTCTTCATTCTAAGATAACCTCTTGCAAGATTTACCATGAAGAATGTTTTCTTTGCTTTAGGTTTATCCAATATCACATTAACCGAATGTTCTGGATAACCTCCTGCATTGGTTAAATCATTCAATTGCCTAAATGGGCATGGTAATACTGAAGGTTCTGATTGCCTTCTAAACTGTCTCTCGGTAATATCCCGAATCATATATAAAGGTTCATCTTCTTTCTTAGGTTTACTTTTCTGAAGTACCTTTTCAATCTTCCTCGAATACTCTTCGTATTGTTCGAAGTTATCCAAATCGAAGGAATCATTTAAGTGCTTCATCTCAACATAAGTAGAGAACTGATATATCTTTTCTTTTATATAATCAGAATCCGATAGGGGTATATGATAGAGATTACTTATTAGTTTATTGATATTGGGTATATCATCTTTAGTTACCAAATCCACATAGGTTTTAGATTCTAGTAACTCTTTTAATACTTCCTTTAAGATATTCTCGGAGGGCATTCTGCCTTGCTTCTTAAAATATTTTGATATACCCTCGAAGATAAGGGAGTGTTCTATGAGAACCAGGTAATTGGATTTAATCCTTTTGAGTACTAATCCTCCTTCCTTATCTTTTAAAACAAACCTGAGTATCTCGAACTGAAACTCAGGAGTGAAACTGAATTTGATTTTGTCTTTAAACTTCTTCATATCTATATTGCAATATTATATAAACTAATAGATTTTGATAGTACCGAGATAGTTCTAAGTATGTTGACATCTATCTAGAAACTACTAATCCACTACCTTAAGCTCCCGAATATTTAATATTATTATTTTATATAAGAAAAAATACTTATATTTGCATAACGAATATTTAAAAACATGGGAAAAAGTAAAGGAAATAACGGTTCAGAGCTTCATCGATTAAAACCTATGCAAGAATATGATGAAGCTACTTTCAACAGACTTTATAAAGTTTGTAAGCCAGTAATTAGAAACCTTACCAGACAGATTGATTATAAACGGTTTAATCTTACACCGGATATTATCCAATCTTATTTCTGGGATAAGATGTTATTTGTTTTCAACAAATACTATGGTGAATGTACTGAAGAACATCTTAAAGCAAGAATCCTTGCATCACTTAGTACATTCAAAAATAAATTGCTTCGTTCTGCATACGGAGAACAGGCAGAGTATAATCAAAGCCTCTTTAAACTCGATGACTTATTCGATAATGATAAAGAATTAGAGGATGATACCGAAGAAGAGAAAGCTAAATCAGAAATGCTTGATATGATGTATACTTATATGAAGGATAAGCTTTCTCCAGATGCCTATCTTTTGTTTGAGGTATTAATTACTCCTCCCCCTTTTATCAAGGAAAGGCTTGAAAATAGTACTCGAATAACTAATATAATGCTTATCGAATTTTTCGAAATGCCTAAGACTAATGAATCTATGAGATACATCTCGGAACTTAGACAAGATATACAATATTGGGAAGACCGAGCTAAAGAAGAACTTAAGTATTAACACAAAAGAAAAGGGGCGTTTCCCAACGCCCCCTCCCTAATTGATTTTTACTACGCAAAACACAGATTGTAAACAAATGTTTACTCTTAAACAATACAAATAATACACATGAGTTTTAATACTACTAAATAACTAATAACAACTTTATGATGATATTTTTTGGATATATCGTAATGTAATAGTCGGTGGCAATTTTTCAATATCCAAAGTTTCTACCGAAGTTTCTTGTAAGAAAGATTCCCCTAATAGGTTCCAGCTTACTACGATAGCACCATCTTGAATACCCTTGGTAGGAGTTCCTCTACCGAAATCTCCATTCAATCCCGTCTCCCTATTAAAGAAAGATTGAGGACGAACGTTCTCCCAGTTATTGGCATCATCTTGTTTACCTTTAGATACACCAAGAGCATGCCTATGCTTAGGAAGGTCATCACCTTTAATAGAGATTAAGAAATTACCCTTAGTTGGTGTATAGTAATCTCCAACATTCTGTAACATTACTTCATCCCCAATTTGAACACCTCCAGCTTGGTAACCAATAACTATTCTACCAGCTGCCTTAGTATATTCTGCCCAACCATTGGGTATTACATCGGTTTCCCAAAGAATAATAGAACCGATTGGTAAGTTAGCAGTACTCAGAGATTCAGAGAATTCTTTTCTGATAGCCTCAATTTGACTATCAATGTATTGCTTGATATTTAACTTAGTACCCGATTCATCTACTACTGGAAAGCCTGAATTTATCTGTTCTACTCTTTTCACTGATTCCCTCATCATACTCTGAGCAGCAGTAGTATAAGGGATTTCTTGAAACTTACCTTGATAGGGTACGATAGCAAAGTTCTCATTTCGTTTGGTCATTGCATCAGTACCCTTACCATATACTCCGATAAGAACAACGGAAGTTTTATTATTAGAGTAATAAGGGCAAGCACTCTCTACCATCTCTAGAAGATTGCTATAGGTCATATCGTAATTAGAATATACATCATTATTAATGATATCCGGTGTACGATTCTCTTCGGCAATCGGATAATAAATATCCAGAGACTTTTTAAACAAGGTGTAGAAGCTTTCGGAGGATTCATTCCAATAAGCTACAAAGTCTACTGGGTTATCTATAGGTTCGGAGATAGTAGTGTGTACTGCAAAGAGTAATACCTCTTCCGTTGAACCTTGGGTACCTTGGATGTTCTCAATGGTAATAGTTTGTTCATCAGATATAAATACATACCCATCCCTTGAAATACACCCAAAGTTTACATCTGGCAATTCTCCATCTTCTGAAGCCTTTGCCATATACCTTGCCATAATCCTATCCTTGATTACATTGGCATACTTACTTCCAGCAACTCCCTGAGGAGATACCACTAACTTGTTACCATTTATGGTAGCTGAGCCAAATCCACAGAATGGTCCTAAACCAGAAGGAGCAGCAATTGCCTCTGCTGCTTCCTTTGATTTAATAATACCTTCATACTTAAAGTACGTCTTCATTGTCCTTAGTATTTTTAAATTGATTTTTCTGTTCTGACATATCTTTAAATGCTTCACCTACATCCTTGAACTTTAAGGTTAACAATTTAAAGAGTATTCTCCATATACTATACCGTTTCTTAATACCATGTATTTCACAGATGTGTCCATATATACTATCTACTTCGAAACAGTAGCATATTACCATAACCGTTATTGATACCACTATTGGGTTCATCCCATAGGGTTCTCCAATAGCTTTACCAAGTACAGCACCAAGTAGAACATAGCAGATATAATCTACTATCTTGTTTAGAGTTCTTCTTCCAGCTCTAGATTTTCGAATTTCGATTTTCTGTAACCTACTTGCAGATAACCCAAACCATAAGTCTGATAGGATTAGAATTATTGCAAGGATTATCATCCATCTCAAATCATACAATATTCGTGTACACTCTCCCAATATACCCACAGTGAATGTCTTGAATAAAGACTGAGTTGTGGTTTCTGTTATTCTATCGATTGTTGAATTTATCATTGTTCTACTATTTGCCAAGATTGATTACTGTAAGTTGTAATGGTAAATGTTTTCTCTGAGAGGTCATCATGTTCCCATTCTAACTTTTGAGGACTAACACTTAAAAGGTCTGCATCTACTACGGTGAACTTAGTTCTCTTCGAAGTATCTTCCACTGATTCGAATATATACTCTCCAGCTTGTGCAGTTACAAATTCATAACCAGCACCACCTGCGTCATAAGTAGTTACTTTACCAACTTCCCTTATTCGACTATTGAAGTCAGGTTTATTAGAAGTACACTTGATTAAAGTAGATACTTGTTTAACATTCCCCTTTAGTTCTGCATAAGTAGGAGTACAAGAAATCTCGATGATTGTAGGATAATCTTCCAGTATTACTTGACATCTTAATGAAGAACCATCATCTGCCACAAAGGTATAAGTCCCAGCCTTGGTAAGAACAATTTCCTCATCAAGGTTATAGGTTTCCCCGTTCTCATCACAGGTAGCAGTACCACTTACATTGACCCCATTTTTCATTTCCTCAAGATGGAACTTACAAGCAGACTTCTCATCCAGTAATTGGTATACTGCATAAGTATCATCTATCTGGTCTTCTGGTAATGCCCAGTTGGGTTCTTTCCAATGACTGTCTGTAGCATCCGAAGGTACTATCTTTAACTTGTTCTGATATACTACTGGAGAGTTATTAACTACCAGAGTAGTCTTAGCAGTAGGATAAGCTACTGACTGGAAGGTATAAGTCCCTGCCCTATTTGCAGTATATACATATCCATTCTGAGCATCAAAGGTTTCTCCAGTTTCAATTACCCTTACTCTATAATCATCACCATTACCAGAGATACGTTGTATCTTTACGGTAGTCTTGGCAGAGCCATTGAATAATGTAACTGTTGGTGGGCTAACCGTAATTCTATATACTGCAGTCTTACCAGATACTACTTCGAATATACCTACACCTTCATCTGTTTCCCTTTTATCCAGTGTACATTTAAACTTATAAGTACCATAACTATTAGCAGTAAACTTATCCCCGTTCTTAAACAACTTAGTATCACCAATTAGCCTACAATATAGTTCACCAGTAAATGATTCTGGGTAATTCGATTCGATGGTAAGAGTGGTAGTAGCATCCTTGATACTTTGCTTATCCCTAACTCTAAATTCAGAAGGTGTACATCTTACCTTATATGTAACCTCTTCTCGAGTTACAACAAAGGAAGTTTGCTTTACTGGGAACTCTACAATCTCAAAGATGTAGGTACCAGGCTCTGAAAATTCCCAAGTTGAGCCAGAGACTTTCACTATATCAGTACCGGATAATCGTACATTACAGGTTTTCACGGTACCCTTATAGGATACGTTTGCCCTTACTACTGTACTTACTTTTAGGTTAGTAGGAGTTATCTTTCCAGTAATAGGGTCACAAGTAATAGAATATACTCGATTATAAGATTCTTGATTAACCGTGATTTGAGTTACCTTAGTAGGGTCTCCCACACTTCTAAAATAATAAGTACCTGCTCTGGGTATATTAAAAATGGAACCACTTTCGTGTTTAGTGTAACCCCAATTTATATTATCACTGGATATCTGATATCTTAGGTCGGCATTTATCCAATCTGAAGTTACAGTTACCTTTACCGGTACTTCATATACCTCTGAAGTAATAAGATTGGGTTGGTCCGGATTTACTAACTCAGCTTTAATTGTATACCCATCATTTACGGTAAACCCATATTGAATATCGAAAGATACATGATAGGGTATGAATCTTTTAAAGAAAGCCTCTACGGCTTCTCTAAATTTTCTGAAAGCTGCCGAGTTCGAAGTATATCCATGACCGGTAAGTCTAAAGGTTACCGGTATACATTGAGAACAATCGAAAGTATTATCATAGGTATACTTATCGTCATAATGGTAATACTGGTCAAAGTGTGGATTACCTTTTACCCAACCATCATAACTATCAGCCTTTGCAGGGTCAGTTACTACGCAGGTTAACCCATACAGCCTCATCATTATTTCGAAGAACTCAGAGGTACCTCTTATTTTAAAAAGAGATATCGAATACTTCAGGATGTTTCTTACTTGAGTACTGGTTAAAGTAAAGGGTCCCTCCTTTGGTATTATCCAAAGCTTAGATAACTCTTGGAGTTTATCATCGGAGTAGAACCCATTAAAGTACTCTGCCCATTTCTGTGCATCTATAGTGTTCCCATAAGCAAAGGGCATTTCTCCGAGGAATTGCCAAAGGAAATTGAGATACATATCCGGAGCCTTATCTATATCAATAATGTCTAAGATATTCTCAATATCCTTTGTAATGTAATCTTCAAAATGCTCTCCACAAATTTCTAGAAACCTCTCTAAGATGCCTTTGCCATTTACCTTATAGGTATCTTGAGCTTTATACTCGAATGGCAAAAAGTCGATTAGATTTTTGAGGTTTATCATTATACAATTTCTTTTACGGTTAAAGTCAATTGTGAAGCGTTTTCGAATACTGGTAAATTAAAGCCAGGGTCTTCATAGTCATGGTTAGGTTCTGATACCGTAATAGAATATCTGTAACCAGACTGATAATTATTGTTCTGAATATCCAAAGAGAAGTCAAAGCCATTAGCCTTATCTATTACCTGTATAGAATTACCTACAGTACCAGTAGCCATATACCCATTTGATACAGAACGTACAGTAAAAGTAGTTGATGAATTGAAGGTAATATAGTAAGTCATAGACCCTTTAGCCTTATTCAATTTAAACTGACCCAAGTTCAATTCTTTATTACCATAGATGGTAGTAGGCCAAGGTTTAATATAGAATTTAGTAAGGTGAAGGTAATCTACTGTTGATAAGTTATCTATTAAGGCATAGATATCTGATAACCTTACGCTTCCACCTATCTGAGCTTGCTCTGGAGAATAGGCATTGTATAATGCTGTAAGAATTTGAGTTTGTATCTCTGCAGTCTTATAAGACTTCTTACCGGTAACATCCATCTCTAGAATAATCTGAACCTTGCCTGCAGATTTAACCTTCAACCAAGTAGTCATAGGAGCCCTTTGGGATAATAAATTATATACCCTATTAATTAATTCAGAAGAAGCAACTGCTCCACCATCTGGGCTAATATATACTGTAAGCTTTCTACCGCATTCATAATCGGCTTTAGCTTTGTTTACCCCATCAACTAACATAGCTAAACTTTCGAAATCCTCTTTGGTAATTGCTACTCCCAAAGTCTTTACACTCAAAGGTATATGTTCTTTGAGCATTGTAAAGTTTTCATAGTTTGAACCACCTCCGGCATCGTAAGCATTACTTACGGTAGCATCAGTAATTGAAGAAGAGATTACTGAAGGTACAGAAGTAATAGTATTACTCTTTACATTACCCTGAGTACCATTGGTTAAGTAGAATACCACATTGGTTATTTTTGCTCCTGCTGCAGGCTTCTTACCAAAGGTACCATCTCCAAACATTATATAAGGATTGAGTGCCTCATCTACTGAAACCATGAAATGCTTATCTGTGGGTTTGGATTTTGCAAATGTATCTACTAATACCCAAGTTTCCCCACCTATCTGTAATGACATAGAGCCTTGTTCATAATACTTACCATTGGGTAGAGTACCAAGATGAATTATAACTCTATCTCCAGTGGGTATTACCATATTATTGAGAGCGCTTGCAGTATACTTCTCATGTTGTATAATTGGTACTTTACAAGTGGTTACATTTGAATACCAAGTTACGTCTCTGGCAGATAACCAAGAATTACCACTAGAATCTGTAAATAAAGTTCCTTGAGGTATAGTTAATTTAGCTCCGATAGAATTACCAGTAATACTTCTGGATAAGATTACATCTACTGTAGCAGCAATTGCTGCTCGAGCATGGTAATCTACCAAAGCCCCATGTTTAACTACCGAATCATACCTTCTTGCCGTAGATAGGAAAGTTTCCCTTGCCATGTTATCTACATAGTAGTGAAGTACTTCGGCAATTGCCGCAAACAATGAGAGGATGATAATTAAGATGTTCCCCTCCGAATAATCCGTTATGAGTTTCTGACCTTGAGGGTCTTTGAGTCCCATAAGGGATTCAACCAGCTTGGCCTTAATCTGTTGATAAGACCTCTGGTATGGGTTAAGCCATTTATTTGTGATTCCCATATTATTGTGTATTTAATGAATTATCCGACCGATTATAGGTGATATCGAGGTACTGACTAGAATTTGTTCCATTTACTACATAGGTTACTTCTATGTGTATTTTTGCATCAACTCTAGTAACTGTGATATTTTGGAAGGTTATCCTTTGTTCCCAAGCACCTATGGCTTGTTTTAAAAACTCTTTAATTATAAAACTTAGGGCTTGTGAGTTTGGTTCCTCAATACATTGCCATAGTTTACTACCAAAGTTTTCCTGTCGAAATCTCTGGCCTATCATGTAATATAATATCGAACTTATATTATCTCTGATAAGTTTAAAATCCCCATTTACTGGGTACCAACCTCTTTCACCCTTTTCATTAGTTGTAAGTTGGATAGGATAAGTTACACCTATACCAACTAAGTCTGTAAAGTAATTCTTTTCCATTAGTGTATGCAGGTTTTATCCTCATAATCGTCTACAACGAATTGTGAGAAAGGTTTAGTTACTTGAGTTACTGTAGGACCTGAAGAACCTGGTCCAGTAGTTACACCTGAGTGTACATGAGAATTGAACATACTGCGAAGTTGTTCTAGCTCTTGGATAGTTTGATTTAGTTTTTCTGTTAGTTGAGCAATATTGATTAACCCCTGATTTTCTCCGGTATTTAATATAAGGGTATCACCTGAAGATACATTGATATCCTTATTAGCTGATACCACTACATTAGATTCAGAATAAACTGAGATATCTCCATTAAAATAAAGATTTAGTTTCCCATTATTATCGTCTATTACAATGAGATTACCTTCTGGAGTAACTATCCCCATCTTATTTGGGCCATCCAAAGGTTGGGGTACTTGATTCATACTCCAACCATGGTATTCCCATAAGGGTTTAGTAGGATCACCAAATTCAAAAGTAATGAATACTATATCTCCTACCTTAGGGGCTAAGAACTTAAATCCACTACTTATTGAACCATGTTGTCCTTTCGGTAAAGCCCAAGCAAAGGTACCTCCCATTACTTCTGGTATACATACTTTTACCCTATTCATCTTCTTTTCGGTATCATTATTATCAACAACTATCCCCCGATAAATAGAGTAATACCTTCCAAGACCCTCTAATCCTTCTTCTGTTATTATTTTTGCAGTTTCATAGCCCATAATTACCTCACTTCCTTATTCTTAATATATTCCTTGAATCTCTTTATGGCTACTTCCATATAATCGAATTTAACCCAATAGTCATCTGGTACTTGAATATCCTTAATGGTTATTTTTCCGGGTACTACCTTGCCCGAAGAAGTAGTTAAACTGCCAGAGCTTACAGCTATACCCTCGGCTTTCTCGATTGGAGTCTTAGCCAATACTTCGGTATAATAAGCTTTCTTCCTAGCCATTTCGTCTCTACGTTTAATATCTAATACATTTCCTTCCTTATCCATAATACCAGATTCAATGAAATAGGCAACCTCATTGTAAGTCCAACTCAAATCCAATTCGTTGATATTACTCAAAGCCTTCTTATCTTTACCCTTAGAGGTTACAGCATTAGCTTTAGCATCATTAGCTACAACGGTTTGAGTAGACAATCCAGTCTTAGAAGTAGTAGAACCAGCCCTACTCGAGTTCTTCACTAACTCTAAATTAGTTACATATCCCTGGCCTGCATCCATAGAGTGGGTACATTGTTTTATATACCAAGGACCAGACCATCGTTTACCCACATTTTCTAAGATTAGTATTTGAGAAGAAGCTAGTAAAGGTCTTCCAACAACTTGCATTTGACAAACCAGTTTACTCTCTGTATGCTTTAAACCACCATTAGCATTAGCATTAGCTGCCCAAGCCCACTTATCTATCCCTCCGTATCTACTGAATAAGTTATGGTAAAGTTTGTACAGCGGTATTTCAACATTAGCCTTTTTCCAATGTTGAACTTTTACTGTAACACTGAATACACCAAGGCTGGGGTTTAATGGATTTTTATATTTGATAACCGGAGTGTCATCAATCACCATGGTATAGGGACCTTTCTTTAAAGCCGATATACCTCGATAAACACTTTCTTCATCCTCTAATCCCCAAGCATTAGCTCCACCCTTGGGAGTATGTTCTGGGTCAAAGTCTCTTGGGTCCAGGTCTTCTATGACCATGTATTCCATTTGGTCTTTACCCTCAAAAAGGTACCTTTCGTTCTTAAGGATATTGTATATATCTTCATCTAGGGTCTTACCATTAACCACATTCTTAAGGGCTGCATTTAAAGCTGCACGTCTATCAGCAGGAAATTCTTCTCTTTGAATGGTTTTATTTATGATACTTCTTACCTGGTCTGTACTAAGTTCATTAAGGAATTTTTCTTTACCTTGTCTATATGCTTCGGCTGGGTTAGAAGCAGAATATTCTGCTACATCTTGATTCCATTTGTCATTCAATTGTTTCCTAGCTTCAATTGAAGCTCTTAAGTTAGGGTCGGTACTTATAGTATGCTTTAATCTCATTTCCATAATAGTTGGTATATCTTGAGGATTATTTTCAGCACCATATTTACCTACTGAGGTATGCCAGTTCTTATAATATACCCCATTATTCTCATTAGCTACTATCTCGGGTAATTTTTCGGTATCATCAATTCCAGTACTTAATATTTCTAAGTCTTTACTTTCAGGATTAATAGTAGGAGAGAGTGTAGCCTTAACTCTTTTAGTTACCTTCTGAGTAGAAAATTGAACACTGAGTACTTCGCCATTCTCACCCTGATAAGTATAAACAGTTACAGGTTCTTCATGGAATTTCCTATTGTGTATATAAATAACATTATCTCTTGAATCTATGTACCAAGGGCCATTAGTATAACCTCTCATCTTTTGTTCTAATTGAACTAAGATGTTCTTGCCAACTAACCCAAAGTCACTATTAATCAGAGCCTTCAAATCTTCTGGCATAGCCACTTCTGCTATCCCACTGTATTTGTTAGCATAGAGTACTTTACCAGTAGTGGTACGGGTATTCTCTGTAGGTACCTGTAGTGACTCATATACTTTATTACTTATTATTCGTTGTTCCATTACTGAAATATTTCTATGATTACACCTACACCATTATTACAGCCTCCATCTAAATATGATGATAAACTGTTCTCTGAAGCTTCAGAGAAATTATATGGTGGTTGATATCTTAAATCACCGATAGAGTCTATACACTTGATAGTTACATGAGTACCAGTAGAATCAAACTTTGCCTCAAAGTCCCTGACCTTAATGGTTTTAATTGGACCTGATATGAATTGACCATCTGGGTATATATATCCCCACTGTAAGCATATCACACTACCCTCTTGTAAAGCATCTATATCTACAGTATCTGGGTCTCCAGTATCAAATGTAATTGTAGCAAGATTTTCTTTTTCTTCATCATACCTATAATTCCAGGTACTAATATAAGCTCCAAGAGGTATACCAGTAATTTGGTTCATTATCGGCATACCTCTGAAATCGAATAGAGCCAAATACGGTTGACCCATTCCGTTATATAATATGGGTTTTTGTTTAGCTGCCATAAACTGGGATTCTTATGAGTGTTCCACTTTCCACCTCTTTAAAAGGATTTAATATACCATTAGCTTCTGCAATAAGATACCATTTACCAGAATCACCATAATATCTATAGGCTATATTCTGTAAAGTCTCTCCATCCTTAATAGTGTGTTGAATATCATTAGGGGACGAAGGTACAGAAACTACCGGAGCTTCTAAAGAGTAATCACCATCCCCATAATTTAGAGCATAGGCATTATTATAAGGACTAGCTCCCATCAAATATTGGTTAACATCAATCATATTTAATACCTCCCGTCTTTTTAAGTGAATCGGAATTTATAAAATCTCCATAAGATAAGTTATATGCACTTACTCTCTTGAAAATCAATTCTTGAGTTGCTGCTGCAGGCAATAACCTACCATTACCAAAAGTAGCTGGCTTTCCAGGTACCCTTATTCTATAACCGTTCTGAAAGTTCTTCAGAGTATAAGTTGCTGAGGTAAGGATATAATTGTGGTTATCGAATATACCAGAATCCCCCCATTCTATCTTAACAATTGGGGGAGCAGCCTGGTAACCATTAGATTTAGACCATGCCTCTAATAACCTACATTTATTGATTACCTCCTCGGGATTTTCTGGGTCATTACAGTACCAAGATACGTTGAATTGAATAATATCCTCAGCACCAGTAAAATGATACATTGGTACATTACGTCCCATTGATTTAATGGTTGCCCATGTGGTTTCTCCTCGGAAGTCTAATTCCGGAGGTCTATTCTGTAAGGTAATGTATTGAGTGGGGTTAACAGTCATATTATATATCCTTACCTCATTCTGATATATAACCTCTGCTTTAGCCTCGAAGTTTCTGTAATTAGTAGTATTCTTATTTCCCTTTGCTGGGTCTACTCCTTCGCCTTCTTCTAATCTTGGAAATTGTAATTCCATTCTCCATTTAGCCTGGAGCTGTTTGTTTAGGATTGGGTTCTTGGATGATATCTGAGCTTCTCCTATTACCCCATTAGGGTCATAGAGTTTACCCTTTTGAGCATCATCTTTTGGAAGAGTAGAAATAGTTCGATTAAGTAATATCCGAGCTCTCCATAGTTTATTTAAGGGACCCGTAAGAACACCTGCTGTATCTCTTGTAAGGTCATTGTATTTTTCAACAATCTTACCTGCTGCTTTATTTAATACTCTAGCCATAGTGTTTTTAATTTTATAATCCTAATGCTACACCAGTATAATCTTGCTGAGAACCCAAAGAATAATCTCCCAATATCTCACCATCTACACTGATATTAATCTTACCGTCTTTTAAGCCATCTCTAATAGCTGCTCTCATTGCATTCAGAAACCTTTCTTCATTCTGAGCCCTGATTGCAGAGGGGTCTTCTTTATTCTGAGCTTCTGTATTTCTATCTACTGATTTAATAAGACTACTTCCTACCTCTATTAATAGTGGAAGACCTACGGTAATTGCTAATCCCCAGGGTCCACCAAGTAATCCCATAAGTCTACCACCGAGGGATGCTAAACCCTTTATAGCACCTTGCCTAGCCACTTGACTACCAACTTGGGCACCTGCTCCAGCTAAAGCCCCTCCAGCTAAATTACCCGCCATAGTAGTTGCTAATGGTACTCCAGGATTTGGTGTCTTAACATATCTTCCGATTTTAGTGTTATAAAATCTACCAGCAGAATTCATACCAATACCGCTTGACATCATTTGGAGTTGAACCATGGTTCTCATAAGGTTAACCATCCTTACCATGTGTGCTTCCATAATGGCAAACTGAGTATTAGTTTTTATTGCTGCAGCAGACATACCTTCAGTAGAAGCAGTAGCAATAGTTTGTAAATACCCAACAGACCTAATAATACCTCTTACAGTATTAAACCCTGCAACTATAGTACCCACTACTACTGCAGTAGCTCCTATCCTAAGACCAAAACCTCCAACCCAAGTTTCTGAGATAGAATTAATTACGTTGATTATAGAGTTACCCACATTTAGTACTGGGGTAAAGATTCTACCCAAAGCCGCACCTGCCGTAACGGTTAAGTTCTCTATACTTGATTCAAATTGGTCGATTACACCAGCATCTGTTTTAAGACGTTCTTCATTGAGTCGATTTACTGCCCCCATGTTTTGGTCATAAGTTGCAAGTATCTTACCCATCTTATCTCTACCAGAAGCAATATCCCTAAGTACTGGGAGCATACCACGATTACCCCGAACCCCAAAGATATTAAAGAATGTTGGTGTTTCAATTCGTGAAGGTAAATCTACTGCTGCCTTAGCAAACTTCTGATAGATAGTGTAAAGGTCTATAAGGTTACCTTGAGCATCGAAGAATTCATCTGGACTTAAGCCCAGGTCTGCTAAAGCGTTATAGCCTTTCTTTTTTTGATTAACAAGGGATAGTTGTAAGTAACGAATCATATTAGCCAGTGAGGTACCTGCCATAGAACCTTGTATACCCATATCCCCCAATACACCAATAGCAGCAGCCGTTTGCCGAAGGTCTACTCCAGCAGTTGCCATATCTGCTCCTGCATAAGATATGGACTGGGCTAAGTCTGTTAAAGATATATTTGCATTAGTAACTGCAGTATATAAATCATCGGTTACTCTAGCGGCTTCTCCCATTGGGATTTGGTACATTGACATGATATTGGTCATCAAGTCAGCTACACCACCTTTCTGTCCCACTGGCATTGTAAAGATTGAAGCCAGCTTAGATGCTGGCCCAATCATTTCTTTAATAGCATCGAATTTATTACCTGCCATAGCCAGGTATCTTTGTCCTGATGCAACATCCGAAGCAGTAAGAGGTGTTATCTCATTGACATCTTTTGCCAATTGTAACATTTCTCTTTGTTCTGCAATGGTGGCACCAGCAATTTTCGAAGCAGTCCAAACTTCATTCTGAACACCCGCAGAGTATTTATAGGCCCTTGCCATTCCCCCTACGAGCTGCATTCCGAAGTCCATTGTATTAGAAGCTGACATCTGTATACCTCTATTCCAAGTATTCATATCATTCATCATTGTTCTGAATGACCCAGATATCTTGCCAGCTTCTTGAGAGAATCGGTCTTTTAAAACCATGGCAACACCGACCTCTACTATACTCCTACTGGTATTCATAATTTACTTTCTTTTCTTTAATTGTTTATAATATTGCTCGGCCATTTCCTTGAATATTTTCCTTATTCGGTACGGAAGACGTAAAAAGCCGAAATAGTCTAAGGCTATCTCGGCTCTGGTGATATAAACAAAATCACTCTCTAACATTACTCTTCCGTCAGGTAGAAAAAATTCGGTGCCCAAACTATAGGATAAGTTCTTTCTTCTCCGGTGGTTGGATTAGTGATATGGGATTCACCTTTGAAGATAGGGTCCATAGATAAGATATGCTTTCTCATCTCAGCCATATCCTTTGCAGTAAACGGAGTAAAGTTTTCTACCTTCTCCCAACTACCATCGACCTCTAAGTGAAGATTACGGCAAAGAAGGGGAGCATTCTTAGTTTGTTTATCCAAAGGCAACTTCATGAACTCTTGTTCTCCCTTACCTGTCATACAATCGAATTTAATTCTCTTGCCAGATGAAAGAGTGTATTCATGGTCTACCAATCTAACTCCCTCTGGATAATAAGGGATAGCATCTGGCTTTTGATTTAAATCCTCTACAGTTGGAGTAGTACCGTAATCGAAAAGGAACTCATGAAGGTCTTGGCCATAAGTAATCTTACCACCATTCTCTTTGCCCCAATCATATTCGAATTCTACTTCCTCTCCCAAAGAGAAGATACGAGAATTGAAGATAATAGCATAACGGTCATTGACTGGTAAGTTAAGGGCATCATCTACGGTTAATTTCCCATTAGGGGTAGCAGTAGTTCTAATTACAATTGCTGCAATGAACTTGGTAAGGTTCATCAAAGTCTTCATGTCTGAAAGGTTACTGAGAATATCTTCATCAGCACCATTCTGTTCTCTGATTTCATATTCGAAACCAGAAGGTCCGGTAAATCTAAATGTTCTAAATTCCATAATTTGATATATTTAATGTTTACAAATGTTCATAGTACTCCGTATAACAACAAGAAAGGGGTGAGCTCCTATCACAGGAATCCCACCCCTCCACCGAATCTTAGTGAAAATAGACTAAGGAATTAGTATTTATCTGCAGTACCAACTGAGAACTCTATGGACTCAATGGTATTCTCTGAAGCCATTCTGTCCAAGTCTAAGCCGGTAATCTTACATGGCCATACCTCTTCGAAGACGTGGGTATTAAGAACCGAGACTCCATCTTCGGCAAGTTCATTTACAATAGCCGTTTCCCAATATTGGCTTGGTACCAAACCTCCACCAACTATGTGGTCTTGGCAAGCATAAAGCCAATCATGAAGCCATGTGTCTGAACCTGCAGTAGTCATAAGTTTCTCTACAATAAGATTACCTATAGTAACCCTACCTGCAGTTTTAACGTCTCTATTGACGTCCCCATGAGCAACCTGGTCAATTTCAATATCTGGCAAAGTACAACTTTGGAATAGATAAGTATTGATAGGGTGTTTGGGGAACATGATGCTCCACAAGAATTTCTTCCGTGGGTTTTTTACTTTTGCTCCCATTGTGTTATGAGTTTATAAGTTATTACTTGTTTCTACGATTGATACTGCCTTAGAAGCTGCATCGATTACAATCTCCATAGTTACCTCTTGCATAGGAACTACATCCTTATACTTAAGGATAGCACGGTACTTACCCTGACGAGCATCTGCTTCGTTATTAACCGAAAGGTCATCCCAAGAAGTTGCATCTTGGTCACCCATCCAGGTATACTCGGTCATAGCATCTTCATCTACCAATGAATCCAGTGTAGGTTTAACCTCCAACCAGATTCTCTTCCAAGTACTCCAAACGTTTGGTTCTTCGATATACTTGTTGAGTACCGGGCGAAGGAACTTCTTCAGATAGAGATTCAATCTTACAATTGAAAGGAATCTTTCAGAATCCTGTTTCACTTGAGAAGAGAAGCAATGCCATAGCATGGTTTGCTTACCTGCATCTGGAGTATCTTTGATTACCACCTCATTGATATAATTCTGAGCAAGGGTGTTCAGTTCGTTATATCGAGAAGGAGAACCATAGTTGGGGCATACTGGACCAACTGCATCCCCAATAACTCCTCGGTTCATACCTGCAAAGGATTTCCAAGGACCATATTGAGTAGCAGAGGCATCTCCCAAACCAACAATAGTACCCACTACATCGGAATCCTGAAGATTACCGTTTTCGTTGTAGTACTTAAGTCCACCACCAAAGTAGGCAATGTACTTAGAGTTACCTACAGTACCAAGGCAAGTCTGTACCCAAGTAACCTGAGCTTTGTAATCTCTTGCCTGAGTACCTTGAGTATAATGGGTTAAGTGTTTGGGAACTTCGATATACAGTACCCATTCCATCAGTTCTTTTGCCATATCGGCAGCAGCCTTGTATACTTTGAGTACCTCTGAATCTTGTTCCAAGTGTTGAGAGATATGTGAAATAAACAATTGGTAGAAGTCTGTGTAGTCTTTTACCAAGTCCAGTGAAGCAATCCATTCTTCGGCAGTTGGGGTGGAACCTGCACTACCGATAGTACCATTAAACAGTTTCTCTGTTTCGGAAGGTGCAGCATCTCCCACGGTAATAGTGATAGCATTCTTAGTACCATCAATATCATCGGTAAGCCACTTAATTAGGTTTTCAAAAGAGGAACCTGCAGTAATTACCGGCTTAATATATTCCGAGTTCTTAGCAAATGCACTAAGAGCAAGGTAATCTACCGAAGTATTATTGTTATCATCGGCAGTTTTGTAGGTTATTACTGGACCCTGTTCAAGTACTTGCCCATTAGCCGAATAGATTTTATAATACAAGGTATTAGCTTGTTTATAAAAACCAACCTGGAAAGTATCTGCACTACCAATGGGATCTCCATATCCCTTGGTTACTAATCCAAAACTATAGGTAGTACTACCTGATTTGAAAGTAATCAGAGCAGAGGGTTTAGCCGAGTCGGGTACAGCAGAAGCAACTGAAATCCCATCTTCTGAATCTTTAGCTTTTCTTGCCGCAGTCGAAGAAGCAGTTACTGTACCTTGAGTAGCTCCCTTGCCAAGTACTCGAATAACACGAAGCTTAGAACCACCCTGCAAAGCCTTTTCGATATTTGATACAGAACCATCTGGTACAATTTCAGAACCATAGATTCTTTGGAACTGAGGGAAAGTAGAGATGATTTCTGAGGGGTCATCGTATGGGCCCTTAGTAGTTCTAGCCAATACACAAGAAACTCCTAACATGGGAGTAGTTTGAAGAACATTGTTGTTCTTAAACTTAAAATCAACATGAGGTGAAGTTGGCATAATTCTATTGTGATTAAAGTTAATTACTCGTTTAATTTATACCCTAGAGTATTGTACCTATGCCTTAGGTACTTTTAACTCTAGCATCTCATTTTCGTTTTGTTCTAACAATCCAATAAGAACTGATATATCCTTGATGGGTGTAAGAGTACCTTCTCCCAAAGCTTTTTCTGGAAGAATACCGTCTTTACATACATAAGTGTATACCTTCTCAAGTATACCATGTTCTACATCTGGATGGTCATAATAATTACCAATCTCAATGAATAGGTTTCCGGTGGGAGCAAGCCTGCCCTTTTCCCATTCCTCTAAGTCATTGAAGTATGGTCTCACGTATCCTCTAGCAGGTAAGCCAGTATATAAGATTGTATGTAGCAACCTCATATCTGCTTGTGTTTGAGAAACTAGATGTACATCTATGGTAATATCTTTAGTTTCATAAGGAAACTCTGAAGCTTGGTAATTACCCTCCTCAAGTTTATCACCAATGATGTATTTATTCACACCAATATCTCCAGCATAATAACCCTGTAGTTCTATGGTTATTCTTGGGAGAGTCTTTGGGCCTTTTACTTGATTATTCCCTATACCAAAAAGTGGTATAAACTTCTTCATACCTTTGATTGCCTCTTGAAATCTTTTTTCGTTTTCTTGAGACAAAGGTAAGAAGTCTTCTGGGTTTAAGGTAAGACCCATTTCCAACATTGTACTAAGTAGAGAGATATAAAAAGTTCTTTCTACTATTTCTTCTGAGTTTACCATTAAAGTCCTAATCTAATATTTAACTGAACACTTTGATTGCCATTGTCATTAATATACCCATTATAAATTACCTGAATACCTCCAAAACCACTCATTATGGTTTGTAAATGACCAACACAATTTAATTCACTAACCCATTGAGTAGCAATATTTGAAGGATAATCGGTAAGCCATACTTTAAAGGGTATTGGTTCAGAACCAATACCAGGGAATTGACCCTCTATTGTCTTACTTATATCGGTTATCTTAAATTGTTTTATAAATTTAGCAACTTGAATACCGTTGATAAGGTAGTACTGATAACCCTTTACATTACTAATCTGAGCAGTACTAGTATTTTGACCAAGATTTGGGAATGGTATATTCGGGGTTGGTTCAAAGCCATACTCAGTAGTTCTAGTACCTGGAGATTGAGTTATATTTAAAACTATCTCTGGGTTAGGTTCTTGCTGTGAGATAATCTTAACCGTAGTAGTTCTTTCTAATGGGTCATAGTTACTTGGGTTGTAATCTTGATTAGTAGATTTAGTTTTGATAATAAGCTTACCTACAGCATTAGCTTCCCCAATTTCTTGGGTTACCTCTAACCAATCAGATGAGCTTTCTAATTTCCAATCTATAGCACGGTATTCATCTTGAGGCTCATTATTTATAAACTTCTGTTGGTAACTATATACCCCTATTTCTAGAGTCTCACCCCTTTTAGTACCATCGAAAGTATGGGAAGTAGTTTCTGGAGTAATACTAAAATAAGTTCCCCAGGTCTCTACTATTTTAGGAGCGGCCTTTTGTACCAGGGTTACTTCCCTTTCTACACCCTGAACTACTACCTTGAGGACCTGCTCTTTTAAGGTCTGTTCTGTATTTACTGCTTTCGGTTTTACACGAATGGTAGCAGTACCAGTTCCTGATAGTGAAGATATTTCAAAATCTACTGCCATTATATAATCCTCCTTATTTCTTTTCTAACTTCATTACGTATTTCCTTTTGTAAGGCAGCTTTTCCACCAGCAGCCTTAAATGCAGGAGCCCAGAGAGGACGAGGTGGTAAATTACCATCTCTACTACCATACTCTAACATGATAGCTATCTGATTCAAAGTTTTTCTTGAAGTCTTACCCGTATAGGTAATCTTTTTGATTCCAATTGGTAAACCAACGAAAGTTCTTTTCTTACCTTTTACTAAGGTAACTGACCTGGCATATTGTCCAGTAAGATTTAGCATGGTATGGTCTCCATATTTCTTTATGGTACCAGGAGCATGTGGTGGCCAAGATACTCCGGAACCCCTTGGAGGTACACCAGTATTCAAACTTCGTCTTACTATACGAAGAAGTTGATTACCAAACTTTTCTGTACCTTTCGCATAGCCCTTGGTTAAGATACTTGGAGTTTTAGCAATCAACCTTTCTGCACGAGCTTGTTCTCGTTTATCTACGTATATTTCTAGAGGACCAATTGGAGTCGATAGTGTAATATTAACCGACTTACTTGGCATAATTCTTATTATTGTTTAGGTTTATCTAATCCCAATTCTTGAGCAATCCTTAATAAAAGGGTTTCTTGGTTAGTTAACCTCTCATTCATGGATAACTTAAATTCTTCGAAATCTGGAGCAGGATTACGAGGTGATTCTGAACGATTATTAATTAAACCAAGAATATTATCGCATTCAGAAACAATTGCCTCAAATTTGGCTTTGTTATTTAAAATATTTAAAGCATTCTGTTTCTGCATTGATACCTCATTAATGATATTATCGAGATTGGTCGTATAATAGGTACCATTATAAATACCTTCATTTACATTAGTTGGTAAATAAATGGTAATTTGAGATATTGAATCTTGTATCACTAATTCGATACTGTTAACAAAACCTTCTTTACCATTTGAGGCCATTGGTTTACTTTCGCCAACTTTTAATATGACCCCAAATTAAATACGTATTCATAAGTAATTGTTGCAGCATTCTGAGTAATATCAAGTGTAAGTTTTTTACCTGATTCACTTTGAGTAACTGTAACCGTAGCAGATCTTGATGATTCTTCGATATTCTCTGAAGCTTTACTTGATACAGTCTTACCACTAACTGTAACAGAAGACCAAGAGGGAGTACCAGACAAACTTACGCCTACATCATAAGTATCTGAAGTTTCGGAACCATTAATTACTTTTTTCTTATAGGATATAAAAGCCTTAGATAAAGTATCCCCTGAAGCAGCATGGTGAATGGATTCACTTGCACCAGCACCATTCCAATTAAAATAATAATTATAAGATACACTTGCACCTCCCTGAGTGATATCCACATAATCGGAAGCACCCCCATAAGAAGCAGTAACTCTAATAGACCTACTACTTGTACTGGTATTATTAGAAGCACTAAGTGTAGTACCTGATAGACTAAATCCTGAGGTGCCATTGGTACTTAAACTTGGAGTAGCCCTATCAGAGCCATCCCTTGTATTTGAACCTGAGGTATAGTTAGCATACCTGGGTCTACTTGCACTGGGGTACAAAGTTACACTACCTCCAGTATTACCGATAGTATAAGAACTTGCAGTTAAGCTTACACTCCAAGGGCCATAAGTGTATCCAGTAATTTCATTTGCTGCCTGGTATACTGGTACACTTACAGATTTGGTTTTACCATTTAGTGATAAGGTACCAGTAAGGGTTCCTACCTGGGTTCTAGATTTAACCGTAGTACCCAAAGAACCTGCACTAACTGCAGTACCATAACTAATGCTAGCACCGCTTGTAATTGTGCCACCTCCAGTTGTAGAACCATTCCATCCCCAAGTCTGAGAATATGATGGCATACTTGAGAATGAACTTCTACTTCCTCCGCTTGCAGGTATATCGGATACACTTCCTCCACTTGCAGTGATTTCACTATAGGTTCTATAACCTGCCGACTGAGAACAAGATAGGGTTAACTTCTTCTCTGTTTCAGCTTGGGTTAAGGTTACCGTACCACTTCGTGTACTGGTAGAAGTATTATTACCCATAGTTACAGAAGTACCGCTTCCAGATACGCTACCAGAGTTGGCTCTAGTATAAGTTAAAGCCATTTGGTTACCATAATTATGCCCATTTCTTAATTCTTGCTTGTAAGAAGTAACTGAAAAGGTTTTAGTACCTCCAGTAGCCCCAAAAGAAATAGAGGTAGGTGATAAACTCCAAACATAACTCCAAGATTGAGATGCAGCTTCCTGAGTGAAGGTAGCAGAAACGGTTTTACCAGATTCATCTTGAGTATAAGTTCTAGTATGAGCTCTTGAAGATAGAGCTAAATTTTCGGTAGCAATAAACCCCATAGTATCAGTAGACCCCTTTAACCAATCTGGTAAAGTTGTTCCGGTATGACCCACTGTTACCGAAGAGCCTTGAGCTACCCCATCCCAATACTTTTGTTTAGTTGAAGTTAAACCTATTCTAGCAGGGGTTGATTCTCCACCTATGGCAGGAAAAGTAAAGGAAGTATTTATAGCTGTAAATGTATACTTATAAGTTACCTTATGAATATCTTCGAGTTTGACACATTCGTTGTTTCCATAGGAACTGGCATTGGATAGCTCCAACCCCACATAATTTTCCCCTGTTCCTGTAGGGGAGAGTGCTAACAATTCAGCCTTGGTAGGACAGTCATTGCCATCCTTACCAAGGCCTACTTTAGTTTTGACAGCACTCCAGGTTGCTATCTCTCCCATAAGATTTATTTGTTTTTAAGTTCTTGAATCTCTGCCTTCAAAGCCTTAATCTCATCGTAGAGAAGTTTAACACCCTCGATTGCCAAAGTTGACATCTTGTGATATTTAACTTGTTTTACGAGTACATACTCTTCTCCGTTGATTTCTAAGGTTTCGAATTCTTCTGGATTGGGTACCGTAGATTTCTCTACTGGAACTTCTTCCACATATTTACCAAAGCCTAAGCCCTCGAGGTTCTGAGCAATAGTTCCCTCGTCCTCTTTACCAAGCATTTCGAATGACTTGGTTGGTATCTGGCAAATCTGTTCCAGAGTATGATTCAAATCCTTAATGTTAGATTTGAGTCGAACATCTGAAGATTCTTTGAAGAAACCAGAAGGAGCCGTGGTCTTAGCAAATACTACCCGGTCGGTAGTTGCCAATCCCAATTGAGCTCTAGTTACTGTATGAGGATTATCCTTTCTACCTGCATGGCTATTGATAGAAGTTTGAGCAGCAGTACCTGCAGCCTTAGCATCGGCAATAGCAGCAGCCTGAGCAGTAGATACTGGTTTATCTGCATCCGATGTATTGTTAACATTACCCAATCCAACCTGAGTTTTAGTAACTGTATGAGGATTAGATTTATTGGCAATGTGATTATTTACCTTAGTTTCCAGGGCAGTTATATCTGAACCTGTATCGGTGATTTGATTATCAATATAGGTTTTTAATTCTGTACGAAGAGCATTGATGGCATTAGTTCTATTGGTAATCTCATTTGCCAACCCCTGTACGGTATTATCCAAGTTAGTCTTATCTGCTGCAGTCATTACACCTGCAGTAGTCTTAGTTGCTGCAAGTATATCTCTAATTAAATCTGTAGCACCTTCATAAGTCTTACCATCTGCACTCTTAGTTTTATTATTAAGAGTAGCTCTTACATTAGTTGAATTATGGGTAAGAGTGAATCCAGTAAGAATAATTCCTGGAAGAGAACTATTAAAGGTATCATGAGCATTATCTTTTGCAATACGGGCCTCTTGTTCAGCTTCAATAGCATCTGGTAAGGTTTGATTAAGCTTTATTACACTATCGGCATCCATCAGACCAGCTTCTCGAGTAGTGGCTGGGGTTAGAGGGATTACCATCCCATCGGGTTTATCAATGTAATGCCCTTGACCATCCGTAGCAGAATAGTTACATAAGATAATAATATTACGCTTATTTTTGTTAGCTATTGAAACCTTACTAATTAAATTTTTAGGCATGCTAGATACCACATCCTCAAGATGCTTACCTCTACTACCTTCGAAAGCAGTACCTGCGATTTCCCCAATGATAAGAGACGAAGTATTACTGTCTACGAATTTAGTACCTGACCAACGGAATTGGTATGGAGGTTCACCATCGGCAACATTTATATAAATCTTACCAGATTCTCCAACTACGGGAGTTTGGTGACCTGCATCCGTATACAATTGAACATTAGTAAGACCTCCAGTGGGGCTTACATCATAGGTAGCATATACTTCAAGTACATCATCTACATATGAAGGCAAATGGTTAGCAGGTACTAACCCATTCCCATCCAATGGAGCAAAGCCATCAGCCTTACCCTTAGTTGCTACAAAGGCATCATGCTTAGCTTCTAGAGTGTTAATGTTATTCTGCAGTTTAGTATCAAGGGCAGTGTCTGCCGCAGTTCTATCAGCAATCTCTTTATCAATCCTTGCACCCAATGCAGTATCAGCAGAAGTACGAGCAGTTGCTTCATCGTTTACAGCTTTAGTAAACTTGGTATCTAAAGCAGTATCTGCAGCTTTTCTATCAGCTACTTCTTGAGCAAGAGCGGCTTCTGATTTACCGTCCAAAGCTTCGATAGCATCTTTACGGTCCTGAACCTCTTGAGCAATAGCATTGGGTAATGTCTCATCTAGATTAACTTTATCTTGGGCGGTCATTACACCGGCTTTCTCTGTAGTAGCTGCTGGGATATAAGTAGTCTTATAATCTTCAGGCTCATGAGTATAAATACCCTCTTCTTTTTTAGAAGAGAAATTATGAGTTAAAGTAACATGACTACTTTGTTGACCTACCTCAACTGGTTTATCACCGGATAAGATAATAATATTATCTGGTATAGAATCAAACAGCTTCTTATCTGCTGCAGTTTGTACACCGGCCTTTTCTGCAGTAGAGGCAGGCAATGTAATAGGATTCTGTTCTACTGTACCATCTTCAACTACGGTCTTAGTTGCAGCTATACCTACTGTGGTTTCATTAGGTGTTACTGCACCAAGGGCAAAGTTAGCAGTAGAGATTCTATCCAATTCTACCTTATCTTTCGCAGTCATCGTACCAGCCTTAGTAGCCGATACCTGAGGCAAATCGAAAGTTTCGGTAGTATCAGCATTCAAACCGTTATCCTTAGTTACGGTTACTGTTACCTTATTAGCATCAGAAGCTGCAGAGAGATCAGTTAAAGAATTTGGGTCTAACCCATCTAACTTAACCTTGTCTGCTGCAGACATAACTCCAGCAAGAGTTTGAGTTACCGGAAGTAAATTCTTGGTAGCTTCTACTTCTTCACCATATTGGTTATTTGCCTTATCCTTGGTTGAAGTCTTTACTTTGAAAGAAAGCTGAGTACCTGTTCGGGTTACAGTACTAACATCGGTAACCATGGTATCAGGCAAAGCATCAGAAGTACCTTCTTCAGCTACCAGTCTTTCTTCATGGTCATCGGTAATGTTAGTGAACTTATTATCTAAGGCAGTATCAGCATCGGTTCTGTCCTGAATTTCTTTATCGATACGTTTACCCAAAGCTGTATCGGCAGCAATACGGGCAGCTTCTTCTGCATCGATGTTATCCTGGAGAACTTTATCTGCGGCCTTTCTTTCCTCTCTCTCTGTATTTAAGTCAGAAGTATTCTGGTCAATCTTTGCTTCTAATCGAATATCCTCAGCCTTACGAGCAGCGATTTCATTATTCAGCAAATCGGTAATGGCAGTATAGTTACCATTAATGTTATCCTGAATACCCTGAATCAATTCCAGATTACGTTGAATATTAGCAGCATTCTGAGTTACCAGAGCATTGGTAGCATTCAAGGAAGTTAACAGCTCCGTACGAGTTTCAGTTACGAAAGTTCTCAACTCATTTACCGTAGTAGTAAGAGTATTACTTAAGTTAGTGAAAGTCTGTTGTAGGGTATTATCTCCTTGTTCACGCAGATTCTTTTCAGCTTCAAGCTTATTCTCCAACTCAGTAAGCTTAGCAGTCATGGTTGCTGCAAAGTTGGGGTCATCACCGAGAGCCTTAGCAATCTCGGCCAAAGTATCAAGTACCTCTGGAGCAGAGCCAATAATCTTTTGGATAGCTGCCTCTACTTGTTCAGAATTTTGGAAATCCGAATCATTCAACAATTCAGATACCTTTGTGATATAGTTTGCATGTTCTTCAATGCCATCAAGTTTAGCATATAGCAAATCCGTGAAGTCATTAGAAGAAAGTACTTTACCATCTACTTTATCTACCTTCTTTCCATCCATTGCCTGGTCAGCAGCAATTCTATCTGCCTTCTCTTGAGCCAAAGCATTATTGATAAGGGTATCTTGGTTAGCTCTTTCTGTAGCTTCCTTATCTATGTTATTCTGTAATTCAGTATCACCAGCTAAGCGGTCATTCTTTTCGGTAAGGATATCTTTGTTGATACCAGCCATATCATCTTTATGATTCTGAAGGTTGGTATCAATCTTGGCCTCAAGAGAAGTCTCTTTGGCAATTGCTCGGTCTTTCTCTGCATTAATAGCAGTAGTATTAGCATTTACCTTTGCTTTTAATTCATTCATAGCATCGGTATTACCTGCCTCTAGAGAATCAATACGAACTCCCAAAGCATTATCACCGGCAATACGATTTTCCTTTTCTTGTTCAAGCTTAGTGTTAAGATTAGCCACCTCGGATTCCAAAGCCTGCTTAGTATTATCCAACTTAGCAGTGAACTCAGTACTCAAGGCTTTATCGGCTGCAGTACGGTCTGCTGCTTCTTTATCCAAATTTACCTGAAGAACTTGGTCTGCAGCTTTTCTTTCTACACTCTCAGTATTAAGGTCAATATTGAGAGTATCGATACGAGAACTCAAAGCACTATCAGCATTGGTACGGTCAACTATTTCCTCGTTAATCATATCCTTAACTTCCTTGTAGTTATCCCCTACAGTCTTAGTTAAGTTTGTGATTGCCTCTGAATTTCTTTCGATATTATGTTGGTTAGTAGCGATTGCCGTAGTATTGGCATTTACCTGCTCGGTAAGCTCATTACGCAAGGTATTGATAGACTCTTGCATACTCAAAGCCAAGTCTGAGATACGCTGGTTAACATTAGCCAAACTTTGAGTATATGCTTCATCGGCAGTCTTTCTTTCGGCAATCTCTTTATCCAAGTTAGCCTGAATTGTGGCATCGGCATCTTTACGGTCTTGGATTTCCTTGTTAAGGTTATCCCTTACAACCCCGAGTGCAGCATCTCCAGTAGCAGACTTATTGTCTACGTATTCTTTCAGTTTAGTTTCAAGGGCAGTATCTGCATCCTTACGAGCTTGAACTTCAGCAGCTACTTCAGCACTGTTTGCCTCATCCCCTGCAATACGGTCTTCGATTTCTTGGTTAACCTGTTCTGTAATTGCAGCCAACTTCCTAGTGATGGTAGTTGCAAAGTTGGGGTCATTTCCAAGGGCATCAGCAATTTCCTTAAGAGTATCAAGTACTTCAGGTGCTGAACCAATAATCTTTTGGATAGCCGCATTTACTTCCTCTTCAGTTTGGAAACCGGCATCATTGATAAGCTGAGAGAGATGGGTAATATAGTTTGCCTTTTCTTCTATGCCATCAAGTTTAGCTTTGAGTATATCGGTAAAGTCGTTCTTAGTCAAAGAATAACCTTCACGTTTATCTACCTTCTTAGCATCAAGGTCTTTATCACCTTTTTCTCTAGCAGCAGCCTCGGCAGCAATGGCATTAAGTAATTGTTCTTTGTCTTCTACACCCTGCTCTTTTATATCCTCAATTTTATGTTCGAGAACTAAATCCTGAGCAGCACGAGCAGTAGCCTCTGAATCTATATTGTTCTGTAATATCTGGTCTGCAGCAGTACGTGCTTGAGCTTCTTGGTCAATTTTACCTTGAAGAGCATTGTCTGCATTGGTACGGTCTGTTACCTCTTTAGAGATTTCATTATGAAGAACTTGGTCCTCAGAATGACGGTCTACCTTCTCTTGGTCAATTTTACCTTGAAGAGCTAAAGTATCAGCCTGACGATTAGCGATTTCCTCGTTAATCTTAGAATCCAGTACAGTATCTGCATTTGTACGATTTGCAGTTTCTTCGGCAATCTTTGCCTCGAGTGCGGCCTTATCATTGATATGTAGAGTCTTAAGGTCATTTACACTTTCCTTAATCTCATTATCGGCAGCAATACGTTCATCTTTTTCCTTTTGGATAAGGTCCTTGAGTTCCTTCTCAAGTTCACCATTATCTTGATTTACCTTATCTTCAAGGTCTTTGATGTCTTCAGCATTCTTATCTACCTTCTTCTCAACTCGGTCGATTTCAGCTTTTAAGTCTGCCTTAACGGTATCAATCTTCTTATTGATTTGGTCTAACCCATATTCTAGGTTATCCTGAACTGCAGCTACTGCAGCACCCAGAGCAGCTTCGGCTTCCTTAGCACGATTAACCTCTTCGGTTAAAGCAGTACGAAGGTCGGTTAATTTATTAGTGATAGTAGTTGCAAAGTTGGGGTCATTGCCCAATGCTTCTGCCAACTCTTTAAGAGTATCAAGGGCATCATCAGCACCATCAACCAAATCACTAATCATCTGTTTAACTTCTTCCTCGGTTTGATATTTCAAATCATTCTCAAGCTGAGAAACTTTAGTGATATAATTTGCATGTTCTTCGATGCCATCAAGTTTAGCCTTCAACTCATCGGTAAAATCATTTTTCGATAAGTCGTATCCTTCTTTCTTATCTACCTTATTCTTGATAGAAAGTACGAAGGCCCAGAACTCATTTATAGTTCCTCCAAAGCCAGCTTTAACAAAGTCATCATAGTAACCCTGTAATAACCGCTGGTCTATTTCTTCGCAGGTATAATACTTACTTACATACATATTTTATAAAATTTAAGGATTAATTACTGCACGTTGACGACCCAGTAAGAATTCAAAATCGATATCCCTGAATGGTTCTCCCTCTGAACCACAGAAGGCATTCATTGGTACATCCGGATTTTCGGGGTCTACATCTCCACCGTCCTCAATATCTCCCCGTATGCAAGCATAATCAGGAAGCCTATTTACACGGAACTTTATTACCTGGCCTATACCAGGATGAGGTATTATTTTATCCCAGATATCCCCGAAGTAATCTTGAAAGCAGGTGACAAATTTGTTTCCGGTCATCGATTGAAATGCCGTTACATCATTGCCATTACCTTTCATTTCAATATGAACTCCAGAGGTACCATTGAGGATAACCAGATTACTATCAAACCAAATTCCACTGTTTGTAGTAATTGGTGTCCACCTCAGTACTAACATCTTTGCCATATACTTTATTTTTATTCTACAAATTCAACTTTGGTATCTCGGTCTCTCTTTAGGATAATCATGAAAACTAAAGCCTCATCCTTTGCCTGAGCAGTCTGAGTATCTCCAGAAGGCTTATACGTTATACCATTAATTACAAACCTATCTTGTTCCCAATTAAAATCCCAATAACCTTCCGGTGTAAGATAACCGATTTGTTCTATATAAGATTTAGAAATTAGTATTGATAAGTTTTCATCATCCAATTCTCCTGAAATAGTTGCCTTATTGATAGGCCAGTTTCTGAAAGCATTGTAGTAACATAATGCCTCGATTTGGATGTTATAATATTTAGGTATACTGTCTTCGGCATGACTGAGAAGCTGATTAACATGTTTGGCCCAGGTTATGGATTGCCTACCAGCATCCCAATCTAAGAAGTCAGTGATAATTTTCTTGTATCTATCCCAAGAGCGGTTCTTTACCATTCTCCAGGGTTCTTTTGTCATAACTTAGTTAGAATTGATTTCTTACCACCTTTCACTGGAGCACTTGGATTTGGCCCATCTAATACTCCAGGTTGCCTTCTGTTAACTACTTTTGGGACTACGGTTCTAAATACTTCATCACAGAACGGTAAGTAGATTTCCAATCGTGAAGCTAACATACAAAGGTTCTTCCTTAATTCATCTATTAATCCACCTGGTTGCATTGCTTGAGAAAGTGTTTTCCATAGGGAACTTGTAGCATCTGCCAAGGTATCATAATATTGCACTTCAGTAGGCCCAGTAGTGATTTGTTTTATCCTATCACCTCGGGCAAGTTCGGGTTTAGAAGTACCATCACCAGTTTGTTCTTTGGTAGAAGTTAATTGACTTAGGTATTCTGAAGTACTTGTTAATAGATTAAGTATCTTCACATTGAGAAAGTCCCATGCTGCCAATTCCATTATTAATTGGTTTTCTAGTGCTTCATACCATAATTCATCAGTATACTTATCTGCAGGAATTTTGTGATTTACTAGAGGACCAATATAATATTGCCATTTGGTGATGTAGATAGATTTATCTTCCCTGGTCATTCCCTCTGATATCTCTGAAGGAATATAGTGGTCGATTAAGTTATATATTGTATCGGCTAATGCCGTATGACCATAATCACAAACTACCAGAGTCTTATCTACGGTGATATCTAAACCATTAGAGTTGGTTACATGTAGGGTTACTGTATAGAAACCGGGAGTTTCATAAGAATAGGAAACATGTCTTCCACCATTGAAAACCTCTCCCTTATCATCGCCAAAGTCCCAGTCAAAAATGGATTTGGCCGGGACTTTGGATATGACTCTGAATGAAACTTCCAGACCTGACGTAACGTACAAAAAGTCCAGATTGTTATTCATATTAGTCTGTCTTATGTAATTTTCATATATTACCCTTTAGAAGAGGATTCGAATTCTTCCAGCAAAGCCTGAATAAGTGTTTCTACTGTATCATCTTTCTCGGCAACTATTTCATGAAGACCTGCTACCAGTTTCAGTTCTTCCAGGGAATAGCCCTTTGCAAGTTTTTCAAGAGTCATGCCTCTCTTGAACTGAGCATTCAGTCTCTTATCCAACTTTTCGATGTCGGCCTCTGAATACTTTTCGATTTCTGATTTATCAGCAATGATAATCAGATGGCCAGAGGCAATTGCCTTCTGAATCTTTGGTGCACGGAATTGACGACGAGAGAGTTCCTTGTCTTCTCCTCTACAAACGGTAATACCAGTTGATTGGTCATGAAAACTGTAAGCTCTTGGTCCCACAGTTACTGTATATTTATCTTTAGCCATATTTCCTAAGATTTAAAAATGATTAATGATTAAAGAGAGGATAGGTCTTTTTAGTTACCTACCCTCTCAGGGAATTTATATAGATGAAACCGGACGCCCCTTATTATTCTAGGTTAACCATCAAATATGGGTCTATGTTCATGAACTCGGGGAATCCGAATTCTGAGAACTTCTTGTCAGCAGCCAGCAACAGAGTTGCATCCTGGTACATCTTAGAGAAGCCAGTAGTCAAGCTTGCATAGATTGCCTGAGTCTGGTTAGAAACGATTCTTTCAGATTCAAGCATCAACTGACGAGCAGTAAGCTTAATCAAGGCAGCAGATGTATCAATCAACAGCAACTGTTGGTCGGGTGTACCCGGGTGAATGTAGAAGTCAGCATTCTTGGGAACAGGAGACTTAACATTCAGAGTAGCTTCTGTAGTACCAGAGTGACGATCCTTGAATTCCGGCAAGTTCAGCATTTCGATTGCCTGGTCTTCACCACCAATCATAGTTTGGAAGTTACGTCCCATACGAGCAGCACGTACCCAAATACGCAGAAGGTCTTTGTAAGTGATACCGTTAGTTGTTTCGTATACACCGATTACCGGGGCAGACTCAGAGCCATCGGTGTTGTTACCATTGATAGCAACGTCCATAGCCAGAGTATCCAGAGCATAACCCAACTGAACACCAAAATCACGAAGGTAGATTCCCAAGACATCGAGTGAAACATAGTTACGAACTTCATCAGTAAGTTTGAAACCTTTTCCGATTTTGAAGAGGCTAACTGATTTCTGTCCGAAGCTAACATCACCCAATGGGATAGTTTCTGCCTCATTAACCTTTGCAGGGGCAGCATCCGACATGTTAACCATCGGCATGATTGCTTGTAAACCATTGATGGGTTGGTCAGATGCAATGATATTTGGATAGAACGGAGCCTGGCGCATACCCAATGTGATAGCAGCACGGATGATTTCCGGAACAATCCAACGAATATTCTGTTGGGGCATTGTAAAGATGTTCTGCATCGTGTCCACTTTTGGATTGATGCCCATCTTTTCAAAAAGTTCATCTTCTGAAATACCCCATTTACCGGTAACCAATTCTCCAAAAGTTACCTCTACAGGCTTCTTGTCCTGTGAACCGGAACGAACAGCTTCCAAGCTTCTTACCATTTCCGGCAGCTCATTCATAAAATCTTGAGCCTTCAACTTTGTAATATCTATTTTATTTTCCATAACTTCTTTTCTCTTATTTGATGAGTACTTGAATTACCTCATTTGCCTCTTCTGCTGGATTAAGGGCAATGAACTGGGTTGAAGTTGCTTGGTTAGCTTTTACGAATCTATCGTTAAGCAATTCTCCATCGGGAGTTACATAGCCAGCTTCGATATTTTCGTTTGATACCCAGTTACAAATCATGTAACCTTCCATAGCTACTGTTACCTCTACCGGGAAATTTCTTTGAGGTTGATAAGCAGGGTTAACGTTATCCGTTACTGCTACACCCAAATAAACTTGAGTAGCTGTATCAGTGCAAGGGTAAATCAAACCTTCTTTATTCAAAGCCACTGGCATACCCTGTACGATTTTCTCTCCAGCTTTAACATTGAAAGCCTGGTGCAATTTGTGTGACTCACTTTTGTAAATCACCGCTCTCGGGGTTCTTTCCCCAAAGAGAGTAAGTTGCTGAGGGTCGTTTACGATTTTAGTTTTTTCCATAACGCGGATTATTTATATTAGTTATTTGATTTTGTTTCGATACAAGTTATCGATTACATTCTTAGTACTCGGAGATTCTGAATTCCGTTGGGTATCAGTACCCTGGGTTCCAGTTTTACCCTCGGTATCATCCTCAGCAATTGAGGAAGCACGGTTGACGTCCTTAGAACCACATTTTGAGCAAGTGAGAGGGAACTTCTCTTCCAAGCGAGCTTGGTAATCCTTGGTCAAGGAAATAAGAGTAGTAATACCAGTAGTCTCGGCATTGAGCATCGTAACGATTGTCTCATCTACCTTATCACCCATCAACTTCTTGTAGGTTTCTACGGCATTTTCACGTAGAGAAGCAATGTGATTCTTTCCTACGGTTGCCATTTCCTTCAAGTTAGCTACTTCGGCATTCAAGTTGGTAATCTGTTCCGTAAGAGAAGTTTTCTCTGTAGTAAGATTATCTACCGAAGTTTGCAATTCGTTTCTGGATGATACCAAAGTCTGAATGCAGGCAATTACATTTTCCTGATTCATCTCTTTACCTTCTTCCAGGGTAAGCATATTATCCCCGAAAAGGCTTTCAAGAAATTTTAGTAATTCTTCGTTCATGTTATTTTTATTTGAATGATTATCCTTGGCATCATTATCATTAAAAGAACCCTGAGTATCGTCCTTTTCTTGATATGATGTTAAATCCGATTTGTAATCAGTAAAGAAGTATTGCTTCGATTTATCATCTCTGTATTCTTCATAAGATGCCCAAGTTCTTTTGGCAAAGGTTGGGTTAATGATTTTACCATCCGAACCAATTTTCTGGGCAAATGAATCAGCACCATGTGAAACTAGTGAGGTCTCAAGGTAACGAACAATTTCAGTAACAATTCTACGTACCATAACTCCCTTAGAGTCATAAGTACCCAGTTTCTGATAAAATTCGTTATCTTCCATTTGGGGATGGGATTTATCCCACTTAAATTGTACAGTAACCGAATTACTATGAATTGAAGGAGGTTCCATAAGGATGCCTCTAGCAATTCTTGGGTTTGCCTTACCATCGATTTTCAGAATACCGTTGATACCAGCGGGTATAGTAAAGCTACCGTCTTTATAGGATTCCTGCCACATTACTTGTGATACAGCTCCAATAGCATTACCGATGTTTGTTTCATGGTCACAGTTTACTGTTTGACCAAGCAGCATCTTCATAGAAGCCTTTAGTACTCCATTTTGACCGAAGTCTGTAGGATTCCAATTTTTCGATACGATTGTTTCCGAAAGTAATCGGAACATAGGTTCGATAAACTCTTCGTCCTTAGGAGTTAATTCCGATTTGTCCAGGTTGGGATAATAAGTATTATAATCTATATCCCCTCCCCAAAATCCAAATTGAGCAATGGAATCCGGTGTAGGGTTTTTCCATTTGTAATAATTCTCTGAGAAAGCCTTGGCTCCCACTGCTTCTGGGATATACCCAGCCATAATGGTATGGCCTTGACCTATCACCATAGAATCAAGATGCTCTTTGTTTTTCTTTGTGAATTTACTCATCTTGCTTTAGTATTTTGGTCTCCTCGAGAAGGAGCCGGGTTTGTCTTATCTCTTGACCTACGAGCAGATTGGTTTTTATCATCCTGCCTTTGTTTCTTCTTGGTACCCTCTTGGGGGTCTGTATTACCTCCCTTAGCAAATTGGTCCTCAAGTGAAACTCTTGGTTCCTTTTCATCTGGTGAATCATAACCCATTGCCCAAGCATATTGCTCTTGGCTAATGATACCTGCCTTATACAATAAGTCAAGGTTCTGTATCTTATACTGAAGACCTTGTTGGATTTTAACTTCATCAGAAACTGTAGAAGTTCCCCAATCAATCTTCATCCCCTTATTATTAAAGCCTGCCAGACGCAGTTCTAGAGAATAAAGTCGGTCCAATACATAAGCTACAAGCATTTGGATATTTTTTAACTGGCTAATCATCTTAGACAGCATTATACCCGTTGCACCTTCACCAGTAGTAGATGATACCCCAATGATAGAGCCATTAACTCCCAACCCATTTGCTACAGATTGTTGGTTCATATTCCAAGGCTTCTCGATATTACCGAGCTCCTTAGTAGTAGAATTTAGTTTGAATTCATGGTCATCTATGTAACCAGCAACTACTCCATCCTTCATACCCTCTTTAACATTACGTTTGAGGATATTGAGTTCATGGTATAATCTGGATTCATAAGATTTGATACTCTCATTTGGCCTTTGTGGAGATTTCTGCATCTTAGCTTCTAAGAAACCAACCATACCACAAATCTCCATGATATGTTTGAAGTTAATCTTCATATCATTCTGACCCTTGAGAGAATCCAATGCAGGCATAAATGGAGGAACTCCATAAGGTTCATCTGTATCATTGAACATACCAACATAGAAATAAGTTTCTGGGTTAAGCTTAATATAATCTTGTTGCTTAACAAAGAAATTCATATTCTTTTGGTAAGGAGAATACACCCCATTTAATTCACGTTTAAACTTGATGTGTTCTGGCTTAAGGAATAATACCGTAGCCAATCCATCAAGCTTGTCATTTGGTACTCCTTCTACGGATATTGCCCCACTTACAAGAAGTTGAACAATCATTTTATTAACTAAACCATCTATACCAGCAGTATATCTGGTCCATCCCTTGGTGGCTTTCTTAAGATGTTCCCTCATCTTTGAAGCCTCTTCATCGGTGTTATTAGGGAAAGTTACTGTATGACTGGTGTTAGCTAACTTAAACATATCTTGCAATGCAATGCCCATATCAGGATTTACCTTATATAAATCCCGAATTAAAGGTATCACATCAACACGAAAAGAGGGTTCAACTAATTTAGTCAACCCTTGTAATGATGTAATTAAGTTATCGCTATCATCGTCAACTGAAACCCTACCAGGCGAAATCGATGTGGCAGGCTTCTCCTCTTTATTAGAGGATGTACCATTCTTGGGAGGGTCCTTCTTACGTCCCCAACCCCAACTAAAATTGAAGTACTTTTTCATCTTGGTTGTACGATTACGTTAGTTTTTCCTTTCCTTATGTGATTACATATTGCTTTTCCAAAGATATCATCATCGGCATATACATCTCCTTCAAGGTCTACATCTACAGCTGAATTGTTAGCCCTATGTTTACCCATTGCAACAGGTCTACCTAAACCATCATAGATGAAAGTATAAGCTTCTTGTACAAAGAATGGGTCCTTAATGATTACATGGTCTAATCGAATATCTTCTTCCAAGTTCTCTATTATCACTGAACGATTCTTTTGGGTGGTTAACCAACCAGGGGATTTATCCATTTCAGGTCTACTTTTACCTTTTTTCTTTAGCATCTTCTGGTAGTAGTAAAGATTAGGGTAGCCTTCGTCTTGAAGCTTAGAAGTTACTGATAAACCAACGTCATTGGATTCTGGAGCTATTACTGCCCAGTTAAACAACTTCCCAGTATCACCAAGTAACTTAGCATAAGCCCCCACTGCCATTCTTCCCTTATATACTACTTGTTCTTCTCCTAGCTTATCCATACAAGTAAATGAAGAGTAGTCAGAAGCTCTACCAGTTGAAACGTCTGCACCAATGAAATATTCTTTATCTGATTCGGGTTCACAGAATTGTCGGTATTGACCATTAAATCTCTTCTTAATAACTGGGTAATCACTAAGGCAGTCTTCGATAGCTTTAATATCGGCTAAGTCGAAGACTGTATTACCAGATGATAAGAAGTCACCATCAATTTCTTGTGCAGTTCGTTTTGCTCCCAAAGCAGAAGACATTTGGTTATACCAATTGATATCTCGTTCTGGGTGCATTTGCCAGTATAATCGAATTGGGTTAAAAGGATTACCTCCTGCAATGGCATCTACCCAAGTTGAGTGATAGAAATTACCAACTCCATAGGGAGTGGAATTGACGATGGCAGCTCCACCAGTGGAAAGAGTAGGAAATGCAGCAGCCCAAATTTGAGCAGCCCATCTTACTACTGCTGCCTCGTCAATTACCAGAAGAGAAAGGGATTCCGAACGACCGGCTTCGGATGATGTCGGAATAGATTCAATGAATGACCCATTATCAAATTCTATCATGGAAGCAGAACCGTATTCTCCAGCTCTACCATTGATTATGGGAGTTTGAAGGTACCATGGAAGATTCTTGTACATGAACTTAATCTTCTTAAGCACCTTCTTAGCAGTTGTGTCTTTGATAGAGATAATGTTTATCTTTTTGTTGGGATGGTACATCGCCAACCAAAGACAGTACATAGAAATAAGTTCTGTAATCCCTGCCTGACGGAATTTGAGAATGATATTGAATCGTTGGGCAATGAAATTGTAGAGAACGGATTTCTGAAATGGGTATAAATCAAATCTTACCTTTCCTCTTACTGGATGTATCACATAGCAAAAAAGGCTAAAAAAGAAAACATCACTAGAAACTCGGGATAGGTTTGATAGCTCCTCCCGAGTTAATGTAGTTCTAGTTTCTGAGATAGTCTTTGCCATATCTAAAAGTTATATGTTATTTGAAATTCGATGTCAGTACCCATCCCAGATTTTATCTTCGGATAGTAAAAGGTATTGACTCCGAGTTTGTAATTAAATCTCTTAGTCTTGATTGAAAGACCAGCTCCCATATCGAAGAGATTATTGAAAGGTCTGTATTTGCCATAGACGTATGGACTAAGTGATAACCTTGCAACTTTCTTTCGAGTTAATTGACCTTCATACCAGTTGTAGTTGTACTTATCTAAATCGATTGGGAATAGTCTAGTTGAATAAGTGTTAGTCTCCTTATTAAACAGACTTAAGTTCAACTTATCTTTCTTCAAAACAATTTGAACCAGGGAATCTTGGTTACTGATAACTGGCTGCCTTAGCATGGAATCAGGAAAGAGAGTTGGCTGCTTATTATCATGAACTAAGATTTTACCTGGTTCAATTTTTTCTGAGTACTTCTTCTCTGGTTTGAAGGGTTTCTCTGTGTATACTGTATCTGGGATTTCATTGACCGCTAGTTCTAAGGAATCAACCTCTCGAGAAAGTTTGTAATTCCTGAAGCAAAGGTAAATAGTAAATCCTAGAAGTACAATGAACAAGGCCCTTTTTAAATTCTTCATGTTCAAAAATTTTAGGAAGTTCGCACGCTTTAATGATACTATCTATTCGGTAATCGCTTAGCGATTACCTTTATCGAACGAAGTGAGATAATATCCAAATATACTACTTACGATATGATATATGAATAGCTATATATACGCAGATAAATATATAGATATATATACGTAGTATATTATATATCTATATATTTCAAGGCACCCCAGAAACTTATATATAAGACTTTATATATAAAGCTGAAACTCAAGGTTTCTTGGTATTTGCCTTTTTGAGGCATTTTTTGAACCAAATCCCTACCTCATAAACCGAGCCCTTGGCAATTGTGTACCTTGCCTTGTTAAGCCAGTAATGGTAATCCTTAAAATCACCTTCGAAGGTATCACCATTCTTGTGAAGGTAAACTTTGAATTTATCTGGGAATCCCATAATTGCCTTGAAGTCTTCGATTCCCAAAGGATAACCATCGGGTCTGAATTGCCTATCTGCAGGTCTGAGAGTTAATGGGGGTTTATCATACTCTAATCGATATACTCCTGGAAGAGTACTCATCTTTGCAGTTTTGATAGGCCACTTCTTTTCATCTTTAAAATCTCTAACCCAGAGTCTATGTATCTTTGCTACTGTAAGATTCTTCTTTTCAGGAAGCTTCCGATAGTCATACATTGCCAGAGTCTTACTCATAAATGGAATCTGGTTAGTATTATTTTTCTGAGAGAATGTGAGTGGTTTAAGTAAATTTCTAGTAGTTGTTGGAGTTTTTACTTGAAATACTTCATCAAAAGCATTCAAGTATTTCTTACCAGTCTTTTTATGTACTCCAATGATGAGTAATCGCTTCCTTGACTCCTGGGAGTTTCCGTAATCTAAAACTGACCTTTCGTGAAAAACTAATTTATAGTCTTTGAATGTTTCCTCAAAGAAATCCTTGGGAAGCAGTGTTAGCAGTCTTGGTAGATTTTCTATAAGAAATATCTTAGGTTTATACTTGAGTATTGATGCAATTACTAGATTAAGACTACGGTTATCTTTTGGATTGCCTAATTCTTTTACTTTAGATAACCTCATTACTGAGGCTGCTCCACAATCGGGGCTTGATATAATTATGTCTACTTTCTCATCGAATTCTTGTAAACAAAAGCCCTTATAGAACGGTATATCTCCAAAGTTTAATTCCCATTGTTCTTCGCCCGGAGTGTGGAATACTCCCCTTATCTCTATGTTCCCTAACAAATTTTTCTTAAAAGGGAACAGGAGTGCACCCTGTCCAGCGCACACTCCCAATACCCTTAGTTTTTTCATTTCTTGTGGCTTCTCAATTTAATGTACTTAATCCAAGCAAATGGCTTACGGTCTTCCAAATAACTCAGATTCTTATCATTATTGTGGGCTTCTTCTTCGAAACTTACATCATGATATCTTTCGTTCTGTTTATCCCACTTGGCAAAGCACAGGATAATTAGGTATTCGATAACATACCAAAGGTAGAAGAATCCAAAAGTCAGAGCCACTACCCACCAAAAGGATATACCGAATGATAACCAGAGTATGATACCAAGTACTAAACCCACTATACTACATTCAATCTGTTGTACCTGATGAATACGTTCATGATTGATATCATCAGGTTTACACTCTTCTACTTTGTGTTTGAAGAATGAGTTATACACCAGAGTAATTGCTTTGTAACTGGGGAAAAGAAATACTTTTGCTACCCAGCTGTTAAAATGACATCTTTTCATAATTTACCTTTAAAGTTTTCGTAAGCATTTCTTAGTTTTTGGTCGTAGGCATTCTGGGCATACCCGGGACCATTGTATTTTCTGGCAAAGCCCGCCCAGTCCTTTTCTTTGAGATTACTCAAACAACCGGAGTTTTTCATGAAATAATACATGAGTTCTAGTTGATTTGCATGAGATTCCGACATCTTATGAACGAATTCGAAGACATCTTTACATTCACAGAGGTTGTGATTGAACCCACAAATCTGGAACATACCCCAACTTGCAGACTTCAATGCACATTCTTCGTCAATTTCTTTGGCTAATTCGAGTCTTTTATACTCGTGTACACCTCCCAAATACTTCGATTTATCCCATTTAGGGAAGAAAATCGTAGAATATCTCTTACAAAGGTAAGCTAAATCTCTGTCAGGAAATTTCTTATGTACTTCTTTGTACATAATGTGACCCTCAAAGAGGATTTGAGGCCTACCATCAGCTAAAAACCCATCTCTACCTGCTGCTTCTACCAATTGAACAGCTTTCAATAGAGCAGGTTCTAGACCTAAGCGAGTAGCAAGGTCTTTAATCATCTCATTTGTTAGTTTATCCATAACTTATCAGTTTTAATGGTTCAATTTTAGTAACAAAAGTATTGCTTATAACCCATTTTTAGGATGTTTCGAGGTTCTATTATCATATATAACTTATAAAACAATGCAATATGGGCAAGAAAAATGAATGCCAGATATGTGGCAAACCAATTAATTTAGAGGAATTCGATGAAACTAGAGAGATTCCCCAACTTATGGCAAGAAAACAAGTTTGTTTTCAATGTGCTTTTTGGTCTAATAGATTAGCTTATGATAAAGAGCTTGAGAAAGAGGGTAAAATTGCGGTAATTACTCCAGATTATTCTCACTGGGTAACTAAAATTCCCGGAAATATTTTAATGGTGCCCTCGGCTTTTGGTGGGATTTACCAAACTAAACTCCAACCAGTAAACACTCTGGGAGTTATTGATGAAGACCGAGAGAAGCTTTTCATTATTCGTTATAATAACATCACTCACCAAGGCACTATACCAGAACATCTAAGAGATGCTTTTAAAGTAAACGGAGTAATTCTATCTCCACAGGAATACAAAATGCTAGAAGATTACCGGGGCAATGCCTATGAATTTATTAAAAATATGATTGATAATGCAATAAATAAGAAATAATTTCGTATATTTGCATAAAGAAAAATTCTTAATAAATAAAGATATGAAAAAAGAAAAGAAAGAAATCAAAAAGCTTAAAGAGGGGGATGAGGTTCTCTTCACATTATCTGGAAGACCCATCATTGAGAAAGTTACAGTGGAATCTATCGATAAAAAAGGTGGATTCGCAATGCTCAGTAACCGAGTAAAAGTTGCAAGAACTCTCGGTCCTGATAATACATATCCAAGATTGGATGGGCAAAAGGGGGAAATTCTTCCACTCACCGAAGAAAATGAAAGAGTATTCCTTGCATACAAGGCCTATTTCTCAATCAAGAGAAACATAGAACTCCTTGATAAGGAAATTAGAAGTATGAAAGATTCGAAAGCTTTCGATATGATGATTGAATTTGATAAGAAGCTTACCAAGATTATTAACAAATACCTCAAAGAACAATGACTACTGTATTAGCAATAATTTATTTGGTATGCTTACCGTTCACTGTATTTTTTGTAAGGGCTTGCTTGGATTATTTACCCTATACTCACAAAATACACTCTCTCGTTTTATTCATCTTGGTATGGATGGTATTACCTCTATTTCCGATTTATCTATTAATCAGATACATAAAATACAAATTACTATGAGATACTTTTTTGACAGAGATGGTAATTATGCTGGGACATCAATGCAAGGGTGGGAGATTCTTCTCCTACTCTTGTTCCCAGTTGCTATAATAATCTTCTTCGTATTCCTTCCCTTCTTTATATTGCATAAATACAGTTCTAGAGAAGAGGATAAAAAATACGAAGAAGAACATCCAGAAATACTAAAAGTAGATTCTTATATTACCTGCTGGTATCCATGGCATAGATATTCTGTTGCATATACACTGGCTCTTATATTCTGGGTAATTGCTTTTATAATTGGGATATTATCTTGACCTCAATATAAGTCTTAGGTTGGAACTCCCCAATAAAAGTTCAAATCTAATGGATATTTTTTAGTGGGGTTAAAACTACTGGAGAGTATAAGAGTACTACTACTAACAGAGGGAGTTGAAACTTTTGTAAGAGTATAGGAACCCAATCCAGTTGTTTTTGTTGTAAAGTATGAGTTATCGGGTATATTGTAATTAGGGGCAAAAGCATTACCATCCTTATCAAGGCAGGACCAAGACAACATGTCTTGATTTTCTGGGTACATAGTAGAAATATAGATATTAATCATATTTCTATTTTGATTTACTATCCAATTCTTATATTGGGTACCAGAGGACATGAATCCATATTCACCACTAATATTGGTATCTACAGCAAAATAACTATCCATTGTAGTCCCAGAGAGAGTTATGGGAGAGAAATGTATTTCCCAATATTCTTTTTCTTCAGGAGTAGTAAGGTGTAGATTTATCTTATTGCCAGATTCGTTTTGAGTAAGTACACAAGTTCCAGAAGTACCATCGGCTAATGCCGTAATCTGAATCTCATGGTTACTCTTGTCTTCTTCTAAAAGATAGTCAGAGTTATTGATGCTAGCAGTATATCCAACCCCAATAACTCCAGACATTTTGCCATTTACATATTTAGTTTTCTGGGATTGGATATTCCATCTCTCAGAGTTACCACTATTAATGGTAACAGATACATCTTGGGTGGAGATCCCCCCCCCCACTACGGAATGATACTATATTTTTCTTTTCCATACCTTTGAAATTTATAAAGTGACTGTTGTATCTGATGAGGGCAGTATAAATTCTCCAACGTAAGACCACCCTCCGTTCATATACCTATAACAACTTACCCATTGCCCTGGTAAAACATAAATGGTTTTACCATCCCTTTTGTTTACAACTAAACCCACATCTTTACTATAATTATGAGTAGTTCGATTATCCAATACGGACATAGAAAAATAAGATATTTCAGTACTTCCAGGTTGTGGACTTTCTCCAGATTGAAAAAAAGCAGCAGAATCAGTACCAGTTGGCCAATTGAGAGTAATTTTACTAGAGCTCTCTGTAGCTTTCTGCCATATAGTCACTTCTTTACGTTGGTCACCACAAGTTACTAATAGTATTTCGGACCTTTCTTCTGAACCTGAGTTTGCTGCAGTTGCTTCAACAATAATCTGGTACCAATTAGGTGCACCTGCTATTACTGACCCATCTTTAACTGTAACCTTATTTGCAAAAGAAGGAGTTGCTCCCACAGAAGGTTGTTTGGCCATTACCTCTCCATCACTTCGAGTCATATAAGAATAAACCATAATCCTAGTAGTATTACCTATATTAGCTCCTATGGTAACACTTGTATTCAATACGACTAAGGAATAAGTATAAGTGAAGTTTGGTTCTTGACTTATGGGGAAAAATATAGTTTGCCCAGATTCTCCCTGCTTCATTACAAGAGTATGGGTTCTGGCAGAGGAACCTGTATTCTCTTGCAGGGTGGTAAAAGTTACTTTGCAATCATTGCCCTCAAAAGCATATTTCACACTTACCCAAGATGGGATGGATGATCCCATATCCCAATCCACATTACTCTTCTGCCCAGTACTCTTCCCATTAATGTACTTGGTTTTATAAGAGTAGATATAGGTAGTCTTGGTATCCCCAACATTCTGACCTATTTCAAAGCCTGATGCCCTGGGTGCAGCATTGGCTACTCTAAAGTTAAATTCGTTCATAATCTAATAAGTTTTATTGGTTTATAATTATTGCTCTCTTGATATTGTAATCCTCTACCCCTGTGATACCCAAGGTTCTATATAATGATAAATGAATATGAGAAGTACAGATTACATAAGTAAGGAAACTGCCATAGCAAGGTATAAGGCAATCGATTTATTAATTAATAAGGTAATGAAGTATGGTGAAGGTTGAGACTTTGAAGGAAGATGGGTTTGTTAGAATCCTAAGATGTAGGGAAGGTAATATCAGATGTGGCTTACCGAATCTGATTGGTATGCTATCCATAATCGTTGTATGATTAACCTTCATAATATGATAGCAATTAAGTATTGGTGGTTGAGGAATCTTCAACAGTATTATGTTTTCTTTTATGAAAAGAGAGGTAATAGGGTTATGGGAGTATTGGATAGGGAGATGGTTAATATAATACTTGGAGAACTTCTATAATGGGTAATGGCCCGGGATGGTTAATCTGTCTTGGGGGCTTTTGTGTGAGCATGTGTGGATGTGGGATTCTAGGTATGCCCCTTAATGCGAAAGCTTCGAAAGTTGTGGTACTAAAATGAGTATTTGCCTTCAAGGTACCTCTTATAGCGAAAGCCTAAAATTTCCTGGTACTAAATGGGGCGTACGGTTCCCTTAAATTTAACATTTGAAAATAAAAAGTAAGGGACAAACATTTTTATTTGTCCCTTTGCTTTCTTAATTATCTACTAAATGATTATTTAAATTTTCTTTAAATTGTTCATTTAAACAATAACATAAGTATAGTAAAAAAGTTTTAAAAGAAAATTTTTTATAAATTGTATATTCAACTTCATTTAAATAGTTCATGCTTATTTGTTCAATCAATAGAAATTGCTCTACATTAATTAATTGAAAAGTTTGCACGTCAATAATAGTAGATATTATTCTATGATTTGATTTTAAAAGAATATAAACTACATATAAAGCACTAACAAAAACAGCTAATAAGATAACAAACAAAATTAATAACATAATAATTTTATTTTTTATGATAAGGAGTAAAATTTTACTCCTTATCTGATTTTGTTTTACTTCATTGATTTTTTCACGATTTCGAGACCTTTTATTAATATCTCTTTCTTTTCTTCTTTAGTGTTTTCGCTTGCAATTGAATTAAATGAAAAATCATTTAAAACATAGACTTGTTTATAAAAGTCTATAAAGCCCTCAATTAGTTTTTTATCTGCATTGTTTGCAATCGTTGAAAGAAAATTGAAAGTTACATTTCTGAACTTTTTGCGTAAAGATTTGATTTGCTTTTCGTTTGCACCCTCAAAAAGTTCTTTTTTGTAAATTTCTGTTTTTGTCCCTAAAGAAGTTTTGAAAAGACCCGCATTTTTTTCTTTTACGCTTTTCAATACGTCTAAAGCAATTAAACTATTTGCTTTGCTGTTTGCTACTGCTTTTTCTACATTCACTTTGTTAATTTGATTTTTCATAATAAAATGCTTGAAAGTTTTATTATTAATTATTTTTATTACCTTTTCAAATAGACTTTCAAGACTTTTTTAACTATTCTAATAAGGTAGTATTTGTTTCATTTCTGTATTGCAAATATAAGAACTATTTTTTAATCTACAAAATTTTTAGAAAATTATTTTCTTAAAAAGTTTTAATTAAAAATTCATTCAAATATCGCTTTGTTTTTCTCACATTGCAAAGATACGAACTTTATTTTAATCTACAAACATTTTCAAGAAAAATTTTTGAGAAAATGAATAATTTTATTTTCAAAATTATTTTTGTGAAAAATTCATAAAATAGAAAATTTATTGCACCCTAAAAAGGACTTAATATTTGCACTTAATTTTGGGGGTTCACAAGGGTAATCTTCACACGCCTTGTAGTGGGCATATATGATATGTATATGGAATAATCCTATATGGCTTATGCCTGTCCTCTTGAGAGTGTATTATATACCTGTATATTGAAGGCCATTAATGGACTAAGGTGATAAAGAATTAAGGCCGATTAGCTATATCCCTATTATTGCCCTCTATAAACCTATTAGGTCCTAATTCAATAAGGCCATATAGGGACTATGGTAAGCCTATAGAGATTAGGATAGCCTATAAGGGCTTACTAAGTTAGGCTAAGTAAAAACCCAGAACCTTAGTTAGGCCTGGGTTAATTGGTTAGTATTCGCAAAATTCTCGTTCAAGGTATATATTGAGATCCTTGAAAAGTTTAATGCCAGGTATAGGACCATCCTTTTTGTCCCAAATCTCGAATTCGATAAATTGGGTCTCATAGCCTTCTATATCTGAAATAGAGAGAAGATAGTTCTGGCTTGGGTCAAATTCTTCAAGGAAAACTTCGATAGTAGCCTTAATCCTAATAGGTTGAGTATTAGTAATGCCTTGTACGATTTGTGTTAATCGGTTTGATAATTCTTTAGTGTTCATAGGTAATGGGTTTTAAGTGATTATTATTTTATTTTCTTACTGCAAATATAAATATAATATATTATATATGCAATATCCTTAATTGCCTTCGTAGGTTATTAAGGGCCTTGAATTATATTTGCCTAAATCCTCGGGGCCATGAATGGAGATTGCCATTTACCTTTCCTACCTATAACTAATATTATATAATACCTAATGGTTCTAGGCAATCAAGGTACCCCTAAATCACAAAATTGTCCTAGAGTTCTGCAAATATCCATAATATAAATACTAAGCAAATAAATTACATACTTACTAGGAATATTACCTAAATATGCCCCTTGAAGGCCTTAAATCCTATAAACCATTTAGCCCTAAAACCTAATAATTTTAATTGCCTAATCACAAATCCTATTGCCTAATCCCAATACTTATTATATAATATATAATATAATAACTTGGTGAAGGCAATCAAGGTAAATTGTGATGGCCATTAATCGACGATGTACTAAAGCTATACTACCTACATACATAGAAGCTACATAACATATCTGTATTATATAATCCCCTACCTTCGAATTACCTTGAATGCAATCTATTATATAATACATATAAAGGGTACTCATGGCAATCGGATTTAGGGGCCCCTAATGGTCGGATTTTGTGTACCTTTTAGGCCTTTTTGAGTTTGCCTTTAAAGTGTGTAGTAGAGCTATATAGTATAGTGGCTATATAGTGAGTTGAGTGGCTTTGTATAGTAGAGGGGTTATCACTTGCCTTGTTTGCCTAAATCCCCAAAACCCCCGGTGAGGTACCTTGATATATGTATTAGGTATTATTATATTAGTAGATGGTATATTAGTTATAGAGGGGATAGATAGATATTGTACCTTAGTTAGCGTTAGTATGATTTTGTTTTATTTTTGTGTTGGGTAGTGTGGGAGGTACCCGGTATTTATTCCAGGTACCTTGTGGGTATTTATTCGATTAGGTATACCTGTATGAAGGCATATACTAAAAGGATGTAGATGAATTTCTTTGTTAGGTAGGCTTCTTCATTTAGGATTAGAAGCCAGATTGTTACGATGAGTAGAATTAGTGATTTCATAATTTTTAGTATTATTATATGTATCTTAGTATAATCCTATATGTGTAGGATACCAGGATTAGTGATGAGGTGTATAGGGTTAGGATTATTAGCTGTGAGATGATATACCTTATTTTGTTTGTTGGGTGGGTGTACTTGTGGGCTTGGTATATTTTCTCATTGCGTATGAGGGTTAGGATAGTTCCTACGGATAGGATTATTCGGATTATGTGATAGATGATGTTCATTTCTTTTTGTTTCTTAGTTTCTGTTGGGTACGGAGTAGCTTATTATACTGGGCTTGGGGATCACTTAGGTATAGAGTGTAATCCTTTTTGTTACTGCCCGGATTAGGGAAGTGTTCTGTCCAGGTATCTTGGTGGGGTATATATATTAGGTCTTTCTTTTTCATGGTAGTGATATTATATCGATTATGGTTATATCTCTTAGTGGGATTTGTAACATTTCTCTTATCTGTAATCTTATGTGTTCGGAGTGGAGGTGATTGTTGTTTATCTCTTGGTTGGGGTACCTTAGGTAGGGGTTAAGTTCCTCAGTTCTGTATGGGATTACCATTTCCTCTGTGAATCCCTCTGTGTATTCTTTAGTGTGACCTGGTACCTCGAAAGATACCAGGAATTTCCCTTTTGTTGTCCTGGTAGGGTTTTCGGAATCTGTATATCCTACAAAGTCATAAGTATCGGTATTATCGGTCATGGTAGAGAATATTTCGATTAGCCAAGTAAAGTCCTCTAGAGGTACTTTGTCTAGCCATTCCCATCCGATTGGATATTGGTTTACTGTTATAATTGGTTCCATGATGTTAATTGAGTTGAGGGTTAAACATTTGTTTTGGTTGGCCTAATAGGCAGCAATGAGGATAACCTGCTTCATCGAGGATTCCCAGTATAAGATATCGATTGGTATCTCTGGGAATTTCGAAATAGAAAGCTGGTTTCATGTCGCCATCTATGAATGTAAAAACTATCTGAGTGTTTTCTAGTAACCCATTTAGTTGTACATGAGAAAGGTAGTTATAAATAGCTTCCCTTTGATTTCTTGGGTTTTTATCCCATGAGATGAGCATATCGTCATACCAATTTGGATTATCGCATAGCTTTTTAAGTTGTTGTTGAATATACGGTGTCATGATTTGAAGTAATAATATAAGTCCTCGATTAGTTTATCCTGTTCTTCCCATATAGTATCTGATACTACGTATTCTGATATGAAATAGTTATAGAAAGGCCCAAATAGTATTTTTAATACTATGTCCTTGAGTTCGATATTGAGTTGTTCCTCTTCTTCGGTAGAACTGGGTTTGATTGCCTGAAGTTCTGCCTTATAGGATGCCGTAACGGCATCCTTTAGGGTTTGAATATATTCTGGGTTAGTTTCCTTGAGAATACTTAATTGTGATTTGAGTTCTTTACTTATCATGGGGCTTAGCGATTATGGATATGAATCCCTGTGGATATTGAGTATAGAATAATTGGTAGTTCCCTGTGGGCAAGAAGACTTGCATTATATTTGCAAGTAAGGGATAGATTTTCCATTGGTTTTCCTCTAGAAACTTGTCCCAGGCTTCTGATTCTTCTGGATAATTACCTGATAGTTGGATATGATACTGTTCTTGGTCAGCAATAAATAGGTTAGTTACTACCTGTATTTCATCTGATTCCTTTTTGTATTGGGTGATTGGATACCAGATGCCTTCGGTTTTCCATTTATTAAGTTGGAACAGAGACATGCCCTGTTCCAGTACGTTGAGTAATTTATATAAGTTTACCATAGTGATTATTTATTTAGTTAGTTAATAATTATATTTATTTTCTCTTATGCAAATATAGAAATAATATTTTAAATATGCAATAATTAAGGGAGCCTAGATGTTAGTGTTTCTGAACTCCCTGAGGATATATTAACTGGTTAGGGATTATTATAATTCATCGGCCAATAATGGTTCATTGGGCTTATTTAATTTCTCTTTAGAACGTCTTGTAGCCCAATTCTCGTAGGGTTTGTAACTGAAGGTACGTGTTGTTTCATCGTATGCAGCATATACCATTTGTTTACGGGATATTCTCCTTCCGTAAGTTTTCTTAAGATTAGCAAACCAATCTAGATACTCCTGTAAAGAGTTAAAGATTTCTTTGTTCCCGTCTAAATCATTTTTAGGACGGGTTTTCCATGTTGCTTCTATATAGCATTGATGTAGGGTGATTGAAATAAAGTATCGGCACCAGCTACCACCAAAGATAGTGCCCGTGGAGAATTCTATCTCCCGAGCAACTAATGGACTAACGTTATACTTTGTCATGCGATTGAGAAATTAAGTTGGAAAATCCAGTTGTTTCTATCGAGTTGATTGAATGATATGAACCTCCCATCGTTATCGGTAAATTCATTCATGAATTGAACTGCAGCAGATGCTAATTGCCCCTTATAGAGATTAGTATTGGCAGTTACCATGGATTCGAAAATGAAAGAATAATAGGTGGTATCATAGATTTGTACCTGATTAATGTCCAAGCAATTGAGTTTGTAATCATCTTCTAGTTTGATTAAGAGTCCCATTAGGAAATTAAGAAGACTACCCTGTTCATCAGAGTCAAGTTCAAATATAGATTTCTTTTCTAAGAAATTGCGAACTACCTTAGTTAGTTCGTCTGCTTGATTGTAAGTTACTGAGTTCGTTTTCATATTTTTGTCTATTTTTAAAATGATATGCAAATATAAGCATTTTTATTTTTATAGAAAAATATATCTATTTTATTTTTAAAGAGGCTGAGGATGTGTATACGCTAAGAAAGGCAGTGGATTAGACTGCCTTTCAATTATTAAGGTAATTGGGGAGTTAGCAAATATAGAGCCTCTCTTATAATTGAACTCTCCATAGGTTCTAAAGAGGGTTCCTTATACATTAGCCCACCTTTCTTCTTTTCGTTTTCAAATACTTCATGTATGGCTTGCTTTAGTTTAGTGGCTAATACCTCTGATAACTTCTGAGATTTAAGAGAGGTAAGTAACCCATTTCGTATTTCCCTAATATCCTGGTCATTTTCAGTGATAGGTTTTGCTTCTACTGATTCTTGTATACCTGAGTAATACTCATTAAACTCTTCATACCCTAAATGTTGTAGGTCATTAATGAAGATACTAAATTCATCATAGGTAAGTCTAGTATCAAAACCTACTCCATGATATAGTTGTACTAAAGGAGTAAGGATTCTTCTTAGTATATTGAAATCTTTTAGATGGTCCAATTTTATTCCTGATTCGAGAGGTATTTTATATACCTTTTCACCCTTCAGTACTACTAACAGAACCCTTAGTCTTGGTGGTAATCTTTTCTCGTTCATAAGCAAGTTTTTGTATTATGAGTTGTACATAGGTATTTCTCTCTTTATAGATAAACATTACCGATAGAAGTATCTCATGTTTCGGTAATATCATCTGTATGAAATTGCCTGGAGCAATTACAGTAGCTACTACTGGAGAATCCTCCTGAGAGAAATTCTCTAATATCATTTCGGCCCTCTTAATGGGTTCTGGTTTTGTTGGGTCCAAAGTTAGGACTGGAGCAGTTATACATTCCTTGATGCCCTGTGTTAAGGCATTATATAACCATTCATCTTTTATATCCTCTACTTGGAGGTTTTTCATTGTAATCATATCCTAAACCTATTTAGAGTCCATACACCCAGGATATTAGAGAATACCCATAGTTCCCAGTTTTTGTAAAATTTATAGGGTTTACTGAATTGAGATGTTTGAAATATTATCTGATTTGGTGTTCTAAATAACATTTCTGCATGGCAAGTTAATACTCCAGAAGATAATTGAGCTTTAAAAGCTTTAATAATATCTTCATCACTTTTAGTCTCTAATGAGGTAAGCAATTTAATAAATTCTACCTCTACACCTTGAGACATGTTTACATTTCTGAAGGCAAACTTTTCTTTATTTTCCATATTCGTCATTTTTAGATAAGAACTCTTGAGCTAGTTCATCTTGAGTTCTTTCGATTATATTCTTTACGATTGTTTTATTTTCTACTCTAGCCCACATATATAGCATGCCCAATTGAGCATCCATATAGCAATCTATAAGAGATGGGTCCTTTCTAAATACATCCCATTGTTTTACGAAATTTGTTCGAACCAAATCCCTATAACCCCGGTCTGATATATCTTCTTGGTCTATATAAGCAGATACCCTTTTTCTTACTTCTAAAAGAATTTTCTCTAAGCTTTCTGGTAATCTAAAATTTTCGGGTAAACTATGATATACCAAAGCATTCGGTATCAATTTCTCAAAAGTAAACTGATTATCGAATAGTTTCTTTGGGTATCTACCTGAAAATATCAATGGTAGCTTATACCTTAGCAACGATGGTACTACGTCGTATATAGCATAATGTCTTCTATATTCTCGGTACAAGTCAAAATATAGATTCTCATCGAATATACCCGATTTCCTCATTATTGCCTGTAAAGTATTATAAGCAGAATTGATATGAGTATTACTCAATTTGAATACTAAGTTGCCATTTTTAATAGCAATGAGTTCACTACAGCATCTCTTTCGTCTAAATAAGTTCATGTGATTAAAATGTAAAGTCAATGTATATTTTCCTTTTTCCCTTGAGAAATTTTTCGTGATTTGAGTCATCATACTTATGGCAAGCATAAGTCTTAGATGATTTATCATAATGGTCTCTTACCCATACTGGAGCAGTATCAGTTGGTTTTAATTTAAAGTATGTACCCTGATTAACCTTGTTAACCTGAGTCTCTTTGTAAGATGTCTTTGGTAGTTCCATATTTTTGTCTATTTTAAAATTGATATGCAAATATAATTCTTTCTTTTTAAATATGCAATATCCTGATATAACTATGGGAGCTTACTATTTCGGAGGAATTGAGATGCAAATGAGCCGTCCTCTTTCTCTTCTTCCTCAAAGTCTTCATATTGGTATAACTCTGGGTCTTCTTCGTCTGGGTCTATACGCATTTTGATTTCTCTACGTAGTTCATGATGTTCTTTAGAGAATGAAGACATAGCTCCCTTATAATCATCAGTAATTTGCATTAACTCTGCTTTATTAAGGTTAAGACCCTCTTTACTTGTATCTACTCCTTCTTGTTTAGTAGCAACTACTTCAGGTAGAGACTTAATGTCATACCTATCCTCCAATAGTTTAGCCTCTTCTGGTTTATCTAATACCCTTTGTGATTCCAATACGATTTGACGTGCCTCTTCAACAGTGATTGCATTTTGCTGTGTTACGTTGTTCTGTTGATTAAATTGGGCAAAGATATTTGTAGTACTTCCTCCAGTAAGATTACGTACTATTGATTGCAGAGATGTAGAGGATTCAAGCTTTAATTTAAGGGCCTTTCCCAGCTCGGCAGATATAAACGGTACGTATTTCCCTCCCTGAGATTCTCTTAGGATATTAACCTGATGGGCTATTTCCATACGGTCTTCTAATGCCCATGCTAGTTGTTCTCCCATTAACGCTTGAAGTAAATCTTCTGCTTTTTCTTTATCCCATATTCTAGAGCCTAATAGTCTATCTCTCATAAATACCCGTATGTAGTTAATATCTATACCCATACGGTATGAGAATGTATTGATATCATAGGTGATACCACATAATACACCATTACCCATCAGCCATTGATTAATAATGTAGTTGTGTATCTTTATCAGAAGTTCATCATTTGGGTTCTTCTGATATTCTAATGCCATTGCAGTAGTCCCCATAGGTCTTGGGAATCTTACCATTTTATTTTCCTTTTCTGACATACAAATGAGATTTTCTGATATCGGAACTTTCATCATAACCCATATACTCTAAATCAAACCTTACATACAGATTCAAAGATAGGTTATAGAAATATCCCTTATATTTTTTCTTACTTACTGATAAATTAAAAGGTTCACCAGAGATTAGGTCCCTGGTGAATACTAAATTACCTTTCCCAGTGATGGGAATATTAAGGCAAAGTTTATAATCTCCTACCTTAAATTTATTCCCATGCAGGTCTGTGATTTCCCTTGCCATAGTTTGCCTTTTTATGGTTCGTAGGTTTTTTGTCTTGTTTACTACGGTTATTGGTTATCCCCTTTTGCTCTTCGATTAATTTCTGAACCTTTGGGAATAACCTTTGCCTTAGGGGAACTACCTGAGTAGCGAAAAAGGCATTCCATAATTTCTGGGTTAATGGTTCCCCTATTTTAAGTTCTGAGATTGCCCAGAATTTAGTTTCGAAATTCTTAACTATTTCCCTAAATCGGTAGTAGTATATATTGCCAGTCTTTTTATCTATCCCAATTGTAGTGGTTTGGCAATAATCTAGAAATTCTTTACCTAATTCGGATATAAACTCTTCCCTTTTAAAGTCATAATTCTCTTGGTCGAGCTTAAATAATTTTACGTAATCGATTGCTTCCATATAGATTTAGTTTGTGATTATTAAACGAGGTATACTTTCATCTGTAATTTGAAATAAGTACCCTCTTACATCATCCTCATAATAAGAGGACCAATATGTTCTTCTAACTCTGAAATTATCAAGGATTGCCCCTTTGGGTACCCCAGTAATAAATAAGCAATGCTTAGGCATCATTGGAGTAATCTCAAATTTCCCATCCTTGAAATTACCATAGGTACCGTAGTCGGGCATATTACCCGTAAATCCAGTATTCTGTAATATGTCTTGAACCAGAGTAGTTTGGGGTATTTCCTTTTGGTTACATTCTATGGTTAACTTCGATTTGCCTATATATAGGTCTTTAACTATTTCTCTAAACATTTGTATACGATTATATGGGTAATACCATTTTTCTTGAAGTAGGAGTTATTCTGTGAACGTTCCTCTAACTTCTTTAATTCTCTTCTAGATTCAGTACAAATTCTATCAGATTTCCTTAATATATCTGATACATTATCCCAGATGGGTGCCATTGGTTCTACTGGCCCTGCATAGATAACTTTGTGTTTAGTTTCTATTTGGGGATATTTTGATTTATACTGATACTTACCTTTGCAGAAAAGTACGTTATACTTTTCTGGTTCGTTTCTTTTTTCGTTTTCCATTTTTGTTAGGATTAATGTAATCGGATATTTCATCAAGTTGCCCTAAAAGCAATGCCTGAATGAAAAGGTTTATAGGCCTGAAAAAGAAATTCCTTACGTTATCAGTATTTATATACCAATCGTAAACGATAAAGAACTTCTTAATCTTGGAGTGCTTAAGTGAATGTTGGATTAGATAGGACTTACAACATCGTTTATGTAATTCTACCAATTCTTTGTCCTGCTTAAGCATCTCTTTATCAGAGAAGATAGTGTAATCCATTTTGTATGAATTGAGATGCCCAGGTAATTATCCCGGGCACCTGGTTAATAAAGGTTTATGCAACTTGTTCTGGTTTGAGGACTTTCTTTCTAAAGTCCTCGTATGCTTTAGCAGCAGCCTTGAATTCCTTGGAGTTCTGGTCCTTGATACGAGCCATTGCAAGTTCCAATCGATGGAGTTCGTTTCGAGTTTGTTGTCTCCATTTCTTCCGAGCAAGAGTATCAACTACATCGGCAGGGTATACGTATTTAACTTCCCGATTAGAAATTACCTGTTCGATGATGGATGGTTTTTGTTGTTCCTTAACTTCCTTGACAACCTGTTCCTTTTTGGAAGTTTTGGTTTTAGGAGAGAGTTCTACCAATTTGGCATTGGCAAAATTAGTGGCAGCTTCTTGAGCATCTTTTACCAATTCCTTTTTAGTCTTTTTGGCCTTAGGAGCAGAAGCCTTAGCAGTCTTAGAATTTTTAATTCCTTCAAGTTGTTCGGCAACCTTAGTTGCAATCAGGTTAGTAACCTTTGTTTCATTCTTTTTCATAATGTCTATATTTAAAATGTTAGTAAAATGATTAATTTCTTTTTCTGATACAAATATAAGAACTTTATTTTAAATAGAAAAATTTTATTTGAATTATTTTCTATTTGCTCGGGTTAATCGGCTAGGAAGTCGAAGATTTCTGGAGGATAGTTAATTTCATCCTCTGGGTCATTTATGTAATCTTCATAATCCTCGTTATATTTATCGTAAATGTTACCTTGTGATGTATTGGGTACCCTTGTACATCTTTCAGGATATTTCTTTACGAAGTCATAGGCTTCTTGAGTAGTCATTACCTTGTCTGAGGTAAATTCGTAGGTTACATAAGAATAAGTTTCACCCAATCTAGAAACTTCATATTGCTGGTATCCAGATTTCTCAATCTTATAGATTTGATTTTCTGGAATCGTTTCTATTTCTACCCTATATTTATACCATTGCTTCTTCTCTTCTTTTGGTTTAATGCCCATGCTATCTTGAAGAGAGATTAACTTGGTTATGGGACTTTCAAAATGAGAAGGAGCAGTGCTCACTTCTACTTGATGAGTTCTATTCTCACCAATAAAGTAAATCACTGCCCCCAGGGTTACCAGGCCCAATATGAATTTAGTTTCTGAGTTCATAACCTGTAGTTTCGAATTTATTTTTAATGTTCTTTGCAAGGTATTTACCTTTTGATTCTGCTTGATGTAAACCGTTGCAGATTTCATAAGGTACATCATCATAGCGATAAACTCGATTACCTTTAAAAGCAACCCAAAGTTGTTTTTTCTTTGAGTCATAACCAAAGCCCTCAATATTAGAGGATTCGCAAGGAATCATTTCGACTCCGGTGTTCATTTCTACTGATTCTAAGTATTCGTTCTTTTCCATGTCTATATTAAAATTTTAAAAGTGTTAGTTCTGGGTGGAATTTGAGATTTGCCCTCTGGAATATTGCCCAAGTACCAAGTACTCCCTGAGAATTAGTATGTACCCATTCATCTTCCATTCTGAACAATATGTGAGAGCATACCAGCATTTGGTATTCACTTAGCATATTTATCAGTTGAGGAGTATTCTCAATTTCTACGTATAATTCAATGTGCTCATCTAGTGCTCGAATTATTTCGTCATCCTCAATCTGAAGGAGTTTTTTGATTAAGTCTTGGGCAATATCATTCCCATTTTTAACATCCTCTTTGATTGAGTTGAGTGATTCAATCTGAATACTAGCAATGAGCTTTACGATGTCTTTTGTTTCCTTGTCCATAATTAAATTTTCTTTATGCAAATATACTAAAATTATTTTATATAAAATACTCTTTTAATAAATACGGAGGTAAGTGTTAGCGGTTCTTGATTTCCTCTATCTTTTCCTTGATTGAGTCGGGGAAGATAGCATCATCTACCCATCGCATAAAGAATTTAGAAGGCTTCTTTTCTGGGTTGAGAAGTAATTGTCTTTGCTCTGTAGAGAACTTAATACGTTCATCTTCCCTCATATACTTGGGAAGTTTAGTGAATTCTGCCTGAGAGAAAGAGATTACGTTTTTACCAACTTGGGCCCTTAATGGTTTCTTCCTTTCCTTATAGAGATATGGGATAATCTTTTTCGAGGGTCCCCCAAGAATGCTAAAACCAAAGATTACCATTGGGTCAAATTTATCTGCTTTTGGATCTTTGGCACGTTTGATACATCTTGCCATCCAGGAGAATGAATTGGGATATTGCTTATTGTCGGTTGCTTCTCCAACATCTTTTTTATTAAACTCAAATCCAGGAAAGTGAAATAGAAAATCTTCAGTAAGGATAAATACAAATCCCAATCCCCTAAGATATTTAATGATATCTTGTTGGCTTTTACCCTCTTCAATCATTTTTTCTACATCTGCAAGAATGTCCTCCCTTGGGGATTCCAATTCCTTAGTTGTAGACCCTGCAGGTCTTCCTCTGCCAACATTAGGTGCCTTAGCAGGCAATGTACCAGATAACCTATCTAAGTATTCTTTGAAGTTATCAATATCTTGTTTATTAGTAAGAGTTACTTCTACTCTTATGGGACCGTTATGCTGTACCTTTGGACCTGAATTCATCTCGGTATAAGCATCTACCAACCTATCGGATAAGGGAGTACCATTCTCTGATAGTGTAGTGATTCTAAGTTTTGGTTTATATACTTCTTGTTCCATTTTCGACTTAATTAGAAAATAAAAGGCCTGAACAATTTTTATATTGCCAGGCCTTCTACCATTATTAACGAATACTCAAAAATATGATAAGTAAAAGTAAAAAGTGCTCTTATTAATCTTCTTCTTTAGCGGCCTTCTTTTTCTTCTTGTCTTTGGCCTTCTTATCTTTCTTATCGGAAGCCGGTTTTTCTTTTACCTTTTCTTCCTTCTTTTTCTTAGTTTCCTTTTCCTCCTTGGGAGCCTTACCTGAAGCAAGTTTTCTTTGCTCCATACGATATTTTTTCTTCTCAGCCGAAGTCATTTCTCTGCCATCGATGAGAGGATAATCGTATTTGGTAGCTGTTCTACCGCCATTTCCTTTCTTTTCCTTTTTCTCTTTGGCAGCCTTCTTCTCAGCTTTTTCCTTCTTCTCTTTTTCCTGGAGTTTTACCAATTTCTTGTTGTTCTCTTGGTCAGCTTCAGGATAGGCAGCAGCAACTTTGTCTCTTTCCTTATTGAGCTTGTTTACAAGTTCGGTAACCTTTTTACCATGTTTCTTGTCTTTGGTCCAATCCTTAGTAGGGTCCAACTTGTTCTCTTTAAGGTAAGCATCCAAAGCTTTCTTAGCCTTTGTGAGTTCCGGAGTCTTGGATTCCGATTTACTCTTCTTTTCTGTTTTCTTAGCCATTTTCATTTATATTAGGTGAATAATTGAATTTCCTATTTACATAATACCATAGTTATACCTTCCTAATTTGGGTTGGGATTTCTTTAATTTCTAGGATTTCTAAACTGCATTGTTTTAAAACTGCCTCGAGTTGAAGTATATCTTCTACCTCTTTCTGAGATAAGTCCGTAAAAGTTTGTTCAAAAGTTTCTTTCTGTTCCCCCCTTATAAAATTAAATTGGGCAACAATATAAGTCCCATGAAGTTTTTTATTCAGGGCTCCTTTAAGAGATATGAGTTTTCTTTTCAGATAATTACTCTTCAACCTATGGGATTGGTATTCGCCTTTCTTACCCTTACTAAGAGCTACCTTTTTAAGGTACGAAACATAATCTAATTCTCTGAGAGTTTGATTAATGTTTCCCACTAATAATCTTAAGTCTTTTTCCATTTGGGTCTTTGCATTACTTGGTTAGATACTTCCTGAGTTTCTTCTGATAGCATTTCTCTTGCCTCATTTATTATATTGATGGCAAGTTCCCTTTCATCTGGTCCCAGGTTTAATTCTTTATCTTCTAGTACATCAGTATAAGTATTTATTAGATTATCCAATGCAAGTATTCGAATATTCTTTCGAATTGCTAATTTCTCTTCTTCCATGGGTATAAAAAATTAAAGCCCACTACCTTCGCAGGCAATGAGCTTTTGGCTGAATAACGTCCTAAGTGTAGATGTTATTCATATAAACTTAAACTCTAAATTTATATAGCAGACATATGGGATAGTAGTTAGTAAGTTAGAGTTTAATCTTCTGATTCTTCCTCTTCTTCCTTAGCCTTTTTGTTTTTCGGAGAACAAATAACGCCATGCCCTTTCTTAGACTTAACGGTAAGAGTTCCCGGAACGAATGAAACTGAAGTTGATACCGGTTTGCCATCCGTAACCAATACAGAAGTAACCACTACACCCTGATAGCCTTCCTTGTTCTTAACTGCATAACCAAAGTTCATTACCTTGGATTTGTCGTTAATGGCAATAACATCGATTTGCTTGCTGTTAGGGCGTTGTTCAGCCGGCCGATTCTTGAGTGCCTCTTGACGAGCTTTACGTTTAGCTTCTTTTTCGGGGTCTTTTTCCTTATCCCCTTTCTTCTTGGAGTCTGATTTCTTTGTTGCCATAATTTTTAATGTTTTATAAGTTAATGGTTATTATAAGTAAACTTCTACGTTTATTAATAGTTGATAGTAAAGGTAGGGAAATTTCCCTACCTTCTTTTAAATCTTGAATACAGTTACCAGATTACTTTTTCCCTTTCTTGCCCTTACCTTTGGTTTCTTTCTTTGCCGGCAATTTGAGACCGAGTTCTTTGGCAATTGCTTTACGGAGTTTTTCGACTTCGTCTTCATCGTAATCGTCTGGGTCAGTTTCAAGGTCTTTGTCGTCGCAGACATCCTCAAGTTCTTCGAAGTCCATTTCGGCAAGTTCTTCACCGGTCAGTTCTTCTTCTTCTTCTTC
>ULUY01009830.1_pt1 | contig 67071 bp, 58 predicted proteins | sample 1959031 | NCBI WGS metagenome assembly ULUY01 (sample SAMEA4835774, study PRJEB28245) | human gut metagenome | biome: gut microbiome; material: fecal sample | place: Denmark | collected 2008
AGTAAAAAAGAGGGCGAATGTAAAATCAGGCAAAAAACGGAAAGAAACCGCAGAGAATACAGTCTGCGGACAAAAGTTTCTTGCCCCCGTCCGAAAATCGTGCCACAATAAAGAAAATTTTGATTTTCTTCGGCGGAAAATGAAATCCACCGGAAGGAAAATTTCGGAAAACGGGGTATCCTGATTTCCTGACGGAAAAAGGAGATGTTTCTATGGAAAAAAATCTGAAAATCACAATCATGGGAGTGGGCGGAATCGGCGGACTCCTGGGCGGTGCGCTGATCCGCCGTTACGGCGATGCAGTGAGCCTGATTGCCCGCGGCGCCCGGGAAGAGCATATCCGTCAGAAAGGGCTGACCCTTCATTCGGAAGTATACGGCGATTTCACCGTCATGCCCGGCCGGGTCACAGCCGATCCGTCCGGGCTGCCCGTGCAGGACATCATCCTGATCTGCGTGAAAAACGGCGGTCTGAAAAAGGCGGCAGAACAGCTGCGGCCCATCATCGGCCCCGATACGATCGTCCTGCCGGTCATGAACGGCGTAACCGCAGGCCGTGTCCTCCGGGACTGCCTCGGCCCGTGCCATATCCAGGAAAGCGTCATTTATACGGTTTCCTCTGCAGAAGAGGACTTTTCCATCACCCAGAAGGGAAACTATACCTTCCTGTACGTCGGCGCCGTCCGTCCGGAAGACCTTCCCGGCGCGGAGTTCTGCGTCCGCCTTCTGAAAGATGCCGGCATCGACTGCCGTTTCTCTGAGGACATCCGCACCTCCGTATGGACCAAGTACCTCATGAACTGCGCCTACAATGTGGTCACCGCCCGGTGGGATATCCCCTTCGGCAAAATCCGGGCCGATAAAAAGCTGATGGAAGACTACCGCCTTCTCATGGAGGAAGCCCGGAAGGTAGGACTTGCGGAAGGAGCCGATCTGCCGGACGGCCTCATTGAAGAGCAGATCAGGGATCTCCTGAACCGCACCACCGATGATTCCACCAGCTCCCTCAGCCGTGACTTCGATCAGGGAAAAGTCGGAGAAATGGAAGTCTTTTCCGGCGAAGTCATCCGTATGGCGGACCGGCTCGGCCTCGATGTGCCTGTCACCCGGGAATATGACAGAGGGCTCCGGGAAAGAGCGGCTTCCTTCGGAAACTAAAACCTGCCGGAGCAGGAAATCCCGATTTCTTCTGCCGGCCTTTCCTGTACAAAACCCCTGATTTCGCTCAAAAGAAAATAAAAATACATTGACAATCATCAATGCAACAGGTATAATAAAGTTATAAAGTTCGATATGAGAACGGCAGGAAAAAGGAGGAATTTCTATGATCGAAATGATAACAGGTACGGCTGCATTTGACAAAGCGGTGGAAAAAGGCGAATCCCTGGTCGTTTTTTCCGCTCCCTGGTGCGGTTTCTGCCGCAGACTTCGTCCGATGATGGAAAAAATCAGCGAAGAAGTGAATTTCCCGGTATACGGCATCAACTGCGATACCGATGAAGAACTGGCTAAGCGCTACAATGTGGAAACCATCCCGAATCTGATTTTCATGAAGGACGGCAAACCTGCCGACAGCATGATCGGCGGCGCCGGCGTAGGCTACCCGCAGCTGAAAGCTTTCATTGAAAAGAATCAGTAATTATTTGGGATATCATTGGTTTGGCTCCCTTTTCGGTCCTGTACCGGAAAGGGAGTTTTTTTATGGGAAAATTAATGTAGAAAAAATCAAATTCTCGTATAATAAAAAAGAATCCATACAGATCCTCCTCTATTTAGAGAAAAACCTATGTCAGATTCTTTTCATAATATCTTCATATAATCTTTTTAAAAAACGTTTTTCTATTACAGCTCATTCTTTTATCTATATTTTCAAAAAGGAGCTTACAGGATGAGTACTGCTATAAATGACATCATTTCTTCTTTTAAGACAACTCCTGTTTTGTTTATCGGATCAGGATTAACACGCCGTTATCTGAATCTTCCTAACTGGGAAAATTTATTAAAACACTTTGCAAATCTTCTTTCTCCTGATAACTCATTTATTTTTGCCGGTTATAAAAATAAAGCCATTCAGCAGCTTGAAATAAACGGCTCTTCTCAAAGCAGTCAGGAAATGATTCTTCCTTTAACGGCTACACTAATTGAAAGAGATTTTAATACACGATGGTTTGAAGATGCCTCTTTCAGACATATAAATGATTCTCAAATATTATCAAAGATTCAAAACCTTGCATTATCTCCATTTAAAGCAGAAATTGCCCATTACCTAAAAAATTATTCCTCTATAAATCCGGAATATACCGAAGAAATCGCTGATTTTAAAGCCTTATTTGCTAAAAGTCTTTCCGGTATTATTACAACAAACTATGACACCTTTCTGGAAGACATTGCACCGGATTATCAAACATACATCGGCCAAAATGAACTGATATTTTCTCCTATTCAGGAAATTGCTGAAATTTATAAGATTCACGGATCTGTTACCAGACCTGAATCAATTATTATCAACAAGGCCGACTATATTCAATTCAAAAAACATGAATCTTATTTAGCATCAAAACTTTTAACCATATTCATGGAATATCCTATTATTTTCATTGGTTATTCCATAAGTGATGCAAATATCATGGCCATCCTGAACAATATTGCTGAATGTCTGGATTCAAATCAACTTAAAGAATTACAACATCGATTCATTTTTATAGGCCACAGTCATAAGCCCGGTTCTCCTGTAGTTTCTACCATTCATCAGAACATCGGAAATAAAATGATTCCCATGACATCCATTCAGCTTTATAACTATTCCGACCTTTATAAAGCGTTAGCCGAGAAAAAACGCAGCGTTCCTGTTCGGCTTTTACGACTTTTTAAAAATGAATTTTATAAATATGCCTTAACTGCTGAACCTAATCCTAAAATCGAAATAGTTGCTGAAATAGATGATCCGCGAATCAATGATCATGATTTGATGATTTCTATAGGAACACCGAGTACCCTTGCTGCCCGTGGATTATCAGGCATAAAAACGGACATGCTGTATCAGGACATACTATTTGATAATTTACAGGCTAATGCAGATGATATCCTCCGTTATGCTTATCCTGCATTAAAAAGACAAAACACCACATTGCCTGTATTTAAATATCTTAACAAAGCCATCCAGCCTCATCCAGAAATCACTGAAGCAAATCTCAAAATCCAGTCTTCTGCCGATTATGAATCATATTTTTTAACAAAAAGCCTTATAAAACGCAAGCCTTATTTTCAAAAAGATATTCCTCAGCAAACTTTATCTGCCATTATTTCACAGGATTTATCTACTGATAAGAAGTTTTCTTATATTTGCTTATTAGGCCCCGATAAAATAGATGTTAATGAGCTCAAAAAGTTTTTAGTTGACTATTTTGAAAAACAGATAAAGACAAACTCCGCAAATACAGCTAACAGAAGCAATTTCAGACGTCTTGTCCGTATCTATGACTGGCTAAAATACAGAAAAAAATAGGAAACCCGTAGATCAGTCCCGCCCGAAAGCGAGGCCTATACCAAGTTCCCTTTATGGTCACATTATACAGGATATCCTGCACAAAAGCAATCTTACAATCCTTTGCCGATTTTGCTGAAGATATTTTTTTCAAAACCGAATATGAACAGAAATTGCTGATTTTCTTTCTGCTTTTCGCCATCTGACCGGTATTTCCGCCCTGATTTTCCTACAGAATCAGGGCTTTTTTCATACTTTGATTTATGTCCTGTCCGCTTTTTCCATTCAGACATAAAAAAACCGGCTCCTAAGCCGGAACCGGTTTGATTCATCATGCTCTTATTTGTGTTCGAAAATATCGACTCTGCGGTCTGCCGCATTGACGGCCGTGCCGGAAGCATCATCGCTGCCCTTGATCATGGCTACCATCTGGCTTTCCTTTACGCCCTGGTCCATAGCATATTTCTTCACCGCTGCAATCCGCTTTTCGGAAAGCTGACGGTTGTATTCGGAATCCCCGCTGATATCTGCTCTGCCGACCAGCTTGAAGGTATGGCCTGTTTCCTTGGCCTGCTTGATGAAAGCATCCAGGTTCGGCTTCTGGGAGTCCGGAATGGCCGCAGAATCACTGTCAAAGTGAACGCTCTGGAAGTAATAATCATTTTCCGGAGCCGCTACGGGCGTATCTGCCGGAACACTGACCGTATCCGCCGTGCCGTCATTGCTGATTACGGTAACGGTGGAAGCATCCTCTTCCGTACCGGCTTCGTAATCATAATCGGGTTCTGCCGTGCTGTCCATATAAGACAGATCTTCCGGGTCCTTGCCGCCGAACCGGTAGGAAACACCGGCCATGAAGCCTTTATAGGAGACATTCCGGCTGGAATCGCCCTTGGTATTCAGATAACGATATCCTGCATTGAGGTCCAGATTCTTATCCAGTGCAAGGTCTACACCGGCTTCCCACATGGAAGTGGATTCCGTGCCGATTCCGCCCTTGGCATAAAGGTCCAGTCCGTCTGTCAGAGGCTGGCGGGCAATGACGCCGGCCTGCAGGACATTATTGGTCTGATCGCTGCTTCCGAAAGCGCGGTTCGGGAAGTCCGCCAGGGAAATATGCTGCAGTCCCACGAATCCTGCTACCTGAGGATGGAAGGAATACAGTCCGTTGATTTCATGAATCGTGCCGTTCGTATGATCCGTGCTGATGCCGGTATACTGATACTGTGCGGCCCATTTGTCGGTGATGCCGTAGGTAATGCCGCCGCCGAAGTTCCATTCTCCGTCAGAGCTGTACCGGGAAGTCTCCGTTTCGGAGTCCCACATGGTCAGATTGATTTCCGTTTCCCCGTCCTTCCACTGGGTCAAAGGAGAAGCATAAACCGTGCCGGTCAGGGCAGCTGCCGCTGCCAGTACTGCAAAAATTTTTTTCATCCTGTTCCATCCCCCATTGTTTTATACGATCCGGAATATTTCTTGAAACATATATTTTATTATATCATTTTTTCCAAAGATTCCCAAAAGGAAAAATCACGGACCGTATTCCGCAGACCTGCTTTTCCCGGCAAATCCGCCGGCCGGATTTACTCCGGTATTTCCGGTATTCCCGGAATGTTTCACGTGAAACATTCTGCGGAAATCCTGAAAAACACTGTCTTTTCCATGCAAAAAGAGCGGTTTCCCGCCCTTTTTACTTTTCTGCCTTCGGTGGTCTTTCCGCATGACGGAATCAGCACCTGCAGTCCTTTTCCTTTTCTTTTTCAGAGGTCATTTCCCTGTGGATATCATCCAGATTCTTTTCTCCACTCTGGGAAAGAAGCTCTTTCAGCTTTTTCAGCGCTTCCGCGGTCTTTTCATCCAGCTTCGGGAATTTCGGATTGATCCGTTTCAGCTCCCGCAGGGCAATGAGCGCCACGACATAGCGGGTAAACCATTTATTGTCCGCCGGAACGATATACCACGGGCTGTATTCCTTCGAGGTGGCCATGATGATTTCCCCGTACAGCTTCTGATATTCCTCCCAATGCTGTCTTTCGGAAATATCGGACAGCGCAAATTTCCAGTTCTTTTTCTGATTCAGGATTCTCTCCTTCAGTCGTTCCTGCTGTTTTTTCTTCGATACATGAAGGAAAATCTTTACCATGGGGAAGCCGTTCTGATACAGATACTTTTCCCAATTGTTAATCTGCTCATACCGGGTTTCCCAGATATCCTCCCCAATCAGTTCCCGCGGCATGGACCCGTTGTCAACCAGATTGTGAATGCGCGTAATGACCACGTCCTCATAGTGAGACCGGTTGAATACGCCGATATTCCCTCTCGGCGGAAGTGCCTTATTGATGCGCCACATATAATCATGGCTCAGATCCACGCTGGTCGGCTCCTTGAAGGAAACGACATTCACGCCGCCCGGGTCCAGATTGGAAAAAACATGATTGATGGTGCTGTCCTTCCCTGCTGCATCCATGGCCTGCAAGACAATGATCAGCCCGTAAGTGCCCTGGGCAAAAAGTTTTTCCTGATATTCCTTCAGTCTGTCCAGCGCATTGGGGAAATAGACAGCCTTCACCCATTCCTTTTCCATATTTGCATCACAGACCGTAGACCATTTCGAAAGGTCGACCTTCTGCCCTTCCTTGACCCGATACCGTTCCGCATCCAGTATCCCGTCAAATGTGTTTTCTTCTCCCATTTCCTTCTCCTTTCCCGATTCCTCCCGGAACCGTATCCGAACGGCCGCTCTTTTCCCGGCGGTCCATTTTCACTGCCTTTTTATTTTCCCGAACCATTTCTTTCCTATAGTATAATAAAAAATGAACCAAAAAGTAATATCTCACGGAAGGAAAGGCGGCTATGGACAGAGAAGATACAAAACGATCGGGAAAAATGGCCAATACAAAGGATATTTTTTCCCAAAGCGGCCTGACGCGCCGTCTCTTCGGCAGCGAAGATTTCCGTTTCTTCCTCTTCAAAAAGAAATGGGCTGACGCCGTGGGACCGATTCTGGCGGAGGAATCCTATATTTCCGGCTTCCGGAACGATGTCCTCTATGTCACCGTCACCAATTCCCCCCTCATGAACCATCTTTTCATGATGAAGCGGGAAATCCTGCGGAATCTGACCAAAGCGGATGAATTCGGAAAGCGTTTTCAGGATATCCGTTTCTTTACCGGTCGGAAAGAGCATAAGGAAACAGGCTTTGCCCCGCTGGATGAGCTGAACCGGGTCATGAAGGAAACCATGATTGCGCCTACGGCAGAAATTACGGATAAGGAAAGAGACTGGATCCGCCGCTGGACCGAAAGCCATGTAAAAAAGGAAGCCCTCCGTCCGGAATTTGCGGATATGATGGAGCAGGTCCTCCGAAGAAAGAAAGGAAAGCTCGCCAAAGGCTACCATCCCTGCGCCCGCTGCGGAGACCTCTGCCCGCCGGATCACCGCTTCTGCTCCTCCTGCGAACGGCAGCTGAACAAAACCAGAAAAAACCGGATTGTTCTTCTCCTGAAGGAACAGCCCCACCTGAACTTTCAGCAAGTCCGCGCCCTCCTCCCGTGCAGCTATGAGGACTACGAGGAATCACGGGACCGCCTGATTCACCGTCTGAAGGAACGGATTTTCCAGAAATACGGCACTGACCTGGAAAAACGCCGTCTCCTTGCGCTTCTTCTCCACCGGCCCCTGCAGGAAATCACCGCACAGGAAGCGGCAGACATCCTGAAAAAGATGCCGGAAAAGAAATGGGACTGAAAATTCTCCCCCGCCCTTGTGCGGGTTTTTTCTTTGTCAAAAACAAAAAGCATCCCTCCTAAAGGATGCCTTTTTTATTTCTGATTCCGAATTTTTTCCCGGAAAATCAAACCTTTCATTTTTTCCGGTTTTTCCGGTGATATCCGTATTTTTTCCCATGAAACATTTTTCAAAAAAGAGACAGTCCTTCAATCGGCTGTCTTTTTTGCTTCTTTTTTCCGCCGGATTTTTCTTCCAATATTTCTTCCCCATTTTCCGTCCGGGAATCGGGATGCTTCCTCATCCCCTGACGGCTGTATGCCTGTCCTTCCTTTATGCGGGAAACAGGAATATTCCTCCTTGCTTCCGAAATCAGAGAAAGAACCGGCTCCCCTGGCCCTGTAAAAATTTTTTCCCGGAATCCGGACTTTCCGTTTTTTCCGAGTTTACCGGAATTTTCTCTATTGTTTCACGTGAAACATTCTTTTTTCCCTGCCTGCATTCTCCAAAAAGCAAACATCCAAAGATGCCCGGATCAGCTTTTCTTAATTCAAATATTCTTTTTTCTTCACACGGAAATTTTTTTCTCCGAGCAGACAGCTTTCCCTGCTGCTGAAGAAGAAATCCCGAAAATCTGTCCGGCGGCTGTGTATTCCGAGCCCTGTTTCTCCTGCATCCGAAATCCTGTATGAGCCGGAATCCGAAGATTCCTCAGATGAAAACTTTCTGCAAAATCATCTTTCCGAAAGTCCGGGCCGATGATTTTCTCCGATTTTACCGGCATTTCCCGTCATTGTTTCACGTGAAACATTCCGCCGGCTGTATGGTTTCCTTTTCTTTCCTGCCAATTATTTTCCGGATTCCTTTTCCCAATAAAAATCCCCTGCCGGGCAGTCTGTACCCGGCAGGGGATTTCTTTTTTCATTTTAAATTTACGATTTTTCCTTCGCAGCTTCCCGGAGTTTCCGTACCGGTAATGACTGCCTGGATTTCCTTTTGATTCAGATAGTTCAGAAGAGCTTCCCGTCTTCCCCGGTCCAGCTCGCTTCCCATATCATCGAGAATCAGCACCGGATTTTCCCCGGTTTCCTCCCGGATATACCCGGCCTCGGACAGCTTCATGGCCAGGATGGCTGTACGCTGCTGGCCCTGCGAACCGTAGCGGGAAATGTCCACACCGTTCATCAGGAAAAGCAAATCATCCCGATGAGGGCCTACGGAGGTCCGGCAGTACCGGGCATCCTCTTCCCGCGCCTCGGACAGCTTTCGGAGGAACCATTCCTCATCGACCCGGATTTCCTCACTGCCGTGCTGCACATAGCGGATTTCCAGTTCCTCCCGGTTTCCCGTCAGAACTCCTTCCATGGCAGGAACGGTCTCATTCATTTTCCGGATGGTTTCCAGCCTTTTCTTCACCAGATACACCGCACTTCCGGCGATCTGCATATCCCACAGGTCGATATCGGGCTTTTTCCCGGTCATCAGCGCATTCCGGAAGGCCGCATTGCGCTGCGCCACCGCCCGGGTATAGCGGAGAAAGGTTTCATAGTACCGCGGGGATACCTGAGAAATTTCCATATCCAGGAAACGGCGCCGCAGCACCGGAGCGCCCTTGATGAGCTGCAGCTCCGACGGCGTAAAAAGGACCGTCCGGAAAAGACCGAGAAGGTCCTTCCGTTTCAGCGGCGTCCCGTTCAGCGTGAGCTTCTTCCCCTTTTCCCGGGAAAGCTTCAGCTTCAGCTCATGGGTGACGCCCCGCACGGAAAAGGAAAGGAGAATGGTTCCCTCTGCTTCCCCGAGGCGGATCATTTCACTGTCAAAGGCGGTGCGGAAGGAACGGCCGGCGGAGGCATAGTACATGGCTTCTGCCAGATTCGTCTTGCCGCTTCCGTTCGGTCCCTGCAGAAAAGTCAGCCCCTCTGCAGGCTCCAGCGTGTAGTCGTCAAAGCTCCGGATGCGGATCAGCCGGAGAGAGACACATTTCATGAATTTTCTCCCGTAAACCGATAGGACTCACCGTCAATGGAGAGCTCGTCGCCCTTTCTGATTTTCTTTCTTTTTTCCTGTACTTTGACTCCGTTCAGCAGGATTTTGTGGGACGAAAGGAATGCCCCCGTTTCCCCGCCGGATGAAATCAGGTCCAGCTTTTTCAGCAGCTGATCCAGCTGGATATATTCACCGTAAATGCCAATTTCCTTCATCAGTTTCTTCCTCTCATCGGGGTCACCACATACTGATACGTCTTATCTTCCTCCTGCTCTACCAGCATGGCGCCGGCATTCTGCAGATGGAGCGTAACCGTTTCCCCTTTCGAATGCTTTAATATATCTTCTATATACTTGCAGTTGAATGTAATGCGCAGTTCATTGCCGGACAGCTTTACCGGAATCGACGTATCGGAACGGCCCACCTCGGCAGCTTCCTCGTAAATTTCCAGCGTATCCTCATGGAAATAGAAATTGATTGTCTGATAATTGGCATCCATGGAAATCGGCGATACGAACCGTACCGCTTCCGCAAAATCCCGGAGATTGACCACGGCATCCGTGTCGAAACTCTTCGGAATGACCCGGTGATAATCGGGATATTCCCCGTTGATCAGCGCAGAAACGAAGTAGGTATCTCCAAAGGCAAAGGCCACATGATTCCGGATCCAGGTGATTTCCACCATTTCGTCCTCCTCCTGCGGCAGCAGGCGGCATACATCGGACAGCACATTTGCCGGTACGATGAAGCGGCCCGGATTCGGTGCTTCCTCATCGAGGGAAATATCCTTGCAGGCCAGACGGTGCGTATTGGTGGCTGCCATGGAGAAAACAGCTCCCTTGATTTCAAAAAGAACGCCTGTAAAGAAAGGCTTCATCTTATCTGTCGATGCGGCATAGGAAACAAGATTCGTCATTTCTGCAAGATCCTTGCAGCGGACCCTGCAGTGATTCATCGGATCGACGGTTTCCACATCCGGGAAATCTCCTCCCCGTACAGGGAATTCTGCCTTGTAGGTTCCCTGGCTGAAAGAAACCATGTTGGATTCTCTCTTCTTTTCCATCAGAATCATGCCGGAAGGCATCATACGCAGTGTCGTCAAAAGCTGCGGTGCTGCAATGACGGCATAGCCTTCCTCTTCTACCTCTGCAGCACAGGATGTTTTGATGCCGATCGAGTAATCATTGGCCTGGAAGACGGCTTTTCCGTTTTCTGCAGCAATATAGAAACCGTTATTAACATTGGATGTAACTTTGTTCTGTGCTGCCCGCTGAACGGTTTCCAGCGCTTTGCACAGAGTCTGTTTTTCGAAGGTGACTCTCATGGCTGTCTCCTTTATAAATGCGATGGTTGTTATAAAAGTAGTAGTCGCCGTAGCAGTACGGTGTGAATAAGTGAATAACTTTGTGAAAAGCCCGAATTTATCGGGTTTCCCACATGTTCATAACTTTGTGGATAACTTTTTTTTCTGTTCACGCTTTTCACAGCTTTTCCGAAAAGCGCAGTTCTTCACAGGATTTTCATAGGATTCTGAACGGGAAAGACTCTGTTTATTCACAGTGCTTTCTTACAGATACCGCTGCTGCGGAAGCAATTTTCCGCCTGCAGATCCGCATAAATTAATGTTCCCGGAGCTTTCTTCGGATAGCTTCTACAGCCGCCTTCGTCCCGGGATTATTTTTCAGATCCTTTTCCACCCTTTCGCAGGCGTACAGGACGGTGGAATGATCCTTCCGGCGGAAGGCATCGCGGAGCGTCGGATAGGACTCGTTCAGTTCCGTCCGGCAGAGATACATGGCAATCTGCCGGGGAATGACGATTTTCTGCGGACGGCCGTTTCCGAGGAGCTTGTCCTTGCGGACACCGAAATAACGGCATACCTCATCAATGATGATATCCACTGTCAGCGTCGGACCGTCATCGATGGGAATCTGATCCTTCAGCGCTTCCTTGGCAACCGCCAGAGTGAGCGGCTTCTGCATGATCTGCGCATAGGACACGACCTTATTGAAGGCCCCTTCCAGTTCACGGACATTGGTATTGATATGAACCGCCATGTATTCGATGACATCCTTCGGAAGGCTGATGTTCCGCTTTTCTGCCTGCTTCTGCAGGATAATCGTACAGATTTCATAATCCGGCGGCAGGATCGGTGCGACCAGACCGGAGGAAAAACGGCTCTGCAGGCGGTCTTCCAGCTTTTCGATATCGGCCGGCGTACGGTCGCTCGTCAGGATGATCTTGCTCTTCTTATCAAAAAGCTCGTTGAAGGTATTGAAAATTTCCATCTTCGTGGATTCCCTGGAACCGAAGAACTGTACATCGTCAATCAGAAGGAAATCCAGTGTGCGGTATTTCTGACGGAAATTCGGCATGGTGTGATTCTGAATTGCATTGATCAGCTCATTGGTGAAGCTTTCCGATGTGACCGAACGGATTTTCAGATTCGGACGGTTCTTCCGCACATAATTGCAGATGGCCTTCAGAAGATGTGTTTTGCCCAGACCGGACGGGCCGTAGATGAAGAGCGGGTTCATTTTCAGATCGGCCTGTTCCGGATTCGTTGCGGAACGGGCCATGGAAAGCGCCGCCTGGTAAGCCAGCTCGTTGCAGTTCCCGTGGACAAATGTTTCGAATGTGCAGGCCTCATCCACGTCGCCGATTCCGTCATCCTCCCGGGAAGTGCCGGACTGATCGAAAAGAGACGTTGCATGGAGCGGAGCGTCATCCTCATAGGTGCTCGCATCATTGATATCCGGAAGGTCTACATCCGAGGCGGATTTGGCGGTCAGTCCCGAGAAATCCGGCGGTGATACTTCTTCATCCGGGAACGGCGCATCTTCCTGAGGAAGGATTTCCTCTGCAGGCGTTTCCTCCTCCGGAAGAGGAGCCGCTTCATTGTAAGGCACAGAGTCCTCTCCGGCATTTTCCGGGAAGGGCGCATCTGCTGCGGGAGAAGCCGGAACCGGTGCAGCCTCTGCCGCTTCGGCAGGACCGTTTCCGTCCGATTCCAGGATTTTTACCCGGATCGGCGTTCCGATCAGATGGGAAAGCACCTCCTCCATCTTCTTTTTATATACATTTTCTATCCACCGTGCCAGATACGGCCGGTTTGGGGATACTGCGAGAACATTCTCCGAGAAAGAAATCGGGAACACGTTGTAGGAAAACATGTCGTAATACTGCTTATCCTCCGTGCGAAGATAATTCAGGAAGTGATCCCAGAGTGAAAATAAATCCATGATTCATGACTCCGATTGCTGTGAATGAAAACCTGTGAAAAATTGTGAATTTTTGTGAATAAAAAAACTCGAAGCATCTCAGATTCTTCGATAATATCAAGTAAAACAGAAGGTTCATAAAATTGTGATTATGTGATTAACTTTGTGAACAACTCTATTTTATCATCATTCGGACGGCCTGTATATTCACAAGATATGGAGAGGAAAACGGCTCTTCTCTACAAAAGGCGCTGCTGCGGAGATTTTCCGAAAGAGATGACTAGAAAAGGAAATTTTTTACAATAAAAAAAGAAAAAGCACATTCTCTTTTTGAAATGTGCTTTTTCCGGTTAATATACCCAGCCATTGGACCTTGCCTCTGCCTGAATATCTTTAACAATTTTATTTCTTTCCTTCTCTACATCTGCTTTGGCGCTTTCATAATCACCTTTTCTATATTTAAATTCACTTGCACAATGGTTATATTCATCCACCATCTGATTATATTTATCAATGCCTTTATCATTTAGATTCATATTTTTTAAAGTATCCAGTCGAATTCTTTCCCGTATTGCCCATCGTATTTCTGACCTATTGAAGACAATTCCCCGTATTGCTGGTTTTTTATACACGATTTTTTGGGGTTGTTCTGCTGATACTGTCGGCGATGCATTGGATTTTTTTGAAATATCTGTTGATTGTGTTACCGATGGTTTTGATGAGATTGTTTTATTTGGGAATGCTTTATCTTTTACAACATAAATGAGGCAAATAAGTAGAATTATGAGGGGAAAAATTTTGGCCGCAGAAACCATATAAGAAAAAATTTTCTTAATTTTTTCAGATAAAAAGTATTTAAGTGAGTTTCTTTTCGCCGCGTTCCCTTTTGTGTGGAGTAATTGATGTAAAAGAATACTGTCTTTTTTTAGCTGATCACCGATTGAAGGCATAGTCCCGAAATACTTAAATAAGAGATTCGTTATTTTTAATGCGGTTTCAGTATCATTGTATTGATTATGGCAAATAACTGCAGCGCCTCGTATTTCAGCTACCATATCAGATATACGCTCATCCCATCGATTAAAGTACTTGATTTGATATACATTAAGGGGACTAATCAGATGGAACCATTTTGAGAGGTTTTTTTGCAGTTCTATAAAACCCATGGAACCGTTTCCCTGTTTGATAGATTCATTAGCCAAATGACAGTTATTTTTTAGGTTGTTTAGGGATTTACTTATATCTGTTTCATAGGCTTGGATCAGTTCGTCAATAAAATCGGTAGAAATGTCAGACTGAAGTTTTTCTACAACACTTAAAAGAAAAAATGAAGCAGTTTTTTCTCCTAGTTTTTGGAATCTTTTTCGGATATTTGCTATAGCTTCTTTCAATACATGATTTATTCCTTGGGTAATCCAGAGTTCGTCCTGAATTAATACCATATGTGCTTTTTTTCTGTCATGATCGATTGCACTTTTCACATCTGAGGTATTTATTGAAGCATATATTTGATTCATTTTTCGGATGCGTTCAATACTTATTGAACCAGCAGGGGAACCAATCCTATTCAAATGCATAATAAATTGATTCCAGGGGGAAAGATTCTGCAATACATTGTCAAAATTTTCAGAAGTAACAGCCGCAATTGCCTGATAGGCAGTTTCTTTAGAAATTCTGCATAACCAAAAAAGCTCTGCATCTACACGTTTTCTTGGGTTCATGAGAATATTTTCAATTTGGTGATACTGATTTTCTTCATCGTCACTATCAGCTTCCAGACAGGCATCCTCAGCTAAACTAGAGATTTCTTCCTGTGAATCTGATGAATGGGCACCTATTTTATAAAAGGGATTTTCCTGAAATAACATTATTCATTATCTTTCTATGGGAATATATTAATATCTGGCAATATTGGCTATAATATTAGCCTCTTCTCTTGGGGCAAGCTGATTCAATTCACAGGTAATACGTGCTAAATCCTCTACGGTTCCCTGTTTTTTGATAATGAAAAATCCTTTGTTGATTAATTCATTTGCCTGATCTCTATACAGAAGACTGTATTGGATAGTTGCCAAATGCTTGAACCAGTCCATTACAAATCCGGGATTTTTTAATAACAGCGGAATTGCCAGAGATAAAAGATATTCCCACTCCTTATCAAATATGCGGCTGGTTTTGGTTATGGAATCATCCAGGATGCTCAGCTGATGGTCCAAATTCCGGATTTCATTTTCTGTTGCATATGGTTTCAAATCATTTTCATACAGTTCACGAATATGTTCCAATTGCTTTTTACGGATATTGGGCATTTCTTTCTGAGAAATAGAATAAAGCAATTTTTTCATTTGCAAAAGCTCTTCGGAAGATTTTTTTATTTCTTCCGAATCCGGCTGTTCTTTCATCATGTTTATGATTTTCTGATTCTGATCTTTTGCATTTTTCAGTAAATCAAGATTTTCTCCATTTACAGCTTCCATGATACTGTCTATTTTTTGACGGACATTTTTGGCTTCCTGTAATGTAGAATCTGCTTCCTGACTCCAGTCCTTTTCACCCTGTGTTCGGCTGTAAAAATTCTTTTCGCTAAAATCTTCATCAATGGAAGGAACGGAAATATGCAATTCAACGCTTCCGGATTCCGTAACGGTATATTCGCAAATCAGCTTATCTCCCTCATTTATGGTTCCGTAATCAAAATCCCTTCCGGAAATAGTCATGCAGCCAATAAAAAGATTATCTTCAACTGGTTTTTCAATATCGCCTTCCCATAAATTGAATCTTAATTCGTCATTGCTTCCGGCTCTGACAGATTCATTTGCCCGGAATTCACGGATTCCACTGGCAGGAAGCTGGTCATTTTCCCGAACCAGATAATCCAGTATCCGATCTGATGAAGGGGCGGAAGATTCTTGTACTTCTATGCCGATGGAGTGGGAGGCCAGAATATTTCCTATGGAAGCTACAACCTGTGAAATCGTGATTTCCTTATTTTCCAGAGCTACTTCTCGGCCGTAGGCATCATATACAGTAATGAAAAAATGGTTTTCCCCGCGATGATACAAGGGAACAATAACTTTTGTATGATTTGCCAACTTAATTAATCCGGAATTCCAGCCGGTATCGGATGATGAGATTTCAAATGTATAATTATCGTTGTCTTCATTGATTTTTACAATGATTTTAGCTTCGTTTGCTGTTGTTCTTGCAGAATATTTAAATAAAAGTCCTAATTCCTGTTGGCTTTTCACTAATCCGCGTTCTGATTTTCTCTGATAAGAAATACTGCTCCAGTCAATAGACTCAGCGAAGATCGCTGCACCTTCAGCTACCGCAGTCATTGGGTTAACTTCTAGGCTTCCTTCTATTCCCAATTCCTTCGACACTCTATCTCTTAATGGCTTGTAATTCGTCGGGCCGCCTACGAAAATAATACGGTCAAAATCCAGGGGAGATAATCCTGCTTTATGAATTGTTTCTCGGGCTTCATGTATAGCGTCATCAATATACGACTCTATGTACGAATCCAAATCGGTTCGTGTCAAAGGCACTTCCAAAAAAATAGGTTCTTCATTCAAATCGTTTATATTTAAATCGGCATCAATAGTTACACTTTCATCGGTAGACAAAGCAATTTTGGCTTCTTCAGCTGCTCGTACAGCTAATTGCAGTGCCGTTTTATAGTTGGGATTTACTTTTAAATCTTCGGGAAGTGTGTAGTTTTCAAAAAGCCAAGGTATAATTTTGGAATTTAAGATTTGCCTGTCGAAATCTCTTCCGCCGCACATGGCAATGCCGCCGTGTGCCAGTAAATTTACTTTACCGTTTACGCTATCAGCAATAGCAATATCCAGTGTGCCTCCACCCATATCAAAAATTAGAAAGTTTCCATTTTTTGGTTTGGCTTTCATAACACTCATAATGGCTGCTACCGGTTCCTGTATGAGCGTTACATGTTCGCCTAGATTTGCCAGTTTTGCCGCTTCTACTGTAGCAGCATTCTGCATTTGATCAAAAGCCGCCGGTACGGTGATAACAATTCCGTTTTCCTCACTGTTGCGAATTTCTTCCGGTAAATTCCGAAATAGCTGCTGTAAAATTTCCGAACTGCATTGTTCTGATGTAGTGGTAATTCCGGCATACATAATGGGGGTTTGTGTTCCCATAAAACGCTTGAATAGAAGAGCAGATCTTTCCGGTTCTTTTGCTGCCATATCATAGGCTCTTTTGCCGTAAAACTTTTTTCCTCTGCGGTCTACATAAATAGCAGAAGGAGTGACATCACTCTGTTCCTTACTTTTCCAAATACGAGTATCCTTTCCATCAAATGTAGCGATTACACTATTTGTTGTGCCTAAATCAATCCCGATATAATTCATAAAATTTCTCCCCTTTCATTCCTTGTGTAAAATCCTTAATTTTTAATAGGAATCTCCATTATTTAAATTATTTTTTCAACGATAGCAATCCCGGACTGGATGATTTTTGTACTGCCAATCATCTTTATTGTCAGTCTTTTCATTTTTAAGATTCTAAGTTCATCCGATGATGAAAAATCGCCCAGATTCATAACAGAAACCGGCAATTCCGGAGTATATTTTTGTCCGGAGAAATCTACTGCTTCCAGTCCCATTTCGCTCAGAGATTCACTGGCTCTTTTTTTAAAGCGGTCAATTTGATTATTTCGTCTCCGTGCGATATTCTCAGAATTTACAGGAAGACTTTCCAATGTTAATAATAAGTTCCAGCCTTCATTAAACAACTGAACAGCACAACTTACTGTTTGCCCTCCATGATCGATTTTTTCCGTGGTACTCATATTTTTCCTTCACACCCAATCCTTTTTTACTTTTTAGAGCACGTTCATTTCTATTATATCGCTTTCATTTATTTCATCCACGGGAATTTTAACGGCAGGAGGACAGACGATTTTTTCCCTTTTTCAGGCCCGGCAGGTATAATGAAAAAGAACGGCAGATCGGACAGTGTTTTCAGAAAAGGAGAATGGAATGACAGATCAGGAAATTCTGGCGCGGGTGGACCATACGCTGCTCCGTGCCGATGCATCATGGGAAGAAATCCGGAAAGTCTGTGAGGAGGCGCTCCGGTATGGGACCGCTTCGGTGTGCATTCCCACTGCTTTTGTACGGCGTGCCCGGGAAGCGTTTCCGGCGCTTCGGATCTGCACGGTGGTGGGATTTCCTCTGGGAAATAGCTCCGCAGCCGCCAAGGTCTGGGAGACTACGGAAGCCGTTGCCGACGGGGCGGATGAAATCGATATGGTCATGGCCGTCTGGGCGCTGAAAGGCGGAGAGGACGATATCGTGACGGATGAAATCCGGGCGGTGAAAAAGGCCTGCCGGGATCATATCCTGAAGGTCATCGTGGAGACGTGCCTGCTCACGGAGGAGGAAAAGGTCCGGGCCTGCCGCTGTGCGGCGCTCGGCGGAGCGGATTACATCAAAACCTCCACCGGCTTCGGCTCTGCCGGGGCTGTGCTGGCCGATGTGCGCCTTTTCCGGACCGTTCTGGGAGATACCTGCAGAATCAAGGCTGCGGGAGGCATTCATACCCGGGAGGAAATGGAAGCTTTTCTGGAAACCGGAGCAGACCGGATCGGTGCCTCCGGTGCGGTAAAGGTTCTCTGCGGCACGGAAAAGAAATAAGAAAGCAGTCAGGGAGGGCTCTGCGCTCTTCCGATCAGACGGGACAGCCCGTTCCAATTGACAGGAAAAGAGGGATACTATGGACGAATTCGTCAGACAGGCCAACAAAGTAAAAATGGAAAGAATCATCAAAAATCTGAAACGGCGCGGCATGGAGGGCATTCTCTGCGATACCCGGGAGGATGCGCTGAAATATATTCAGTCGGCAGTACAGCCCGGCGATACCGTATCCTGGGGCGATTCCGTGACCCTGCGGGAAATCGGATTCCCTGAGGCCATGAAGGGCCGGAGCGACATCACCTGGCTGAATCCGGTGGATCTGGAAAGAGGCCCGGAAAAGGAAGAACTGCGTCATCAGGCACTCTGCGCAGATAAATTCTTCCTCAGCACCAATGCAGTCACCCTGGACGGAGAGCTTGTCAATATCGACCTCATCGGCAACCGTGTGGCGGCGCTCTGCTACGGTCCGAAGGAGGTTTATGTGGTCTGCGGGGCGAATAAGATTGCCTTTGACGAGGAATCGGCGATTCGCCGCATCAAGACGGAAGCCTGCCCGGCGAATTCCATCCGCCACGGGTACCGCACCCCCTGCTCCATGACCGGAAAATGCGGAGACTGCCTGATTCCGGGCAACACGATCTGCGGCATGACGGTAATCACCCGCTTCTGTCCGAACGGCCGCATCCATGTCATTCTGATCAATGACAGTCTGGGCTTTTGAAATAGATTTTGAAAAAAGCATTTTCCGTTTACGGCGGGAAGGCTTTTCGGAAAAGAAAATGCACGGCTTCTCATCGGGCCGTGCGTTTTTTTTGCGAAGAATTTTTCCGGGAAATATACTTCTGAAAATTTTTCGGGAAAACAGCGATTTTGCATCATCCCGGGCGGCTCGGAGAAGGATACGGATTGCATATATCGGAGAAGAAGTTTCTTACAAAGAAATATAGATAAAAGGCATTTTTACGGATACAAAATGAGTATTGGAGCATGAACTGCGGATTTTTTATAATACAGGCATAAGAAACAGACAGACGATTTTACGGAAAGGAGAACCATTATGAAAAAATATGTACTTTCTGCAGCCGCAGCGGCTGCTCTGGCCCTGTCTCTGACAGCCTGCACATTCGGCGGAAGCGGAACGCAGTCCCCGTCTGCCGCACCGGTTTCCCCGGCTCCGGCAGTATCTCAGCAGGTCGCACCGGGCAGTCACCGGATTCTGACTGCCTATTTCTCCTACGGGGAAAATGCAGAGATTCCGAACGGCGCAGATGCTTCCGCATCGGCCAGCATCCAGCCGGCAGAAGACGGCATGACCGGCAATACGGGACTGGTTGCACGGGAAATTCAGAAAGCAGCGGGAGGCGACCTGTTTTCCATCCGTACGGTGACGCCCTATCCGGCGTCCTATGACGACACGGTCGCCAAAGGCCGGGAGGAACAGCAGCAGAATGCCCGTCCGGCACTGTCTTCACATATCGAAGATCCGGCCTCGTATGATGTCATTTTCCTGGGCTATCCGAACTGGTGGGGCGGCATGCCCATGGCGCTGTATACCTTCCTGGATGAATATGATTTATCCGGAAAGACGATCATTCCCTTCTGCACCTCCGGCGGCAGTGCCCTGTCCGATACGGTGGAAGCCATCCGGGCTGCGGAACCCAATGCGGTTGTTCTGGACGGCTTTCATGTGAGCGATTCCTCTGCGGCCCGTTCGGGAAATTCCGTGGATCAGTGGGTGAAATCCCTGAATCTGGGAAAATAAGCCATGAACGGCGCGCGGATGCGCCGGCTCACCGATGCCGGCATGACGGTATGTCTTTTCTTTCTGATGGGATTCCCCTTTTTCGGCATGACAGCGCATATGACGGCAGGAACAGCGTTCTTTCTCCTTCTGGGGCTGCATCACTGTCTGAACCGGCGGTGGGTATCCTCCCTGCCCCGGGGCCGGTGGAATGCCGTCCGGTACCTGCAGACGGGAGCCAATTTCTGGCTGGCAGCTGTCATGGCGGCGCTTCTCTGGAGCAGTCTCATCCTGGCCCGGCCGGTCCTGGGAAATCTGCCGATTCCCGGCAGCATGACCCTTGGACGGGAAATGCATATGGCAGCGGCCTACTGGGGATTCCTTGCCATGAGCTTTCACATCGGCCTGCACGGAGATAGGGTCATTTCCCGCCTGAAAAAAGCCGGTTCCCGGATAAGGGCGCTGGCATCGGCGGCGGGACGGCTGCTTCCTCTGTACGGTCTGTGGGCCTTCTGGGACAGAAACTGGATTTCCTATCTTTTTTTGCAGAATGAATTTGTTTTCTTTGATCCGGGAGAGTCCCGGTTCCTGTTTTACCTGGATCATGCCGCCATCATGGCGCTCTTTCTCCGGCTGGGCCGGGAGGCCCTGCGCCTGGCACGGCGGAGAAGATAAAAATACGGAAAAGGAACGGGAGAAAGGAGGACTTCATGAAACAGTGGTTTTCCATGGTACTGGCCGTATGGTTTCTTGCGGCGATTTCCGGCTGCGGCTCTGCCCCTGCCTCCTCCGCACCGGCCTCTTCGGTTCCGGCTGTGCCGGTTTCTGCGGCGGGACAGGAAATTCCGAAGGGAGAACACAAGGTGCTCATTGCCTACTTCACCTGGGCGGAAAATACTCATGTGGAAGATCCGTCGGCGGTAGATCCCGATGCATCCACCTCGGCAAGCGTACTCCCGCCGGGCAATACAGCCAGGCTGGCAGGATGGATTCAGAAGCGCACCGGCGGCGATTTATTTTCCATCCGCGTGAAGGAGCCCTACTCCTCTCAGTATGAGGAATGTCTGGACCGGGCAGCCCGGGAAAAGCAGAACGGCCTCCGGCCGGAGCTGACAGACCGCGTGCCGGATATGGATTCCTATGACGTGATTTTTCTCGGCTATCCGAACTGGTGGTACACCCTGCCCATGCCGGTCATGACCTTCCTGGAAAGCTATGACTTTTCCGGCAAGACCGTGATTCCCTTCTGTGCGCACGGAACGGGCGGCCTGGCAGGAAGCGTGGATGATCTGCGGGCGGCGCTGCCGGAATCGGCCCGGGTAGGAACGCCCATCGGCGTATACCGGCCCGATGTGGACAGCGCGGAGCCCCGCATTGCGGAATGGCTCGCTGAGGCAGGATGGTGACGAAGCTCCTGGCGGGCGTGCTTGCCCTCTGCCTGCTGCTGGCGGGCTGCGGCGGAAATGCGGGTGAACAGCACCGCCGCAGCTTCTTTGCCATGGACACCTATATGACTGTGACCGCTTACGGTCCGGAGGCGGAAAAAGGCATGAAGGACGCAGAGGAGCGCATCCGTCAGATTGAGGCGGAGCTTTCCGTGACGGACCCGGCCAGTGAAATTTACGGCATCAATCACGGGACCGGTACGGTGATTCCTGTCGGAAAAGATACGGAAGAGGTCCTCCGGGCAGCGCTGGCCCTGTCCGGGGAAACCGGCGGCGCCCTGGACCCGACCCTGTATCCCGCCGCGGAAGCATGGGGCTTCACCGGAGAACGGCAGCAGGTACCGGATGAGGAAACCCTGCGGGACGCTCTGGCCCGCACCGGATGGGAACGGATCCGTCTGGCTGACGGGAAGCTGTACCGTCCGGAGGGAATGGAAATCGACCTCGGCGCTGTGGGCAAGGGCTTTGCCGGACGGGAAGCAGGCCGGATTCTCCGCGCCCGCGGCGTGACCTCGGCTGTCCTGAGCCTGGGCGGAAATATTGAAGCTGTGGGCGCCCGGCCCGACGGCACACCGTGGCGGATCGGCGTCCGTGCACCCGATGCGGAGGGCCATGCAGGCATGCTCCTTGTGAAGGATGAAGCGGTGGTCACATCCGGAAGCTATGAACGGTATTTCACCGATGCAGACGGGCACCGGTGGCACCACATCCTGGACCCGGCATCCGGCCGGCCTGCGGAAAACGGACTTCTTTCCGTCACCGTCATCGGACCGGACGGCCTGACCTGCGACGGACTGTCCACGGCCCTGTTTGTGATGGGACGGGAAAAGGCAGAAGACTTCTGGCGGACCTGCGGCGGATTTGAAATGATTCTCATAGAGGAAGGACGGCATATCACCGTCACGGAGGGACTGGAAAAGTCCTTCACGGTCCTGCCGGAATATACGGCGGAAGAAGCGGAGGTGCTGCGGCGATGAAGAAATGGCAGACAGCCGGACTGGGACTGGCATTGGGAGCGGTCTGTACACTCACCGGCTGCGGCGGCACGCCCTCTGCGCATACAGCAGAAATCGTACAGGACGGGCGTGTCCTCCGCACGGTCGATCTGTCTTCCGTAACGCAGGAAGAACGCATGACTGTTTCCGGGAAGGGGGGAACGAATACCATCCTCATCGCACCGGGAGAAATCCGCATGATTTCTGCGGACTGTCCGGATCAGATCTGTGTGAAAACGGGAAAGTTGCAGGAAAACGGTCTGCCCGTTGTCTGTCTGCCCCACCGGCTTGCCATCCAGTGGGCGGAATAAAGGAATAACAAAGAAAGGAGGGAGATTTTCATGACCGTACGGCGGATGAATGCGATGGCGCTGCTCACGGGAATTTCCCTGATTCTTTTTGTCATTGAAATGCAGGTGCCGCCGCCCCTGCCGGTTCCCGGCGTCAAGCTCGGGCTGGCCAATGTGGTCACGGTCTATGCCGTCTGCCGCTTCCGCCCCGGTGAAGCGCTGATGATTCTCCTGGCGCGGATTTTCCTGGCAGCCGTCTTTGCAGGCCAGGCGGCCTCCCTTCTGTACAGTCTCACCGGCGGCCTGTTCTGTCTGGCAGGCATGTTCTGCCTGAAACGGTTCCTCTCTCCCTCCCGGCTGTGGCTGTGCAGCCTGATCGGTGCGGTGCTTCACAATACGGGACAGCTGACGGCAGCCTCCCTTCTCATCGGCACCGATTCCGTTTTTGCCTATTTCCCCCTGCTTGCCCTGACCGGCGCCGCCGCAGGCCTGTTTACGGGCCTCCTCGCCCAGCAGATGCTCCGCCGCAGGCTGTATGTGAGCCGGGAAGGCATGGGATAAAAAATGAGACCGCGGAAGCGGTCTTTTTTGATGGGAAAAACAGGCGTATCCGTTCCGGCAGGAAACATTTCTCCGTACAGTCGGATATTTTTCCTTTTTCTGTGGAAATCGGGAAATATCCGTTCTATAATGGGTGTAATATCAATGAAGTAAATCGTATACAGTTTCACGGAGTTTTTGACGCAGACGGGAAACGGAGGGAGCGGAATGGTACGGATCGGGATCTGGTGCGGACATCATGCTCTCCTGACGGTATCTGCGGGCTTTGCGGCATATACTCTCGGACTGTACGGACTGGGCATGCTGTTCTCGGCATGTCTTTTTTTCCTGCTTCTTTTTCCTGCATGGGAAGACTTCCGTACGGGCTTCATTTCCGATACATGGAGTCTCCTTCTCGGCCTCTGCGGGCTGGCCACCTCGTTCCGGGCGGGACGGCTGACGGAGGGATTGGCGTCGGGTGCTCTGGTTTTCCTGATCCTGGGCGGACTGTACCTCTGCTTCCGGCAGGGCGTGGGAACGGGAGATCTCTTTCTCGCTTCTGCGGCGGCGCTGTGGCTGACGCCTCTCTACGGTCTGCTTTTCCTCTGGTTTTCCTCTCTGGCGGCCCTTCTTTTCCTGGCGGTTCCCCTGCTCCGCGGAAAAAGACAGCTCCGGGAAGGAATTGCGTTCGGTCCCTTTCTGGGAGCGGGCGCTTTTTTGTCGTATGCTCTTCTGGAAACGGGCTTCCTGCCGGAAGGGTTTCCTATTCCTTGAGGCCCTGATCGTGCTGGCAGGACTGGCAGGGGGCCTGCTCATCGGAGGAGCGGCCTTCCGGGATGCCTGGGAGGAAAGGGAGCTGGATGCGGCGGCCGATGAGGTGGCGTCGGCCATCCGTCTCAGTGAGGATATGGCAAAGAGCGGCTCCGCCCGCCATGATGTGACCGGCGGGTATGTCCATTTCTACTGCACGAAGGGTGCAGACGGCCGGGTGAGCTATTCCACGGCGCGGGGCATCTGGAATGAATCGGTGAAGCGCACCCTCCCCTCGTCCGTTACGTGCACGACCAATCTGTCCCTCCTTTTCCGGAACGATGCTTTTTCCGGGCTGAGCGATACCTACAGCACGGTCCTGCAGACGAAGGACGGGAAGTACCGCCGGAAAATCACGGTGGCGATGTACACGGGAAGGGTTCGGGTGGAAAAGCTGTGAGGCGCGGGTTTGTTCTGATCTGGGCGGCTGCGGCGGCGCTGATCGTTTCCACGATGGCTCTGGGCATCCTGACGGCGGTCCGCGTGGGCGTACAGCGTGCGGAGGAAACGGAAATCCGCACAGACATGGTGCTCCTCGCGCAGGATATGACGGAAAAGGAAAAATCGAAACTCCGGTTCGGCACGGCCGGTGCGGAAACGGGCATGACTGAGCGGAACGGCCGCCGGTATGAGCGGACGCTGCGGGAGACGGATACGGCGGTGAACGGGGTTCCCATGAAGGACATCCGGTGCACGGTGCGGGCGGAAAACGGCATGTCCTTTGAAACGGAAACCATGGTGGATCTGTGAGTTTTTTCCGGAGAAAGTCTGCGGAAATGATGCAGGGAGGCTTTTCAGATGCATGAGCAAAAATCCTTTATGGGAAATCGGAAAGCGTTCCCCTGCCTGCACCGCCGTTCCGGGTGGCTCCTGGCGGAATCTCTTCTTGCCCTTCTGTTTTTGTCCCTTCTGGCGGCGGCCGTGCTCCCTCTGGCGGGAAATGCCTACCGTGTTCTGCGGGATGCGGCACTGCGCGGCCATATTTCCGAATCGGTCCTGACCTGCACCCAGTACATCACCGAAGCGGTGCGGAGCGGACGGCGGCGGACCGTTAAGGCCGGAACGGGCGATCAGTACAAGTTTTATGATATTTCCACCTACGGAGATGACCGGGCCTACACCTTTCAGCTTTCCGGGAGCAGTCTGAAAATCCTTCTGTACACCGGCTCCGTCCAGCCCCTGACCGGCGGTGAAACGGGCATGGATGTACTGAATTTCCGGCGGGAAGGCAGTCATCTTTTCAGCTGGGACGAAACGGGGCTTCTGCGCTTTTCCTTTTCCGTCGAATCGGAGGAAACCGGACTGAAAAAGACCGGACAGTCATCGGTGCTCCCCTATGCGGATTATTACCGGAAGGGAGATTTCTATGAAAGCTAGGCGCGGCACGGTGTCTCTCCTGATTCTCCTTTCCCTGGCGGCAGTGACAGCTTTTGCGGCGGCAGCGGTGATGTTCCTCTCCCGGAGCGCCGAGCGGGTCCTGCGGTATGAAAAAGGCCTGAATTCTGCCTATGCGGCGGAAAGCGGAGCCAACTGGGCGCTGGGCTCTCTGAAAGCAGGCGTCCGCGGCGACCGGTCGGCGAGCTTTTCCGTGGGAGACTGCCGGGTGAAGGTGGATGTGACGGACAGTGATGAGGACGGCGGAGAAGGCGTCATCGGGTCTGTCGGCTCGGATGCATCGGGCGAGTTTCAGCGGTATGTGCGCATCACCTATACCAGAGAAGACGGCCGGCTCAAAGTGACGGATGTATACGCCGAGGACCCGCGCCGGTTCTGAGGAAACGGGGCTCTGCATAAAAAATGTTCATTTTCGGGAAGGAGGACGCCATGGAGCGGGACGGAGCGGCACACATTCTTTCCCGGCTGACAGACCGGGCGGAGGAGAAATGGCAGGCACTGCGGGAGCAGTACCGGAAGCAGAAGATTGTCACGGTCATTGCACCCTATCCGGACGGCCTCTGGGCGGCGGATGTCCGGGACGGAAAGTTTCTCCGGAAAGCGTTTATTCCTTGGAATGGTCCGGCAGATGAAGACGGTGCGGCGGAAATGCTCCGTTTGCTGAACGCACAGGGCTTTTCCCGGCGGAATCTGATTCTCGCGGTGAACGGCGCTGATCTGCGCATACAGTCCCGCCGTTTTCCCGATATGACGGAGCAGGAGCTGGCGGAATCCATGGTCTGGGAGGAGGACCGCCTGTTCCGTCTGCCCGGGCCGGTATCCATGGCATGGGAGAAGCTTTCCTCCGGTTTCTCCGGCTGTGAGGTCCTCGTGGCGGGAGCAATGAAAGACCGGATTCTTTTCTGGGAAAAGGCGGCCCGCCGGGCAGGAAAACGAATCGTCCGTGCCGTACCGGCGGCGGGATTTGTTTTCGGAGAAAAGCCGGCATTTACGCTCTGTGCGTTCCGGAAAAAAGGAATTCTCCTCTGCCGATATGGTGCCTTTTTCCGGCGGCGCAGCATTTCTCCGAAGCTGCACGGAGAAGGGCTGTACTTTATGAAGCGCACTGCCGGAGACCTTGCCGTAACGGATATGGATTTCTCCCTTCTTTTCATGGGGGACTGCGGCCCGCAGGACCGGGCATTCTGGCGCAGATGGGCGGCAGACGAGCTGGCGGGAAAGACCGGCCCGGCAGAAGCAGCTGAGAATTTGGGAGAAACGGAAACCGGCGGATTTTTCCCGGAGCGGGAGGACGATTTTGAAGAGACTTTCCCGGACAGTTCAGCGGATGACCCGGCCTTTTCCGACAGTCCGGAAGAGCCTGCACCTTTTTATAATGCAGACATCTCCCCGGAGGAAACGGAAGCGCAGACAGAGACAGACCGGCCGCTTCGTCTGCACTGGAAACAGGCAGAAACGGAATCGGAGGAGGATGGGTTCCGGGAAGGAACGGAGCCGATGCTTCTGGATGCCGCAGAAAGTCCCGTTTCCTTTCCCCTTACACTGGCCGGTGCGCCCTTCCTCACCCGCCGGAATGCGCCGCTCCGCACGGCGCAGGGCCTGCTGGTCATTTCCCTCCTTGTCCTGGGCTTTTCCGGAGTCCGTTACGGTCTCGCTGCGGAGGCGCTTCATACCGCCCGGGCGGAAGCGGTTTCTCTGGCGCCGGTCCGGGCGGAGCAGAGCCGGGTCCGGGCAGAGGAAAAGCAGGACCGGGACCTGACGGCACAGCTCCGTCAGCTGGAAGCGGAAAATCCCCACTGGGAAAACCGTCTCCTTTCCCTGTCCGACCGTCTGCCCTCCGGTACGGTTCTCAATTCCCTCACTGTCCGGGAAAAGCAGATTACCCTGCGGGGCACCGCCTCCGACTATGTATCTCTGGAAAAATTCCGGGCTGCGCTGGAAAAGGACTGGCACTGCAGAGCCCGCATTTCCGGGCGGGAGCCGAAGGGCAGTTATTTTACGTTCACTCTGGTTTGTGAAGAGGAAGGACAGGAAGAGTAAGGAAATCCGGCGCGCCCTGCCCTGTTTGGTTTGCCGGGATTTTGATGAGTTTTCGGAAAGGAGGAGCCATGACGGAGAAACGGCAGACGGGAAAGGAAAAGCTGCGGAGCTTTCTGGCCCGGTGCTTTCCCGATGAGGAACCGGCACCCGGGGACCGGGATATTCCTGCGGCTACTCTGCGGGACCGGCTGCTCCGCTTCCTGAACAGTCCGGCGCGGACCCGTTTCTTTGTCCTTCTCGCCCTTCTCTGCATCGGGATTTCCTTTTTGGCCGCGGAAAAGACCGCACAGGCGCAGAGCGAAGCGGCGGCCCTGCAGGCGGAAAATACCCGCCTCCGCCGGTTTGCGGAACATCCGCAGGAGACAGAGGACAGCACGCTCCGCACCCTCTTTTCTCCTTCCGATCGGGACCTGTGGCAGAGCTGCGCCGGGGAGGCCGGCCTGACCGTCCTGTCCGTAAGCGAGGAAAAGGACAGCAGCGGCGATGCGGGAGAAACGCGAAAAATCATCCTCAAAGCCCGGGGAAGCTATGCACAAATAGTGGAAACCTTTGATATAATAAATAGCAAAGAAAGATGGAGTGCGGCATACCCGATGGAAATCAGAAGGGAAGGAGATCATCTCACAGCGGTTATCGGGGTCCGTATATTCCTTGCGAGGTAGTATCATGAAAAAGAGAAACATCGTCCTCATCGGGCCTATGGGGACAGGAAAAAGCCGGGCTGCGAAAATCCTGGCAGACGGACTGGAGTGGCAGCTCGCCGATACGGACCGCATGATCGAACGGGAACAGAATATGAAAATCGCCGAATTTTACCGAACCGCCGGACCGGAAGCCTTTGCCCGGGAGGAAATGTCGATCATCAATAAGGTTCGCTATTACCATGAGGCCGTCATTGCCATGGGCGGGAACTACCCCATGACGGAAGAGAAATTCCACCTTCTCTCCGAGCACGGGCTGGTCATCCTCCTCTACGCCAAGCCCTTCCGTCTGGCAGAGCGGGTGCGCCGCCGCATCGGGAAACGGCCCACCATGGATTACTCCGACGTGGACGGCTATGTGCGGCAGATGCTCCGGAAATGGGCAAAATGGAAGGACCGGGTCAGCCTGGTGGTGAATACCACGAACTGCCACCCGGAACAGACAGCGCTCATGATTGCCCGTTACATCGATCGGCATCAGATCACCTTCACCGAGAGAAGATACTGAGAAATCCCGTAAAACTGCGAAGCGGACTTTTCCGCCCGCAGCTTTTTTTATGCCCGGAAAAGGAAACGGCCGCCCGGCTCCCGCCTTTTTTCCGCACGAAAAAACCGCTGAGACGTTCTGCTCAGCGGTTCTTTTGATGTATAGGATATTTGCAGGATTCCGAAAGAGGCGGATCGTTCTCCTGTTAAAACCATTTTGGCTTTTCATTATTGAAGGACAGCGAAGTTCTTTTCTGATACGGGTCATACCGGTTCCGGTTGCAGCCGAATTCCTTCAGAGAGGCAATCCGGCCGTCCGGGGTCCATTCGATCAGGGACATCCCGTCAAATTCCTCTGCCGTGCCGTCATTCATCCGGTCTCTGAAAACCCATTCGACAGCGGTCCGGTTTCCCCCGTGGAAAAACTGCAGGATATCCCACTGCAGGACCCTTCCGCGGGTATTCCACTCGTCAAACCAGAGCCTGATCTTCTGCACGCCCCGGTACTCCGGTCCCCAGCTTTCCGTATATACGGCATCTTCGGAAAAAATGTCCGACAGGCCCGTATCCTTTCCGGAGAGCCACATGCCGAACCAGCGCCGGATGATTTCTTCCCGTCTGTCCATTCCGCAACCCCTCTCTGATTTCTTCCGGGACAGCATGCCCGTTCACACCGTCTTATGCCTTGAAATCCTTTTCCTGCTTCTGCATCCGGTCGATATCCTTCTGCGTCACATCAAAGGAAATCAGATCGCCCTCGCCGTTCACGTATTTCACGGTGTAGGGCACGTCCAGAATCTGCCTGCGGGTGAAACCGAAATACCGCACATAGTCGCTGTGGGGCATGAGCGAATCCAGCACCGGATTCAGGGTATACCGCGGATAGATACGCTGACCGTTCTTGATGATGGCCAGATGCTCTGCGGGCATGCTCCCCTTTGTTTCGGTCTGGTACGAAACCAGATGATGCACCGGCACATAGGCAGGCGCAATGAAGAGGATATCCTGGTTGGAAAGCAGAGTGTTCTTGAAATCGGCGGGGATTTCCAGCAGGCGCAGCTCCTCCGTGGAGGAAATATACAGCCCTGCCGTGTAGGGCGTGACCAGGACCACCTGGTTTGACCCGACGGAGCCCCGTCTCATTTCCAGTCCGTAGTGCATGGGATTCTCGAGACGGCCGTGCTTTTTGACGGTCTTCCCCTTCTGCCACATCGCATCATACGATGCAGGGGTGAGACGGATGAAATCCGCCGCAGAGACGGAAACGGCAAAAGCGGCGGCGGTGAAGGCGCCGGCCAGAACGGCGGTGAGGAGTTTTTTCAGCATTTGATGTCCTTTCCTGACGGAGCTTCCCTGCGGGAGAGCAGCGGAGCCCGTAAAAAAGAAGCCCTGCACCGGCAGGGCTTTCTGTTTCTTTCTGCCGTGCAGATCAGTCTTCCAGATAAGGAACGATGGATGCGCAGTGCGGCATGATGCTGATGGTGTAGTCGTCGGACTTTCCTTCCTTTGCGAGGATGTCCTGAGCAATCTTCCATGCTTCTTCCACGGTAGCCGCAGGGATCTGGTTCGTCTTTCTGATTTCGTCGAAGTTGTCCGGGCGGGTAACGAGGATGATGTGATAGCGGTGGGTCATGCAGAAGAGGTTGAATGCTACGAAGAACGGAATGGTGAATTCTGCGCGGAGAGCCTTTTCCATTTCCTCTTCCGTATCATACTTGAAGCTTTCCAGATAAGCCGGCGGTTCATGGATGTCGCTGGCTTCCATGATGGCAATGATGATGCCGCCGTCCTTGACCGTTATGTCGGAAGGATCATAGCACTTGCTGCCCTGATAGAGGGATACGTCCTTCGGGTAGCCGCCTGCGCAGGCAAAGCCTACATCGGCACAGGCCTTGAAGGGAACTCTCTGAATCTTGTAAACCAGCTCGGTGCCCTTCTTCCATGCTTCGTAGGGATCGCCGCCGACCATAGCGCATACCTGGCCTTCGGAATTGTTGATGGAATGAACGATGAAGCACGGCTTCAGCATATCGCATGCTTCCTGCATATCATCGGAAACCGGGTTGTTTTCCAGCAGCGTGGAACGGGTCAGCGGGTTGATGCCGCTGCCGAACTTTTCACCCAGTGCATGGCAGTGGTTGATCTGGATGGTCTTGAAAGAGGAAATGCCCGGGAGAACGAGCTTGCGTCCGCCGCCGTAGCCTGCAAAGAGGTGGGTGGTGATGCCGTTGACCAGGATGACCTTGTCCGCATTGACCGCATGCTTGTTCAGCCATACCGGAGTGCCGCGGGAGGTGTCGCCTACATGGACCATTTCATCATAGTTCTGGCTGTGATGCTGATACAGCTTGATGCGCTTTGCGACTTCTTCTCCGACAACGGCGATATCTTCTTCCGGTGTCTGTTCGCGGTGCGTGCCCTGTGCGAAAAGAATGCAGATATCTTCATCGGGAACGCCGCCGAGGTTCAGCTCATTGACGATATAGATCATGAAATCTTTGGAATGGTTCCAGGAACGGGTTACATCTGCACAGATGATGCAGACCTTGTCGCCCTTCTGTACTGTCTCTGCAAGCGGCTTTGCGCCGATCGGTTCACGCATAGCCTTCAGCGTAGCTTCCTTTACGTCGCAGGCAGGGGTCGGATTTCCTTCAAGGACTCCGATTACATGTTCCTCCGGCAGAAGGACGGACTGCACACCTTTGCCAAACTGGAATGAATACTCTTTCAATGCCATATTAAAGCCCCCTTTTTGAAATCCTCTGGACAATTTATAAATAACTATTTTACATTATATCATTAAAAAAACGTTTATAATATTTAAAAGAGTAAAAATCAGGAAAATTTTTTTTATATCCCGGGGCCTTTCGGATTTCCTGCTTCCGTTTTTCGTTTGACACGCCCGCGCAAGTTGACTATATTAAAATAGAATTACTATGAAAAGGAGGCACAGGCACCGTGATTCACGCTTACAAACATGATGAAGACAACCAGCTGCAGGAGATTGCCCTCGACAGTCTGACCAAGGGTTCCTGGATCTCCTGCTCCAACCCCAGCGGAGAAGAACTGGTGCAGATCAACAGCCTGACGGGAATCCCCATGGACTTCCTCCAGAGCGCCCTCGACCGGGAAGAACGCTCCCACGTCGAACTGGAAGACGACTATATTTTCGTCGTCGTCAATACCCCTGTCGTACTGGAAACGGATGCGTACGATGCACTGCCGCTCGGTATCTTCATTACCCGCCAGTACTTCGTCACCGTCTGCCTGGAAGAAAATACGGTGCTGAAAAAGTTTGCCTCCGGCAGCGTCACCGGCTTCCAGACCTACAAGAAAACCCGCTTCCTCTTCCAGATCCTCTCCCAGGCATCGTCGTCCTTCCTGTACTACCTGCAGCAGATCTACAAGAAGACCGATGTCATCGAGAATCAGGTGCGGAAATCCCTCCAGAACAAGGAACTCTTCCGTATGCTGGAACTGCAGAAATCTCTGACGTACTTCAACTTCGCCCTTCACGCCAATGAAAACGTGATGGAACGGCTCATGCGCCTCCGCAACAGCCCCCTTCACTCCCTGCTGAAGCTCTACGAAGAAGACGAAGACCTTCTGGAAGACGTCATCATCGAAAATAAGCAGGCACTGGAAATGGTGGGCATTTATACAAACATTCTGATGAGCATGATGGACTCCTTCTCCTCCATCATCTCCAACCGCCTTTCCCAGATCATGAAATTCCTCACCAGCGTGACCATTATTCTGGCACTGCCCACCTTGATATTCAGTCTGTGGGGCATCAATGTGCCCGTTCCCCTTGCGGAAAGTGCGAACGGCTTCGGAGAAGTCATCGGCATCGGCCTTCTGGCCACCCTTGTAGTGACCCTCCTTCTCTGGAAGAAAAATATGCTGTAAAGAAACGAAAGTCCCGGGTATGCGCCCGGGATTTTTTTTGTCTGCCTTTCCGGCGCAGCCTGCCGCTTTTTCCGCACCGGAAAGCAGGGAGCGCCGTCCCGCCCGCAGGGGCTGCTTCCGTCTCCGCCGCCGTCCGTTTCCCGCACCGCCTGGCATCCTTTCTCACCGATCTTCGGTGAGCTTTTTTATGGGAGAAAAAAGACGGAAATATGATTTGTCAACGTTGAAAATCCGGAGGGGTTGCTATATGATTACCTATGTAAACTAAAAGACAAAACAAAGGAGACAATACAATGGTACAGGAAAATGTGCTGCACGCAGGCAAGGCAAGAGAAACCGTACTCTTTGGACTCTTCACCGCCCTCATTGCGGCGGGAGCCTTCATCCGCATCCCCGTTCCGGTCTGCCCCTTCACCCTGCAGCTGCTCTTCACCACCCTGGCAGGACTGCTTCTGGGAAGCCGGCAGGGCGCACTGGCCGTGGCCCTCTATGTGGCCCTCGGTCTGGCAGGCGTGCCCGTCTTTACGGAAGGCGGCGGCCCCTCCTATATTTTCCAGCCCACCTTCGGCTACCTGATCGGCTTCATTGCCGGCGCATGGCTCACCGGGCGCATCCGGGAAAGCTGGGGCGGCTCCTTCGTGCAGGTCCTTGCGGCGAACCTGACCGGCCTGGCGGCGGTGTACCTCTTCGGCATGATCTACGTCTACCTTATCGGAAACTACTACCTGGGGACACCCATCGGAATCTGGACCGTCATCCTCTACTGCTTCCTGCTGGCCGTTCCCGGCGACCTCTGCCTCTGCGTCCTCGCCGCCGTCCTGGAAAAACGGCTCCGCCGGGGACTGGGACTGCCGGACCCGGCACACCGGATATAGCTTTTTCCGGGGTCTGCGCTCTGCGCACTTCCCGTTTCATAAAAAAGAAATCCCGCCGGACAATGCAGACGGGACATCATCACACCCGGACACACCGGGATAAGGAGGAAATCATGGCAAAAGGATTATTCATTACGGGAACCGATACGGACATCGGGAAAACCTATGTCACCGCCCTGATCGTCAAAACCCTGCGGCAGGCCGGATACGATGCGGGCTACTACAAGGCCGCCGTCAGCGGCGCGCCCTCCGTGGCCGAATCCGATGCAGGATTCGTGAACCGCTTCGCCGGCATCGGAGAAGATGAGGACATGCTCCTTTCCTACCTCTATCAGAATGCCGTCTCGCCCCATCTGGCCGCCCGCTGGGAAGGACACCCTCTGGAAAAGGACGTCATCCTGGAAGCATGGAAAAAAGTGACCGCACGCTACCCCTACGTCACCATGGAAGGCTCCGGCGGCATCGTCTGCCCCATCCGGCATGATGAAAAAGCCGTGTACTACCTGGAAGACATCATCCGTTGGCTCCGCCTCCCCGTCCTCCTTGTAGCCGATGCGGGACTGGGCACCATCAACCACGTGGTCACCACCGTGGAATATATTAAAAACCGGAACATTCCCGTGAAAGGCATCATCCTGAACAACTGGACCGGTAACCCCATGGAAGAAGACAATGTCAAAATGATCGAAGAAATCACCGGCGTGAAAATCATCGACTGTGTGGCCCGGGGCGACACCCTGCTCCACTGCGACCCGAAGCTGCTCGCCGGACTGTATGAGGAGGCATGAAATGGAAAGAAACTGGGAAGAAGAAGACAGGAAATACATCTGGCACCCTGCCATGCAGATGAAAGACAATGAAGTATTTCCCCCCGTCGTCATTGATCACGGCAAAGGCGTCTACCTCTACGACACCAGGGGAAAAGCCTATCTGGACATCATTTCCTCGTGGTGGTGCAACCTCCTCGGCCATGCCAATCCGGAAATCAATCAGGCCCTGAAAGACCAGGTCGACCGGCTCGAAAACGCCATTTTCACCAACTTCTCCCACAAGCCCGCCGTAGAGCTGGCCCGGGAACTGGCGGAAATCCTGCCGGAGGGCCTGACCAAATTCACCTTCCATGACAACGGCTCCTCCGCCGTGGAAGCCGCTCTGAAAATGGCCTTCCAGTACCACTACCAGACCGGCCATCCCGAAAGAACCCGCTTCATGTGCCTCCCCGAATCCTACCACGGCGAAACCATCGGCGCCCTCTCCGTAGGCTCCATGGACATGTACGCCAAGATTTTCCACCCCATGCTGATGAACAATATCCACTTCAAGGGCCTCGACTGCTACCGCTGTCCCTACGGCAAAACCCGGGAAACCTGCGGCACCGAATGCTTCGAAAGCGCCGAAGAAGCCTTTGAAAAATACGGGAAAGTCACCGCCGCCGTCATCGTCGAACCCATTCTCCAGGGCGCGGCAGGCATGCGCATCTACCCGGCGGAATACCTGCGGAAACTCCGCGCCCTCTGCGACAAATACGGCGTTCTCCTCATCGACGATGAAATCGCCGCCGGATTCGGCCGCACCGGGAAATTCTTTGCCATCGAACATGCCGGCATCTCCCCGGACATCCTCTGCACCTCCAAGGGACTCACCGCAGGCTACATGCCCATGTCCCTCACCGTCACCACCGATAAAATCTACGAAGCCTTCTACGACGACTACGGCACCCATAAAGCCTTCGTCCACAGCCACACCTACGCAGGCAACCCCATGGGCTGTGCCGTTGCCCTCGCCGTCCTGCGCATCATGAAACGGGACCATATCCTTGAAAAAGTGGAGGAAAACGGGAAATACCTCCACGAAGAACTCATGAAAGCCCTGGGCAGTCATAAGAACGTCGGCGAAATCCGCCATATCGGCCTCATCAATGCCATCGAGCTGGTGGAAGACCCGGCGGCGAAGAAACCCTTCGCTCCGGAACGCCGCATCGGCTGGCACATCTTCCGCAGAGCCATGGCCCTCGGCCTCGTCCTCCGTCCCATGGGCGACGTGATCTACTTCAATCCGCCCCTGAATATCGAACGGAAAGACCTGGACAAGGCGGTCGCCCTCTGCCGGGAAGCGGTGGAATCCGTTCTGGGAAAGTAAAAAGGAAATAAAAATAAAGAAATCAAAAAGAGAGCAGTCAAAAACTGCTCTTTTTTATTGGAAATGCTTCGCGAGTGTACTGCGGAGAGCTTTTCCGGAATATGATTTTGAGGGGATGGGAAAATTCTGAATTTTCTTGATGTATGCAGAATATCATGTCAAAATAAAAGAAAATGATTTTTCTTGAAAAAATAGTGATTCTATGGTATGAATAAATGTTTTAGCATAATGAATGATGGTTAAGGGAGAAAAAGAATGAATAATCAGGTTTACAATCACATCGTGAGTTTCATATGGGGAATTGCCGATGATTGCCTTCGTGATGTTTATGTACGCGGAAAGTACCGTGATGTTATTTTGCCGATGACAGTCATTCGTCGTTTGGATGCTATGTTGGAAGATACAAAACCAGTCGTATTGGATATGAAAAGAAGGCTGGACGCGGCAAAAATAGATAATCAGTGGGCGGCGCTGTGCAATGCGGCAGGACAGGCATTCTGCAATGCATCTCCGTTCCGGCTTAAGGATTTAACGAGCCGTGGAAAATCACAGACGCTTAAAGCAGACTTTATTGCATATCTGGATGGGTTTTCTCCCAATGTACAGGTTATTCTTGATAAATTTAAATTCCGCAATCAGATTGATACCATGGTGGATGCGGGAATTCTCGGCTCGGTGATTGAAAAATTTACGGCTTCCGATATCAACCTGAGTCCGAATCCGATTTATAAGGATGAAGCCAAAACCATATTGGTTCATCCTGGTCTGGATAACCACGGTATGGGAACTATTTTTGAGGAACTGCTTCGTCGATTTAATGAGGAAAATAACGAGGAAGCAGGGGAGCACTGGACGCCCCGGGATGTAGTGGAGCTCATGGCGGACCTTGTTTTTCTGCCGGTAGCCGATCAGATCAAGGATGCATCCTATTCCTGCTATGACGGGGCCTGCGGGACAGGAGGTATGCTGACAGTTGCACAGGACAGACTTTTGACATTGGCAAAAGAACGGGGAAAGGATGTATCCATTCACCTTTTCGGCCAGGAAATTAATCCGGAAACATACGCTATTTGCACAGCTGATATGCTGTTGAAGGGAGACGGAGAAGAAGCTTCTCATATTATGTACGGTTCTACCCTGTCGGATGATCAGCATGCGTCCCGGAAGTTTGATTTTATGCTGTCCAATCCACCCTACGGAAAAAGCTGGAAGACTGATGCAGAAAAAATGGGCGGAAAAAAAGATATTCTTGATCCCCGATTCAATGCATACCTGAAAGATAGCGAAGAAATGGCCATGATTCCGAGAACCAGTGACGGACAGCTTCTTTTTCTGCTGAATAATGTGTCTAAAATGAAAGAAGACACGGCCATGGGCAGCCGGATTGCAGAGGTACATAATGGCTCCTCTTTATTTACCGGAGATGCAGGGCAGGGAGAAAGCAATGCCCGCCGGTATTTGATTGAAAATGATTTGGTGGAAGCGATTATCGCTGTTCCGGACAATATGTTTTATAATACCGGGATTGGAACATATATTTGGGTTTTATCAAATAAAAAGGAAGAACAGCGTAAAGGAAAAATTCAGCTTATTGACGCGACTGAGATGAAATCACCGCTTCGTAAAAATATGGGAAAGAAAAATTGCGAATTCACACCGGAAGTCCGTCAGGAAATCATGCGGATTTTCCTCTCCATGGAGGAAAGTGAAATCAGCAAAATATTTGACAATCGGGAATTCGGGTATTGGTCAATTACCGTGGAACGTCCTCTGCGTCTTCGTGTTTGTCCGGAACGGGAAATTCCTGAAGGAACCTTCAAGAAAAGGACAGAACAGGAAACGGTAAAAAACGCAATCGCTCATGTTCCGGCCGGAACACCGTTGGATGACTGGGATGCTTTTGCCAAGGCAACGGGATTGAAAAAGACACAGCTGAATAAAATCCGTCCGTTTATTACAGAGAAAGATTCTCAGGCAAAACCGGTCAAAGGAGAAGCTGATCCCGATTTACGGGATACGGAAAATATTCCTCTTACTTATGAAGGAGGTATTGATGCATTTATGAAAAATGAAGTGCTTCCTTATATACCGGATGCCTGGGTGGATGAAGAGAAAATCAATGTTGGGTATAAAATCAGCTTCACAAAATACTTTTATAAACCTAGGAAACTCCAAAATATGGAGGACATACTCTTATCACTTACAATGCTAAAAAAAGAGTCTGACGGAGTAATGGATGAGATTATGAAAGGGTTAGAATGATGAAGCTATTGGAATGTACAAATAGATGGAAAAAAGTTCGTTTGGGCGCTATTTTTCAAGAGGTTAAAGAAAAGAATACAAATTTTACTCGTAAAAATGCATTTAAGTTTACTTATGGGATTATCGTAGATAAGAAAGAATATGAATTATCTCAGGATTTAATAGATATATATTCAAAATATACAATGGTTGATCCAAACGATATTATTATAAATGGATTAAATCTTAATTATGATTTTGTTACCCAAAGAGTTGCCATTGTAAAAAGAACTGGAATTATTACTTCTTCATACATATCTTTGAGGGAAAGAAGCTCCGAAATAGATCCACAATATTATTGCTATTATTTTAAGGCAATGGATTCATGCAAAATGTTTCATGGAATGGGGGAAGGAATTCGTTTAACACTTTCATATGACGAATTAAAAGGAATTCCTATTGCAAAACCTTCTTATACAGAACAAAGTCAGATTGCACATTTTTTAGATTGGAAGATTTCAGAAATTAATAAGCTGATTTCTATTAAGAAAAAGCAAGTTTCTTTTTATAAAGAACTAAGGAAAGCATTGATAGATGAAGGAATTTTATACGGTTTCAAAAAAAGTAAGAGCAAGGGAAGCGGTGTTTATTGGCTCGGTAATATTCCTGAATCTTGGGAAATATTACCATTAAAACGAGTTTGCAAGGTAAATGCATCAATTTCTGATATAGTTAAAACTATGGACGATTCCGATTTAGTGACATTTATTCCGATGAGCAGTGTATCTGCAACAGGAGATGCAGATTATTCTCTAAAAGGGAGAGTTGCTGATTTTCGTAAAAATTTTTCTTCGTTTGCAAAAGGAGACGTTGTTGTTGCAAAGATAACCCCTTGTTTTGAAAATGGAAAGGGAGCTTGCTTAGATAAACTTGATACTGCGATCGGATTTGGAACAACTGAGTTTATTAATTTACGCCCCACAAGTAGAATTCTTTCCAGATACTTATATATGATTACAATGACAAGACCATTTAGAGAACTTGGGGAAAAAGTTATGACTGGTTCAGCGGGGCAAAAGAGGGTACCTGTTAATTACATTAAAAATTTCACTCTTGGTATACCGGGGATTGAAGAGCAAAAAGAGATTCTTGAAAAAATTGATAGAAAACTTGAACAAGTTGATGAATTAATTAGTGCTGAAATTCAGAGTATTAAAGAGCTCCAGAAATTAAAAACAACCCTTATTTCTGATGTTGTTACCGGAAAGATTGATGTTCGTAATGTAGAAATTCCGGAGTATGAACGAGTTGAAAAGGATTTTACGGAAGACGATTCTTCCGTAATGAGTGAGGAAATCGAGAAACAGGAGGATTGACAATGGCTTTTACCGATACAACAGAAAAAGGCCTTGAATCCCTGATTGTAAGTTGGCTGGAAACACAGAATGGTTATGAAGTAGGGACAAATAATGATTACAGCAAAGAATATGCTATTGATGTGACACGGCTGTTCCGATTTCTGAAGGAAACACAGCCCAAAGAACTGGAAAAACTGCATATCTTTCAATCAGAGGCAAATAGAAGAAAGTTCCTGAATCGGCTGTCCGGGGAAATCTCCAAGCGGGGAATCATTGATGTCTTACGAAAAGGAGTAAAGGTCTATCCGGCTGCTCTCATCCTGTTCTATCTGACGCCCACCGAGCATAATGAAAAAGCCCGGAAATTGTTTGAAAAGAACATTTTCAGCGTAACAAGACAGCTTCGGTATTCGGAGGATAACACAAAGCTGGCATTGGATCTTTGTATCTTTATCAACGGGCTTCCGGTTATCACAATGGAATTAAAGAATCAGCTCACGAAGCAGAATACAGAGGATGCTGTGAACCAATATAAGACGGACCGGGATCCCCATGATATTTTGTTCTCGTTTAGGCGGTGCATAGTTCACTTTGCCGTTGATGATAATACGGTCCAGTTCTGTACAAAGCTGGAGGGAAAGAAAAGCTGGTTTCTGCCGTTTAATAAAGGATATAACGACGGAGCCGGAAATCCGCCGAATCCGTACGGGCTTAAGACGGACTATCTCTGGGAGGATATCCTGACCCGGGGAAAACTGGCGCGGATTATTGAAAATTATGCGCAGGTCATTGAAGAGCCGGATAAAGAAACGGGGAGAAAAAGATATAAACAAATCTGGCCGCGTTACCATCAGCTGGACTGCGTGGAAAAGCTTTTGGCAGATGTAAAGGCCAATGGAGTCGGGAAACGGTACCTGATTCAGCACAGCGCCGGAAGCGGCAAGTCCAATTCCATTGCATGGCTGGCTCATCAGCTGATCGGGCTTGAACGGGATGGGCATCCGATGCTTGATTCTGTCCTTGTTGTTACCGACCGCCGTATTCTGGATAAGCAAATCCGTGATACTATTAAGCAATTCATGCAGGTAAAAAATACAGTGGCATGGGCAGAGCATTCGGGCGATCTTCGAAAAGCAATTCAGGACGGCAAACGGATTATTGTTACCACGATTGAAAAATTTCCGTATATTATTTCTGATATCGGGCAGGGGCATAAGAGTAGAAAATTTGCCATTATCATTGATGAAGCTCACTCCGGACAAAGCGGGCGGAATTCAGCCAATATGAATCTGGCACTTTCCGGGAATGCTTCCGATGATGAAATGGACAATGAAGATAAAATCAATGCTATGATGGAAGGACGCAAGCTTGTTTCCTCTGCCAGTTACTTTGCTTTTACTGCGACACCGAAAAATAAAACGGAAGAGATGTTCGGCACTGCTTATGAAGAAGACGGAGAAATTAAACACCGGCCGTTCCATGTGTACACGATGAAGCAGGCTATTCAGGAAGGATTCATCCTGGATGTATTGAAAAATTACATAACCATTGACAGCTATTACAAAATCATGAAAACGATCGAGGATGATCCGATGTTTGACCGGAAACGGGCGCAGAAGAAGCTTCGGGCATTTGTGGAAGGGAAATCGGAAGTTATTGCCAAAAAGGCAGCCATGATGGTAGAGCATTTTCATGAGCAGGTCATCGGTAAACGAAAGCTCGGCGGTAAGGCCCGGGCTATGGTGGTCACAGCCAGTATCGAGCGTTGTATCGAATATTTCTATGCTATCAATAAGTGCCTTGCAGAAAGAAACAGTCCGTATAAGACCATTGTGGCGTTTTCCGGAGAACATAAATATAAAGGAAAGGAGCCGGCACTGACATCAGCCGGACTGAACGGATTTCCGGATGCAAAGATTCCCGAAAAATTGAAGAAAGATCCGTACCGGATTCTGATTGTAGCCAATATGTTTCAGACGGGTTTTGATGAACCGCTTCTGCAAACCATGTATGTAGATAAGCAGCTTTATGATATTGCCGCAGTACAGACGCTTTCCCGGCTGAACAGGGCCTGCCCCGGCAAGGATGAAGTCTATGTTCTTGATTTTGCGAATAAGACGTCAACCATTGAAGAGGCTTTCTCAAAGTTTTACCGGACAACGATTCTTTCCGGAGAAACTGACCCGAATAAGCTTTATGATCTGATTAAAGTCATGGAAGATTTTCAGGTCTATACGCAGGATGATGTAGAAAAACTGGTCAATCTGTTCCTGAGTGGAAAGGAAAGAAATTACCTTGATCCAATTCTGGATGCGTGCGCGGATACGTATAAAGAATTGGATTTGGATGATCAGATTCAGTTCAAGAGTGCGGCTAAGTCCTTTTTGCGTACATATGGATTCCTCGGTGCAATTCTTCCTTATGGAAATGTTGAATGGGAAAAGCTGTCTATTTTCCTGAATCTACTAGTACCGAAATTGCCGTCACCGGAAGATGAAGATTTTTCGGAAGGAATTCTGCAATCCATTGATTTGAACAGTTATCGAAATGAAGCACAGGCGGCTATATCGATTAAACTGGGGGATACAGATGCGGAAATTGCACCCGTTCCTGCCGGTACGGTCAGTCATCTGATTGAACCGGAGCTGGATCCGCTTTCTCAAATTATCGAAGATTTCAATAATCTTTTTGGAAACATCAACTGGAACAATGTTGAAAATGTAAAGAAACAGATTATGGAAATTCCGGAGATGGTTGCACAGGATAAAAAATATCAGAATGCCATGAAAAATTCCGATGAACAGGAAGCTCGCACAGAAAGTGAGCGTGCCCTGCAAAATGTTATCTTTTCAATTATGGCAGATAATATGGAAATATTTAAACAGTTTCAGGATAATGTATCTTTTAAAAAGTGGTTGTCCAATATGGTATTTACCCGAACATATGAGCCGGAGAAAAAGAAACAGGTTATACAGGACTTGAAAAAGACGAATGACCATCCGATGCAGGATTATGATTTTAAACCGCAGGAAGAGAAGATGGGGGTTGCTGAAAGTAGAAATTCGTAAAGGACAATGCACATTTTGAGGATAATTTGAAGAGTTATCGGATTTTGCACGTTCTCTCATGGGAGCGTGCTTTTTCTTTTTCTCTCCAAATTTTTCCCTGCCCCGGCGGGACTTGTATGGTAGAATAAATTTCATCAAAAAGGAGGGATGACTGTGGGAAGGAAAAAGGCGGAAGCGGCAGAGGGAGATCTTTTCGTCATGGCCGAGGCGAATGCGGAAAAGGAACAGGAAACGGAAAAGGAAGCATCGCCTCTGCGGGACTGGACGGAGCGGTTCTTTGAGTTTGAAATTACTGTGCCGTCCGGGAAAATCAAGGACACCATGAAGGAGGAGCTGCTCCGGGAAGGCTGGGGCAAGCGGGATGCGAATAAGGTATTCCGCGGGCTTTTCTTCAAGGAAAAGGTGTGCAATACGAAGGAACAGGCGGAGGAGTACCTGGCGCAGGTGCCCACGTCGTATGCGGTGAAGTACAAGATCGGCATTGAGCCTTCCCCGGCCATGGTGTCCCTGAAAAAGCGGCTGGAGGAGAAGCGGAGCCGTCTCCGCACGCTGAAGGCGGAGCAGAAGAAGGTCAGGTTCGGCACGGATTTCGTTTCCTGTCCGCACTGCAAGTCCCGGGTGAACCGGAAGTTCATCACGCCGCCGCTGTGTCCGGTATGCGGGGAGGATATGCGGAGCGATTCGGCGGTGAAGCGGATCACGGCGCTGGAAGCGGCTGCGGCGGAGCTGAAAAAGCGCTATGAGGATACGGCAAGAAAGTATAACAGCCGGTTCACCGGCGGGGAGCGGTGGATCATCCGTCTGGTGAATCCTTTCACCGCAGAGGAAGAAAACTGAAAATTCCGGGAGAAGCTTCGGAGGTATCCGGAGCTTTTTTGATGGAAAGGAAAATCCATACATGGTCAGCCATTGTCCATGTTTCCGAACCGGGGATTTCCGGAGGGAGCGGGCGTCCCGTTTCCTTTACGGACCGGGGAAGGATATGGTAGTATAAAACTTATTGCACAAAAAAGGGTATCATTGTAAGAAAGGATTTCACTATGTTCAGAAAAATTCCTATTCCTACGGCGGGAGTCATGCTGGGCCTGGCTGCGCTGGGCAATCTGCTTGCGCCGTATTCCATGATGCTGAAGTATCTCTGCGGGATCGGAGCGGCGTTCCTGGGGGTTCTGCTGTTTTCCAAAATTATCCTGCATCCGTGCGTGATGAAGAATGATCTGAACGGAAATTCCATTTTTGCCAGTGTATTTGCGACGTTCTTCATGTCGGTGATGCAGCTCTGCACGTATACTTTCCCGTATGCGCCTGTGGTGAGCGAAATCGTGTGGTACGGGGCGATTGTCTGCCATTTCCTGCTCATGACCTGGTTCACCTACCGCTATATCCTGAATTTCAAGCTGAATGAGGTTTTCCCGACTTACTTTATCGCCTATGTAGGCGTGGTGGTGGCATCGGTGACGGCGCCGGTATTCAATCATCATCATCTGGGCGAGATGATTTTCTGGTTCGGCTTTGCGGCGTACATGGTGCTCTTTGCGCTGGTGACGGCGCGGTACTGCAGCCGCCATGCCATTGCGGACCCGGCGAAGCCGCTGTTCTGCATTTACACGGCGCCCATGAGCCTGAGCCTGGCAGGCTATCTGGCATGCGTGGAGGAAAAGTCCTTTCTGATGGTGGTCATCATGGAGGTGCTGGCGCAGGGTCTGTTCCTGATGGTTCTCACGCAGATGCCGAAGCTGCTCCGGATGTGCTTCTACCCGAGCTATGCGGCGTTCACGTTCCCCTTCGTCATTACGGCGATTGCGCTCCGGCAGACGCTGGCGTATCTGGAGGATATGTATTTCTCCGTACCGGAATTCCTGCACGGACTGCTCCTGGCTGAGACGATCCTGGCAACGGTGATTGTGCTCTATGTCTTTGTCCGGTATCTGAATTTCTTCCGGGAACAGATGATGCCCGAGCTGCGTATCAAAATCAAAGGAATGGCTGTGCATAACGACTGACCGGCTGACAGAAAGGCCCGGAGAATTCCGGGCTTTTTTGCTGCCCGGAAAAGGGGCTTTCTCCGGCGGGAGGGGCGGACCGTGCGGGCGATTTGGCGGCGGTTTCTTTCCCGGCTATAATGGAGAAAAGAACGAAGGGAGGAGCAGCCATGCAGTACATTTCTCATTACGAATCGCCTTTCGGACCGATGCTGGCGGCGGCCGATGAAGAGGCGCTCACCGGACTGTGGTTTGAGGGACAGAAATATTTCGGCGCCGGGCTGGCGGAGGAGCGGATTGAACGGGAGACGCCCGTGCTGGCTGCGGCGAGGCGGTGGCTGGATGTGTATTTCTCCGGAAGGGAGCCGGATTTCACGGTGCCGCTCCGTCCGGCAGGGACGCCTTTCCGGCGGGAGGTCTGGGACTGTCTGCAGGCCGTTTCCTACGGGGCTGTCGTTACCTATGGGGATCTGGCGGACTGGATGGCACGGAAAACCGGGTACTTCGGATACATTTCTCCCCGGGCGGTGGGCGGCGCCGTGGGACACAATCCGATTGCTCTTTTGATTCCCTGCCACCGGGTGATCGGCGCGGACGGAAGCCTTACCGGCTATGCGGCGGGAACGGCAGTGAAGGAGAAGCTGCTCCGGCTGGAAGGAGCCATGGATGAGAAAACGGGAATGATGCGGATGTGTATCATCGACTGATCCGGATTTCCTGCGCGGAGGAAAGGGGCGGGGGTGTTTCCTTTCCGGCAGGCGGTTTTGCTATAATAAGGATATTGCAGACGAAAAGGAGACAATATGAATCTCATAGACGGAATTGAAGCTTATCTGGCATGCCGCATCCGGGACGCGGCGGCCTGTTTCAGGGAGGCTCTGGCCAACCATGAGGACGGCGCAGGGTATTTCCTGGCGCTCATCGAGGAGGATTATCCCGCTCTGGCAGAGGGCGGAGCCGCTGAGGCGGTGCGGGAGGCCCGGGAGGGCAATACGCTTTCTTCTCTGTGGGCTCTGCGCCATGAGGGAAAGCTCACCGAGGAGGAACGGGGGCAGATCCTGGCCCGGAAGCAGGCGGAGATTTCTGCGGCGGAAAGCTCGCAGGACCCGTTTTCTCTGGAGGAGGCAGGGCTTCGGGCGCTTACCGGTGCACCGTCTCTGCGGGAGAAAGGTCTGGCGCTTCTGGAAAAGGCGGCGGAAAAGGGCTACTGGAAGGCTGATTACGATCTGGGACTGGCCCACGACGGCCGGGAAAGAAGAAATCCCTACGGCACGGATGCGCCCGATTACGAAAAGGCAAGGGGCTTCTACGAGAAGGCGCTGTCTCTGGGGGCGCCCCAGGCGGCCTTCCGTCTGGCTTTCCTTCTGTATGAGGGAAAGGGCGGCGCGCCCCGGAAGAGTGAGGCGGAGAAGCTCTGGCGGAAATCTCTCGGCCGGGGCTACGGCCCGTCGGGAACGGCGCTGGGCTTTGTGCTGCTCTTTTCGGACAGTCCCGCCGACCGGAAGGAGGGCTTCCGCCTGACGAAGAAGGCGGCGGAGCTCGCCGATCCCACCGGCATGGGCAATCTGGCGAACTGCTATCTCTACGGCAAGGGAACGAAGAAGGACCGCCGGCAGGCGAAGCTCTGGTATGAAAAGGCGGCGCAGCTGGGCATGGCATCCTCGGCGATGCAGCTCGGCGTTCTCTTCCATGAGGAGGGCAATGACCGGAAGGCTCTGCCCCTGTTCCGGGAGGCTGCTTCCAAAGGCTTCACGCCCGCCATGGGCTGGCTTGCTGCGTGCTACCGGAACGGATACGGCACGGAGCCTGATGATAAGGCGGCCCGTTTCTGGCTGGAAAAGGCCGCCCGCCGGGGCGACCGGGAGGCTCTGCAGGCCCTTGCCCTGATGGACCGCGCCGGAACGTAATCTCTGTATTTGCCATGACTGATATGTATTCCCTGCCCGGCAGGGAATCTTTGCTCATATAAGGAATATTTCATGAAAAACCATTTGATTTCGCTTTTCCTGTCTCTGATCCTGCTGGCGGCCCTGCCCGCTGCGGCAAAGGACGGGGGAGACGACAAGGCGGACTATACCCTGCAGACGCTTCTCGAGGAAAGGGAAACCGCTTCGGAAAATACGCTCTCCGGTGCGGCGGCCGCAGACCCGTCGTCGCTCATCCTGCTCACCTGGCCGGGCGATCCCGAGTCGGTCCGCTACGAGGTGGAAATCCTGGACGGGCTTCCGGCGGATCTGGACCGGAACAGTCCCTGTGAGAGCCGGATTTTCGTCAAGAAAAATATTTATACGAATAAGGTGCTCATCGACCTTTCCGCTCTGCCCGCGTCGGAGCATCTGTACTGGCGGGTCCGTCCCATTGATGCGGACTGGGAGGGCATGGGGCCCTTTTCCGCGCCCATGGAGGTGCGGAGCACGCAAAAGGCAGTGGCCCGGAATGCGCCTCTCCCCGATGTGCCGCCGCAGGGAAGCGGCGTTTCCCTGCTGTACCCGGTTTACACCTACGCAGGCAACCCCGGAGCAGTGAAGTATGAGGTGGAGGTGACGAAGAAATACCCGGAGAATACCGACGGCACGGAGCCCTCGAAGTACCGGGTTTTTTCCGCGGTGACGTCTCTGTCCGATGTATATGACAGCGAGCCTCGGCTGGGCACCTTCTACTGGCGTGTCCGCGGCATGGACGGCGACGGAAATCCCGTGGGCATCTGGAGCCTGCCCGTCAGGACCGGCGTGGAGCCGGACAAAAAGGTGGATATTGCCGTATTCGGCGATTCCATCACCCAGGGCGGGGGACGGCTGTACCACACGCCCTCCGACGGGGCCTACAGCTATATTTCCTACCTGGATTTCCCGGCGGTGAATCTGGGCCGCAGCGGCGATACCGTGGAAATGATGGTGCGCCGCTTCGACCGGGACGTCCTGCCCTTCCGTGTGCGGTACCTGCTCATCATGGGCGGCATCAACGATCTGCGCATGGGCGCCGATCCGGAGAAGGTCATTGCAGGCCTGCAGCGCATCCGGGAGAAGTGTCTCCGGAAGCATATCATGCCCATCCTGATGACCCTTCCGCCGATCAATCCGGACAACATCGCCCGGTACTACCGGGAGTCCACCTACGAGGGGTGGCGGGAGTCCGTGGACCGGGTGAACGCATACATCCGCAGCCAGCCCCATATTGACACGGCGGCGCCGTTTGCCCATTTTCCGGTCATGCCCTCCGAGTTTGCCCTGGACGGCCTGCACGAGGACTGGAATGCGAAGCAGATGATTGCCGGAGAAATCAACCGCCGCATGGGGGATTTCCGGAAAGCGGATGAGGAAAAGACTGCCGGGGATTCCGATAAAAAGGAAAACCGGAAGGAGCAGCACAGGAAAAAGTAAAGAAGCAGAAAAGGCCGGTACGGCCGGAGGGGAGATTCTTTCCGCCGGATTTCTGCCGGAAAGGCGAAAGAGGGGCGCATTTGAAAGCGGAAAGGGCAGGATTTCCTTCCGAAAAGACCGCAGACCCGGAAATGAACACTGCATTTTCCTTCCTGCTGCCTTTTTCAGCCAGCAGGGCCTGTTTTGCCCGCAGCCTATCTTGTGCCTCTGCCTTTCCGCCGCCACAAGAAAAATTCCTCACAATTTTGGGCACAGTCTGTGAATAACTGTGAACAACTTTCTCACGGGTTTTGAAATATCCCGCAGTAACGGCCTTTTTCGGGCGTGAAACGTTGAAAAAGTTATTCACAATACTTTGAATAACTTTGGGAATAACTCAGAAAAAAACCTTTTCCCCCGGGAATGACCCTGTCAAAAACGGGAAAAGGCTGTGCAAAATTTCCTCTGCTGGCGGAAAAGCCGCAGGTTAGGAGGTTTCCGTGAATTTTCAATCCATTCATTACTTCCTCGGTCTGGCCGGGGAGAAAAATTTTACCCGTGCGGCGGAAAAGCTTCACATCACCCAGCAGACGCTTTCCGCCAGTCTGGCTTCTCTGGAAAAGGAGCTCGGCGTGAAGCTCATGGTCCGCCAGCCCCGGCTGGAGCTGACCTATGCGGGGAAGGCCTTCTACCGGTATGCCCTGGAATGGGAAAAGGGACAGGAGGACTGCCGCCGCACCCTGGCGGATATTTCCGGGAACCGCACGGGAGAGCTCCGCATCGGCGCGGCGTCCACCCGTTCCCGGCTTCTCCTGCCGCCGGTGATTGAAAAATTCGGACAGGAATATCCCGGTGTGGATTTCCTTCTCCGCGGGGACAGCAACCGGGGACTGATTAAAGGTCTGCGGGAGCGGGAGCTCGATCTGGCCATCGCCCACTTTCAGGACAGCCCTGCAGGCATCCGCCTGATTCCTCTCTATGAAGAGGAAATCCATTTCCTGATCCGGAAGGACCTGCTTGCCGGTCTGACCGGTCTTCCGGAAGAGGAGGCGGAAGCGCTTCTCCGGTCCTGCCCGGAGCATTTCATCGACCGTCTGGAGGGCTGTCCCTTCCTGAGCAACAGTCTGAACAATGTGGCCGGCGCCGTGGAAAACCATTACCTGTCCGCCGCGCCCTTTACGCCCCGCATCCGCGCCGTATCGAACCACATGACGACGCTCCTGTCGTTCTGCTGCCGCGGTCTGGGCGGTCTCTTTGCGCCGGATTTCATCATCGGGCGGTGCCTGTCTGAGGACGATCTGTCCCGCCTTTTCCGCCTGCCTCTGCCGGAAACGCGGTACACCATCTCTGCCGGCTGTCCCGCCGGGGATGCGCCGTGGAAAATCCGGGATGATTTCATCGGGTGTCTCCTGGAGGAGGTGCGCCGTCCTGGCAAAGACGGCCGCCCGAAGGTGCGGATTCCCTGAATTTTCTCCCTGTCCTGTGCGGGCAGGGATTTTTATTGTTCCCGCAGAGAAGGGCAGATTTCCTGTGTCTGGGGATTGCCCCTTCTTTCGGGCTGTGCCATGATAGCAGTAGACTGCGGAAAAAAGGAGGGAAGGGGAAACATGAAACGGTTGCTGGGGATGATTCTCTGTCTGACAGGGGTTCTGGGAGGAGGCTCTGTGCGGGCCGCAGAGGATCTGCCGCCGGTCTTTGTCTATGCGGACAGCGTGAAGCCGGAAGCGGCTCCGGCAGAGGAAAAGGAAGAAAGGGAAGCGCCCCGTGCGGAGATTCTGTCCGGGTCTTCCGTGTCTGCGGGCGTGCTGGGACGGAAGGAAGAAAAGAATCTGCCCTTTTCCGTGTCCTCGCTGCCGGTGGGACAGAGTGCGGAGAAGGCCGGGAACGGCTTTTCCGATGTGCTGGAACGGAATCCGGAAATCCTGTCCCGGGGCGGCAATTCCATGAATGAAATCACCATCCGGGGCTTTGCGGCGTCCCTTCATGATGTGGCCATCGACGGGATTCCCGGCCTTTTGAATCCTTCTTCTCTCGATCTTCACGGAGTCGCTTCCGTGGAGGTCCTTTCCGTGCCGGCGTCTCTCCTTTCCGGCTCGTCCTCCTTCGGCCGGTCTCCGGTGGGAGCGGTGAATCTGGTGCCGCTGAAAGCGGAAAGCACGCCGGTCCGGACGGTGACAGCAACCTTCTCCGGACGGGGAAACCGCACGGCGGCTTTCGACTGGGGCGAACGCTTCGGCGAAGAGCAGGAGTGGGGCCTCCGGGTGAACGGAGATATTTCCGACGGAGAAACGGCCCGGAAAGGGGAGGATTTTGAAAGACAGCATGTCTTCCTCGATGCGGATTACGAAAAGGGGAGAAATAAGGGGAATTTCTTCCTTTCCTACAACCATACAAAGGACAGTGCGCCCGATCTGGCGCTCCGTCTGGGGAACTTCGGCCTGCCCGGGGACTTTTCCGGACGGAACAGCCTGACCTCCTCCGATACGGCGCAGCACTATACCGATACGGCGGCGGGGCTGTCCTTTGAGCATGATTTCACCGACGATTTTTCCGCTTTTTTCAAGGCGGGCATGCTTGATGACGAATGGACGGACGGCATGATTCAGCCCTCGCCCACGCTCCAGCCTTCGCCCACGCTGGACAAAAATCAGGGAGACTATATGTACATGGTGCAGCGTCTGCCCATTCATTACCGGCGGTATTCCCTCCTGGGCGGACTCCGGGGAAATTTCCGGACCGGTGCGCTCCGTCATGAGGCGGTCCTTTCCTGGGATTATCAGAAGCTTTCCTGGCAGAACCGGACTGTCACGCCCTATACGGAGGTCTATACAGGAAATCTGTATACGGGGATAATAGCGCGGAAAATGATCAACCGGAATCCGGCGGCCCTGTCTCTCACCAATCAGGATTCGGAGGGCGTTTCCCTCACGGATACGGTGTCCTGGGGGAAGTGGAAATTCCTGCTGTCCTGGCGGCATCAGGAGGACTCCTCGTCGGACGGATATAAGGGAAGCGGGGATGCGCCGGGCTTCGGCATTTCCTATGATCTGACGGAAAATCTCACCGCCTATGCGGACTGGGTGCAGGGCATCCTGGGCGGCTCCACGGTGGCGCCGGGCCATCCCAATATGGGGGAATATCTGGAGCCGGTGAAAACTATTTCCCGGGAAGCGGGGCTGAAATGGGAGAAGAACGGCCTGCGCGGCTCGGTTTCGTACTTCTCCGTCTCCGAGGAAATCCCCCTGGAGGATGCTCTCACGGGCCGTCTGGACTATGACGGGCATCAGAAGAGCGAAGGGGTCACGGTGAAGATTTCCGGCCGTCCCGGGGACCGGTGGGAGATCGCCGGGGGTCTGTCGCTGCTCCGGACGGAGAACTGCGGCGGAGATGCGGACGGGAAGGATGTATACGGCGTGCCGGGCACGGTCTTTTCTATTTCCGCCGACTACAGGGCGGGAGAAAAGCTGACGGTGGGCACCCGGGCGCTCTGGCACGGCTCGTCCTGGGCGGATGAGGCAAATACGAAAAGGCTGCCGCCCTTTGCGCGGTTCGATCTCCTTGCGTCATGGAAATTCTCGGAAAATACAATCCTTTCCGCGGAAATCGACAATCTCTTCGACCGGAAATACTGGTATTCCGGCGGAAACAATGCGGTGTACCGCAGCTATCCCCGCACGGCGGTGATTTCCCTGTCCCGGAAATTCTGAGGGAAAAAGGCAAAAAAAAAACAGCTCTCCGGGGCTGTTTTTTTATGCAGAGGCGTGTCCGGTTTTCTCTTTTTCGACCCGCCTCCGGCTTCTTCTCTCCGGTCGGCCGGAAAAAATCGGGGAACACGGAGAAGTTTTCATTCCGCCGGGAATGACGGTCAAAGGTGCGGTATTTACGGGGAAAAACGGAACAGAGAATCGGATTTCGTCAAGGCTTGGCAGATTAAAAATTGATTAATTGTGAAAGTTTCTCTTGCATTCCCTGTCCGACAGCCGTATAATGCAATCATCAAATTTATACAGGTGGATGAAGCAAGTGGGAGAAAGCCGTACGGCTTACCGAAGGAGTAAAACTCTCAGGTGTCCCGAAAGGGATGGTACCGTTTGTGGACACACTCTGGAGAGTCTCTATTTTAAGGAGCGCCGAAGGTGTAAGGAAGGAAACTTCCCATTCTCTCAGGCAAAAGGACAGAGCGGAACGTCACATTTTAGTGTTCGTTTAGGATAGACAAAGCCGGCTTTCCAGAGAAATTCTTTGGAATGACCGGCTTTTAGTTTTCTGTGAGAGGGGCATTAGAATGGATGTTATGAGTGTTTTGAATACTGTGGACAGCTTCATCTGGGGGCCGCCGCTGTTGGTGCTTCTGGTGGGGACGGGCATACTGCTCACGGTTCGTCTTCAGTTTCTGCAGGTTTTCCGTCTTCCGAAAGCATTGAGACTGATTTTTAGGGCACAGAACTCAGGCAGCGGGGACATTGATTCCTTCAAGGCACTCTGCACAGCGCTTTCCGCCACGGTCGGCACAGGCAACATCGTCGGTGTCGCCACAGCCATAGCAGCAGGCGGACCGGGCGCAATCTTCTGGATGTGGATGGCTGCATTCTTCGGAATGGCCACCAAGTATGCGGAAGGTCTTCTGGCCGTAAAGTACCGCGAAGTGGATTCCAAGGGCGAAATCGCCGGCGGGCCGATGTTCTATATTAAGAACGGCATGGGCCCGCAGTACAAATGGCTGGGTTCGCTCTTTGCCGTATTCGGCGTACTGGTTGCCTTCTTCGGCATCGGTACCTTTGCCCAGGTGAATTCCATCGTGGACATCACCCGCATGACCATCGGGCTCGACCCGATGTGGACAGCGGTGATCCTCACCGTTCTGGTGGCGGCCATCACCCTGGGCGGACTGAAATCCATCGCAGCAGCGGCTTCCAAAATTGTTCCGCTTATGGCTGTGATCTATTTCGTCTCCACAGTCGGTGTTCTGATTTACTTCGCAGACCGTATCCCCGCAGCCGTGGAAACCATCATTTCCAGTGCTTTCACCGGGACAGCGGCAGCAGGCGGATTCCTCGGCGCCACCGTTCTTCTCGCTATGAGAAACGGGATCGCGAGAGGGGTATTCTCCAATGAATCCGGCCTCGGCTCCGCACCGATCGTAGCAGCCGCTGCCAAGACCAAATGGCCGGCCGAACAGGGTCTGATTTCCATGACCGGTACCTTCATTGATACCATCATCATCTGCACCCTCACCGGTCTTACCATCGTCGTTTCCGGCGAATGGCTGAACGGCCTGAACGGAGCGGCGCTGACCAATGCAGCCTTCACCGATGCATTCCCCGTATTCGGCGGCTACATGCTGATGATCGGTCTGGTGCTCTTCGCATTCACCACCATCCTCGGATGGAACTATTACGGGGAAAGATGTGTGATTTACCTGGCAGGCACCAGAGGGGTCCTGCCGTACCGCATCATCTTCATCTGCCTGGTAGCCAGCGGGGCATTCCTCAAGCTGGAAGCCATCTGGGTACTGGCAGATATCGTAAACGGATTAATGGCTATCCCGAACCTGATTGCACTGCTGGCGCTGTCCGGCGTAGTGGTCCGGGAAACAGCAAAATATTTCGATCACCTGGAAACCGGGAAGGACTACGAGGAATATGAAGACCTCGATCCCTCCAAGGACATCAAGGCGGAAACCTCTCCGGAGGGCAATTGATCCGCCGCCAGGTCATACAGCTGCATATTAACCGGGAAGGAGGTTTTCCCATTTTCCTGCTTCCCGTTAATATGAATATCCCATCCGGCAAAGGGCACTCTTTTGAGAAGTCTTCCTAAACTTCCCGAAAGGGGTGCCGGGCATCGGGGAAATTGAAATATATTTCCCCGGTGCGGAAGCCCTAAATTTATCCGCATTCTATATTACCTTATATAGTAATTGTTTTCCAGCAGGCCGGAAGCTCAGGCGGACGGCCGATCATATAGGTGGAGGAAGTACACTGAAAAAGACCCGCCGGGTCTGCCGAAGGAGTAATACTATCAGGCGCTGCAAGGCACGAAACTGTGTACGGACACAACTCTGGAGAGTCCCGTTGGATCGGGCGCCGAAGGGGAAAAGGATTTCTTCCGCAGAAATCCCCAATCTCTCAGGCAAAAGGACAGGGCCGGAATGGAGGGAAACCTCTGTTGATCGTTCTTTTGAATCCATCAAAACGCCGGCCGGGAATCTGAATATCCGAGCCGGCGTTTGTTTTGCGGATAAGAAGGAGGAGAAGAAGAGGGCAGCCGTCACAAAGAAACAGGCAGACGGAGCCCGGGGCAGAATGGATTACAGAACTTTTATTTGGAAGGAAGCAGCGGGTAAGCCGCTGAAACGGCAAAAGGTGGAGGAAGTACACGGAAGTGCCGGCGGAATCACACAGCCGGACAGGACAGGCGCATAGAGCCGGTGTACGGACACGCTCCGGAGAGTCCCGTGGAATCGGGGCCGAAGGGGAAGGGGCTTCAACCGTAGGAGCCCCGAACTCTCAGGCAAAAAGAGAGGCCGGACGGGGGGAACCTGTATTTCGTTTTCCGGAAGGGAAACGTGAGACCGGCCTTTTTCCCAGAAGCCGGGAAGGCTGTTTTTATGGAATTACGGGATAGGAGGAGCGTAAAAATGGATATGGCTCAGATCAGTGCAGCCGTAGGTGCTGTAGACAGTTTCGTATGGGGACCCCTCATGCTGTTGCTTTTGGTGGGGACCGGTATTTACATGACAGTATATCTCCGTTTCATGACATGGCGGCATCTGCCCTATGCTCTGAAAATGGTATTTTCCAAGGAAGCGCGGAGTACAAAGAACGGCAGCGGCGACGTTTCGCCTTTCTCCGCTCTGATGACCGCACTCGCTGCGACCATCGGCACAGGCAATATCGTAGGTGTTGCGACAGCTATGGTTGCCGGCGGCCCGGGCGCCCTGGTATGGATGTGGATTTCCGCAGCATTCGGGATGAGCACCAAGTTCTCCGAATGCATGCTCGGCTTTAAGTACCGCGAAGTGAACGCAAAGGGCGAAATCAAAGGCGGCCCGATGTTCACCATGAAGAACGGCTTCAAAAATAAGACCGTCGGTTCGGTACTGGGATTCTGCTTCGCTCTCTTTGCCGTCATTGCATCCTTCGGGATCGGCAACATGACCCAGGCAAATTCCATTTCCACCGCTATCCATACTTCCTTCGGCGGAGACATGACCGTGATCGGCGTCGCACTCACCGTCATCTCCCTGATCGTTATCGTAGGCGGCATTTCCACGATTTCCAAGGTTTCTTCCGTTATCGTTCCGGTGATGGCAGGCTTCTATATCATTGCCGGCCTGTCGGTCATTCTTCTGAATCTGGAAAATGTACCGCACGGACTTTACCTGATTTTCATGATGGCTTTCAATCCGGAAGCAGTCGGCGGCGGCGTACTCGGCTCCATTACCGCTTCTGTCATGAATGCTATGCGTTTCGGCGTTGCAAGAGGCTGCTTCTCCAATGAAGCCGGCCTGGGCTCCGCAGCCATCACCGCTGCAGCTGCAACCAACGACAGCTGCGCTAAGCAGGGCTACATCAACATGACCGGTACCTTCATTGATACCATGATCGTCTGCTCCATCACCGGCCTCACCATTGCCGCTTCCGGCGTTCTCGGAACTGCCGGCGCTGACGGACAGCCTCTGAACGGCGTAGGTCTTACCATGGCAGCCTTCTCTGCCAGCCTCGGCAGCATCGGCGGCTACATCGTAGCCATCGGCATCATCCTCTTCGCTTATTCCACCATCCTCGGCTGGGAATACAACGGGGAAAAGGCCTGGGAATATCTCTTCGGCACCCATAAGTACAATATGGTATACCGCATTGTTTTCTCCCTTGTCATTTATGTAGGCGCTACCCAGACTCTGGAACTCGTATGGAGCCTTTCCGATATTGCCAATGCTCTCATGGCCATCCCGAACCTGATTTCCATTCTCGTTCTGGCTCCGGTCATTAAGGAAGAAGTGATGAGCTTCGAAGCAGAAATGAAGGCAAAGAAAGCGGCTGCGGAAAAGGCAGAAGCGGAAACCGCAGAAGAAGTGAAGATCTGATTTCCCCTGCAGGGACGGCAGATGCACTCCGGAGCGTATTGCAAAGAGCTCCGGCAGAAAACAAAATACAGGATTTCTGAGTCCTGATAAAACGAACCGGCTGATTTTCCTGACGGAAAGCGGCCGGTTTGTTTTATGCAGGGGTAAATATTCATAGAAATATAATATACTGCCTATAGAAAACGGGAATCATGGCGAAATCTTGCAGGTGTGAGCGTTGTTGTATATATTTAAATGTATTTAATGTTTTATACATATAAAAGTATGGTCATTTTGATAAAACTATTTGTCATTCTGTATGGATATTCCTATAATTGTGATATGAAATTTATACAATCCAAACAGGAGGCGGTAGTTTGAATTTATCCTATCAGATCTTTGCATCTCTCGTCCTGTCCGTAGTGGTCGGACTGGCACTGGGAGACAGCGCAGCAGGCTGGGTCAATGCCTGGATTGCGCCGATCGGCAATATGTTCATCAACCTGATCAAGATGGTCATCGTGCCGGTTGTATTCTGTTCCCTCGTCGTAGGGATGACTTCCATGGGGGACATGAAAAAGCTGGGCCGCATCGGAATCAAGACCCTGGCGATCTACATGGTCACCACGGCAGTGGCGATTGTCATCGGCTTTGCCGTTGCAGGCGTCATCCAGCCGGGCGTCGGCATGGCGCTCCCGACGGAAGCCGCACCGAAGATCAAGGAAGCACCGAGCTTCATGCAGGTTCTGGTGAACATGATCCCGTCCAACCCGATCGCTTCCATGGCGAAGGCGGACATTCTGCCGATCATCATCTTCGCTCTTTTTGTCGGCGCAGGCATCATTTCCGTAGGCGGGAAACGGGCGGAAACGCTCACTTCCTTCTTCGATGCTTCTGCTGAGGTATGCTATCGGATCATCGGTATGGTTATGCGCACAGCTCCGGTCGGCGTATTCTGCCTCCTTCTTCCGGTCGTCGTCAAGAACGGCCCGAAGGTGCTCCTGCCGCTGCTGACGGTCATCGCGTGCAGTGCGATCGGCTCCGTTCTTCATGCAGTCATTGTATATTCCGGCATGACCGTGCTTTCCGCACATATGAGCCCGCTGAAATTCTTCAAGGGCATGTCCGAAGCCATGGCCATTGCCTTCACGACCTGTTCTTCTGCAGGCTCCCTGCCGATCAACATGAAGAACATCCAGGAAAAACTGGGCGTCCGCAAGGACATTGCATCCTTTGTACTTCCTCTGGGAGCCACCATCAATATGGACGGCACCGCTCTTTATATGGGTGTCTGCTCCCTTTTCATCGCCAATGTATTCGGCATCACCCTGACCTTTGATCAGATGGTGACCATCATTCTGACCGGTACCCTCGCTTCGATCGGTACTGCAGGCGTGCCCGGCGCAGGGCTGATCATGCTTGCCATGGTTCTCCAGTCCGTAGGTCTTCCCATCGAAGGTCTGGCACTGGTAGCCGGCATCGACAGAGTCCTCGATATGTTCCGCACCACGCTGAACATCACCGGCGATGCAGCAGTAGCGATTACTGTCAATGCGACGGAGAAGGACAACCCGCCGGCCAGCGAATAACAGGCAAATCAGTATGGAAGTATGGAAGTATAGGTAAGATCATAATTTTATAGAGATGGATGAAGCATGTGGAAAAAGGCGAAAGCCTGCCGAAGGAGTAACACTATCAGGCGCCGCAGGGCATGAAACTGTATGCTGACATATCTCCGGAGAGTGCTGTACGGTACAGCCGCCGAAGGGGCTAAAAGGAAACTTGAAATCTCTCAGGCAAAAGGACGGGGCCGCGTAGAAATCCGAAAGGATGACTGCCGGTCCCGTTTTCTGTTATCGGTACAGTACGGGGACCGGCTTTTTTTACAGGAAAACAGGAAAAAGGGAGGATTTTATTATGCTTGATCTGTTGAACCAAATTGACGCAATTGTATGGGGGCCGTGGCTGCTGGTGCTCCTCGTAGGCACCGGTGTATGGCTGACGGTCCGTCTGGGTCTGCTCCAGGTTGTACGCCTTCCCCGGGCGCTGAAGCTCATTTTCTTCGCCAGAAATAAAGGCGAAGGGGACATTGATTCTTTCAAGGCACTCTGCACCGCACTGGCTGCAACGGTCGGCACCGGCAATATCGTAGGCGTTGCGACCGCTATCAAGCTCGGCGGTCCGGGCGCGCTCTTCTGGATGTGGATGGCTGCCTTCTTCGGTATGGCCACCAAGTATGCGGAAGGCTGCCTTGCCGTGAAGTACCGCCAGGTCGATGACCAGGGCAACATTGCCGGCGGCCCGATGTACTACATCGAAATGGGTCTCGGAAAACAGTGGAGACCGCTTGCGGTAATCTTCGCCGTATTCGGCGTCATGGTTGCCATGCTCGGCAGCGGCACCTATACCCAGGCCAACGCCATCAGTGCTTCCATTGCAGAAGGCTTCGGCGTATCCACCTACATCACCTGCACCGTTCTGGCTGTCCTCGTAGGCATCATCATCTTCGGCGGCCTTCAGTCCATCGCAAAGACGGCGGAAAAGATCGTACCGGCTATGGCTGTTCTCTACTTCCTCGTCACTGTCGGCCTTCTCATCATGAATGCAGATAAGCTCCCCGGCGCTATCGGCGCTGTATTCTCCGGCGCCTTCAACGGAACGGCTGCCGCAGGCGGCTTTGCCGGAGCGGGCATCATGCTGGCTATGCGAAGCGGTATCGCAAGAGGTCTGTTCTCCAATGAATCCGGCCTCGGCTCCGCACCGATTGTAGCGGCTGCTGCCAAGACCAAATGGCCGGCCGAACAGGGCCTGATTTCCATGACCGGCACCTTCATTGATACCATCATCATTTGTACCCTCACCGGCCTCACCATCGTCGTATCCGGTCTCTGGACCAGCGATGCCAACGGCGCTGTTCTGACCCAGCATGCCTTTGCCATCACCTACGGCGACCTGGCTCCGATCCTGCTCACCGTTTCCCTCACCCTCTTCGCCTTCACCACCATCCTCGGCTGGAGCTACTACGGCGAACGCTGCTGGGAATACCTCTTCGGCACCAAGACCATCAAGCTGTACCGCATCATGTATGTCCTCATCATCGCTTCTGCTGCTTTCATGAAGCTGGAAGCCATCTGGGCACTGGCAGATATCGTAAACGGCCTTATGGCGGTTCCGAACCTGATCGCTCTTCTGGGACTGACCGGCGTCATCGTGGCGGAAACGAAGAAATACTTCGCCCATCTGGAAATCCGCGATGCCAAGCTGCAGGCCTACAAGGCAAGACGGATCGGCAAAAAAGCATAATCCACCCTCGGAAAGCTCCGCTTCGGCGGGGCTTTTTCTTTGGGCGGAAAGGGGCAGGAAATCCCGCATCCGGCAGACTGCACGGAGATGATCCGGCACGGCGGGAGGGCCTTTCCTGCCGGCCGGGCGCGGGATTGACTGCCGGTCTTTTTTTCCGGGATTCCGTTGTTTCCCCCGGGAAAGGATAATATAATAAAGAGACAGCGGCGGAGACTGCGGGTTCCGCTGCGGAGGAGGAGTATTGAATTGATGAGAATGGCTGTAATCGGCGCGGGAAGCACGGCTCTGGCCTGCGCCGCTTATTTTCAGGTCAGGGGAATTTCCTGCCGGCTCTATGCAAGAGATTCCGGGAAGGCCGGGCTGTGGAAGCATATGCCGCTGACCGTATCGGGAGAGCTGGAAACGTCCTTTTACGTTCCTGTTTCTTCCTCTCCGGAGGACATCATGCGCACCTCCGACTGCATCCTGATTTTTACCGGAGCAGAGGACTACGAAAGCGTGATCGGAGAAATCCGGCCGTACCTGCGGGACTCCCACCATATTCTTTTCATGAACGGCCGGTGGGGGCTGGTGAGGGCGCTGCGCCTTCTTCTGCGGGATAAGGATACGCCGGCGGTATCTGTGGGCGAGGTGTCGGATATGCCCTTTTCGGCAGAGCTGTCTGCCGACCGGACACACCTGGTTTTCGGACGGAAAAAGGAAGCTCTCGGCTATGTTTCCCTCGGCGGTGAGGAAGGCTTTGCAGAGGTCCTGCATGCCATCGTCTCCCGGGTGAGCCGCGTTTCCTCTCCGGCAGCCACCTCCATGGCATCGGCCATGCCCATCATCCGTACGGCGGGATGCCTTTTCAATATGACCCGCATCGAGAACGATCCGGATTTCGAGCTGTTCCGGGACGGACTGACCGGCCGGGCGGCGGATTTTCTGGAAGCCTGCGACAGGGAAAGACTGGAAATCGCAAAGGCGCTGGGCATCGGAGCGGCGTCCCTTTCGGCGGAGCTCCATGCTCTGCTGGGGGATAAGACCGACTCCCTGTCCGATGCGCTCCGGCGGATTTCCGAGGGAGAGGGGAAGGACGGGCCGCGCCTGCTGACCGCCTCGTTCCTGTCGGAGGACCTGCACTGCGCCATGACCGCTCTCTGCGATCTGGCGGATATGATGCATACGGAGGCGCCCCGGCTCCGTACTCTGACGGATATGATGTACCTGTACCGGGGCGAGAAGAGGGAACCGTGGCTTACGGCCAAGGATCTCTGGATTCTGAAGCAATGGAAACGTTAACGGAGGAAAGGCCCTATGAAGAAATTACCGGCCCTGGCGGCCCTGTTTCTGCTCAGCTGCTTCGGCAGCCTTTCTGCAGGGGCGGAGAACTGGATTCCCTTCCCGTCGGAGCAGAATGTTTTCGTGGACACCGATTCCTATGTGAACGGCGGACTGCGCACCGATATTTCCCTGAAAATCGAGGAAAGCGGCGGATATGCCGTGACCGCCCTGGAATTTGACCGGGAGGAAAAGACCTACCGCATCGCCCGGACAGCCCTGTACGGCCCGGACGGCACGGTGAAGGAGGACCATACCTACAGCGATGATCAGGAAAACTGGAATCCCGTCATTGCCCATTCCTTCGGGGGAAATGTATACACCCACTACGTGGAGAACCCTCTGCCGCACCTGCTGAATCCGTCGTGGAAAATCATCTACACGGAGAAATCGTCGAAGTACAGGGGCAGCTCCTATGCGATTGAGACGAATACCATTTCCTACAAGGACGGATATGCCTATTTCTGGCTCCGCATTGCCTATATGTCCAAAGCGGACGACTTCTCCCAGGCCATTTACCGGGTGAAGATGGACGTGCCGAATAAAAAGGTGCAGACCCTGTCCATGACCCAGTATGACTATACGGGAAAAATCAAGGCCCACGGCGCAGGGGCGCGGAAGAGAGACAGCATCGAAGCGGATACGCCCATGGCAGAGGTGCACCGCTATATCGAGAGCGAGCTTCTGGCAGGCCGTCTCCATATCGGAAAAGGGGCGCACGGCGTATGAGAATTTACAGCAGAACCGAACAGGCAAAAGCGGAAAAGCTCTATGAAGCCTTTCTGGAGGGACGCCTTCCCGAAGAAGGGTGCATCGTCACCGAGGGACCCCGGCTCTACCTGCTGGACAGCCCGCCTTCCCTGCAGGGAGGACTGCCGCGGCCCGCAGAGGGAGGAGACGTGCCTCTCTTTGCCTTTCCCGGCACGGAGGAAAGAGCGGCCGCAGCGTACCGGAGCTATCGGGACGGGCGGCGTCTCCCCGCGGGATGCGTCCTGGCGGCGGTCCCGGCGGGCATTCTCGTCTTTCCCGAATCGGCATGGACGCCCGATCTGGGAAGCATGGCCATGTTCCGCCTTTCCTTCGATCCCCTGGAGGAGGTCCTCACCCCGAAAGAAGCATCGGACCTTTTCGGCGTGGACGTGAAGCGGATTCAGTCCGACTGCGAGGCGGCAGGAGCGGGCATTCTGTCCCGCCGGGCGGTGCGGAAATCCGACAAGACCTGGCTCCTGTCCAGAAGGGAAGCTTCCGCGGCCTACGGGAATCCCCCGGAGGAGCGCCTTTTCCCCGATCCGCTTCTTCTCGTCTTTTCCTCCACGGAAGCGGCGAAGATCTGGAACCGGGACAGCGGCGCCGTCCGGAATGCCGCCGGCGGAGCCGGCCATATGTCCGCCCGCATGGGGGACGGCGAGCGAAGGAAATCGGGCCGCACCTGGCTGGTCACGAGAGATGCCATGAACCGCCTCTTCGGACAGTTCGTCCCGGAGCGGATGAAGGAAGCCATGAAGGACCGGTAGCCGGACAGAAAAAGAATCCGCAGAGATGCGGCGGGACTCCGCCGTGTCTTTTTTGTTGGGAAATTTCCGGAAGACCGCAGCGGATTTTTCCGGGAAGCTGCGCCGCTTTTTCTATCCCTGCGCCGCCGGGGGAAAAGGGACCGCGCTGCGGAGATTTCCTGCTCCTGTTTTCCATTCCCGGATTCTTTTTTTCTCCGCCCCGTGGTATAATGAGAAGTCTTAATAAAGAGGGGAACCTCTTCGGGAAAGGACCGCTCCCTGTGTTATAATAAAAGTGTATGTACAGGAGCGTCAGGAGGAGAAATTCATGGAGAAAAATGTGATCATCAGCGTCACCTCCGTACAGCGGGATGAGAACGGCAGAGACGAGAAAATTTCTCTGGAAACTCCCGGCGTGTACGGGGAAAAAGACGGGATGCAGTACCTGTCCTATGAGGAAACAAAGCTGGCCGGGCTGGAAGGCACCACCACCACCCTGCAGATCTATGACGATCATGTAAGCCTCCTCCGGGAAGGCACCTTTCTCCAGGAACAGGAATACTGCCTCGGGAAGCCCACGGTCTCTCAGTACAGGACCCCTATGGGCGTCCTGGAAGTCCGGGTGCTGACAAGAGAAATCGAAAACACCATCCGGGACGGCCGGGGCCAGATGCGTCTTGCCTATGACGTGGAGCTGAAAGGATTATTTAACCATTTCAATGAAATTATTGTAAAAGTTCGGGAGGAACCACACCATTCATGGAAGTCAGAGACCAATTAAAGGAAATCATTGAGAAAGCCAAGGATGCGGCTGTTGCGGCAGGCGAGCTGCCCGCAGGGGACTATGCCCCCGTACAGCGGCTGGAAATCCCCAAGGCCAAGGAATTCGGGGATTATTCGACGAACTGCGCCATGCAGTGGGCCAGAACCGCACACAAGGCGCCCCGCATGATTGCGGAAGCCGTCGTTTCCCATATCGACACCCCCCTGGTTTCCAAAGCGGAAATCGCCGGCGCGGGATTCATCAATTTCTTCCTTACCGCCGATACGGTATATTCGGAACTCCGGAACATCCTCGCAGCAGGCCCGTCCTACGGCGACCTGCCGAAGACCCAGAAGGACCGCTTCCTCGTGGAATACGTCTCCGCGAACCCCACCGGACCCCTTCACATCGGCCATGCCAGAGGCGCCGCATACGGCAGCGCCCTCATCAACCTGCTCCGTGCGGCGGGCTATGATGTATACTCCGAATACTATGTAAACGATGCAGGCAACCAGATCGACCACCTGGCGGAATCCATCAATGCCCGGTACCTCCAGCTCTGCGGCATGGATGCGGAAATTCCCGAAGACGGCTATCACGGCCAGGACATCGTGGAAACCGCACAGCATATCCTCGACCGGGACGGAAAGATTTACCTGGATATGCCCGAAGAAAAGCGGCTCGAAACCTTCAAGGACATCGGCCTGAAAGAAAAGCTCGCCGCTCTCCGGAAGGATCTGCACGACTTCAATGTGGACTTTGACAACTGGTTCTCCGAAAAATCCCTGTATCCGGAACAGGCGGAAGCCGCGCTCAAGACACTGAAAGACGAAGACAACCTGTACGAAAAGGACGGCGCGCTCTGGCTCCGCACCACGAAAAACGGCGATGACAAGGACCGGGTCGTCATCCGCACCAACGGCGTGCCCACCTACTTCTGCTCCGATATTGCCTATGTGGGAAACAAGATCCGCAGAGGCTACAATAAACTCATCGACATCTGGGGAGCCGACCACCACGGATACATCATCCGCCTCAAGACGGCCATGAAATTCCTCGGCTACAACCCCGACGACTTTGAAATCATGCTGCTCCAGATGGTCACCCTTCTCCGCGACGGAGAACCGGTGAAAATGTCCAAGCGCACCGGCCAGGCCGTCACCCTTCGGGAACTGATGGACGAAGTCGGCACCGATGCAGCGCGGTACTTCTTCTGCGCCCGCACCCTGGACTCCCAGATGGACTTCGATATCGACCTGGCAAAGAAACAGTCCAGCGACAACCCGGTATACTACATCCAGTATGCCAATGCACGCATCCACAGCCTCTTCCAGCAGGCAAAGGAAGCCGGCGTGACATGGGATGCGCAGTTTAAAGACACCGACTTCACCGCTCTTCAGGAAGAATGCGAACTCGACCTGATCAAGAAAATGGAAAACTACCGGCAGCTCCTCGCAGGAGCCGCTGCGGAAAGAGCGCCCCAGCGCGTGGCCAAGTATGCCTATGAGCTGGCTGCCCTCTTCCACCACTTCTACAGAGAATGCCGCATCCTCGGCGTAGACGAAAAGACCACCCAGGCAAGACTGGGACTCATTACGGCAGTTCAGTATGTTCTCGTCCATGCCCTGAACATCCTCGGCATTTCCGCACCGGAACATATGTAATTTTATTTCCTGTCCGATTCCGATTCTTTTACAAGGAGGTTCCATGACTAAATATATTTTCGTAACAGGCGGCGTCGTTTCCTCTCTGGGCAAAGGCATCACAGCTGCATCCCTGGGCAGACTGCTGAAAAACAGAGGCTATAAAGTCACCATTCAGAAATTCGACCCCTACATCAATATCGACCCGGGCACCATGAGCCCGTACCAGCACGGCGAAGTCTTCGTCACCGACGACGGTGCGGAAACCGACCTCGACCTGGGCCACTATGAACGCTTCATTGATGAAAACCTTTCCAAAGCCTCCAACGTGACCACCGGCAAAATCTACCAGTCCGTCATCAACAAGGAAAGAAAAGGCGAATACCTGGGCTCCACCATTCAGGTCATTCCCCATATCACCAATGAAATCAAGGACCGCGTCCTCCGCGTGGGCAAGAACGACAATGCAGACATCGTTATCACCGAAATCGGCGGCACCGTCGGCGATATCGAATCCCTGCCCTTCCTGGAAGCCATCCGCCAGGTCCGGAAAGACGTACCGAACCGGAATGACGTTCTCTACATCCATGTCACCCTCGTTCCCTACATCGAAGCAGCGGACGAACTGAAAACGAAGCCGACTCAGCACTCCGTCAAGGAACTCCGCTCCATCGGCATCCAGCCCGACATCATCGTATGCCGCACTGTGAAGGAACTGTCCCCGGACATGAAGCGCAAGATCGCCCTCTTCTGCGACGTGGAACCGGAAGCGGTCATCAATAACCTCACCGCCCGGAGCATCTACGAAGTGCCGCTCCTTCTCCAGGAAGAAGGTCTCGACCGCATCGCTCTTGCCAAGCTCGGCATGGAAGACACCCCGTGCGACATGGAAGACTGGAAAGCCATGGTGGGCCGCATCCTCTCCGCTGACAAGGAAGTCAATATCGCCCTCGTCGGAAAATACGTGGAACTTCACGACGCTTACCTGTCCGTCGTAGAATCCCTGTCCCATGCAGGCTATGCGTTTGGCACCAAGGTCAATGTTCACTGGATCAATTCCGAAGTCCTCGAAGAAGAACAGCCCGACCTGAGCGAAGTCTATAAAGACATCGACGGCATCGTCATCCCCGGCGGCTTCGGCTACCGCGGCATCGAAGGCAAGATTGCCACCATCCGCTATGCCCGGATGAACAACATCCCCTTCCTCGGACTCTGCCTCGGCATGCAGTGCGCCGTCATTGAATTTGCCAGAGACGTATGCGGCATGAAAGACGCAAACTCCTCCGAATTCATCCCCGACACCCCCTATCCGGTCATCGACCTCATGCCCGACCAGGAAGACGTCACCGAAAAAGGCGGCACCATGCGCCTCGGCATCTATCCGTGCAAACTCAAGGAAGGCAGCAAGGCCCGTGAACTCTACGGCGGCAAGGAAATCGTTTACGAAAGACACCGCCACAGATACGAAGTCTCCAACGTATACCGTCCGGCCCTGGAAAAGGCAGGCCTCTCCGTATGCGGCACCAGCCCCGACGGACGTCTGGTGGAAACCATCGAGCTTCCCGACCACAACTACTTCGTCGCAACCCAGGCCCATCCGGAATTCAAGAGCCGCCCGAACAGACCGCATCCCCTCTTCGTCGGCCTCATCGAAGCAGCCATCAAACAGCACGAAAAATAAGATTCATAAAATCATCAGAGCTCTCCTCCGGGAGGGCTCTTTTTTGTGTGCAGAACATATACAAATAGTTAAATTAGTAAATATTCGGGGGGTAGTACAATGAAAATGGAAGAGCAGAAATCGATCTGCCTGTTTGGCAGGCCGATGGGATTTCTGCTCTTTATATCCCGGGAAGAATGGCTATCCGGCCTTTCCCCGCATCTCGCTGTACCGTTCGGAAATCAGCCTGCCTGCGGGAAAAGACAGAGCATTCTCCCGCGGGAAATAACGGAATCATGGGTTCAGGGGAGAAATTCCTGTGCGGCGGAAGGTCGGAAGGGAAAATATTGGCTGACCTGCCGGGGCGCAGAGACCTCTCAGACAAGGGGGGGATGCGGTCAGATTTTTTTGATTTATCGGGGAAAAGCAAGGAAATAAGGGAATGAAAGATTCCCGTTATTTACCGCCGGATGCGGCGGGAAAAGGAGAAGAACATATGAAAAAAGATTTGAAACGGCAGATCATCACCGCCCTGGCAGTCACCGCGATGCTCGGCGCTGCAGGCGGCATGACAGCTCAGGCAGTAACTCCCGGAGCAAGTGTTACTCCTGTAGGAGCAGCACAATCGACAGTTGCTACTACAGAAAACCCGGAAGTATCGGCAGCAGCTGGAAAGACCGATATCACCCTGGACAAAACACCGGAAACGGCGGCTACGGTATACGGCGGGGGTAAGGCAGAGGCATATACTGCGGATAGGGTACAGAATCCGAGTCCCGTATATAAGGCGACACTGACTACTGCAGGTTCCGAAATCAATGTAAATGCGGATATTACGGTACCTAAGGAAAACAAGACTCTTTTGCAACATTTTTCCGTCTACGGCGGCGGCCGTGCAGAAGCTGCCAACTGGGCAAGTGCTTCTTCGGATATGACCGATACGGTGAATGTCAATATCAATGCAAACGTTTCCGGTATGGTTGTCGGCAACGGCCTGGCTTATTTCTACGGCATTGCGAATAAGCCCCTTCCCGAAACAGGAACTTATGGGCTGGCAGGAGTGGCTTCCGTTTCTGCTGTAAATACGAATATCAATATGCAGAGCGGCAGTGCAGCAGGCCTCATCGGCGGCGGTGTAGCGCTTGATGACAGCCAGGCTGATATCACCAATGCCAAGGCAGAAACCAAAGGAACAGCCACCATCAATGTGACCGGCGGCACTGTTAACACGCTGAACGTAGAAGATGCGGAATCGAGTACACATGATAAGAATAATGTGGATCCTGCAAACGGGACGTATACAGATGGTATTAAAGCAGCAGCCGGCAATGCAGCGATCGCAGCCGGCGGCATCGCTCTCGGCGGCGG
>ULUY01098089.1_pt1 | contig 59279 bp, 53 predicted proteins | sample 1959031 | NCBI WGS metagenome assembly ULUY01 (sample SAMEA4835774, study PRJEB28245) | human gut metagenome | biome: gut microbiome; material: fecal sample | place: Denmark | collected 2008
GCCTCGGTCGTTACGGTAGCTCTGACAATGAATTTCATCCGCACTGCCGTACCGGGTGAGACAATCCGCGTAGTCAGCCACATCGCGCATAACGGCCATACCACCATTATCATCGAAGCAGACATGATTGACTGCAAGGGAAATCTGATGGCCAAGATCCTGGCTACCATGATGATTCTCCATCGTTTTCCGGAAATTCCCCGCCACTGGGAAGGATAACCGTTAAAAAAAGCCTTTCTGCAGACAGCGCTTTGCCGCCTGCAGAAGGGCTTTTCTTTTTCCCGTACGGGCCGGACATCCATCACCGGCTTACATCGGTTGTCACATTGACCTTGATTGTTTCCAGCGACATCCCGGTTGTATACTCAATTTCTTTCTGAATCCTGTCCCGCATCATATGAATGACTTTTTTTATACTTTCCGGGGTTCCGCTCCGAACTGTCACATCCAGCTGAAGAATCAGCCCGTTCATCTGGCTGTCGCTTTTCTGACTGGAAATCTTCATGATTCGAATGCGCTTCATATCCCGCACTGCGTAATTCACCAGAGCCTTGATGACCCGGCCGGAAAAGGAAAGTCTTCCGTAGTAGCTGAAAATCGGGCGAACCACACTTCGCTCATCTTCCTGACTGAACCGTTTTCCCAGCTTTTTCCGGCTGCGAAAAAAACGGAGCGGATCCACCAGATACCCCTTGAAGTAAGGCTTGAGCTCCATGGTCGGGACAGGAATAACATGCTTTCCTTCCTTGTGGCGGGCTTCGCTGGCTTTCCGCATATCCTCGGGACTTGCTACTTCTTCAATGCGGATATATTTGCACGGCATCGGCAGCTGCAGAGCTTTGGCAATCGTCCTGACCATCCGGTCGGATGTTCCCAGAATCAGAATCCTGTTCGGATTAATCTTCTGAATCATTGCCCTTACTTCGTCCCGCTGCGCTTCATCCCAGAAAATGGCGCGGCGGACCGCTTTCAGCCGGCTGGCTTCTCTTTTCGCCGACTTTCCCGCAACAATCCGGTTATGATAAATCAGAATCCCATCATCAATGATGCAGGAAGCCTGATTTTCATAAGCAATCACCAGTGCCCGGTCGCTCTTTCCCGTCCCCGGGGGACCGTAAAATGCAATAACCTCCATACTTCTCTCCTCCCTTACCTTGTTCTATTTATTATATCATTCCTGCAGGAAGACGTTGCAAAAACTGTGTATGCCTGATTGTTTTTCCCGGCAGATTTCTTTTCATATCAATACCCGTGCCGCGGCTGCATCCGGATGGTCCTTTCCTACGGAAGACTTTCTCTGTTTCGGGATTTTTCATCAAACACAAAAACTGCGGAAAATGAACATCATCCATTTCCCGCAGTTTTTCATTCTTCTCCTACAATCTGTACTTCCGGATACAATGTAACGCCGTACCGCTCCCGGACCCGGTGCTGTACCTCCCGGATGAGCGACAGCATATCCTCACAGCTGGCTTTTCCGTCATTGATCAGGAAGCCGGCATGCTTTTCACTGACCTTGGCATCTCCTACGGCATAGCCTTTCAGTCCCAGTTCTTCCAGCATCTGTCCCACGAAATGCCCGTCCGGACGTTTAAAGGTGGAACCGGCACTTTTCTTCTCCAGAGGCTGTTTGACCCTTCTCCGCTGATTCAGGTCATTCATCAGATTCTCTATGTCCCGGTGATTTCCTGCCTTAAGCTCCAGGGTAATATCCACAATCAGCTCTTTGCGGTTCATAAACCGGCTGTGCCGGTAGGAATAATCCAGATCCTTCCGGGTATAGGTAATGATATCGCCCGCTTCATCACAGACCGTTGCTGCTGCAATGATTTTCGACATCTCCCCGCCGTAAGCACCGGCATTCATAAACGCCGCCCCGCCGATACTGCCGGGAATTCCCGCGGCAAATTCCATACCGGACAAATTATACTGCAGTGCTTCCCGGGCCACTCTGGCTGTTGCCACGCCGCTTGCTGCTTTCAGGAAATTTCCTTTTCGTTCCATCGACTGCAGCCGCCCCGTAAAGAGAACCGCTCCGCGGATTCCTTTATCTCTCACCAGAAGATTGGCCCCGCCTCCCAGCACAAAAAGCGGAATCTTGTTTTTAGCGGCAATTCTGACAATCACCTTCAGCTGCTCCAGCGTTTCCGGAATCAGGAAGCAGTCGGCCGGCCCTCCGATTCCGAAAGTGGTATGCCGGCTCATGGGCTCATTTAATTTTATCTGATTTTCTCTGAGTACGTTCGAGAAGTATCCTGCATATTCTATATTCATAGTCCATTCCTTTTTCATATTATCTCTATTATTATAAATTTTGCCGTCTTTTCAGTCAACGCAAAAGGAAGGGCATACAGAGAATTTATAAGAATCAAAATTTTATTAAGAAAGGCTATCCGGCAAAAAAGCCGAAAGAAAAGCTGTGGAAAAATGCTCTTCCACAGCTTTCACAGGTTGTCTTACGGGATCAATTGGAATTATTTCTTTTCTACGAGCTTCAGATCGACAGCAATGTTCTTGTCAACATTTTCGCCCTTAGCCAGTTTCAGTGCAGTTTCTACACCGATTTCGCCCATCTTGTCCGGCTGCTGAGCAATAGTAGCTGCCATGGAGCCGTCGTTAATAGCCTTGATTCCGTCATCCGTTCCGTCAAAACCGATAATGAGGATCTGCTTGTTGGCTGCTTTTGCTGCGCTGACTGCACCCAGAGCCATTTCATCGTTCTGTGCAAAGATAGCTTTTACATCTTCATTGGCCTGGAGAATATTTTCGGCAACGGTCAGGCCCTTGCTGCGGTCAAAGTCTGCATTCTGCTTAGCCAGAACTTTCAGCTTCTGGTCTGCAATATTATGGAAGCCCTGTCCGCGTTCACGGGTTGCAGATGCTCCGGGAATACCTTCCAGTTCTGCCACCGGTGCACCTTCGCCCAGTTTGGAAATGATGTATTCAGCTGCCATTTCGCCGCCTTTGATATTGTTGGAAGCGATGTGAGCTGCTACTTCGCCTTTATCGGAGGAGCGGTCAATGGTAATAACCGGAATCTTTGCATTGTTTGCAGAGATTACAGAGTTGGAAATCGCTGCGGAATCTACCGGATTGACAATGAGGACACTGATATTGCCCTGGAGAAGATCCGCAATATCATTGGCCTGCTTAGCCGGGTCATTCTGTGCATCTACAATCTTGACCTGTACGCCGGCTTTTTCAGCAGCAGCCTTTACGCTGTCGGCCATGGTCACGAAGAAAGGATTGTTCTGTGTGGAAACGGAGAATCCGATGGTAACTTTCTTGGAATCGGAAGCAGCGCCGGCATCCTTCTTATCAGAAGAGCCGCAGCCTGCTGCAGAAATAAGTGCTGCGCCGATCAGAGCAGCCAATGCGATTTTCTTTAACAACTTGATTTCCTCCTTAATTCTTCTTGCGGTCCATAAGAACAGCAAGCAAAATAACAATGCCCTTGACAACCTGCTGATAGAAGCTGGACACGTTCAGAATATTCAGACCGTTGTTCAGTGTACCGATAATCAGAGCGCCGATCAGAGTGCCGGAAATACGGCCCTTACCGCCTGCCAGAGATGTGCCGCCGAGGACAACCGCTGCGATGGCATCCAATTCATAGCCCATGCCGGCTGTCGGCTGAGCACTGTTCAGACGTGCGGTCAGAATAGCCCCTGCAACTGCGCAAAGGCACCCAGTCAAAGCATAAGCAAAAATCTTGATTCTGTCAATCTTAATGCCGGAAATATAGGATACCTTTTCATTCCCGCCGACTGCATAGGTTTCACGGCCGAGCGGAGTTTTCCTCAGAATAAAGTAAAGGATGAAGAAAGCAATAAGCATAATGATGGCCGGTACAGGAATGTCCAGGATAAAGCCCTGGCCGAAGCCTGTGAAGATCGGATCATCACTGAGTCCGCTGATCGGGTTGCCGTTGGTGAAAACCAGCGTAGCCCCGCGGTAAATGGTCATGGTTGCCAGAGTGGCAATGAACGGAGCCACTTTCCCGTAGGAAATAATGATGCCGTTGACTGCTCCGAGAAGAATTCCGATGAAAGCAGAGAATACGATGGCCATCTCCGGATTGGTTCCCTTGGTAATCATGCTGGCCATCAGGGCAGAAGACAAGGCAAGGATACTGCCTACGGAAAGGTCAATGCCGCCGGTCAGGATAACAAAGGTCATACCGAAGGCAATCAGTGCATTGATGGAAATCTGCCGTGCCAGGTTTTTCAGGTTGGACGGATCGATGAAACTGTCATTCAATGCGGAAATAACGACGAAGAGGATAATCAGACCGATCAGCGGTCCCATTTCCTTGATCAGATTTTTTACTTTAGCGGAACTCATTTTATTACTCTCCTCCGGTAGCAAGTGTCATAATTCGTGTCTGAGTAGCATCTTTATGATCAACGATGCCGGCTACATGCCCTTCATGGATAACCATGATCCGGTCACTCATGCCGATAACTTCCGGCAGTTCGGAAGAAACCATGATAATGGAAACGCCCTGTGCCGTCAATTCATTCATCAGATCATAAATATCCTTTTTGGCCCCAATATCGATCCCCCGGGTCGGTTCATCGAGGATCAGGAGCTTCGGCTTCATGCCAACCCACTTGGCAATAACCACCTTCTGCTGATTTCCGCCGGAAAGAGCACTTACGGGAAGCTCAATCGTCTGTGCCTTGACTCCCAGCTTTTTGGATAATTCCTCAGCAAAGCTGAATTCTTTGCTGCTGTCCAGCACCTGACCTTTCGCCAGATGTCTTTCACTGGGAAGTGTAATATTCTTTTCAATGGAAAAATCAAGAATCAGTCCTTCTGTCTTCCGGTTTTCCGTGATGAACCCAAAGCCTTCCTTTATGGCATCCCGGGGATTCCGGATGGTGATTTCTTTTCCCTGGAGGTAAATCTTTCCTTCCTTATGGGGATCCACGCCGAAAATCGCTCTCATGATTTCCGTACGGCCTGCTCCCATCAGGCCTGCCACGCCGAAAATTTCTCCCTTTCTGACACCGAAGGAAATATCCTCAAAGACGCCGGGCTGCGTAAAGTGTTCCACCCGGAAGATTTCGTCTCCCGGCACATTGGTCCGGGCCGGATAGTATTCACTCATGACACGGCCTACCATGTCTCCTACGATCTGATCCATATTGGTTTCCTCAGTCGGACGGGAGCTGATGGTCTGTCCGTCCCGCATAACCGTGATGGTATCGCAGTTGCTGAAAACTTCTTCCATACGGTGGGAAATATAGATGATCGAAACACCTTTGGCCTTCAGCTGCTTCATGACATCGAAAAGGCAGTCTGTTTCTCTTTCCGTCAGGGCTGCGGTCGGTTCATCCATGATAACCGTTTTTGCATCCAGCATGAGGCTGCGGATGATTTCCGTCATCTGCTGCTGACCGACGGAACAATTCTCCGCCACTTCATCCAGAGGAAGTTCAATGCCGATTTCCCTGCATTTTTCCTCTGCCAGGGCTCTCATTTTTTTGAAATCAATGAGTCCGAAGCGGTTCTTCGGCTTATTGGTGGGAAATAAATTTTCCAGGATTGTCAGGTTGGGCCAGATATTCAGTTCCTGATGAATGAAGGCAATGCCGTGATTTTCCGCGTCTTTATTGTTGCGGAACACTGCTTCCTTGCCGTCTACCAGGATGGTCCCCTCATCTGCCTTGTGAATCCCGGTCAGAATGTTCATCAGTGTGGATTTGCCGGCCCCGTTTTCCCCCATCAGCGCATGGATTTCACCGGGACGGATATGCAGATTGACTCCGCCCAGTACCTTGTTGCTTCCGAAGGACTTGCAGATCCCTACCATATTAATGTCCATGTACTACCGATTCCTCTCTTAAAAGATACAGCCAGACTGCAGGATAATGTTGGAATAAGGGGTATTTTCTCCCGTGCGGATTACCGCCTTGCAGTCCTTTTCCCATGCCTTCAGTTCTTCATGGTTCTTCAGCAGAACCCATTCCACTTCATTTTCCGGGAAAACTTCCTGAAGAGCCTTCCACTGTTCCGGATTCTGCACTCTTGTTTCCGGAGCAATGTACAGCTTTTCGATTTTCATGTATTTGGCCATTTCCTTTGCCACTTCGATGAAACGGGGTTCACCGAAACGAAGAGCCAGATCAATCTTTTCCACGCCCTGCGGCACAGGGAGTCCGCAGTCTCCGATGCAAATTTTGTCGGTGTGTCCCATATCTGCCAGTACCTTGGCAATATTGCTGTTTAAAATTCCTGTTTTTTGCATGAAAGCATCTCCTCCACTTCCCTGCGCCAGGGCATTCCTCCCTGGGCGCCGATTTTCTGTACAGAAAGAGCAGCCGCGGCATTGGCAAAGCGGATGGCTTCCTTCATGGAAAGTCCTTCGCAGCGGCCTGCTGCAAAAGCACCGTTGAATGTATCCCCCGCGCCGGTCGTATCTGCTACGGAAACCTTGAATCCCGGTACATGAACGACTTCACCTGCGTCTCCGTAAACAACACCTTCGCTGCCTACGGTCATGATTACTTTTCCTGCATGGTTCTTTAATATTTCATCCCGTTCCATTCCGCTGAACATCAGAGCTGCTTCGTGCTCATTCGGAGTGATATACGTAACCTTTTCAATCCAGTCTGCCGGGATATCCATGTACGGTGCCGGATTCAGCATAACCGGAATGCCTTCCTTATAGCAGCGATCAATGATGTATCCTACGGTTTCCAGAGGAATCTCGTGCTGAAGCATGACCAGATCGGATGAAGCAATCACATCAAAGGACTTGTCCACAATCTCCGGAGTTACTTTATCATTGGCTCCCTTGATGACAATGATGCTGTTGTCCCCTTCCGCAAGAGTAATGTGTGCGGTTCCCGTGGTTTCATTTTCCAGAACCGTTACATGACTGGTATCCACGCCGCTGTCCTTCAGTGCTTTCAGCATAATATCACCGTAAGCATCCTGTCCGACGCAGCCGATCATGAAAACCTCTTCTCCCAGGCGGGCAGCAGCTACTGCCTGATTTGCCCCTTTTCCTCCCGGAGAAAGAAGAAGCCTCTTTCCGATAACTGTTTCTCCTGCCGAGGGCCGTCTGTCAGCCTCGACCACAACATCCATATTACAACTTCCGATAACTGAGATCCGTCCCATGGTTTCCCCCTGTGTGGATTTATTTCACATAAACATTGTTATTCTACCATAAAACAGGGGGATATAAAAGCTTTCCCCGCAAGTTTCTCTTCTTCGATGCTTTGTCTCCCTGTCATGCAATAGAAAAACAGGAAAAATACCCGTTTCCTTTTCTCCTGTTTCCCTATCCCTTTATTTAATCTGCGTTGCACATATCCTTTGCAACGACCCAGCGGTCAAAATCCTCCGCCGAAACATATCCGAGCGCCACTGCAGCTTCTTTCAAAGAGCTGTTGTCCCGGAATGCCTTCTTGGCAATTTCTGCGGACTTTTCATAGCCGATATGCGGAGAAAGCGCCGTAACCAGCATGAGTGATCTTTCCACCAGTTCTTCCATCCGCTGGGTATTCACCGTAATCCCCTGTGCACAGTGAATATCAAAGGAATGGATAGCCTGTCCGAGAAGCTTTACGGATTCCAGGAAAGCTTCTGCCAGAACCGGAGCATATACGTTCAGTTCAAACCGCCCCTGAGAAGATGCCATGGACACAACTGTCTGGTTTCCGTGTACACGGCATGCCACCATGGTCAGTGCTTCACACTGGGTCGGATTGACCTTGCCCGGCATGATGGAAGAGCCCGGTTCGTTGGCAGGAAGCTGGATTTCTCCCAGGCCGGCTCTCGGACCGGAGCCGAGAAGACGGATATCATCGGCAAATTTCATGCAGTCCTGTGCCAGTGCATCCAGGGCGCCGTGAGCAAAGACAAAATTGTCTCTGCCGGTCAGTCCGTAAAATTTATTCGGTTCCGATACGAAAGGAAGGCCGGTTTCTTCCGCAATGGCCTTTGATACTTTTTCCCCGAAATCTGCAGGAGCATTGAGGCCGGTGCCTACTGCCGTACCGCCGATTGCCAGAGGAGTCAGGTATTTTTCCGCATCCCGGATCATGCTCTGTGTTTTTTCCAGCATGGTCAGCCAGCCGGAGATTTCCTGTCCGAAAGTAAGCGGCACTGCATCCTGTACATGGGTGCGTCCGATCTTGACAACACTCCAGTACTCTTTGCTCTTGGCCGCAAAGGTATCAATCAGTCCCTGCAGCGCATCATACAGATAGTCATGCAGCACCTGTACCGCTGCAATATGCATGGCTGTCGGGAAAGTATCATTGGAGGACTGGGACATATTCACATCGTCATTGGGGTGAACCGATTTTTCGATGCCTGCTTCCTTCAGTTTCTGATTGGCAATATGCGCAATGACTTCATTCATGTTCATATTGCTCTGGGTGCCGGATCCGGTCTGATAAACTACCAGCGGGAATTCCCCGTTCCATTTTCCTGCCAGCACTTCATCGCAGGCTTCCTGGATAAAGCGGCTCTTATCCGCATCGAGTTTTCCCTTTTCCTCATTCACCTTGGCGGCACATTTTTTCAAAACGGCGAAAGCATGGATGATTTCTTCCGGCATGACCCGTCCGATCTTGAAATTTTCAAAGGAACGCTCTGTCTGCGCGCCCCACATATGATCAGCCGGAACCTTGACTTCCCCCAGGGAATCATGTTCAATACGATACTCCATGGATTCAACACTCCTTTGCAGTTTCAAACACTTCTGTATTTTATAGATTTATTATACCATTTTATTGATGGTACGGAAATAAAAACAGACCTGTTCCGTTTTGCAGCAGCCTTTTTCATGTATTGGCAAAACAGAAAAGATGATGTATAATATTTTACAGCTTTGCAATATTGATTTATGGCAGCTTCCGGGACCCGTGCAATGGGATCCCATGAACCCTGTCAGGTCCGAGAGGAAGCAGCAGTAAGTGGCCCTTTCCATGTGCCACGGGTATCCCGGAGACTGTCATAAATGAGTACTGCAGAGCTTTTTGCTTGCCTGCTGAAAGCGGCAGGCTCTGCGCCTGTCTGTCAGGATATGGTTTATAATAAGGAAACAGAACTGATAATTCAGAAAATCAAAACCCATTGATTCTGCATCCATAAGGAGGATTTATGGCTTATCTTGCGCTTTACCGGAAATGGAGACCCCAGACCTTTGAGGAGGTCGTGGGGCAGAAACACATTTCTCTGCCTCTTACCCGTGCCATCGAGCAGGATCGTCTGACTCACGCCTATCTTTTCTCCGGCCCCCGCGGTACAGGGAAAACAACCATGGCCAAAATCCTGTCCAAAGCGGTCAACTGCGAACACCCCCACGGAGCTGATCCGTGCAACCAATGCGAAAGCTGCCGGGAAATCAATGCCGGCGCTTCCATGGACGTATATGAAATCGATGCGGCTTCCAACCGGGGCATTGAGGAAATCCGGGCGCTCAAGGAATCGGTCCGCACACTTCCCACTTCTCTGAAAAAGAAAGTCTACATCATCGATGAAGTGCATATGCTTACCAAGGAAGCTTTTGATGCACTGCTGAAAACACTGGAAGAACCTCCGTCCTATGTGCTCTTCATCCTGGCTACGACGCAGCCGGAAAAGATTCCCCTTACGATTCTTTCCCGCTGCCAGCGCTATGAATTTCACCGTATTTCCGTAGAGGATATCCGAAATCATCTGCTCCGCGTAGCAAAGGCAAGCGACTTCACCCTGACCGAAGAAGCCGCCGATCTGATTGCGGTTCGTGCTGACGGCGGACTCCGGGATGCGCTGTCCCTCCTGGATCAGTGCTCCTCCGCCGCAGACGGCAAAGTGCTCGATGCGGAAACCACCTATAATCTGCTGGGCCTGACCGGGAAAGATCAGATTATCGAGCTGTCTCACGACATTTTCGAAAACCGAAGCGGAGAAGCCCTCTCCCTTTTCTATGATATCCTGCAGAGCGGCAAAGAACCTCAGTCGGTTCTGGAAAGCCTGATTGAACATTTCCGGAATCTGATGATTGCCCGGGTCAATCCCGATGCGCCGGAGCTTTCCGCTTACGGAAATAAGAAATCCGTCCTGATTGACGATGCCCGAAAGCTGAACTGTTCCTATACGGATGCCCTTTTCGATGAGCTCCATCGCTCCCTGGCAGAGGCAAAGCGCAGTTCCTTCTACCGGCTGAGTTCTGAAATGTGCATTCTCCGCCTTTGCCGGCTCAGAGAATCAAATGATCTCGCCGGCCGGCTTACGGCTCTGGAAAAAGAAGTAGCCCGGCTGAAACAGACACTTGCCGGAGGGCAGTATCCTGCACCGGCTGCTGCACCTGTTTCTCCTTCCCTCCCGGAAGCTTTCCCTCCGGCCTCTCCGGCAAATCCAGTTTCACAGGAAGAGCATTCCGCCCCCGGTATCCCTTCCGCTTTCCTTCCTCCGGAAGAGAAAAAGGAGGAAGCGGCAGTTCCGGCCCCGCTGCCGAAGCAGCCTGTACCGGCGGAAAGAAGAGCTCCGGCAGCAGTGCCGACGCCGGATGAGGACACAGTTTCCTCACCGGCAAAACCTTCTCCGTCCTCCGTTTCTTCAGGTGCAGCCGATCTTATTGATCCTGCCGCCTACGGAGATATCTGGAACAAAGTCCTGGCCTACCTGATGTCCATTCATCGCATTGATGTATACACCTGCCTGAAAAAGAGCACTCTGATTTATGCCAACCAGGCAAGAGCTATTGTTTCCGCACCGCAGCAATTCCTCGTCATTGCGGGAAACAATAAATCCTACCAGGCCATCGCAGCCGAGGCTTTCCAGCATGTAATAAACAGGCCGCTTGTTCTCCATACCGTTCTGAAAGGCGGCCCGGAGGAAGCAGAAGCCTTTGCCCTGCTGAAGTCCTCCCCGGCGCCGAAGCCGGCGCAGTCCTCATCAAAAGGGGGCTATAAAAAAATCAATGCTGCCCAGATTTCCCCGCAGGAGCTCTCCAACCCGGCCCTGTCGGAAGCCTTGAAAATCCTTCCCGACTGTGATATATATGAAAAAGACTGAATTCAAGAAGTAAGCTGCTCTGCAGCAAGGAGGAACTTTTATGTTTGGAAATAAAGCACAAATGCAGAATATGCTCAAAAAAGCAAGAAAAATGCAGGAAGATCTTCAGAAGAAGCAGGAAGAACTGAAGAAACAGACTGTCGATGTATCCGTAGGCGGCGGTGCCGTAGCACTCACCATGAACGGAGAAAAACAGATCGTCTCCCTGAAAATCAATAAGGACGCCATCGATCCGGAAGATCCGGAAATGCTGGAAGATCTCATCACCACCGCTGTCAATGAAGCCGGCAAGAAAGCGGATGAGATGGTTCAGAAGAGCATGAGCGAAGTCACCGGGGGCCTCGGCCTTCCCGGCGGCCTGTTCTGATGAATAAAGAGCTGGAAGCAGTAGCAGAACAATTCCGCCGGCTTCCCGGCATCGGTGTCAAAAGCGCACGGCGTCTGGCCTATTTCATGCTGGAACGTCCCGAAGAGGATGTCAAAGCCTTCGTAGACACGATTTCCGCGGCAAGAAACAAAGTCTGTTATTGTTCTGTCTGCTGCAATCTTTCCATGTCGGATCCCTGTGAGATTTGTGAAGATACACAGAGAGACCGCTCTGTCATCCTCGTTGTGGAAAATCCTCAGGATGTGCAGGCTATGGAACAGAGTCATGAGTACAGAGGGCTCTACCATGTCCTCCACGGTGCGCTTTCCCCGCTGGACGGCATCGGCCCCGATCAGCTCCGGATCAGGGAACTCCTCGCACGGCTCCGGGACGGTACGGTAAAAGAGGTCATCCTCGCTACCGACCCCGATACGGAAGGCGAAGCCACCGCATTTTACCTGTCCCGTCTAATTAAGGAAACCGGCATCAAGGTAACACGAATCGGCCGGGGGATTCCTGCCGGCGGCGATATCGGCTATACAGACGGCATGACTCTCGCAGGTGCCGTGGAAAACCGCAAGGAACTGTAAGGAGGAACTGCGATGGAATTGATCAGTACACTGGGCGGGCTGGGCAGCTATGGAATCGTCAGCATCATCGTCATTATCGTTGCCGTCCTCCTCTTCACCCGCTTTGTAAAGAAAATCATAGGCAATATCATTATGGGCGGTGTCCTTTTCTGGCTTCTGAATGCCTTCGGCATCACCCATATGGTCTGGAATACCACACATGGTATTATCGTAGCCCTTTTCGGCGTACCGGGAACATTGATCCTGGCACTCCTGGACTTTATCAAGTAATTACGCTCCATATAAAAGATCCGTTTTTCTGTAAACATACAGAGATACGGGTCTTTTTTCGTCCTCCGAAAGCAGGCGGCCATTTGACTTCCGGCTCAAAGCATGTTTTCTCTGCTGAAAAATTTCATAAGAAAAGCTGTGAGGATTTCTCACAGCTTCTTTTTCTATATTTTCCCTGCATCCCGCAGTGCTTTTTCACCAGCAGCAATCACCTGTTCCGCAGAAATTACCGAAAGAGGCGTATATTTCCCGGACCGGATTGTCTGATTGACGTGCTCCGGCCCCATCGGCATATCCCAGGAAGAAATTGCCTGAGAATATTTCCCCAGGGGATGATGGAATTTTGCATTGCTCGGACCAAACATGGCAATGGTGGGCACTCCCCGGCTGTCGAATACATACATGGGACCGCTGTCATTGGTAAATGCAACAGCACATCTCCCTGCAGCTGCCATAAATTCGCCCATCGACAGCTTTCCGGCAGCAATGACTGCCTCTTCCCGATGCTTCATGACGGAAAGTGCCTTTTCAATCAGAGGCTTTTCACTTTCTACGCCGAAGAAAACCGGACGCAGTCCCTGTTCTGCAAAATAATCGGCAGTTTTTCCATAATTTTCTGCCGGCCAATTCTTTTCTGCGGTAGAGCTTCCCACAGAGAATCCTGCCAGAAGCTCGTCCTGCCGCACGCCTTCTCTCTTGAAGAACTGATCCGCCTTTTCTTCCCACTCCGGCAGAGTATACGTCCGCATCCCGCTGTGGGACAGGTCCTTTACGCCCAGACGCTTCAGTACATCCAGGTACTTATCCACCGCATGGGAACAGTAGGTTTCAATAACCATGGGAATGTCCATAAAGAGACGGTCCAGCCGGGTCCCCGCCTCGCCGATCCAGAGCTTCGGTTTCATCGCCTTGGCCATGACAGTCGTACGGGATGTACCGTGAAGCACAAAGAGAATATCCGGATGATACTTCTCCCGGATTCCCCTGCCGATCCGCCAGGCTGCTCCCAGCCCCCGGTCTTTCCCCTTCCGGTCTACTGCGATGAATCCGTCCAGATTCGGATTGCCTTCCACTGCTTCCCTGAAGCGGGAATCCATTACAAGAAGAATCTTGGAATTTTCCGCTTCCCGCCGAAGAACCTCCAGAAACGGGGTAATGGATACCATATCGCCGAAGTAGAGCATGTAAAAGATCACGATTGTTTTATTTTTCAGCGAGACTGCATCATGATTCATATTTTTTACCATCCCGGATCCGTTCAATCATATGCGTTGTAGAATAGCCGTCCACAAAGGGCAGGATTTCCACCCGCCCGGCGTATTGGCGGCCTGCTACCTCTTCCGGCTTATAATCCCCGCCCTTGACGAGAATATCCGGCTGCAGAACCCGAAGAAGTTCTTCCGGAGTATCTTCTCCGAACAGCACCACCTCATCCACGCAGCGCAGCGCAGCCAGCATGAAGCTTCGGTCCGATTCATTGTTGACCGGCCGTTCTTCTCCTTTCAGGCGTCTTACGGATGCATCGGAGTTCAGGCCGATAATCAGATGATCTCCCAGAGATGCTGCCTGCTGCAGATAGGTAATATGCCCTCTGTGCAGAATATCAAAACATCCGTTGGTAAAGACCACCTTTTCTCCCGCTTCCTTCCAGCGGCGTACCTTTTCCGCAGCCTCCTCCCAGGAAAGCGGCCGGTATTCCATACGAAGCGCTCCCCGGCCCATCCAGGCCTCCAGCACCTCTTCCCTCTTCACCTGATAAGTCCCTACCTTGGACACGGCAATTCCCGCCGCACAGTTGGCCAGCTCCAGAAGAGTTTCCATATCCACGGAAGCCGCCGTTGCCGCAGCGGCCACAGCCATCACGGTATCTCCCGCGCCGGACACATCAAATACATCCTGTGCTTCCGATGCACGGTGAATCACACTGTTTTCACTGACTGCCGTAATCCCCTTTTCCGACCGTGTAACAAAAAGATGGGTCAGATGGAATTCTTCCCGGATCTTCCGGCCGGCCTCCGCAACCGCCCGGTCTTCATTGGGCACTTCCTGTCCCAGACAGTCGGAAAGCTCCTTCAGATTCGGTGTGATTCCGTAAGCTCCGTCGTATTTCCTCCAGTCGCTGCCCTTCGGATCAACCAAAACCGGGATTCCGCGGTTCTTTGCTGCCTGAATGATTTCCTGAGAGAGCTCTTCCGTAATCATTCCTTTTCCATAATCGGATATAACCACACAGGAAAGACCTTCTCCGAAAAGCTGCTCCAGCCGCTTCATCACGGCCCGGCAGTCCTCTGCATCCGGCGCTTTCTTTTCCTCAAAATCCAGGCGGAGCATCTGCTGTCTGGCCCCGAGAATCCGGATTTTCGCAGTCGTATGATAATCCTCCTTGCAAAGAATGCCCCGGTCATCAATGCCGGCTTTCTGCAGAAGATCAGTCAGAATTTTCCCGTCCCCGTCACGGCCGATCATGCCCATCACATAGACCGTGCATCCCAGAGAAGCCAGGTTGGCCGCCGTATTGGCTGCACCGCCCAGAACAAACCTCTCGCCGGTCACCAGGTTGACCGGTACAGGCGCCTCCGGAGAAATGCGGCGGACGCTCCCGGAAATATAGCGGTCGGTCATGACATCCCCGATCACAGCTACCCTGGTTTTCAGAAGTTGTTCCTTTAAAAAGTGTTCACCGGTTTCTTTCATATGTACTCCCTGTTTTCTCAGCCGTTTTCGACGGTCTGATTCAATAAAACTTCCCATTTTTCCCATACTTTTTCCGGAAGATACGGTTCCATGGATTCCCGTGCTCCGTTTCCGAGACGGATTCTTTCCTTTCTGTCTTCCATTAATTTCCGGAGAGCCCGGGCAAAAGCTTCGGTTCCGTCCTCTGTAAGATATCCGTTCCGATTGTCTTCAATCAGCTCATTCACCGACGGGCAGGACCGATAGCCTACAGCAGGTATTCCCTCTCCCATCGCCTCCGTCAGCGCCAGAGGAAATCCTTCATGATGGCTGGGAAAAGCAAAAATATCCGTATGCGCCCACACAGACGCCATATCCTTTGTGGTTCCCTTCAGAAATACCCTGTCCTGCATCCCCTTTTTGGAAATCAATGCTTTCAGCGCTGCCACATAGGCTTTGTCATAAGTATCGCCCCAGATTTCCACATCCCATTCGGGAAAATCCTCTGCCAGAAGGCTGAATGCTTCCACCAGAAGATGCTGCCTCTTCGTCCGCCCCGTCACGCGCCCTACATTGGTGATCGTATACCGGTCTTTTTCCCGGCTCAGGTCAACTTCCGCAGGCGGGATATAAATTCCGTTCGGAATGACCGCAAAGGCATTGTAATCCAGATACTTTTTGGCTTTTCCGACAAAGGAAGGCATCAGCACCTGTATGGCCCGGCTCTTCATCAAAGCCTTCTTTTCTCCTTCCGGAGAATGCGCAAAAATCTCGTCCGGATCATTATGCAGCATGGAGACCACCGGAACAGACGTCCCTACACCTTCCAGAAGGAGGCGTCCCGTCGGTTCCCGGAAAGATACAATGACATCGGGCTGTTCCTTTTCCAGGATTTCCTTCATCCCGTCCCGGCCCTTCGCCAGAATGGCATAATTCCGGTCTCTTGCCTTTTCCTTGCTGAATGCTCTGGCCGCTTCCCGCAGCAGCTTACTCCACATACCGGTCCGGATCGGCTTCTTTCCCGGCATTCGGAACAGGTTATAAAAATGAACAGACTCAGGCATGGCATAAAAAGGTTCTCCCTCCCTTTCATCTGCCATGACAGCAGAAACCGTATATCCCTTTTCGGAAAAGGCTTTCGCCATACGGGACAGCACATGCTCGATACCGCCGCTGTAGCCTACGAATTTATGAAGATCTGCCAACAGAAGTTTCATCGCCGCTCCTCAGTCTTCAATCCACCTGATAATATTCTCTGTACCATTCCGCAAAACGGGCCAGTCCTTCTTCCAATGGAGTAGACGGCTTGAACCCGAAATCTCTTTCCAGCTCTGTCACATCAGCATAGGTCTGATAAACATCACCGGGCTGCATGGGCAGGAATTCCTTCTCCGCCGTTTTCCCCAGAGATTTTTCCAGGATTTCAATAAAGGTCATCAGCTTGACCGGATGATTATTGCCGATATTATAAATCTTGTACCGGTCCCCCTCCTCATTGATGGGCTTCGGCGGTGTATCCAGCATATGGAAGACACCTTCTACAATATCATCAATATAGGTAAAATCACGGAGCATGTCCCCGTTGTTGTAAATCTGGATCGGTTCTTCGCTGAAAATCTTTTTCGCAAATTTGAAGTAAGCCATGTCCGGACGGCCGAACGGTCCGTATACCGTAAAGAAACGAAGTCCCGTAGCGGGAATCTTATACAGATGCGCATAGGTATACGCCATCAGTTCATCCGACTTTTTGGTGGCCGCATAGAGACTGATGGGATGATCCACGAAATCCTCCGTGGAAAACGGCGCCTTTTTCTGGTTTCCGTAAACAGAAGAGCTGGAAGCAAAAAGAAGATGCTTTACCGGATAGCGGCGGCAGGCTTCCAGAATATTGTAAAAGCCGATGATATTGGATTTGATATAGGAATCCGGATTATCAATGCTGTAGCGCACACCGGCCTGTGCCGCCAGATTGACCACAATCTGCGGATGATATTTTTCAAATACAGAAAAAACGGCTCCCTTGTCTGCCAGATCTGCCAGAATAAACGTATAATCGCCCTTTTCCTGTCGCAGTGCTTCCACCCGGGACTGCTTGAGCAAAGGATCATAATAATCATTCATATTATCCAGACCGATAACGCAAAACCCTTCACGGAGCAGTCTCTTTGTCAGATGAAACCCGATGAAGCCGGCACCGCCTGTAACCAATACTGTTTCTTTCATATTTTTCACTCCCTTATACCATACTTTATTATTATATCAAATTCATCCCGTTCTGCGGCGCAGAAAAAAATTCAGCCCTCTTCCTGCCGCCACAGTTTCTCCGCATAATCCGCCATTTTCAGATATCCTGCCTCATTCGGATGGAGCCCGTCTCCATAGAGTTCTTCTCCGTCAAGGATATTCCGGCAGTCCATCAGAGGAAGGGAAAGTTCTTTCCCCAAAGCCTGCAGAAAATCGCCGTAGGCCGCCAAATCCCTCTGATTGGCGGCAAAAGCAAATTCATGCTGCCATCCCGTATCAATGCTCTTTCTCGTAGTCAGCGGCGGAATTCCGATTGTCACCGGCCGCTGCGCCGCATATTTCCTGATTTCTCTTTCAAAAAGCTTTTCCAGAACAGATAAACGAAGTCCGCAGAGAATGTCATTCGTCCCGCCCATAAAAAAGAGTCCGTCCCCGTCCGCAAAGGCCGGTGTCTGCAAAGCGGCTGTATCAAAGATATCCGAAAGCCCTGCACCGGGCATCCCGTAATTCCGGAAGGAGATTCCCTTCATCCGCTCTGCCAGAAGAGCAATCCATCCCCTGTCGGGAGAAACTCCCCAGCCGGCAGTCAGACTGTCCCCAAAGCAGCGGATTCGTCTGATGTTTCCCTTATCCCATTTCATGCTTTTCCTCCGATTCTGCAGACCTCTTCCTGAACGTTTTCCGGAACTGCGGGGAATACCCGGAAAAGGACCCGCATATACTGTACTTTTCTGCAATAATAACAGGGGCTGTGAAGATGAGAATACTCATTTCACAACCCCTGTTGCTTTAAAATTACTTTCCTTCGGTCATGATGTCCTTATGTCTTCTGAAGCCATGAAGTTTTTCAATCACAACGAAAAGCATGGGAACAATGAAAATCTGGAATACCGTAGCGGAAAGCACGCCGAATACAACCGCGATCCCCATTTCCGAACGGGAATTGGAACCCGCACCTGTAGACAAAGCCAGCGGGATATTCCCTACGATAAAGGCCAGAGAGGTCATCAGAATCGGGCGGAGACGGATCTTGGATGCATCCACTGCTGCTTCCAGAATCTCCATGCCGCTTTCAACACGAACCTTTGCATATTCTACAATCAGAATTGCATTCTTCGCCGCCAGACCGATAATGGTCAAAAGACCGATCTGGAAATAAATATCATTATAAACATTGAAAGCAAACGCCCCGAGGCAGGCTCCGAAGAAGCCCGTCGGAATCCCCAGAATAACGCTGAACGGAATCTTCCAGCTTTCGTACAGCGCTGCCAGAGACAGGAATACGAAGAGCATGCCCAGCGACAATGCATAGACGGTCTTTCCGCCTGCTTCCAGTTCCTGAGCAGAGGATTCGGCAAACTCGTAGCCATAGCCATTGGGCAGAGTTTCCGCCGCTACTTCCATCAAAGCATTCAAGGCCTGACCGGAGGAATATCCTTCTGCCTGCATACCGCCGATCTTGACTGCCGGGAAGTTATTGTACCGGGTAATAACAGATACGGCATTGGACTTCTTGGTGCTGATGAAATTGCTGATCGGAACCATATTGCCATTGCTGTCCTTGACAGTCAGATACTTGTTATCGCCCGGATTCATACGGTAATCCGTATCGGCCTGGGCAACAACCTTGAAGTTACGGCCGTAAATGGTAAAGTCATTGATCTGATAGGAGCCGTAGTAAACCTGAAGCGCCGTGAAAATATCGCCCACATTGACGCCCATCTTGGCCGCCTTATCTCTGTCTACTTCATAATTGTAAGACGGCGTATCCATACGGAAGGTCGTATAAGCCATCTGGATTTCCGGCCGCTTGTTGGCTGCAGCCAGGAATTCCCCTACTACGGCCTGCATCTGTTCGTTGCTGTCGCCCTGCTTATTCTGAATGTACATGGAGAACCCGCCGGAAGCCCCCAGGCCGGGGATAGGCGGAGGATTCAGCGCCATGACGGTAACGCCGGGATGTGTCGCATTGAAAGCCGTTGCTTCTGCCATAATGGCATCAATCTGCTGATCCTTGGTCGTACGTTCATCCCAGGGCTTCAGCTTGGCAAAGGCAAGACCGGCATTCGGCTTCTGCCCGTTGGACAGGATATCCACACCGACAATCCCCTGTACTTTGTCCACCGCCGGATCTTTGCTCATATAGTTCAGGAATTCCTGGACATACTGTGCTGTCCGCACATTTACGGAGCCTTCCGGCAGCTGGAAGGAAACAATGAAGAAACCATTGTCTTCCTGCGGCAGGAATGCCGTCGGAAGTTTGATAAACATAACGGTTGCCGCTACGAAAAGGGCAGCCAGCACTCCCAGAGGAATATAAATGACATGTCCCAGTTTCTGCAGAATGGCTCCGTAAACTTCTACCATGCGGTCAAAGCCGTCATTGAAACGGGCCCACAGTCTGTCCATGCGGCCTCTTTCGGCTTTTTTCTTCGGCATGGTCAGAAGTCCCGCACAAAGGGACGGTGTAAGGGAAAGAGCAACAAAGGCAGAAAGAAGAACGGAAACGGCAATCGTCAGTGCAAACTGCTTATACAGAATCCCCATGATGCCGCCCAGGAATGCAACCGGAATAAATACCGCAGACAGGACAACTGCAACCCCGATAACCGGGCTCTGCACCTTTTTCATGGCTTCGATTGTTGCCTGCTTCGGGTCCAGATTATTGTACCGCATTTCATATTCTACGGCTTCGATAACAACGATCGCATCATCGACAACAAGCCCGATTGCCAGAACCATGGCAAACAGTGTCAGGGTATTGATGGTAAATCCCAGGATTTCAAAGGAGGCAAAGGTACCCAGCAGGGATACCGGAACGGCAATCATCGGAATGATGGTCGAGCGCCAGTTCTGCAGGAAAATATACACAATGATGGCCACAATGATCAGGGCTTCCACAAAAGTATGGATAACTTCCTTGATCGAGGCAAAAATGAAGTCTGTATTATCGGAGGCGATGGAGTATTCCATATCATCCGGGAATGATTTCGAGTCTTCCTCCAGCTTCTCCTTGATGGCGGTCAGGGTTTCCACTGCATTGGCATCATCTGTCAGAGAGAATGCAACAGCCGATGCTTCATGATCCCCGTAAAGGGAAATCAGATCATATCCTTTTGCATCCAGTTCGACGCGCGCTACATCCCGCAGATGAAGGACACTGCCGTCGCTGTTTGTGCGGAGTGCAATTGCTCCGAATTCATCAGCCGTTACAAGGCGGCCCTGCGCAGTAATAATGTACTGGAACTGCTGATTTTTATCTACCGGAGCTGTACCGAGGTTGCCCGCAGCAATCTGCTGGTTCTGACTGGAAACAGCAGATACGACTTCTCCGGCTGTAATATTGTTCTGTGCCATCTTGGCCGGGTCCAGCCATACACGCATAGCAAAATCGGAACCGTATTCATTGACTGACCCTACACCCTTGATGGATTTCAGTTCATCCAGGTAATTCATGGAGAAATAATTCTTCAGGAATGTTTTATCATAGGTGCCGTTCGGCGAATACAGCGAAACGACAAGCGCCATATCGCCGCCGGATTTCTTGGTGGTAACACCGATATTGCGGACCGTATCAGGCAGTCCTGCATCGGATGCGGTAACCCCGTTCTGTACACGGACCGTAGCCAGATCCGTATCTGTTCCCATCAGGAACTGAACCGTCAGACTGTACCGGCCGTTGGAGTTCGACGTAGAACTCATATTATCGAAGCCTTCAACCCCGACAACGTTCTTTTCTATGACTTCTGCTACTGTCTGTGCCACGACATCCGAATCCGCTCCGGAATAGGTAGCACTGACGTTAACCTGCGGAGGTGTAATTCTCGGATATCGGTCAATCGGTAAGGTAAAGCACGCGATAGCCCCCGCAATAGAAATAACAAGAGCAATAACGATAGCGAAGATAGGCCGTCTGATAAAGAAATTAGCCATTCTCTCACCTTACTTTCCGCGGCCGGAATTGCCGCCCTGGAAATTCAGGGCTTCGGCTGCAGCCTTTTCCAATTCTTCTCTGGTTGTTCCTTTCGCTTCTACAGCCTGACCGACCTGAAGCTTGCCCTGACCTTCTACAATGACCACATCATCCGGAGTCAGTCCGCTCTCAATCACTGTATAAATACCATAGGTAGGACCGACTTTGACAGCCTTCTGCGCCATCTTTCCGTCCACTACCACATCGACCATATCCTTATTCAGCAGCTGTACCAGTGCTTTCGTCGGAATCAGGATGCTGTTGGCTGCAATCTGTGCATCGGAAACAACCGCTGCAAACATGCCGGGAACCAGAAGTCCGTTCGGATTCGGGAATGCCGCTTTCAGTGTCAGCTGTCCGCCGGTCAGACTCGGATTGATCTGTACAATTTTCCCGGTTTCTTCATAGATAGAGCCATCCGAAAGACGAAGCTTCAGATGATCCCCCAAAGCTTCCGTACCGCCGCTGTCCTTGGTCAGCGACAGATATTCATTTTCTGACATATCAAACTGAACATAGATCGGATCTGCCGAAGAAATGGTAACCAGTGCCGTGGAACCTGCCGAAGCATAGGTCCCGATATTTACATCATTCATGGAAAGAGTTCCGTCGAACGGTGCCGTTACAACCGTATCATCCAGATTGGTCGATGCCAGATCCACCTGAGCCTTTGCTGCATCCCAGACTCCGCGGTATGCTTCAACCGCTGCCTGCTGCGTATCATAGGTCTGCTTGGAGATCGCACCGCTGGCAATCAGCTGCTCGTACCGGGACAGATCTCTTCTCGCATTTTCATAGTTAGCCGCTGCCTGAGCTGCTGTTGCCTGGGCTGCTGCCAGATTTGCCGCATAAGTTCTGGTATCGATCTTAAAAAGCGGCTGTCCCTGGGTAACCTTTTCCCCGCCTTCAATATACTTTTCCATAACCGTTCCGGACACCTGAGAACTTACCGGAACTTCCTGCAGCGCCATAACGGAACCGGTATACTCTCTCATGATCGGAGTATCTGATTCAAACGGGTTGATGGTCGTTACCTGCATAGCCTGCTGCTGTTTCGGCTGTCCCTGAGAACTGCCGCAGCCTCCGGTCAGCATGCCGGCAGAAAGGAGAACTCCCCCTGCCATGATCAATGCTGCCAATTTCTTGTACTTCATATTATTCCCCCTTATGCGCCGCACTTTAAAATGATACGCACTTAACTAGTCTACTTAAGATTATCAATTTTTCGACCAATAGTCAAGAATGTTGGCGCCTGATTCTTCTTTTTTCCAATCATTTATTTTCTACACGCGTTCCGCCGGCACCTTGATGACAGCCTTGCGAAGCCGAACGGGTTCCTTCCCTGCCATGCAGAGCGGACGGTGCAGATCTTCCGGGAAAAATACGGCAAAGCTGCCGTCTTCCATATGGATTTCCGATTCTTCCTTTACCGATACCTGATAAAAGTACAGATCCCGTTCTTCGTGCGCTTCGATTTCCCTTTCTGCTTTCGACAGAGGAGTAATTCTTATTTTTTCCGTTCCGTGCACCTCAATTTGTATATCAATAAACTTTTTATGGCCTTCCGGCTTGCGCTGCTCCGCCGGTTCCGTCACGGGGGATTCCACGGACATATCGCATCCGCAGATTTTATACTTTCCATCCTCCCTGTCATCAAAAGAAAAATCCGCCGCCTCTTTCAGACAGTCGTAAATAAGAGGAGGCAGCTGTTTTTTATACGCTTCCAGATCGGAAATCAGACCGGTAATCATAAATATCCCTTCTTTTCTTTACCCTATTTTTTATATTTTTTAATATGGCTGTATTGATGGAATTATCATATCATATGTCCTGTTCTCCAAGTAATAGTGCAAAACAGAAATTCTTCACGTTTTCTGAAATTTGACAGTCTCATTTCCTTGTGTTATAGTCGATGTAATTCAAGATTGGCAATGAAGAGAAGAGTAAGCGGAAAATCCTGCTCCAGAGAGCTTCCACCTGGTGAAAGGGAGCGCAGTGCTATCTGCCGAACATGGCCTCTGAGTCAGGACTGCCGAATAATGAGGCATCCCGGGTAAGCCCGATACAGCGGAAGGGTATCAAGGCATTCTGCCGTCGTACCTAGTAAGGTTCATGCAGCAATGTATGAATGAAGTTGGGTGGTAACACGAACTTTCGTCCCATAGGGGCGAAAGTTTTTTTATTTTCTGAAAGGAGACTCCCATGCCTTTATATAACGGTACTTTGTTTCAAATCGATAAGCAGGAAGTGATGCGGTATGCCAAGCTGAATCCGAAAAATCCGGAGTTTCCCGCAGATGTCATCGATGATGCCATTCGAAAGGCACTGTCTCTTGCCGAACCCAGAGGCATATGGCAGATTCTCCCCTATGCCCCTGACGAAGGAAGGATTCTGGGAAAGCATCCGTTTCTTCTTCAGGGACATTCCATCCGGCAGCATCTTTCCGGAGCTCATTTCGTCGGTGTTTTAGCCGTCACGGTAGGAGCTCAAATCGAGCAGGCCTCCTCCCGGAATTTTCAGGAAGGAAAATACCTGGAAGGGCTTCTTCTGGACGCTGCTGCCACCGCTGCTGTGGAAGCCCTGGCAGATCAGCTCGACAGCCTGATTCAGGAGCAGTCCCGGCGCTCCGGACAGAAAACGGTCTGGCGTTTTTCCCCCGGATACGGAGACTGGCCCGTTACCCAGCAAAATGATTTTGCCGCACTGATCGGCGCGGAAGAAATCGGCATCACCGTCACGGAGCACTCGATGCTTCTTCCCCGCAAATCTGTAACTGCCGTCATCGGCATTTCCGGCTGCGGACGAAAACCGCTGCATAATAAATGCAGCGCCTGCAGTCTTACCACCTGTCCGTTCCGTGAAACAGACATATCCCACCAAGGAGGTTCTCATCATGATACTATTTGACGGCGCCATGGGCACCATGCTTCAGAAATACGGACTGGAAACGGCCGGATGCCCCGACTGGTACAATGTTTCCCATCCGGAAATCGTACAGAAAATCCACAGAGAATACGCAGAAGCAGGAAGCAATTTCCTCACCACCAATACATTCGGTTCCTCTCCCATCAAGCTTTCCGACTACGGTCTGGAAGATAGGATGGAGGAAATCGTCCGGGCTGCGGTCGGAAATGCCCGCGCAGCCGGCGGGAAAAACACAAAAGTAGCCGGCGATATCGGACCTACGGGAAAATTTCTGCATCCTCTGGGAAATCTTTCATTCGATGAAGCTGCCGATAATTTCTACCGCCTTGCCAAAGCGCTTGCCGACGCCGGCTGTGATGCCCTGATCATTGAAACCGTCATGGATATCCAGGAAATGAAAGCGGCTCTTATTGCTGCCAAAACAGCCTGCTCACTTCCCGTCATCTGCCAGATGACCTTCGGGGAAGACGGCCGGACCGTTTCCGGTACCGATCCGGAATCTGCTGCAGTCCTCCTGGAAGCCATGGGCGCAGATGTCATCGGCGCCAACTGCTCCGTCGGCCCGGATAAGCTTCTTTCCGCCGCAAAGATTCTTGTTTCCTCCACAGACCGGCCGGTCATCATCCAGCCCAATGCAGGCATGCCGGTTCTGGTAAACGGAGAGACTCGTTTCCCGCTTGATCCTGCCGGATTTGCTTCTTATGCCAAAGATTACGCTGCTCTCGGCATTTCCTTCATGGGCGGCTGCTGCGGAACCACCCCGGATCATATCCGGGCCCTGAAAGAAGCACTGGACAGGATACCGGCAGTAAATCCTGCTCCGGTAAACCCCTTTACGGCTCTGACCTCCCGTACCGGAACCGTCCGCATCGGTGATGACTATGCTCCCGTGAAAATCGGAGAACGGATCAATCCTACAGGCCGCCGCAAAATGCGGGAAGAAATCCAGAAAGGAATCTTCTCTTCCGTCAAGAAAGAAGGACTGGATGAAACGGCTGCCGGTGCCGATATCCTGGACATCAACATGGGTGTCCCCGGCATTGACCAGTCTGCGGCAATGGAAAAGGTCGTCTCCGAGCTTTCCATGCTCTGTCCCATTCCCTTTTCCATCGACAGCACCGATCCGGCCGTCATCGAAAAAGCACTCAAGGTTTATCCGGGGCGTCCGCTCATCAATTCCGTCAATGATGCTGATGAAGAAACGGCAGACCGAATCTTCGCCCTGGCCCGCAAATACGGGGCAGCTGTTCTCTGCCTGCCGCTGGAAAAGGGAAATCTCCCCAGAACAGCCGAAGAAAGAGTCCGCATCATCCGCCGCCTCAGGGAAAGAGCACTTGCCGCCGGCCTGCGGGAAAGGGACCTTCTCCTGGATCCGCTCGTCCTCACCGCTGCCTCCGAGGAAAAGGGCGCCTCGGAAACACTCCGCACCCTTCGCCTGTATAAAAAGGAATTCGGATATCCCTGCGTCATGGGAACCAGCAATGTTTCCTTCGGTCTTCCGGAACGGCCGAGAATCAATGCCTCTTTCCTCTGCATGGCCATCGCCTGCGGCATGAACGCTCCCATTATCAATCCGCTGGACAGAAAAATGCAGCAGGCCTTCCTCGATGCCCGCCTTCTCCTCGGCTTTGATAAGGGTGCTGTACAGTTTATCGCCGATGCGGAAAAGGAAAAGCCGAAAGAAGCTGCCGTGCCGGAGACTGCCGCCCCCGCCGACCCGATTCAGGCTATCCGGCAGGCCGTTAAGGCAGGAGAAAAAGAAGCCGCTGCCGCTCTGATGGAGCAGGCACTGAAGGACGGTATCTCCTCCGATGAAATCATCAGGGACGGCCTCTCTGCCGCCATGACGGAAACAGGAAACGACTGGGCCGCCGGCAGGATTTACCTTCCGCAGGTTATGGCCGGAGCGGAAGCCATGCAGGCAGCCTTCCGGGTTCTCAAGCGAATCCTGCCCGGTGCGGCGCAAAATAAAAAAGGCACCCTGGTCCTGGGAACCGTAGCGGGCGATATCCATGATCTGGGCAAGAACATCGTATCCGCCCTCATGGAAAACAGCGGATATGAAGTCATTGACCTGGGCAAGGATATCAGCGCAGAAGCCTTTGTTCAGGCGGTCAGGGAGCATCACGCAGAACTCGTCGGTCTCTGCTCTCTCATGACCACCACACTTCCGGAAATGGAAAAAACAATCCGTCTCCTGAAAGAGGAAACGCCGGAAACCGCTATACTGGTCGGCGGCGCTGTCGTTACGCAGGACTACGCCGAAAAGATCGGTACCCCCTACTACTGCAGGGACGGCATAGAAACAATCCGTATTGCTGATTCTATATTGGAAAAGAGGAAATTCTGATGGCATCATTACGAGAAAAACACCAGCTTCATCAATTCACCGTCACCGCCGAACTGGACCCGCCGAAAAGCGCTTCCTCGGCGGTCACGGAAAATCAGGTTCAGGAAATTGCAGATTATGTGGATGCAGTCAATATTGCCGACTGCCCCATGGCCAAGCTTCGTATGAGCCCCATTGCCCTTTCCTCGATTATTCAGCACAAGTACGGTGTGGAGTCTATTTTCCATCTGACCTGCCGCGACCGCAACATCATCGGACTGCAGGCGGAACTTCTCGGCGCCTATGCACTGGGCGTGCGGAACATCCTGACCCTCACCGGGGACCCGCCCTCCATCGGTGATCATCCCTCTGCAAAAGGCGTATACGAAGTCGATTCCACCGGCCTCATTGAAATTGCGGAGACACTCAACAAAGGACAGGACCGGGAAGGCCACCCGCTGGGAGAAGCCTCCGATTTCTATATCGGCACCACAGCCAATCCGGGCGCCGATGATCTGGACAAGGAAATTCTCCGCCTGGAAGGAAAGAAAAAAGCCGGCGCCGCCTTTATCCAGACCCAGCCGATTTATGATCTGGAAGATGCCCGGCGCTTCCTGGATGCGGCAAAGGACCTGGACCTTCCCATCCTGCTCGGCATCATTCCCCTGAAATCTGTCAAAATGGCCCGTTACTTCAATACCAGTGTTCCCGGCGTCCATGTCCCGGACGATATCCTGGCCGCCATGGAAAACGGAAACCGGGATACCGGTCTGGAAATTGCCGCGGAAACCTGTATTGCTTTAAGGGAAATGGGCACTGCCGGTATTCATCTCATGCCGGTCAATGATATTCCCGCCATTCCTTACATTGTGGAAAAGCTGCGTGCCGTAAAATAATCCCGGCCTATACCGGCAGAAATAAAAAAAGTCCGTAAAATGAAATTCATTTTACGGACTCTTTTTATCTCTGTTCTGTCTCGTTTTTCCGGTTGTTCCTTTTCCTGTGATAGGACCAGATCCCGCCGTAAATCACTGTCACAACAGCAACAATGACGGTCAGCCGCAGGGAGTGCTGCTCCAGATTCAGCACATCATGCCCCAGAATAACCTCCAGTGCGGTGGAAGGCAGTTTCCCTATAAGGCAGCCCAGCGCATAATCCTTAAATGTCATGCTGGATAATGCAGCAATGGCCGTTACCAGCCCGTTGGGCATATACGGAATCGCCCGGGCCGCTGCCATAGCCTTCCACGATTCATGAGAATCCAGACTGGACAGCGTCCTGCTTTTCTGAATGATATTTTTTGCCATTCCACGAAACAGCGTACGCATCATATAGAAAGAAATAATGACGCCCACTGTCTCTGCCAGCCAGGAAATAATGACTCCCCAAAACAGCCCGAAAATCAGGCCGTTTGCCGCAGAAATAAAGATTGACGGTAAAAATCCCACAATATTGATGACCACATCAATAAAAAAGCTCATAAAGGCTGCATAAACCCCAAAGCTTTTCAGATAGGCGATCGTTCCCTCAAAATTTCCATCCCGAGACAGCTGATACACCGTAGGATAAAAAGTCGGGTCCAGCCAATGAATGGAAAATAAAACAAGAATCAGAAGCCCCAGCAGGAGTAAGCGGAAACGCTGTTCTCCTTTTTCATTCCAATCTTTTCTCATCCATGAATGACCTCGAATCAATCAATGATGGAATCAGCATATCCTGCAATTTCTTCGGCCATATTCTCCCGATCTACGGTCTCAGAAAATCTGACCGGACAGGTTTCCAGCGCGCCCAGCTGATCCGGAATCTCCATTCCCGTCTTATCCCGAATCATCCGAAGCGTATCGTAGGCATTCTCTTTCGGCTCCAGCCCCAGCGCCTTTGCGGTGATGCCCGGGAATTTGTAGGGATGTGCCGTTGAAATGATAACCGTATGGCCGGGAAGCTTTCCCTGTTCCTTTTTCTTCTCATAAACAGAATAAGCTACTGCTGTATGGGGATCCATAAGGTATCCCTTCTCCCGGTACAGCACTTCCATAGCCTTTTCCATTTCCTCCGGAGACGCCCAGCCGCCTTCCATTTCTGCGGAAATCTTTTCCCGCACTGCAGGGGAAACGCTGTAGATTCCCTTTTCCTTCAGCTCCTGCATGCTCTCTGCCGTTTCTTCTGCAGAGCCGGTCATGAAGTACAGGAACCGTTCAAAGTTCGAAGAAATCAGGATATCCATGGACGGCGCCTCCGTCAGGTAAAATTCCCGGCGGATATCGTAAGTTCCTGTTTCAAAAAAGTCGGCAAGCACCTTATTCTTATTGGAAGCACAAATCAGTCTGCCGATCGGCACACCTGCCTTTTTTGCCATCCACGCTGCCAGAATATTCCCGAAATTTCCCGTCGGCACAGCCACATGGAACGATTCTCCTTCCCGGATGGTATGATTCCGCAGAAGAGAAAGCCATATCCACACATAATACACCACCTGAGGCAGCAGGCGCCCGATATTGATGGAATTGGCGCTGGAAAACAGAACTCCCTTTTCCTCACAGCGCTTACGGAGCTCACTGCCGAAGACCTGCTTCAAAGTTCCCTGTGCATCATCAAAATTTCCGTGAATGCCGAGGACCTTTACATTCTTTCCCGGCTGCTTCTGCATTTGATCCTTCTGAAGCGGGCTGACCCCGTCGGAGGGATAAAATACCATGATATGAATTCCCGGCACATCCCGGAAGCCTTCCAGAGCGGCCTTGCCCGTATCGCCGGAAGTGGCCGTGAGGATCAGGATTTCCTTCCCCTTCTCCTGCGTTCCGCCTGCATAGACAAGGAGATGAGGAAACAGCGACAGCGCCAGATCCTTAAAAGCACAGGTCCGGCCGTGAAACATCTCTGCCATGGACAGCTCATCGGAAATCTTCTTCACCGGAACGATTTCTTCCGTCTCAAAGGTTCCCGTATACGCCGCATGCGTCAGCTTCCGCAGATCCTCTTCGGGAATATCTGTCAGATAACAGGAAAGAACTTTTGCGGCCAGTTCCTCATAGGAAAGAGCCAAAAGATCTTCTGCCTTCAGGAATCCCTCCGGCAGCTTTTCCGGTACATACAGTCCGCCGTCGCCGGCAAGCCCCTTCACAAGAGCTTCCGCTGCGGATACTGTTTCGCCGCTTCTCGTACTTCTGTATTTCATGGAACACCTCCGATAATTTTAACTGCATTTATTTCATTTTAACATAAATATTCTTCTTTCTATACACGTTCCCCCGTATAAAATTCCCTTTCAAATCGAAATTCATTTGCAAATCCCGAAAGCGGACGCTGAATCCCGCCGGCTGCAGATCTGCTCTGTCTATTTCCCCAGAAAGCATCTTCCGCTCTGCCTATCCGGCCCATCAGAAAGTATGCCGCCCGAATCAGCCTTTGCCAAACTTTGTAAAACAAAAACCCCGGTTCTCTGCAGAACCGGGGAAAATTCCTGGTGGATCATCAGGGGTTCGAACCCCGGACACCCTGATTAAGAGTCAGGTGCTCTACCAACTGAGCTAATGATCCGTCAACGAAAATTATTATACCATACTTTCTGTGATTTGCAAGTCTTTTCACAAAAGTTTTTCGTTTTTTCTCAAATTTTCATTTTCTGATTTTTCCGGAGATGCCAATCTCTTCCCGGATAAAAAAATCTCCCTTCCGGGAGATTTTCGGCAAGTGCCTTATTTCAGATGATGGCTTCCTCTTTCCGTAATCGGAACACCGGCTTTGCAGAGCGGGCATTCTTCCGGCTTATAGGTCGGAACGGTCAGGTGGAGCAGCGGATATACCTTTTCTGCAGGTACGCCAAAATCAGCTGTACCGCCGGAACGGTCTACAAAGAGGCCGATCCCCACAATGTCGCCCTTGGCTTCATTAACTACATCAACGACTTCCTTAATAGAGCCGCCGGTGGTCACAATATCTTCTACAATGAGAACCTTTTCGCCGGGAGCGATTTTGAATCCTCTTCTGAGAGTCATTTTTCCGTTTTCACGTTCGGTGAAGATAGAACGAACGCCGAGAAGACGGGCGGTTACCTGAGAAAGGATAATTCCTCCCGTAGCCGGTCCGATGACTGTTTCGATCCCCTTATCCTTGAAATGTTCTGCAAACTGTTCACACAGTTTTTCCGTATATTCCGGATGCTGGAGGACATTGAACTTTTCCACATAGAGAGGGCTGTGCAGTCCGCTGGTCAGGAGAAAATGACCTTCCAGAATCGCTTTGGTTTCCCGCAATAAGGTTTCTACTTCTTTTTCATTCATCATGCATTCTCCTTTATTTCTTTTAAAATCAGTCTGGCTGCCGCGCAGGGATCAACGGCCTGCGTAATCGGACGGCCGATGACCAGGACAGAGGAACCGTTTTTGAAAGCCTGAGACGGCGTAGCAATACGCTTCTGGTCATCTGTCTGAGCAAAGGAAGGACGAATCCCCGGCGTACAGATCAGGAAATCATCTCCTGCTGCCTTGCGGATAAAAGAAGCTTCCTTCGGAGAAGCAACCACTCCGTCCACACCGGAATCTTTTGCCAGTTTTGCCAGATCCAGTACATGCTCCTCAATGGGAAGATGTCCTCCCACTTCCTGCCATCCCTGATCGTCAAAGCTGGTCAGTACTGTTACAGCCAGAATCTTGGGACGTTCCACGCCCAGTTCGTCAGCCGTGATTTTTGCATACCGGGCTGCTGCCTGCATCATAGCCCTGCCGCCGCCGGCATGAACCGTGATAAGGTTCACACCCAGACGGGTGACGGAAGCCACACTGTGTCCCACCGTATTGGGAATATCGTGAAGCTTCAGGTCAAGGAATACTTTCTTTCCATGCTCTTTCAGATAATGAATGGTTTCACTGCCGGCGCTGTAGTACAGTTCCATACCTACCTTGTAGAAGGAAACAAGATCCCCCAATTCATCCACAAGAGCCTTCATCTTGTCAAAGGAATCCACATCCAGAGCTACAATCAGTCTGTCATCCGCTTCGTAAATTTCCTGATCTTCTGCCATATCCGCTCTCCTTTTCCATCACAAATGTATTTTGGTTATTATACCATTTTTATGATTGCTTCCGCATGAAAAATCTTATTTTCCCGCCGCATTGGCCGCTTCCCGGATCATATGCATGGTCACGGAATTGAAATCGACAGGGGTATCCAGCGTCTTCACTTCCTTGAAGCCCACGCCCAGCTTGCCGGTATAGTAGCCGACAGCTTCTCCTTTTGCATTGATCTTCGCTGCATAAATAGTTTTATCATCTCCTACGCCGACCAGACGGTAAGCCCCGGGAGGAGAAATGATGCGCCACGAGCTGTCATCTCCGTTAAAGGTATACATGATGCCCTTGCGGCTGTCATCATAGAACAGGCGGTCACTGTCATAATAAACAGCAATCTTTCCGATATTGGCTGTCTGTACATAAATACGCCGCGTATCATAGTTCGCATCGGTACGATAGATCCGGTACAGCCCCTTGCCGACTTCCATTTTCATATAAACTGCATTGGTTGCTGTGGAATAAGCCACATCTACAATCTTTGCATTTTTCGGCAGATCCCGGATAGGAGCATCCGATTCATGGGTTGTGCCTTCCGGATTGTACCGTGCAAGAGTAACATCCCACTGTCCGCCCTTCCAATGGATCGGATACATCGCAATCAGCGCCAGATTCCGGTCCGGCATCCATTCAAAGAAAGAAACCCCCTGATTTTTCAGGTCCACTTTCTGCGGATTGGACAGGTCATCTGCCTTGTAAATGGTTACGGAATCCGCTTTGACATCGGCCATATAGCTGTAGTCATACGAATAATAGGCTTTCCCCTGTACTTTGATCTTGGAATAGATCTTTTGCGCTTCCTCCTTCGAAGCCGCCTCCACTCTGTCCTTCATATCGGACATATCATAGTCGCCGACGGAAAGAGGGGCAAAAAGAACCCGATCCATATACAGGTAAGCCCCGGCCTGAAGTCCCGCACCCACAACAAATAAGGTTATGAATTGAGCGATCTTTTTATTCACGCTGGCCTCCTTACTCGACAATGAACGCGGTGGGGATCATTCGCTCGCCCAGGAGATCTGCCGGTTTGTTGACAACCTTGCCGTTGTAATACAGGGTGGTCGATGAACCGCCGTCCAGATTGGCTGCGATATAGGCCCCATTTTCATACATGATATTCTGCGAATCCACCAGAGTGGCACCGATGCTGTAGCCCGGCTGGCGTCCGTCAATAACCAGGAAAAGGATGGTTCCGTCTTTTTTCTGTCCGATGGCGGACCGGGGGGAAATTCCCCATCCTCCGTCGCCGCTGGTGATAACCTTTTCTCCGTTGATGATCAGCGGCGGTCCGAAGGTCAGTCCTTCCACAGCGCCGAGCTCACTCAGCTGCTGCTTATTGTAATTGCCCGCAATCAGATTGCCGCTCTTAGTAATTCCGACAAAATCGACTTTTTCCTGATTGCCTACCTGCTGCCCCAGAAGGTATTTCCCCTCATGGATGATAAATCCATAGGGAAGACGGCCCGTACCGGTCCCGTTCGGATCATAGAAGCCTCCGCCGTTAATGGCTGCCACGGCATTATTTTTCTTTGCGATGCTGCTGGTGGTATCTCCCTTTTCATTGATATCCTCTGCGGTTGCCACCTTGACCCGCATCGGATTCGGGATTTCCAGAAGATAACCCACAAAACGGGAGGTTTCGATTTTCTTCAGAGACAGAGTGCTGTCTGTCCGGGGTTTGAAGGAAAAGACCTTCTGCGTGTCGGTTGTTTTCACGACCCCCAGAATCTGATTCAGTTCCTCCTGGCTGTACAGCCAGGTAATGTACTGCGGATGGCGGGACCGCATGATGGCCCCCACCACTGCCCGCTTCAGATTGCTGAACGGTCCGAAAAGGACCACAATCGGGCTGGTCACGATGAAGAAAACCAAAGTCATGACCAGAAATTTAAAGATTGTATTGTGAAAAATGCGTTTCATTCTTTCTCCTGCAGGATAGGACATATGTCCTGGAATCAATCATGACCGGAATCAGAGCGGAGCATAGTCATCTTTATTGAGCCGTTCTGCAAAACGGGCCAGGGAAACATTGTTGCCGATATACACCCGTTTCAGGTCATAGGGATAGCTTCCCACATGAACCCGTCCGGCGTCAGTCGTCACCGCCATCTTAATGCCTGCCTTTTTGCAGATATCCACAACCTCATCATCATAATCACCGTAAGGGTAGCACAGCCATGGATTGTCAATCCCGAGCCAGTACTTCAGTGCCTGATTGGCTCCGACAATTTCCTTTTCCTTTTCCTCCCGGGTTGCCAGATTATGGAGCTTCGGATGAGACAGCGTATGACTGGAAATCGTGACAGTATGACTGTCTGCCATTTCCTTCAGCTGATCCCAGGTCATGCGGTTTTTCTGATTTCCCACATCATCGGTGATTACAAACAGCGTCCAGGGATAACCGTATTCCTTCATGAGCGGATAAACCACGGTATAACTGTCCAGGTATCCGTCATCAAAAGTAATACATACCGGTTTTTCCGGAAGAGGTGCTCCCTTGGTCACATAATCATAAAGCTCCTCCAGAGTGATCGGATGATAGCCGTGATCCCGGAGGTAATTCATCTGCAGCCGCAGATTGTCTTCCGACATGATTGCCGCATTGTCCTGTGCGTCTCCGATCATATGATACATCAAAACGGAAACACCTTCAGGCACACTGTACTTCACATTCTTCGAACGGTGAACAACTGCCACCCCCGGCTTCAGTGAAGGATCGGCTGCTGCCGCCTGTGCGGATACCGCAGCGGGAGCTGATCCCGCATTTTTCGATACCGTCCCGGAGGTTCCGCATCCGGAAAGAAACAGGACAGAGGCAGCAAACAGACTCCCTGCTGTCAAAGCTTTTTTCTTTCCCCAGTTTATTCCAAAATGCAATTCAAATCCTCTTTCCCGTGAAACAGAAAAATTGATACATACATTGTTTATTTTACTACGAATTGTGAGGAAAATAAAATAAATTTTTGCCATACCGTTTCCGGGTTCACTGCCTGCAAATGCTTCTTTTCTATGATTCTCTTTCTTTTTTATATTTATATAATGCTCCTGCAGATGTTATAATGAGTGGTATCCTTCAGAATATATATATAGGAATACGGCCGCATTTTCAATCTGCCGTTCCCGCTCCGTTCGATTCGAATACGATAAGAAAGGATTTTTTATGAAAAAATGGATTCACCTGTTCTGCATATTACTGGTCCTGCTTCTTTTGCCGTTCGGATCCCCTTCTCTGGCAAAAAGCTCCCAGGTAACCGATCTCCGATGGACTGCCCGGAATGACGGCAATCCGCCTTTCATCCGCATCGCCATGGATCTGTCTTCCGCTGTGCATGCCGAAGCCGCCATGGACAGCTCCGGAAAGAACTTTGAAGTTGTTCTGAAAAATACCACGCTGGGAAATGTAGAGCACCAGTACAATATGGATCCCCGGGCAGTTTCCTTCGCAACGCTTTCCGAAAGGGACGGCCATACCTATCTGGATGTTGCACTGACCAAATCCCAGAAAATCAATGATATCCGCGTATTTGCCCTCCGCCCGGATGCAAAACTGGATACCCCTCACCGTCTGGTGGTCGATATCCCTATTCCCGGTGCCAAGCAGACCTATAAAAAGCCTGCTGCAGCAGACAAGCCTTCCGAAAAAGTTTCCGCTCCTTCCTCCAACGGAAAGGGCGTCCTGAAAGGAAAAGTCATCTGCATTGATCCGGGCCACGGCGGCACCGACGTAGGCGCTGTCGGACGCGTAGGCAATAAAGATGTTTATGAAAAGGATATTACCCTTTCCATTGCCCTTCCCCTCCGGGACCTCCTTACAAAAGCCGGAGCCAAGGTAGTCATGACCCGCTCCACGGACAAGGATGTCTACGGCCCGTGGGCGGATTCCGTACCGGAACTGCAGGCACGGTGTGATATTGCCAATGAAGCGCATGCCAATGCATTTATTTCCATTCACATCGACTCCTTTGCCAATCCGTCCGTCGACGGAACTACGGCTTATTACAATGCCAAGAGTTCCCAGGATCTGCTTCTTGCGCAGATGCTTCACCAGGCTACGCTGAATTCCCTGTATATTCCCGACCGCGGCGTAAAGTCCAATGATTTTTATGTCAATGTACATACGGCGATGCCGTCCGTACTCATGGAAATGGGCTTCATTACCAATAACCACAGAGCCAAAATGCTGACCAGCAACTGGGCTCCGAAAAGCATTGCAAAGAGTCTTTTCAACGGAATCGTCAATTACTTTGCTGCCATTGAGTAAGGAGGCACCATGAAAAAGTATTATGCACTTGCGGCCGTTCTCCTGATCGGCCTTTCCCTGTCAGGCTGTTCTTCGCCTTCCGATACGGTTTCCTCTTCACCGATTGCTCCGAAGGCTTCTTCTGCGGCAGTCCCTGCTCAGCAGGAATCCCGCATGACCTTCTACAAAGTATCTGCAGACGGGCTCCGCGTCATTCCTGTCACGGTTTCCGTAAAAGCGGGAAGCCGGACCCCGCAGAATGCACTGGCAGAAATGATCCGCACCGACAGACATGAAAAATATCCACTTCTCCCGGCCGGTCTGACCGTCAAAAGTGTCACTGTGGAAAACGGGACTGCCTTTGCCGATTTTTCCGAGGAACTCAATCAGCTGAAGAGCGGGACCGAGCAAACCCTCTTTGTCGCCATGACCGTCAATACCCTGACGGAATTTCCGAATATTCAGCAGGTCCGGTTCACTGCCGGGGGAAAGCCTCCCAAATTCCAGCTGGATATGCAGAAGGACTATAAAAGGGACGAAGCTTACATTCAGAAATAAATAATCAAAAGGACGGGTTTCCCGCCCTTTTATTGTGTCCGAAATCGGAATTTCCGCCGTTCAAAAGCACAAAAAAGGAGGCCGTCATGACCTCCTTTTGTATTTCTGCAGAATGTCTCTTTTATTTCTTTACAATCACAGACAATTCCCCTTCCGCAAAGGCCTGCGGATAGGAAAACTCCCTGGTTTCGTCCCGGAAAGCCACATTCAGCTTTCCGTTTCCGATTTCCGTAATCGTGCCTTCTCCGTACCGGGGAGAAACAACCAGACTTCCCTCTTCCAGGGTGAAATACTGCGTATTCCCTCTTCTCTCTTCATGGACTGCATGCGGAACCGGCTTTGCTGCCTTTCTGGCAGCCGGTTTTCCTGCTCCGGCCGGGACGGTATACGTTCTGCCCTTTCCCTTCGGCTTTTCTGCCTTGTTCTTTTCCCGGTTCGGGAATGCAGAGCGCTTCAGTTCCGGCGTCAGCCCCAGCGGATACATGATGGTTTCCCCGGTCTTTTCATAAGTGATATAAATGCGTGTATTTTCACCGACCCGCGTCACGATTCCCTTTCCCAGAACAGGATCCGTGACTTCCAGACCGATATGGATGCCGCCCTTTTCTTCTTTTTTCTCTTCTCTTTTTTCTTCCTTTACATCAAAGGTAAAGACTCTCTTTTCAAACGGCTTTCCCCGATGCTGTCCTTCCGGCTCTTTCTTCCCCGCTGCAAAGGGCTTCTTTCTGGGAATGATTTTTTCAATATCACCGAATGCAACAGTAATTCCCTCCGGTGTTACCTTACGGACAATGCCGACTCCTTCCTTTGCATCGATGTATTCCACACCCGGCTCCAGCTTTTTCCTGAAATTTCCGCTTTTCGGCCCCTTGTGAAAAGGCCCCTTATGAAATCCCTTTTTTGAAAAGTTCTTTTTGCCAAAGTTTTTGCTGTCTTTCTTTTCCATGCCTTACTCCCGGTTTTCTTTAAAATTCAATGCAGTCCCGCTCAATCATAGCGTTTTTCCTTAAGCCTCCGGTCCAGATCTCTTTTGGCTGCCTTTGCCGCCATATCCTGCCTTTTGTCATAGAGCTTCTTGCCCGTGGCCAGACCGATTTCGACCTTGACTTTACCATGTTTAAAATACATTTTCAAGGGAATGAGAGTATACCCCCTCGTTTTCATTTTTCCCTCGATTTTTCGGATTTCCTCCCGATGGAGCAGGAGCTTCCGTGTCCGAAGCGGATCATGATTGAAAATATTTCCCTGCTCATAAGGGCTGATATGGGCATTCCACAAAAAAACTTCCCCGCCGGACAGCTTGGCAAAACTATCCCGCAGATTGGCCTTTCCCGCCCGGATGGATTTTACCTCTGTACCGGTCAGAGCGATTCCGCATTCATAGGTATCATAAATGAAATAGTTGTGATAAGCCTGCCTGTTGGAAACTACCGGCAGCGATCGTTTACTGGTATCCATTCCTTACTTTTTCTTTCCTTTGCTCTGTTTCCTGTTTGTTTTTCTTTTTGCATGCGATTTGGAGCCGCTTCGGGTCTTCTTTTCCAGATTCAGCGGAGAATGGATTTCGCCCATAATAAAGTCCACTTCTTTCTTTTCCTTATCCGCCCGAACCAGCGTTACCTGGAGGGGCATGCCCATAGCATAGGTTTTTCCGGAGAAACGTCCCTGCAGCGTCATGGTATCTTCCTGGTAGATGTACTCATCATCTTCCATGGTATCGATGTGAATCAGCCCTTCCACACCGTTCTCCAGTCCGACAAAAATCCCAAACCGGGTGATGCCGGTAATCCGTGCCTCAAAAGGTTCTCCTACAAACGGCACCATATACTCGGTCATCTTGAGATCGGTTACATCCCGCTCTGTCTGCGTCGCATTCTGTTCCGCCTCGGAGCAGTGATCGGCTGCGCGCACCAGGAATTCTGTCTGCCGCTTCCATTCCGCCTTCGTCAATTCTTCCGAAAGTGCCTGACGAATCAGACGATGGACCATCAAATCCGGATACCGGCGGATCGGCGAAGTGAAATGGGTATAGCATTCACTGGCAATCCCGAAATGTCCGTTATTTTCCGTACTGTAGCAGGCCTGCGGCAGAGAACGGAGAGTCATCACCTGGATAACCGCTTCAATATCCTGTCCCTTTACTTCCTCCAGGAGTTTCTGGATATCCTTCGGCTCCGGATCCTTCGGAATCTGAATGGGAAGGCCCATAATCATAATCAGCCGCTTTAAAGCATTCAGTTTTTCCTCATCGGGATGGTCATGGACACGGTATACCGAGGTATGTCCCGTATCCCGCAGGAAACGGGCTACCGTTTCATTGGCGGCAATCATCGCATCCTCGATCATCATCTCCGCTTCTCCCCGCATTCTCTTTTCAATGCGGAGCGGCTTGCCTTCTTCATCCAGAATGACCTTGTATTCCGGAAAATCAAAATCAAGAGCGCCTCTCTTTGTCCGGTTCTTCCGCAGTGCATCCGCACAGGCCTTCAGATCCCGCAGCATAGGCAGATGAATCCGCAGATCATCGGAAGCCACATCTTCCTTGAATGCCTGGTTGATTTCCGCATAATTGCAGCGCCGTGCCACCCGAACTACAGAAGGCGTAATCCTTTCTTTCTTCACCGTTCCGTCAGGCGCCACATCCATGATGCAGGACATGGCATACCGATCCTCGTCATGGTTCAGACTGCAAAGATCATTGGACAGCTGAAAAGGCAGCATGGGAATGACCCGGTCTGCCAGATACACACTGGTTCCTCTCCGGTAAGCCTCCTTGTCCAGAAGCGTTCCTCTCCGTACGTAGCGGGATACATCGGCAATATGGACTCCCAGCTCAAAGTGGCCGTTTTCTTTCCGGACGCAGTATACCGCATCGTCCAGATCCTTTGAATCCGCCCCGTCAATGGTTACAATCGGCTGATCCCGGAAATCCGCCACGCCTTCTCCGGGATGAATATCCCGGGACAAGTGATTTGCTTCTTCCATCAGTTCATCAGAGAACACATGGGGCAGCTTATGCTGAGCAATAATGATGTCAATATCCACACCCTTGTCGCCTTCATAGCCGATCAGTTCAGTAACTTTCCCCTTTGCATCGGTCCACTCTCCCGGCCATTCCGTGACTTCCGCCACGACCCGGGCGCCGGTTACTGCATCCATTTCCTGTCCTTCGGGAATCTGGATCACCATATTGATTTTTTCATCAACAGGAATTGCCTCTCCGCCGTCCCGTGTCATTTCATAGGTACATACAAAAGAAGTATCGGCTCTTTCCACCACGCGGATAATTTTTCCTTCCGTACTGTGGCGGCCGGTGCGGCTCTTCATCGTCTTTACCTCAACGGTATCATTGTTTACCGCATTCAGACGATCCGCCTCCGCAATATATATATCCTCATGCTCGTCATCGGTCAAAAGAAAGCCGAACCGTGTTCCGTAGGACTTGTAAACGCCCTGCAGAATGACGCCCGGTTTATAGCTGAGTAATTTCTTTTCCTGTTCCATTCACGTCTCCTGTTTTCCTTTACCTGCCCGGAGAATCCCTTTTCTGTCCGTTCTTTCTCATTATACAACGGAGGCAGAGAAGTATCACCTTTATAAAAAGGAACAAAAAAAAGCTTGCCCACGCAAGCTTTTTGTTCTCTTAAAATGTATTCATATACCGGCCGAGAACCAAACAAAGCACCGCAAAAATAATTCCGAAAATAACGGTAAATTTGGAAAGCACTGCGTCCTTGCCTCTTGTACGGCCTCCTGCCATGGCTTCCGCACCGCCGCCGATTGACGATCCCATACCGGGCTGCTTGGATTCCTGTGCAACCACTACGACAATCAGTAAAATAGAAACAAGCATCGTCAATCCAACCAAAAAATACTTCACGGGTAAATCCTCCTCTGCATCCGCCTTCCTTTCGGCGGACCGGTCTGTTCTTAAATAAAACCAATATTAATCTATATTTTATACTAATTAAATACGAGGGTCAACCGATAAACCGGAAAAGGAGAAAATTATTTTTTCCCTCTGAGCCGGTCCAGCTTCTCCGCTACGGAATCGGGAATGGCCCGCCCGATTTCACTCCTCAGATTGGCCCTGTTATTGGTTTTGATGAAATGGCTCTGCCTTGCCTTATCCTCCGAAACCGAACGCATCAGATCTCCTACGGCCACACGGTAAGCTCCGTTTCCCAGAATCTGATTCTGCTCCGGCCCGTCGGAGGTGACTACATAGATGGAGCGGTATTCCTCTCTCCGCAGATAGGACTCCTTCTCAATATAACTGTCTGCCGTCATTCTTGCCGGGGTGAAGATGACCGTAAAGGTATCGGACAGTCTTTCCGCTTTCACTTTTATGGATTTACCCTGCCCGTCAAATACGATAATCACTTCAATATTGTTGTGAGCCCCGTAATCCTGCATCAGGTCAATCAGTTTCTTCCGGGAGGATTCCAGATCCGTCCGGTCAAACATTTCCGGTTCCCAGAATATGACATTGTATCCGTCTACCAGATAAAGATCCCTCATGATCAGCTCCTCTGTTTCATCGCCTCATAAATCAGGAGGGCCGCCGCGACAGAAACATTCAGGGAAGAAATATGCCCCTTCATGGGAATCCGCACGCAGAAATCGCACTGCTTCCTGGTGAGCGGCGAAACGCCTTTTCCTTCCGCACCCATGACGATCACCAGCGGTCCCTTCAGATTGGCTTCATAATACAGACTGTCCCCATCCATATCGGCGCCGACGATCCAGAAGCCTCTGTCCTTCAGCCGGTCCAGTGTCTGCCGGATATTGCCGGTCTGGCAGACCGGAAGATAGGCAAAGGCGCCGGCAGCGGTCTTCATGGCTGCGGCCGTAACGGGAGGGCTTTTGTGTTTCGGAAGGAGAACCGCCGCAGCACCGGCACATTCCGCCGTACGCACGATGGCTCCCAGATTCCGTACATCCTCCAGACCGTCCAGAAGAACCAGCACCGGGTCCTTTCCCTTCCAACGGTCCAGAACCTCGTCCAGATCCGCAAATTCATAAGGCTTCAGATAAGCGGCGACTCCCTGATGGGCAACTCCGCCGGACAGGCGGTCCAGCGTCTCTCCGTCCACTTCCTCGACGGGAACCGAGCGGAGAGCTGCCTCTGCCAGAATAGCCCGGAGCCGGTCATCCTTCTGTCCCTTCTTCGTCAGCACCTTCAGACCTGCATCGGCCTTCAGAAATTCCAGTACGCTGTTCCGTCCACAGATCAGAGAGCTGTCCGGCCGGTTCTCCCGATTTCCGGAAAAAGACGGTTTGCCTTTTCTGTTCTTCGGTGCCTCCTTCCGGGTCCGTCCGGAAAAGGACTCGTTCATCTTTTTATGATTCATGGCTCATTTCTCCTGCAATGAAATACAGACTCCGCCGCAGAATGAAATCCAGCCGTTCCTCCTGCCCGGACAGATAAAGATAGCCCAGAAGCGCTTCAAAAGCAGTAGACTCCCGGTATTCCTCCACCGTAGCGCTCTTCGGCACGCTGGAATGGGTATTTCTTGCCCGTTTGCAGACCTTCCTTTCCCTTTCAGACAGCAGGTCCAGCAGTTCGAAAAGGATCCGGCTCTGCCACTTTGCCGATACGATTTCCGATGCCAGGGAATGCAGGATCTGCACCTGATAGATGCCTGTATCAATCAAGACCTTCCGTATATAGGAAGACCATTTCACATCCCCCATGTAAGCCAGCGTAAGCGCGTCCATGGAAAAGACCTCCTGCTCCGACAGAGTCGGAGCGCCTTTCCCGAGCTTCCGCAGCATCTGCTTTTTCAGAAAAAGTACTCTCTTAAACTCCACGTTTCTTCCACCTTGCTCCTGTAGGCGTATCTTCGATCACAATTCCGATTTCCCCGAGTTTATCCCGGATTTCATCAGCCAGACCGTACTGTTTTGCCTTCCGGGCTGACTGCCGGACTGCCAGGATGACTTCCATCAGATCATTGTAATCCTTATCATCATAGGCCTCCTGTTTTTTCCATTCCTTTTCCAGAATTCCCAGGATATCCAGAATGGTCTTGAAAGCCTTTCCTGCCTTCTCCCAGGCTGCCTTATCGAAAGCGAGTCCGTTGTGAACGGCATTGTAGTACACATTAATAGCCTTGGCGATTTCGAACATGGCTCCCGTAGCCAGCCCCGTATTGAAGTCGTCATCCATAGCTTCCCGGAAAACCCGTTCCGCTTTGTCTGCTGCTTCTGCCAGTGCTTTCGATTCTTCCGTTTCCGCTGCTTCATCCCGTCCGGAGAGCTCCTTCACGCGGGCAATTACATCTTTCAGCTTTTCCATGTTCTTTTCCGCTTCTTCCAGACGGTCATCGGAGAAATCCAGCGGGCTTCTGTAATGCGTGGACAGGAGGAAATAGCGGAGTGCATCTCCGGAATATTTCTCCAGCACATCCTTTACAAGGAAGAAGTTGTTCAGAGATTTACTCATCTTTTCGGAATTGATGGTGATAAATCCGTTATGCAGCCAGTAGTTGACGAAATGATGTCCTGTGCATCCTTCAGACTGAGCGATTTCATTTTCATGATGCGGGAAAATCAGGTCGGAACCGCCGCCGTGGAAATCCAGTGTATCCCCCAGGTAATGGGTAGACATGGCAGAGCATTCGATATGCCAGCCCGGACGGCCCTTGCCCCAGGGGCTTTCCCAGAAGGGTTCACCCGGCTTAGCCGCTTTCCACAGAGCAAAATCTCCGGGATTGCGCTTTTCATCATTGACCGCAATGCGGGCACCGGCCAGCATGTCTTCTATCTTGCGGCCGGAAAGATGCCCGTAATCCGCAAAGGTGGAAATATCGTAATATACATCTCCGCCCAATACATAAGCATGTCCGTTTTCTATGAGTTTTTCCACCATATGGATGATGTCCTGCATATGGTCGGATACGCGGGGATATACATCGGCCCGCAGCACATGAAGCGCATCCATGACCTCAAAATAGGCATCAATGTACCGGTCGGAAATCGTCTTCCAGTCGCTTCCCTCCGCATTGGCCTTGTTGATGATCTTATCATCCACATCGGTAAAGTTCTGTACAAATGTCACCTGATATCCTGCATAGGAAAGATAGCGGCGGATAACATCCCAGGTTACAGCCGGACGGGCATTCCCGATATGGGAATGGTTGTACGGCGTAATCCCGCATACATAAATTTTCACTTTCCCCGGTTCAATCGGTTTAAATATTTCTTTCTGTTTTGTCAACGTATTGTAGACTTTAATTTCTTCCATAATTTTTCCTCCCTGTAAAATTCTGCAGACTCAGATTTCTTTTTTATCGGGAATTTTCAATTCCATAGAAAAAGCCCCCGCCTCACAGAGACGGTGGCCCGCTATTCCACTCTGTCGGCAAAAGCCGCTGCTGTTTTTATCGCAAACATACGGAAAAAGATACTTGGTTCCCCTTTTCAGCTCCCGAAGGCATTTCTCCATATCGTTCCCGGCTGCTTGCACCTCCCGCAGCCTCTCTGCAGAGACAGATGATGAATACTTCTTTCGGTCATAGCCCGTATGATATTTTCAAAATAAGCATCCTCAGCTGACCTGGCTTTTGACCCCACACTCGCCTGCTGGAGCTTTTGCTACCCGGTGTCTTCCTCTCACGACTCACCCTCTCGGGATCCGTATCGGTCCCGGCAGGACTTACTTCTAAACCGCACCATGCTCAGCAGAAATTTTTTCTGCGTTACGTGGATCGTTTCGGCTGCGACTGCCATCGACTTTCAGCCACAGACCTGATGATGCTTATTAAGTTATTATAGATTCAAAATCGATGTGCTGTCAATCCCGGCAGGGCATGGATTTTTTCTTCCTTTCCGCATCAGTCTGCCGCAGGGCAGAATCCGCATTCTTCCTATACCGGATTTCTTTTTTCCGCTGTCCCGTCAGATTTCCGTCAGCCCCCGAACGGCTTCATCCAGCACCTTTCCGATGCTTTCCCGGAAAACAAGATCGCATTCCTCATCCCGTTCCGTCGGATCCCGATTGATCATCACCTTTGCATCACCGCCGAAATACCGGACCATGCCCGCCGCAGGATAAACCACCAAACTGGTTCCGCCGATAATCAGGAGATCTGCCTGAGAAATCGCTGTTGCCGCATCGTCGATAACATCCATATCCAGTGCTTCCTCATAAAGAACAATATCCGGCCGCAGCATTCCGCCGCAGCAGGGACAATGAGGAATCGTTTCCTTCTGCGCCAGAAAATCATCAAGGGAAATGCTCTTTCCGCAGTCCAAACAGGTATTCGTCAGGGATGTCCCATGCAGCTCGATTACATTCCGGCTTCCGGCCTTCTGATGCAGCCCGTCAATATTCTGCGTAACCACCGCAGTAAGCTTTCCCATCCGTTCCAGGGCGGCCAGCGCTTCATGCGCTTTATTGGGCTTTGCTGCCGCAATTCCTTCTGCCATTTCCCGATACATTTCAAAGAATTCCCGGGGATGCTCCGCAAAGAAATGATGAGACAGCATTTCCTCCGGCGCCCAGCTCCAATTGGTTTTCTTCCGGTACAGCCCGTCCTTCCCGCGGAAATCGGGAATCCTTGACTCCGTGGACACACCGGCCCCGCCGAAAAAGACAATGCGGTGATGATTCCGCAGAAGCTCTGTCAGCTTTCTGATATTCTCCATGATAAGACCTCCTTTCTGCTTTCATTGTATCATTTCCTGCTCGGGGAAGCCGCTGCTTCTCCCATTGACAGGGAGAAAAAATCGTTTTATTTTAAGAGAATAATGCATTATCAGTAAATCAACGGAGGGATTGCAATGAGTCAGCTTACACTTGCCAGAGCAAAGGAAATTTTACAGAAAACCACGACAGAACATCATTTATTTACCCATGCTGCCGCCGTCAGCGCCGCTATGGGTGCCATGGCAGATTATTTCCATCAGGATAAGGATCATTGGGAAGCCATCGGATACCTTCATGATGTAGACTATGAAAAATTCCCGCAGGAGCACTGCCGCCATGTACGGGAAATCCTGGCTCCGGAAAATGTCGACGAAGAAGACATCCGGACCATCATTTCCCATGGCTGGGGCCTTTGCACCGATGAAGCCAAACCGGAAACAGACATTGAAAAGAGCCTGTTCACAGTGGACGAACTCACCGGAGTTGTTATGGCCTACGCTCTTATGCGTCCGGAAGGCATCACGGGAATGGATGTCAAAGGTCTCAAGAAAAAATTCAAGGACAAAAAGTTTGCTGCCGGCTGCAACCGGGATGTCATCAAGCAGGGCTTCGAAATGCTGGGACTTGACGCAGGAACTGTTATGCAGGCCTGCATTGACGGTATGACCGCACACAAGGAAGAACTGGGATTAAAATAATATTCCCTCATTTTCTGCATCCGGAATCTTCCGGAAGAAAACTGTTTAAAAGGACTGTGATTTCTCACAGCCCTTTTTTCTTTCCTTTTTATTTTTCTTCCGCTTTTTCTTCTTCCTTCTTTTCGGTCATGTCGGATTCCATTTTTTTGAAGGCCTCTGTCATCTTGATGCGGCGAATGACACTCTGTCCCGCCTCGCTCTTCAGATAAATCAGTGTCGTCTTCGGCACCATGCGGTATACCGTTTCCCAGTCATCCTCCGCCAGTGCCTTGCGTACGGCAGAGGCCGATACAATCTGAACGCCCTTTTGTTCACGGGGAATTTCCTTCAGCTCCAGCCCGTTTTCCGCAAAGACTTCCTTCATCGCCCGGTTGTAAGCCAGAGTTGTCTGGTCGGTCGGCTCCTGGCCTACAAAGCGGACCGTAATATTCAATGCAGGAGCAATTCTCGTGGCAAAAACGGTGGCATCCAGCTTGGTCTGGGCAGCCAGTTCATCCGTTCCCTTAATGAAATAAGTCGGGAACGTTGCATTGGAGATGATGAAATCTCCGCCGCTGACAACCTCCACGCCTTTCATATCCCGCACGCCCTGCTTAATCAGAGAGAACCGGTCCGAGAAAGGGAAAATACTCCGGTCTTCCTGCACGGCGAATATAATCACTTCATCGCAGTTGTTGTGCGCATATTCCACAAGAGAACGGTGACCCAGCGTGAAGGGATTGCAGTTCATCACAATAGCCCCTCTGTTCTTGCCTTCTCCGGTTCCCAGGATAGACTGTACTCTTTTCAGATAGTCTTCCAGAGTATCCGTGCCCTTCTCCAGGAGCGCCGCATACGGTTCTGCCACTGCTACACAGCTGAAGCCCATATGTTCAAAGACCGGAACATTTTTCGGTTTCGTAAAAATCTGATTTCCCGTAATTCCCCGACGGTGGGATTCTCCCAGAAGATTCCGGATAATGCGGCGGGTCAGCCCCTTTTTCTGATAGGCTGAGCTGATAGCGATGTCTCTCATGACCCGTCCGCCCAGAGAACCGGTCGCAATGAGCTTTCCGTCATCAAAAAGTCCCATAGTGTAATCGATGTTTCCGGTAAAGGTCAGATCAAATTCTTTCAGAAATTCAATGACTTTGCTCTTTTCCTCCGGATCCGTCAAAAAAATTTCACGTTCAGTAATCATATTTCCGCCTTCCTTTCTTCAGCTGAAAGCAGCGACTCTGTCAAATCTTACACTCTGCAAAGAATACTTTCTGCATTTTCATTATAACAAAGTCAAAAATCCCACTCAATAGATTTATAATAAATAATCATCAAATTATGATAAATTATCATAAAAAGTCTGTAAAATCATCCGAAGAAAAAAAGACAGGATTTTCTCCTGTCTCTTTTTGCTTTATTCTTTTTCCGTTTTTTCTGTCTTTTCTTCGGCAGCTGCTTCCGCTTCCATTTTCCGGATGCAGCGGATGGCTTCGCCCAGAATATACAGAGAACCGCAGATAATCACCACGTCCTTTTCACCGGCTGCCTTTGATGCATCCTCTATGGCCTGTCCTACAGAAGATTCTGCCTTGAAGTCCACCTTCAGCTTCTGGTCTTCAATGAGTTTTCCGATTTCTTCCGCTTTTCTGCTCCTCGGGGTAGGCGCTTCGCAGGCAAAGACCATATCATCCTTGCGCATCAGCAGCTGAATGACAGTTTCCGTATCCTTGTCGGCCAGAGAAGTGAAAACAAAGATTCTTCTCCGATCCGGATACTGTTCTTCCAGGGCTTCCTTCAATGCTTCCGCACCGGCCGGATTATGCGCCCCGTCCATGACATAGGTTACGCCTTTGACCGTATGGATATCAAAGCGTCCCTGCCAGCGGGCTCTTGCCAGACCTTCCCGAAGATCATTTTCATTCACCCGGTCATCTTCCTTCATGACAATCGAAAGCGCCATGGTTGCTACCGCCGCATTGACTGCCTGATGGGCTCCCACAAACGGAACATACAGCATGCTCTTTTCCAGTTCCTTCGGCATATCCTTCCGCTTGACCACCACGACCTGTCCGTTCTGCCAGCGGCTGCGGGAATCAATTTCAAAGTCCCGTCCGTAGAAATAGATGCGCGACTTTTTCTCATGAGCCGCTTTTTTCAGTTCCTTCAGGGTTACATGCTGCGCTGCCGTTACAACCGGAATGCCGTCTTTGATGATGCCCGCTTTCTGCTGCGCAATTTCCTGCAGAGTATTTCCCAGATACTTCATGTGGTCCATGGCAACATTTGTAATGACGGAAACCACGGGATGAACCACATTGGTGGAATCATACAGCCCGCCCATGCCGACTTCGACTACGGCATAGTCTGCCTTCTGTTCCCGGAAATACCAGAAAGCCATGGCTGTAAGCAGTTCAAATTCCGTAGGCGCTTCGCAGCCTTCCTTCACCGCTGCTTCTGCAGCCTCCCGCACCACGGTAGCTGCCTTGGCAAAATCTTCCCGGCTGATATCCCGGCCGCCCAGATAGATGCGTTCCGTGTAATCAATCAGGTGGGGAGATACATACCGGCCTACCCGCAGCTGCGCATTTTCCAGGACACTGGTGATCATGGCAACCACGCTTCCTTTTCCGTTGGTGCCTGTCACATGGATCACCTTGTATTCTTTTTCCGGATGCCCCAGTTTTTCAAGGATGGCAGAAATCCGCTGCAGTCCCGGTTTGATGCCGAATACAGCCGACTGTTCCAGATAAGCTACCGATTCTTCGTAATTCATTGTTTCTCCTTTACGGTCAAACATAGGAAAAGGGGGAAGTGTTCCTCCCCTCCCTATTTTTCTTTATATTAAAGCTGTTCCAGGAAACTCAGACGTTCTTCCAGAGACTTCATCTTTTCTTCGAATTCCGCCATCTTCGCCTTTTCCTTGGCAATGACGTCTTCCGGTGCCTTGGCCAGGAAGCCCTGATTGCTCAGCTTGCCCTTTGTACGCGCCATGTCCTTTTCCAGGGAAGCCTTTGCCTTGGCAATGCGTTCCTTTTCCTTTACCGTATCAATGAGTCCTTTCAGTTCCAGGTAAACCTCAAGTCCGGTTACAACGGAAGTCAGCGCATTTTCCGGCTTGTCTGCTCCTTCATCAAGAAGAACCATGCTTTCCACATGAGCCAGCTTTTCGAAGTATTCCTTATTTCCTTCGATGCAGTCCTTCAAATCCTCTCTGCGGATCATGATCTGTACATGGCATACCTTGTTCGGTTCCACGTTTGCTTCTGCCCGCATATTGCGGATTGCCTTGATAGCATCCATGAGGCGTTCGAACTGTTCTGCTTCTGCCGGAAAACGGAGATTTGCATCAGCGGAAGGCCATGCTGCTCTGGCGAGAGACTTACCTTCATGAGGCAGATGCTGCCAGAGATGTTCCGTGATGAACGGCATAAACGGATGGAGCAGAGCCAGCATGCGCTTCAGTGTGTAAACAAGGACATACTGGGTGACGCGGCGGTCCGTATTGTGTTCGCCGTACAGTCTGCCCTTGGCCGTTTCGATGTACCAGTCGCAGAAGTAGTTCCAGGCGAAATTATAAATGCTGTCTGCTGCTTCGCCCAATTCATACTTATCCAGATTGGTGCTTACATATTCTTCCGTCCGGGCCAGGCATTCCAGAATCCACTTGTCAGCCAGAGTCAGGTCTTTTTTATCCGGTACGAAGCTTTCATCATAGTCATCCAGATTCATCAGGGTGAACTTGGTAGCATTCCAGATCTTATTGGCAAAATTCCGGTTGCCTTCCACTCTTTCGTAATAGAAACGCATATCATTGCCCGGTGTATTGCCTGTTACCAGAGTGAAGCGGAGCGCATCGGCGCCGTACTTTTCAATGACTTCCAGCGGATCGATGCCGTTCCCCAGAGATTTTGACATTTTGCGTCCCTGGGAATCGCGGACAAGACCGTGAATGAATACGTATTTGAAAGGAATTTCCTTCATGAATTCCATGGACATGAACATCATGCGGGCTACCCAGAAGAAAATGATATCGTAGCCGGTTACCATGGTGGAGGTCGGGTACCACTGCTTCAGCACCGGAGTCTGTTCCGGCCATCCCATCGTGGAGAACGGCCACAGCGCAGAGGAAAACCAGGTATCCAGCACATCGGGATCCTGATGAATATGCGCACTGCCGCACTTCGGGCAGACGGTCAGATCTTCTCTGGACGCATTGACCGCACCGCAGTCATCGCAGTACCATACGGGGATGCGATGCCCCCACCAGAGCTGACGGGAAATACACCAGTCATGGATGTTTTCCAGCCACTGAATGTATGTCTTGGAGAAACGTTCCGGAACAAATTTCGTCTTTCCCGACTTGACGGCTTCCAGTGCAGGGCCTGCCAGCGGCTGCATCTTGACGAACCACTGCTTGGTGGTCATCGGTTCCACGACGGTCTTGCAGCGGGAGCAATGACCGACAGCATGCTTTGTTTCTTCTACCTTAATGAAAAGGCCGGCATCCTCGAAATCCTTGATGATGGCTTTGCGGGCTTCATAACGGTCCATTCCGTTGTACTTGCCTGCCTTTTCATTCAGTGTGCCGTCTTTGTTCATGATGACGATGGTTTCCAGGTTGTGGCGCTGACCGACTTCAAAGTCGTTCGGGTCATGAGCCGGGGTAATCTTTACGCAGCCTGTACCGTATTCCATATCAACGTATTCATCGGCAATGATCGGAATTTCCCGTCCGGTTCCCGGCAGAGCCACCTTCTTGCCTACCAGGTCCTTGTACCGTTCATCTTCCGGATTGACAGCAACTGCGGTATCCCCGGGGATTGTTTCCGGACGGGTGGTTGCGATTTCAATATAACGGTCTTCTCCGACGATCGGATATTTAAAATACCAGAGATGTCCCACTTCATCCTCATGCTCTACTTCGATATCGGACAGAGCAGTCTGGCAGCGGGGGCACCAGTTGGTAATGCGGAATCCCTGATAAATAAGACCTTTTTCATAAAGGGAAACGAAAACTTCACGAACGGCGCGGGCGCATACATCATCCATGGTAAACCGTTCTCTCTGCCAGTCGCAGGAAGAGCCGAGACGGCGAATCTGCAGACCGATGCGGTTTCCGTATTTTTCCTTCCACTGCCATACCCGTTCCAGGAACTTTTCCCGGCCCAGATCGTACTTGTTAAGTCCTTCTTCGGCAATCTGCTTTTCTACCTTGACCTGGGTCGCAATGCCTGCATGATCCTTGCCGGGAAGCCAGAGAACATTATAGCCCTGCATTCTCTTGTAACGGATCAGGATATCCTGAAGAGTATTGTCCAGCGCATGTCCCATGTGCAGCTGGCCGGTTACATTCGGCGGAGGAAGAACAATGCTGTACGGTTCCTTCTCCGGGTCCGGCTCATCATGGAATACGCCGCTGTCCTCCCAGTACTTATACCATTTTTGTTCGATCTCATTGGGATCATACTTGCCAAGATCTTTCATGTCTGCCATAAGATTCACTCCTACATCCTGCAAAATAAAAAACCTCTCTCATCCATATAGGACGAAAGAGTTCTTCCGCGGTACCACCTAAATAATCATCAAATGATCGCTCATTGGCGTGTAACGTACGCGGCGGACATTCCTGCCAGCTCCGGGGTGACCCGCTGTCTTTTTCTTACCGCGTTTCCATCATCGGCGGCTCTCTTGAAAGAACAGGGACAGCTTCTTCCCTTCACAGCTTTTTTCATATGCTAGTATCATAACAGTATTTTCCCGGAATTGCAAGAAAAAACGCCGGTCTGTTAAATAGCTTCCTATGCATACTGGCATAGCCGGTTTTAAAGGAGTATACTATAAAGGTATGTATATGCAAAGAGCAAACAGCCTCTTTCGCACGGACTGACAGAGTGGCTCCGTTCACTCTTTTTGCGGAGAAAATAAGTTCTTCTCCTTCAAAGGATCACACAATGATTGACGACTATAAAAAGGTCCTGATCTTCCTTGGACTTATCATTTTCCTGATGTGCTCCGCTCTCTGGACCCAGTCCAACTGTCCGGAGCTGTATACCAGGATGATGCACCTGCTGCTCGCAGGAGATGTGGAGGGCCTGTCCGACTACATTTCCTCCTTCGGCTACGGCGGCTTTGCAGTCAGCATTCTTCTCCTGATTTTCTGCAACGTGCTGGGCATTCCTACTATTCCGTTCCTGACGGTCAACGGCGCCCTGTTCGGCCTGATCCCGGGGCTTTTTATTTCCTGGTGCGGAGAAGTTCTGGGCATCGAGCTGAGCTTCCATCTGGGCCGAATCTTTTTCCGGAAGGAAGCCCGCAAATTCATTGAGAGAAAGCATATGCTGACCAAGCTGGATAAATACAGCAGTGTCAAACACATGGCTCTTGCCAGAGCCATCCCCTATTCCCCGAACATTCTGTTCACGGCAATGGCTGTCCTGAGCCGCCTGACCTCCAGAGAGCATCTGAAAGCCACACTGGTAGGAAAAATCCCCTCTGTTGTGGTGGAGGTCGTCCTCGGCCATGACTTAATTTACTTTTCCGAACACTGGATGCGCTTCCTGTTCCTTCTGGTCATCGTCATTGCCTCCGGATTTCTTCACCGCTGGCACAAAAAAAGAAAAGCTGCACACAAAACAGAAGACCGATGAGCCAAATAACCGGCTCCGGTCTTTTTCTGTGCTTTTTGTCTTTCCTTGCCGGTAGAGAATTAGTATAATGGTATCAGATGCATAAGAAAAAAGATTTTTTATGAGATTAAATCATAATCAGTCGGATTTTTCCCTTCATTCTTTAGGAGGTGTTCCATGAAAGGTTATATACAGGTGTATACCGGCGATGGAAAGGGAAAGACTACTGCCGCAATCGGGCTGGCAATCCGCAGCCTCGGCGCAGGGAAAAAAGTATGCATGATTCAGTTTATGAAATCTCTGGGATATGCAGAGCAAAAAATTCTGAAATCGCTTCCCGGACTCACGCTGATCACAGTGGGGAAGCCCTACTTCCTGGTGAAGGAGGGAACTCTGTCCGAGGAAGCCATCCGTGCCATGGGCCCCGATGTGCGGGTATACACACCGGGCCATCCTCCCGAAGACTACCGGGCTATGATCCGGAAAGGCGTCGATCAGGCGGTCAATGCCGTTTCCGGTGCCTATGATGTGGTCATCCTCGACGAGTACAACATGGCTGCCTGGTATGAGCTGGCTTCCGAAGAGGATACCGAACGGATCCTGAAAGCCAGAAATCCCGGAACGGAGCTGATTTTCACCGGACGGAATGCGCCGGAGCTGCTCCTGCAGAAAGCAGATCTTATCACGGAAATGAAAAAAATCCGTCATTATTACGACAAAGGTGTCATGGCCAGAAAAGGCATTGAAGACTGACTCCAGTGAAAGGACCGATACTATGATAAAGATAAACGGAAAAAGCATTTCCGGATTGGTCACCATCGGACCGATCCGTATCTTCAAACATGAAGAACCCAGTATTTCTCCCGAAACGGTGGAACGTCCGGAAACGGAAATCGCCCGGTTCGATTCGGCAAGAAATACCGCTGCCGCCAAGATGGAGCAGTTTTACCATGAAGCCATTTCCCGCGTAGGACTGGACAATGCAGCGATTTTCAAGGTATACCGGCAGATCCTGGAAAATTCCGAATTTGTCGATTCTGTGAAAGGCATGATCCGCCGGCAGAGCATCAATGCGGAATACGCTGTTTCCCAGACACAGAAAAACTTCGCTCAGATTTACAGTGCCGGCAGTGATGCATACATGCAGAACCAGATTACCGATCTCCAGGAAGTCTCCCGGATCCTTCTCCGGGTCCTTCGTCAGAAAAAGGCCATGTTTGCCGGAGATGAACCGTGCATCCTTTATGCGGATGACCTGACCCCGTCCGAAACCATTCAGATGGATACCGGAAAAATTCTGGGGTTCGTCACCAGGGGCGGCACCCCTGCTTCCCATACGGCCATTCTGGCCCAGTCTCTCGGTGTTCCCGCCATTGTTGCCACCGGCACTTCTCTGGATGATGCGTATGACGGAAAGATTGCTGTCATTGACGGATTCTCTGGCACGGTCTATGCGGATCCCACCCCGGAAATCCTGAATGTCATGAAAGAAAAGCAGGACAACAGTCTCCGCCTCCGGGAGCTCCTGCAGCAGCTGAAAGGACTTCCTTCCCGGACAAAAGACGGCCGCACCGTGGAAATTTCCGCCAATGTGTCCTCCGCCACCGACCTTGCCGCTGTTCTGAAGAATGATGCGGAAGGCATCGGCCTTTTCCGCAGTGAGTTCCTTTATATGGGGAAAGATACCCTGCCCACGGAAGAAGAACAGTTCAACATTTACAGACTGGTCATTGAAACCATGGCCGGCAAGCGGGTCATTATCCGTACCCTGGATATCGGCGCCGATAAGGAAGCAGAAAGTTTCCATCTGCCTAAAGAAGACAACCCGGCACTGGGCATGAGAGCCATCCGTATCTCTCTCAAGCGTCCGGAAATCTTCAAGACTCAGCTCCGGGCCATCCTCCGGGCCAGTGCTTTCGGCAAGGCTGCCATCATGTTCCCGCTCATCACCTCTGTATGGGAAGTCTGGAAGGCAAAGGAAATTCTGGATACGGTCAAGCTTGAGCTGGACAAGGAGGGCATCGCCTACGACCATCATCTGCAGGTCGGCATCATGATTGAAACACCGGCTGCTGCCCTCATCAGCGACCGTCTGGCAAAGGAAGTCGACTTCTTCTCCATCGGAACCAATGACCTCTCCCAATACACCCTGGTCGTGGACAGAACAAGCCGCGTCCTCTCCGATTTCTTCAATCCCCACCATCCGGCTGTGCTGAAGCTCATTCAGATGACTGTGGAAAATGCCCATAAGGCAGGCATTTGGGTCGGCATCTGCGGCGAGCTCGGCGCAGATCTCTCCATGACGGAGCAGTTCCTGAAATGGGGTGTCGATGAATTTTCCGTAGCGCCTTACTCGATTCTTCCCCTGCGGAAAAAGGTCAGAGAAACCTCGCTTGCCTGATTGCACACAGCGCTTTGCAAATCTGTTATATAAAAAGACCGGCAGTCCCTTTTCTGCCGGTCTTTTATATGCGCTTCTTCATAAAGCAGCCGATGCCTGACAGAAGGATTCCTCCGAATCTTTCATCCTCCTGCACTGTCAGGAATAGGTTCCGCAAAAAACCCGGCTTCCGCAAAACAGAAAACCGGGCTTTTGAAGTGCTTTGAAATTTTGTCTTACCGAGTCGGATTTTTCCGAAAAAATCCTGATGCAGTCTGTCAGATGATTTTTTCTCCGTGATAGAGTTCACCGTCAATATCCGGTTTTACGCCGTATCCGATGGCCCATTCGCATTTATACTTCAGCGCCTGTGCATGGATCTGCGCAACCCGGTCAATCGTCCGAATCACCTTTCCCGGAATCCCCACTACCAGAGAATTCGGCGGAATCACCTGATTTTCCATAACAACCGCTCCTGCTGCAATGATGGAGCCTCTTCCGATTTTGGCACCGGTCAGAACGGTGGCATGCATGCCGACCAACACGTGGTCTTCAATTTCGCAGGCATGGATGCAGGCACAATGTCCGATCGTCACATAATCTCCGATAATACACGGATTGTCATCTGCCACATGAAGGCAGGTCAGATCCTGTATATTGGAACATTCTCCGATGGAAATATAATTCACATCCCCTCTGGCAACCACGCCGGGCCAAACACTGGAATACTTGCCGATTCTCACATCTCCGTAAAGCGACACGTTCGGTGCTACGAAAGCATCCTGATGAATCTGAGGGATTTTTCCGTTAAATTCCTGATTAGAGAAAGTATACATTCTACGGCCTCCTTTTACATTCTGGAAACGTCTATAGTATACACCCGAAACAGAGAATTTTCCATATAGCCCCGGTATCTCCCGGATTTTCCCCACCGGAAAAAGAACTTCGGACAGGAAAATACATACTGCTTTTCTCTCATAAAAAAACAGTGAAGACACGGGAAATCTCATGTCTTCACTGCTGAATCCGTACAGCACCGCAGGAATTCCTGCAGGCGCCGCAGAAGTATTATACCTTTTCTGTATTTTCTTTCAGTCCCGGGAAATCAAGGGTAGCAAACAGGTCGGAAAGCGTTTCATTCCGGCGGATCTGCTGAACGGTTCCGTCTTCTTTCACCAGGATTTCCTGATGGCGGAGACGCCCGTTGTAATTGTATCCCATACTGTGGCCGTGTGCTCCCGTGTCATGAATGACGACCAGGTCTCCCATTTCAATTTCCGGAAGTTCTCTCTGAATAGCAAACTTATCGCAGTTTTCGCAAAGAGAGCCTGTTACATCATATACATGATCCTTCGGTGCATTTTCCTTTCCCAGTACGCTGATATAGTGATAAGCACCGTACATACCGGGGCGCATCAGATCTGCCATGCAGGCATCCAGTCCGATGTAATCTCTGTAAATGTGCTTGTAATGAATTGCCTTGGATACGAGGAAGCCGTAGGGACCGGTAATCATACGTCCGCATTCGAAGCAGATTCTGGTCTTTTCGAACCCCTTCATCTTTTCTTCATAAAGCTTGCGGGCGCCTTCGCCCAGTCCTTCCAGATCGACTGCCGTCTGTTCCGGACGGTAAGGAATGCCGATGCCTCCGCCGAAATCAATGAAGCTGACAGTGACGCCCTTCTTCTCTCTGATTTCATTGGCCAGATCAAACATCATGGAAATGGTGCCCAGCAGACCGGAAAGCTCCATTTCAGCAGAAATAATCATCGTATGAAGCCCGATATAGGAAATCTTCTTTTCCTTTGCCCAATCGATGCATTTCAGAAGCTGATCATGGGTCATCCCGTACTTGGCTTCTTCCGGCCGGCCGATAATGGCATTTCCCTTTGCCACATCCGGACCGGGATTATAACGGAAGCAAATCCGTTCCGGCACCATATTCAGTCTTTCCATATCATCCAGATTGGAAATATCGTCCAGATTGATAATCGCTCCCAGCTCATACGCTTTTTTGAATTCTTCATCCGGCGTATCATTGGAGGAAAAAACGATATCGTCGTCTCTGAGTCCCACGGTTTCGGACAGAACAAGCTCTGCCATGGAACTGCAGTCAGCGCCTACATGGAGGGTCTTCAGGCTTTTCATCAGCCACGGATTCGGCGTTGCCTTGACAGCAAAATATTCATGAAAATCCGGTGCCCAGGAAAATGCCTTCTGCAGACGTTTTACATTATCAAGCATTCCCTTTTCATCATAAATATGAAAAGGTGTACCGTACTTTTCTGCAACCTGACGAATCAATGCTTCGCTAAATGGAATCTTCTTTTCATTCATATAAGAACCCTCTTTCTTGCTTCCAGTATCTTCATAAAAACGATGTATAATTATAACATAGCTCTGTAACAAATACCATAAAGAAACCGAAAAATATTTTTCAGTCAAAAAGGGCAGCCGTTCCGGGCTGCCCTTTCCGGTTTCCCATCATTATTCTGCATTGGATACAGCTTTTTTGCCGTATTCATCGGTCCATTTCTGGAAATTTCCGTTGTCGGTATTTTCCTTGATCACTTCATTGATCACAGCCACTACATCCTCATTTCCCTTCTGGATGGCAGCTGCGGAATTCTTGACCGCATTGTCAAATGTAATGTCTGCAAACTGGAGATCATCATTGAATATCAGGTACTGCTGACCCACGATGCCTTCTATAACGACCCCGTCAATCTTTCCGTGCTTCAGCTCCATGATAACTTCCGGAACATGAGCCAATCCGACAACATTGGCATCCTTGATCTGATCCTTCGCAAGAGTTTCCTGTGTCGTGCTCTTCTGAACGCCGATGTTCTTTCCGTAAAGATCCTTCAGTGTCTTATACTTATCTGCATCGGTCTTTCTGATGATGACCTTCTGTTCTGTCGGCAGATAGTAATCGGAGAAATCCATGGATTTTCTTCTCTCATCGGTCGGATTGATGCCTGCGATAGCCACATCAATCTTTCCGCTTGTCAAAGAAGACAGGAGAGCCTGGAAATTCATATCCTGCACTTCCAGCTTGACTCCCAGCTTATCCGCTACCTTCTGGGCCAGTTCCATATCCACACCGATGACTTTCTTGTCTCCGGAATTGGTATCGACAAATTCATAGGGAGGATAGCCGGAGGCCGTTCCTACAACCAGCTTGCCGCTGGATTTGATTTTCTGCATCAATGCACTTTCCTTCTGTGCACCGGAGGAAGCGCTTCCGCTCTTGCCGGAATCATCTCCGCAGCCTGCCAGAGAAAATGCTGCTGCAGCAGCCAAACCCAATACCGCTGTTTTCCATACTATATTCTTCATCATCATGAGTCCCTCTCTTTTCCGTGCAAACACGATTAAACTGTGAAAATAATAGCATAAATATTCGTATTTGTCAATAAATATTCCATATTATTCTATCGGCTCTTTCGGGAAACTTCTTTTCCCGCCGTACAAAAAGGCCCCGGCCATGCCGGAGCCTTTTATTTATTTCCTTATTCCATTGCGTTTTTAACCGCTTTTGCCGTCATATCCTTGACCCACTGATCAATCTGTCTGTTCTTCTGGTTTTCTTCAATGACCTCATTGATAAGCTTTACCAGATCCTCATTTCCTTTCGGTACGGCTACTGCCGAGCCTCCGTCATAGTTTCCGAAGTACACATTGCTCGGTGCCAGATCCTTGTTGACCAGCAGGTACTGACCGGCCACGATGCTCTGCATCGGCACTGCATCCACTTTCCCGTGAGTCAGTTCCATAAGCGCCTCGGATACTCTTGCCAGAGAAGCAATCTGCGCATCCTTAATCTGTTCCTTTGCCAGTTTTTCCTGCAAGGTGGACTGCTGCACCGCCAGTTTCTTCCCGTAGAAATCCTCCAGTGTCTTGTATTTTCCTTCATCCTCTTTCCGGATCAGAAGCGTCTGCTTTCCGACCAGATAATTTTCGGAAAAATCCACGGTCTTTTTCCTTTCCGGTGTAGGATTGATAGAGGAAATGGCAATATCAATCTTGTTGGCCGCCATAGAGGACAGCAGGGACTGAAAATTCATATCCTGCACTTCCAGCTTGACCCCCAGTTTATCCGCTATGGCCTGCGCCAGGCGGATATCAATGCCGTCCACGCTTTTAGCGCCTTCCACGGATGTATCCAGAAATTCATAAGGCGGGAATCCGGAAGAAGTCCCTACAATCAGTTTCCCATCCTTTTTTATTTTCTGCAAAAGGGCTCCCTGCGTCTGCCCTGCCGGCGCACCGCTCTTTGCAGAGTCATCTCCGCAGCCTGCCAGTCCCATCACTCCGGCCAGAGCCAGTCCGCAGGCCAATATTTTCCATCCTTTTTTCATTCTGATTTCCTCCCTGCTCTTTTCCGGTCTCCCCGGAAGACGACCTTTTCGCCTTTTCATCAATATACCGCAAACAGAACACCGGCTCAACATGCCGACGCTGACTGATGCCCGTTTCCTTTCGGAAAATACCGCGGAAAACGGAAAAGGCCCCGGCCATGCCGGAGCCTTTTGAGATTTTCCTTATTCTTTTGCGTTCTTGACCGCTTTTGCCGTCATATCCTTAACCCACTGATCAATCTGCCCGTTCTTCTTATTTTCCTCGATGACCTCATTAATGAGTTTCACCATGTCCTCATTTCCCTTCGGTACGGCTACTGCAGA
>ULUY01042298.1_pt1 | contig 59119 bp, 43 predicted proteins | sample 1959031 | NCBI WGS metagenome assembly ULUY01 (sample SAMEA4835774, study PRJEB28245) | human gut metagenome | biome: gut microbiome; material: fecal sample | place: Denmark | collected 2008
AACGACAGAGGCCATCTCAATTCATTTTGAGACGGCCTCATTTCTTTTCTTCAGAATTACTCTAAGTATATCCGAATATAGGGGATCAACGTAAAAACCTGAGAGGTTCGTTGCTTAAGCATAAATTTTTCATGCAGTTTAAGCAAAATCCGTATGGACTAAACTTTATTTTTGGTAAACCTAAGGATACAAGAAAGCCAACTAATTCTCAATGTCTTGTATTTGAATTAGTTGGCTAAATTTGTTTTATTTGCTGAATATCCCTAAACCAGGAAACTTCGGTCAGTAGATATCAAAAGACAAATCCTATACGAAAATAGTGTAACTTGCCGTTACTTGATACATCCTTATTATCTATAGAAATATTTATCTTTTGGAAGTTAAAAGCATATCCTATGTATACATTTTTACAGAGATTAATACCAGTTCCGATTTCGAAGCAAATACCTCCATCATTATTCATAGCACTGCTATCAGTGCTAAAACCATATCCGGCAGCAAAAGATAAATATCCCGACATTTCTTTAAAGAAATAAGGAGTATTACCACGTACGCCTGTCATAATTTGCAAGTCTGGATTCTCGTCGAATGTATCTTTAGTTGGGAAAGCAGCTTTTACACTGATTGCATCCCATCCAATGAATGGAGCAAAATTGTGTTGATATCTTACACCCAAATCAAAACCTCCACCACCTTTTGCTCCACCTATACCTAAATCTATGGCAAAGCGATTCTTTTTATAATACATACCTTCGTATGAAGATGCAAAATTCCAGTTTTCAGCACAAATAGGTAAACTCATAATTGCAGTAATGACAAAAAACATCATTCTAAAAAAAATACTTTTTCTCATAATTACATACATTGTCTGTCAGCTCCTACAGACCATTTATATTATACAAAAGAAGCGTGGAACTGGAATGCGTATTCAGATTTAAGTTCATAAGAAGTATATATACTTTTTAAATCTCTTACGTTTACAATCAAAATAAGCATAACACTTCTTTGTTTATCTGATTTTTTTTGAAGTAATTTTTATTTGTTTACAAATATAAATTATTTATGTAAATAAATATTATTGTAAGGCGTTTTTTTCTATTTAATTGTCTTGTGAGAAAAGTATAGAAATTAATCTGTTCCTTGCCTAACTGGTAGAATGAGTATGTTAAAGCATTTACTTTTCAAATATGAAATCAATAAGTAAAATTTCCTTCTTTCGGAATCGAAATTCTTTTCAAAAATTAGGGTAGAATAATTTATAGAAATAAGTATGGATTTGTTCAATATAAAAAAATACGGAATCCAATTTTTTAAATTGAATCCCGTATTTTCATTAACATACCATATTTTATAATATCACATTTATTGATATGAAGATTAATTATGAACTCCTCGTCCGTCTATCAATCTCTGGATTGTCTTTTCTATTTCATTCTTCAATTCCTTGTCGTCGGTCTTAATCTGTTTTAATCCCGAAACAATATCATTGCGACGATAATTTTCATTGAACCAGCCTAAAGTTTCAATCGCAGCTAAACGAAGTTTTTTATCCCGAGTTTCGTCAGATGCAAATTTCAATAACGGATCGATGCCAGCAGTATTGGGGTGATTACGATATACTACGATATCCAAGCGTACCCGACTGGGTTTTACAGTTGTATCAAACATTTCCTTTAAATCGGCCTGCATGCGTTTTTCACTCTGTTTAATCTGTTTTCTGAAACGGTCAACATACGAAGAATCATAAAAATACTTATTTGCAGCCTGCTTGTCGAGTTCTTGTAACAAAGCATTCGTGTCGAAAGCTCCTAATCCAGATATCAGTTTAAAGTTTAAACGCGATTCATGCTGACGCTCCAGATATGCCTTGATAACTGCGGGAATAAGGTCTGGATGTCCATTTTTCTCTACATACTCACAGGCAAAACGTCGTACCAGTTCATATCCATCATTGAGTGCAGCTTGTAATACTTTTATGGCTTTTTCCGGATAATTTAACGCCAATAAGCGCATCGCCTCCAAGCGTACAACAAAATAGTCAGAAGTAAAGTAAGACTTTTCCAGAAGTTCTGGAAGTTGGTCATATCCTCCTTTACACAATTCTCTCAATGCCAAAGCACGCATATCGGGCAATGGACTATCGAGTTGTTTTTTCCAATAGTTCAAATTTCCTTCTTCCAAGACCAATGCGCGATTGATATCTACATCAATGCCACTATTATTGGCAAAATGGAATGTCGGGTCACCTATCAGATGATTTTCTAAATAGCAAACCAGACGATTAAATTGTCCAATACGCATGCCTGCTCCCAACAGTCCCAAAAATTCATCAGGCCATTTATCTTGAATCGTATTCACAGTTCCGCCCTGAGCTACCACTGTTTTTCCGTCTGAGAAGACATAAGCTCCAGCAATATTATCTTTCTCATAAAATGAACCGTTAAAACAAGCATCGAACATTATAAAACGAGCCTGTGGTTTAAGAGGATGGATATCGGTCGTATGAATGTCAAGTGATAAATTATAAAGAGAATCTTCTTTTATCTTTTCCGGATCAAAAGCTTCTTCACACCATTCACGTGGAACATTATATCTTTTCATATATTCTGCAATTGCAGCTTCTTTTCCTTTCGTCTCGGCAAAAGCAGGTATCTTGCTACGCAAAAAACGCTTTATATTCTCGATACTGGGATCTATCGTATTTACCTCTTCATAGCCATTCAGATATTGCGTATCGGGCGCACCATGATGATGAAATAGCATAATATCAAGTCCCTTGCTCTGTACTTCGTTTAAATAGGTGTTTTTAATGGGGAAGTTTACATCAAAATCAAAGAATTTTACTGTAGATCCCGGACGAAACAATTGAGGTAATTGTTCACGAATAGCTAACTGTTCTCCTGACCATGCTGTCGGGTCTTCGGAATTATATCCATGTCCTCGTCCCATGCTCAAATAATCTACTACATTGTTGGCATTTTCACGCTTTTCTGCCACTACCTTTTCCAGATACTTATTTAATAATTGATATTTATCAACCCCTTCCAGCTCCAGAGGTTTTATACGGGCTGAATAAATGTCCGGAGAAAGATATTGCTTAGAGTCTGCACGTAATGAATAATAGAAATACAAAGGTATATCTGCATCCTGCTTCAAGAAATCAAACTTCAGACCAAAATCATCATAATAACGGTCGGAAGGTACACTAGACTCCTTCCAGTCATGTTTTTGATCCATTTTAAACGCTGAAGTCAAATGTTGGGCATCCCGCAGCATCGGAATGGGAATATCACCCACAAATACGCAACCTTCAAGAGGTGATTTACGGTCTGAATGTAGCTGAATCAACAATTTACGAATCTGTTCGGGAGATTTCCACTCATCTACTAAAAGATATGTGCCCAAGCCATCAGCTTCTATACTTTGCTTATAAGCCTCTAAAGCATTTTTCGTTTTTTCGTAACTAGTATTATCTACCACAATAGCAAATGTTGTAGCAGTCTTTACTCCCGGCTTGATAATTTGTTGAGCATAGGAGTAAAAACAAATGCTCAACAAACCCATTAAGGTCAATAATTTTTGTGTCATATTTTTTTTAAATAAGTTAGGTTAATCTATGTATTGTTTGTTGTATTTCAAGCGAAAGTTCATCGGGCAAGTCAGTCGTTTGCAAAAGGTTCTGACATTTTTCCAAAATATGAATGCGTTCACGGGAATGAACAAACCATCCTAACGCTTCGGCCATTGCTACTCGAACTTTTACAGGGGTTTCCTTGCGTGCCAACAAATCTAAATAATTTGTTACGTAACAATGATAGGGATTGTTGCGTACCATGCGAATGGCAGATATACGGTCTGTTATAGGCAGTCGTTCGTTCATTATTTTATCATTTATCTGCTTGACCATGACAAATTTTTTATTCAAGACTCTTTCAATCATTTTCTGCTCTTCGTTGGCATTCATATGTTCTGCATGCTTGTAGAACTCGTCTGTGGCAGATTTTACGTCCTCTTGTGGAAAAAGAGGAAGAATGGTGCTGATGATATAGCCAACCCTCTGACGTTCACCTCCGTCAATCCATTCGCGTATCAAAGCCGGAAGCAGAACCGGATCGCCAATCTCACCTGCATAATTTGCACTCTGACGTGCTATAAGCTCGTAGGAATCTCCGATTCCCATACGTACAGCTTCCGTAAAATTGTCATCGTTATAGCGTCCCAACAACTTTAATGCTTCCATTCGAACAGTGTTATAAGGAGTATTTTTAAAAGTGTTCAATATTTCATTCTCATTGGAATGTAAGCTGTCAGCATCTGCTATCATACGTAAAGCCAAACTCTGAATATCAGCATATGGAACAGACATCAGTTCTTCCCAATAATCTGATTTTCCTTGCTTCAACTCTATGTCTGTTGTCAAATTCATATCTGTTTTTATCGGTGCAAAATGGACGGTCGGATCTCCCATCAGATGCCCTTCTAGTGTTGCTATCAAACGGTTATATTGTCCAACCCTTACTCCGTGTGACAGCAATCCTATGAATTCAATGGTCCATCGGTCTTGCAGAACGTTACGGGTATTGCCTTGAGCAACGATTGTATTGCCCCGATTAAAAAGATAGTATGCAGCCAGATAATCGTCATCTTGGAAAGAACCATTATAACAAGCATCAAACAAAACTACTTTAGGGTTAGTAGCCACACCAGACAAATCCTCTGGTGTCAGATAAATATCGGCAGATATAATTGAATCATTCCGCCAAAAGGCATCATTATGCAAATCTTTGAAGAAAGCATTCGTCAAATGATATTTTTTTATCATCACCTGCTTTAATGAATCTTCATTCTTTCCCGCAGCTACCTTTTGCAGCAGACTGTGATACAGATCAGTCTTCATTAAACGTAGACGTTCTGTAAAACTATCTCCGGTTCTATCATTATTAATAACTTGTTTTGTTGGCAGTCCATGTTCATGAAACATGAACAAATCAATATCCTGACGTTGTAATTCATCCAGCAAGCTATACTTCATTGCCTTATCCATCCTGAAATTGAGATGTTTAAAATTTTGTCCTCGACGGAAAGCCAATGGAAAATCCTCCCTGTAAGCCTTTTCTTCATCCATCCAAGCTATCAAACAGTTAGAATTATAATCTCCTCCATTGAACGAGACGATGTTATCTAATGGATTATTTGCAGTCTGTTTTTTAGCATAGGCTGCTTTTAGAAGAAAATCTGATAATGCTACATATTTATCACCTTTCCATCCGTCAGGATACTTAATGCGGGCTGAATAAAAATTAGGATTCAGCTGTTGTGGACTATCTTCCGATAATTTGTAATAGAAATGATCGGTCTGTACAGAATCTTGTCTGATGAACTCAAATTTCAAATGCAAATCATCATAAAATCTATCGCTTGGAACGGACGATTGTGGAAAAGGAAATGCTTCTTCATTCATCTTGAAGGCTGTAGTCATATGTTGGGCATTACGTATCATGACTATAGGTATATCTCCGACTAATACGATGCCTTCCAAATGTTCAGCTTGGCGATATACTTTTATAATTTCTTGTTTCACCTCGTCCGGAGTATTCCAATCACCACGTATAATATACGTTGGCAATCCGTCAGCTTCTACTGCATCTCGGTATTTTAGCAAAGCCGTGCGTGTAGCTTCATACGTGGGATTATCAACCACTATTGCAAACGAAGTTGGACCTTGGCTGACTGGCTGCTCTATAACGGTATGTGCCGAAGCAGACACAACACTCCATAATAGTGCAAGATATAATAAAACAAATCTCATATATCAATCATTTTTTAGTCTATAATAGGTTCTTTCTGCCTCTTGACGAATAGCAGCCGAAATGTGCTTATCACGTCGCAGCTCATTACATACTCTCAGTATCTCCGGTCGTTTATAGGAGTATTTATACCAAGCTAAAGAACGTAACAAACTTAACTTAAATTCTTCACTTTCTGATTGTTCCTGCAATAAATTCAAATAAGCATCAACGGAACCGTGAATAGGGTAGTTGCGCAAAGAACTAACGTACAACAAGCGCATTTTTTCTTTCTCCTTTCGCTGTAATATAGCCTCGTCTGAGGAATAACGTGAAGCATAAGCTTTCATTAACTGGCTACGTACTTCATCTTTATTTTGAATGTAACTATCTTTGAGGACGTTATCAATAGCTTCTTTGAGTGGCTGCTCGTCAAATACGTATAGTCCGAGGGTTATATTAAAGGCCACTCGTGATGCATGCCGGTCTTCAATATATGCTCTGACCAGATGGGGTAAATACTCATTTTTTCCCACCGCTATCATCTCACGTACCGCAGAACGGCGGATGAATTCATATGAATCATTTAAAGCAGGTATCAAGATTTCACTAAAATTGGAATCATTTACTTTTTTCAGCAGAGAGAAACAAGTATAACGTACCATAGCTAAAGGAGAGGTTTCAAAAGTATGTCGTAACAATGCCGAAATATCTTTATAACCATTTGCATGCAAACGATGCAATGCTAAATTTTGTACATCAGCATAAGGAGATTGAAGCAAAGACAACATTTCAGCTTCATCGTAGGGCTTTCTACAAAGTACCGATGCATCTATCTTCGGATCGAATGAGGTAAATCGATAAGTGGGATCACCTGTAATATGAGATTCCAGAATATTAGTCAACTGAGCCCATTGTCCGACTCGTGCTCCCAAACCAAGTAGTCCCAGTAACTCGTTTGCCTGTTTGTCTTGTAATACATTGACAGAGTTGGCAAAAGTTGTCACACATTTGCCGGCTGCAAAGATATACCGTGCGGCAATATAGTCATCTTCACGGAAATCGCCATTATAACATGCATCAAAAATAACCATCCGAACATTAGGGGAGACCTCAGTTACATCCGCCAATGACAATCCCATACGAGCATCTTCCAACGAATCTTGTGATATGATAACAGGATCATCATACCCTTTATACCATGTAGAGTCTAATCCATATATTGTATCAGCTTTTTGATATTCTTTTCCTAAAAGACTTCGATTGCGTACCCAGTTACGGACATATTGTCGCAAGTCTGTTTTTAATTGTTTGATATGTTCTTCCAGACTGCTTGTTTCGGGAATATCTGAAAAATACTGGCGATCGGGTAGACCGTGTTCATGAAAGATAGCCAGATCCAGATCAGAACGCTTAATCATATTAATAATATCATTCTTGGGATATGGTGTAAAGCAATAACGCATGAAACGAGCCCTTCCTTCTTTATCGAATACTCCCGGCATCTGTTCACGCAGGTTGTACGCTTCCGGTACCCATGCAAGCAACGAATTTGAATATGATCCATGTCCCGTATACGAAAAGAACTGATCCAAACGATTGCTTGACTGATGAGCTTCCACTACTTTATGTAGGTACTTGCGAATCTGTTCATATTTATTCACTCCATTTGCTATGGGCTTAATTCGGCCCGAATAAATATTACAACGTATGAGTTGGGGAGAATGTACCCCCAACTCATAATAGAAACACTGTGGATGCAGAGAATCTTGTTTTACAAAATCAAACTTTAAGTGAAAATCATCATAAAACCGATCGCTTGGTACCGAAGATTCATGCCAATCAGTCTCTTCATCCATTTTAAAGGCTGAAGTTAGATGCTGAGCTTTGCGAATCATTGGAATCGGAATATCTCCTACAAATACTACTCCCTCAAGCTTATGTTTCTTGTACAGAGACAAGATAACTTTTTTTACGGCCTCTGGATTTTTCCATGTATCATAAACAACAAAGGTGGGGAGCGATTCCTTCCCTAACACTTGTTGATAAGCCTCCAACTCGGCAGAGCACTCTTGCCAGGTCTGCTTGTCAGCAATAATGGCAAAGGATGAATGCTCTACTTTCATTTTTGGTTTCAAGATTGTCTGTGCATTTAGTTGTACACACAAACCTAAAACTGTTATTATAAAATATATGAATAATCTTCTCATAATCAGAAATTGCACCCGATACTAACAGATAAATAACTTCTATGGCTGAAATCAAAATCTTCCGCCTTTACATAATCAAAGCCAACTTGAGCAAAAACTTGTGTTTTACTTTCCTGTTTTAATTGTTGGGAATATACTGCAGCAGCTCCCAATTTCCAATAATCTGACATGAGATAATTAGCATCCAGAGTTTCCATCTGAGTGACAGTTAAATAGTCTGCATGTGAACCTCCATACTGATAACAGCCTGAGAGATTTTTGTTATATCCTCCCCGTACTGTCACCAACAAACGCTTCATGAGCTTGTCACTTAATACAAAATTCTTCTTGCCGCATAATTCCATATAGATATTTTCATGACTTTTTACGGAATAAGGCAATATATATTTGTCCTTCTGGTTTTCATAATATGCCAAGGCTTCTACACGCCAGTTATACTCATTACCACGATTGCGAATCAAGCTGTAATGAAGCGTAGCAGCTTTAGTTTCATAAGTTGAACGTACGTTACTATACATTTGCATCCATCCAGTTTGCGATTCAGTGTTGTCACGCTGATTAATATACTGGATTCCATCAATCATACGATAAGATGCATCCAGTTTTATGTGATGTACCAGTTTTTCACCTTTAGTGTAAAGCGTCATTGCAACCTTGCCTAACTGATCTTTTACCGAACCTATTTTCCGTGGAGTTGAATATGACACCTCTGCAGTTTCGGCTTTAATAGAATAGGTACCTTCCAGTAATAAATTTAAATTTGTTGCTGCGTAATTATATTGCATTGATCCTCCAAACTGATTTCCGTAATAGTTCGTTGTACGTCCGGAACCAATTCCTTTAACAGCCACTCCAAGTCCGAAGAGTTCATAATAATCCTGATCTGTATAAGAATCTGAATTAGCCATTTGTGAATCCTCTTTTATTGAAGCATAGGAAAAGTTAACACCTAAGCGATGGTGAGAATTAATTGCGTAACATATTCCTGGTATCAACTTTAATATATAGAAACGGGTATCTACACGAGGGTCTCGTTGTTTTGCAGCCAGTGAAGCCTGATATCCTCCTTCCAGACCGAAAGCTAATTTTCCCCAATAGAGTGGGGTAGCTGCTCTAAATTTTAAATCATAATACTGGTTTCTCCAACTACTTTTATAAGCATCGGCAACATAATAAGGCATACCTCGGAAGGGATCAGTTATAGAAGCATTGTATCCGGCATCTGTTTTATTTTCCTGTGAAAAGGAAAAAGCGCCCCATACATATGCATCCTTCAGATTCAAGAATCCTTCACTGCTCACTCCCACAGAGCGTTCTCCTTCTCCCTCCTGAGGTCGGGAAAAGTTACCACTGGTATTTTGAAAATTTAATTTCACATCCGAATAATTCTGAAGATCATCCAAAGCAGTTCCAGCAGCATTCTGTGAATGAAACCAGATTCTTTGTTCTTTCATTTGTTCTAAGCCGGCCATAGAAAGTCCTTGCTGAGCTGCTACTTGTATTTTGCCGATACTAAGCAAAGTCAATAAGCAAGCAGTTCTCCATATATAATTTTGTTGTTTCATATATTATTCTTCATTAAGTTCCACCTTTTTTAACGCAACGTATGATTCCATGAAGGCATCTTTACATCATAGCGGCGCAACATTGGCACCACTCCTCTTTCGAAATCATCTGTACTGTTGTTTGTGTCTTGAAAGATCAAAGCACCATTTTCTCTACGAATGGGTTCTCCATTCTCATCTAACGACAATTTACGAGCAACTCCTAAGCCACAGTAAGTAGCTCCTACATAAGTTATTCCTGCATCCAATACTGCTGGCATTCGCTTGGCATTTACCTTCGATTCGTTGTCAATGCATTCTACCGCATCCAGAACATATTTAACAGGAATCTTGGCATAGTATGTATCACTATTAGGTTTGCTCAGGTCTGTAGTTTTCATAGATGCATCATTGACAGGATCCCAGGTCTCTCCTTGGGGAACTTGGAACAATACCATTGCAGGACCAAAAACAGAAGTCAAATATTGAGGAACAGTTCCCATTTCTGCTTTTCCGTCATAAAATACATGTACCATATCGTAGGCAGGCTGATCTGGGAAATTCGCATTATTCATATTAAATTCAAATTCAGAGGTACTGCCATCAATAGGTGACAGAGGATTATATTGCGGCAATTGATGATTCGCTGCAAATTGTGAAATTACGCAAGATTCACCAGGTTCCAACGGATAATCTGTACCATTTCCCGGAAACTTCCAGACTCTCTCTGCATAAGCATAATTATCTCCATCTTCTTTTGGCCAAACAGGTAAAGTAAGCGTAGATTTACTTGGTGTCAGATTGGCAATGTAAAGTCCGTCCAGATACAATACAGAAGATGAATTATTATAAATCTCATAAAACTGATCACGAAAATAAACACCACCTGTTTCAGATCTGGAACCTGCATAATAAATTTCTTTAAAGACCAATGGACTTACCTTCAGTCCTTGAGCCATCACATCGACTTCATTTACGTTTCCAAACAATGCTTTATTGACGAGGTTCCCATTCACATAAAATTCATCTCCGTTGCATTTAATACGGTTCCAGAAACCGTAATGGTATAAATTCCAGGAATCACTCCATCCATTTCTACCTTACCGACTGCACATTCTTTAGACAAATGTAAATCTTCATCATAATTGTCAAATTTAAGAGTTAAGTCTTTAATTTCTGCCAAATTCTCTACATCAAGCTGTATATTTACAGCAACACTCATAGATGCTACATCCTCGACACCTTTTACATCTCGAAAAGAATCACAGGATGAAACTAAAAGCATCCAAGCTAATGATACTATATATATTATTCTCATATGCATAATTTATTTCCGTTAGAGAGTTAAAGAGAGTTCCAAACCAAAGAAAAAGCGGTTGTTCAGTGTTACATAGTTACCCGGACTACGTTTTGACTCTCTGCGTGGATAACTTCTAAACATATTATTGGCAAAGAAAGAAACTCTGAAGTTATCACTTATTTCCTTAGTTACGTTAATGTTAAAATTAAAATAGGGTGAATAAGACTCCTTAATAGCATCATTATGATTTACTGTTTTCAACAAGTAATCATAACCATCGGCTTTCACTTGTTCTGTTGTGGTATATTTGCCTGTTTCAAACATATGAACTGAAGCATCTTCAACAGATATGTATCCTATTGGAATAGAATCGTTCGCATAGGTTGACCAATTAGCTTCCTGCCATACAGCCTGTGCTGTCAAGGTTACCACGAAACCAATGCTTGGTATATTGTGTGTAGCACGTAAGGTTGTAGTAAATTGCTGGTCATTTCTCACTTTATCTTTGGGGGCATAAATAGCAACATTTCTACGTCCGGAAAGTCCACTACTTGAATTATCATAGAAATTATATCCATTGTTATAACTCTCCGTACGCATCCAAGCTCCACTTAAATTGAATGCAGTACGAATAGCATCTATACGTCCAAAATCCAATTCAAACTCAATTCCTTTATTATTGATAAACAAGTTGTTGCCTGGACGGTAATAATCGGCCAATACAGAATGAGTTGCAACAGTCTCCAACTGATTGTTCTCGTTTCGGGCATACTCATTAATAGTTAAAGGCCTGAATGTAGAGAAGTCTTGTCCCAAGGTATATCCATCTTTTAAACGTTCCAGATACCCAGTTACTCCCATGCGCATTTGTCCCAAATGGAAATCCAGACCAGCTTCTGCTTTATAATTTCGAGCAATCTTCAGATCCTTATTCTGTACATCGAAGACGTGAGTTGTAGTCATCAAAATTCTCTCATTTTCTGGGATACTCTCATTGGCCAATTCGTTTATATTAGCATATTCAAAATATGCATTTTCTGGATACAGATAAAGCAATGTTGGCATCTTACTCGTTATTCCATATCCTCCACGAATAGTTAGCATATCGGGTACTAAATCGAATGAAGCATTGAAACGTGGAGAAATTACTCCTCCCACCACAGACATATGGTCATAACGTACACCTGCTTGAAGATGTAAATTACGTTCACCAATCATCCAGTGGAAATTTTCTTCGGCGAACGCTCCAAACTGATTAATAAACGGAATGCTTCTGTAAGAACGAGGCCGGAACGTAGCGTTTTTCTGTGACAAGTTTCTATATGGAGGAGCTGTCGGATCAAAGGTCTTACCATCACCCACATTTCCATCCGACTTGAAATCGATACCGAATAAAATACGATTATTTACGTGACCAAATTGCTTAAAAAGATTAGCAGTCAACTTTCCATACACATTCACCTCTCGGCTGTCTATTTTATAGATTCCTTTATAACTGTCAGGAAGATATTGTGCATAATGGTTTATATCCTCGGATCCGAAATGAGTCAGTTCATTTCCCAGAGCATCATAAATATGATTGCCAGGTATATTGGATAGTACAGCTCCATCTGTTGTAGTCATGGAATAATATGAATTGGCTACCGAATAGACCTGTTGATAAGAACTCTGCTTATCCATATAAGTAGCCGAAGCTACATAACGAAGGTTTTGCAACCAACCTTTATGGATATTCCATATTCCATTTGTATTAAATACTATTCCTTGATCACGACCACTGGAAGCAACCTGTGTACGTGTATCATCTGGATTCTGTTTACGGGTATCTTTACCATAAATAAAATCTACTGAGGTATTACTACGTAATTTATTATTGAAAAATGTATTTGAATACATCACGCTACCTGTAGCACGCTGATAAAAAAGATAAGAAGCTTTAGGGTCTTTTGTATTGTAGGCATAGTCACCGCTTACATTCAGGGCTCCTTTATTTCCACCTAAATCAAAACCTGTACCAGCCGAAACCTGATATACATTAGGATTGGCCTTCGCTTTAATACGCAAGGGCTCACGACCAGCTTTAGTATGTACGATAACAGCTCCCGATGTCAAATCTCCATATTCAACAGACGGAATACCACGAATGACCTCTACTGACTCAATGTTTTCAGTAGAGATACTACGTACATCGACTCCTCCACTGGGTGCAGCACCTCCTGCCAATGATTCCGATCCACCTGCCACTGTTGGGTTAAGGGCCTGTAAGTTAGCATTGTTGGAAATCGGAGCACCATCTTTTATAATAGCTGTACCTAAAGCATTCAGCGAATTATTATCCGATGTGGTATTTACTTGACGAATATTAATCTGCTGAGCTGAATTCAGTGTTGGATTAGAAGATAGTCCTCCAGGAAGTAGAGACATGATATCGTATAAACTGGTAGCCTGCATGTGATCCATAGCTGTACGTGAAATACTAGACGAAGTGGCCTTGCCTGCTTCATTTGCTTTGGCTGTCACCGTTACTTCTTTCAATTTAAAATTCTCATCACGCAGACTGAAATCAAGTTTCATATCACGTGTAATGTTTACTAATGTATCAATCGGAAGTTTCCCTAGATATTGTATACGCATATGCGTTTTTCCTATAGGTACATTATCCTATACATAAGTTCCATCTTTAGTGGTTGTAGTACCCATTGCATAACTTGGAAACGATACTGAAGCAAAATCAAGAGGAGTTTTTTGTTTATGGGATATATCATAAACCGTTCCATATACCTTTACTTTTTGAAGAGATTGGGCTTGTACGGCCAAGCCCATTCCTCCCCAGCCACATAGTAGCAATCCAGCTATTAAACCGGTTCGCAAATTGTTTAAGCTCTTTTTTCTCATTCGCATTAATTATAATTAAGTTAAATACCTACATGTAGGGATATTGTTATTTGTCAAAATGTTGCTTAATTATGATTCTTTTAAGCAATATGTTTGCTTATGTTTTCCTCTATTGACAAATGTATTAAAATAATTATGAATAACATACTCCTGTCTGTTTATTTACTTCGAGCGTGAGGGATTTTTTCATTTATTAATGTATACGTTGCTGTTTTGCGTTGAATTGAATGTGTTTTTAACGTATTTTATGTATTTGCTGACATGGAAAATATTGTCATAAACGATTTATATAGCATTCTTTTTTATGTTAATTAACAAAAAACATATTGGCATGTATGGGAGTAAAATACCTACTTTTGGGGAGGCGCTTCATTATATTAATTATATAGAGAGGCTGTTAAGACAATGCTTGATTAATGGCTGCTTAAATTTATTTTAGCTGGCTCTTGGGGTGAAGTTTGAATATCATTTATTGTTTTTTCGATAATTGATTGCTCCAACGGTTATAGGCGGGAGGTTAGTGGAAAACTTGTTGAATGAATCAGGTACGTGTTTGTAGAATAATTTCCTGTTGTTTATGCTATAGATTAAGAGCATATCCGTTTCGATGTATAATAAGATAGTGTAAATATACAGAAAAGGCTGCTTCGTCGCGAAGCAGCCTTCCCGAATATCCAATTGAATTTGTTAGGGTTAGTATAAGCATTTGTAAATGCTCAAATGCAAATATACGATTTTATTTGATTGCTTGATAAAATTCTTCCCAATTCTTATTGAAATCCGGCATGGAATGGAACAGATAATTGGCTCCTTCATCCAGCAATACCTTATCGGGCAGGGGACCGGTATTGACCGCTACGGTAAAGATACCTGCTGCCACTCCGGCACGAACTCCCAGAGGAGCATTTTCTACTACGATTGCCTCGTTGGCCTGGACACCGGCTTTCTGAAGTCCCATAAGATAGGGTTCCGGATTAGGTTTACCGTATTTCACGTCGAATGCGGTAACCATCAGTTCAGCTTTGAATATACCGGGGAAGTTTTTGTTTAAGCGTTCCAACAACGATGTTTGCCCCGAACCGGTTACGATGACGGGAATCAGCCCTGCTGCCTTTATTTTATTCAGTAATTCCAGTGCTCCCGGCATTCGTTCCGCCTTGGGGAGTGAATTGAAAATGTTACTTTTGGTCTGATAAATTTCTTTTATTTCCTCTTCAGCTGCTTCGTGGTTTCGCTGGCGGCTGCTGACGATATTGATAGTAGCAGCTCCTGTACGTCCCTCGTGCAAGTAGGCTTCTTCGGGGCTCAAGTGCATGCCGTATTGCTTCATGGCTTCGTGCCAAGCTTTGGCATGGTTTTTCATCGAGTCGAACAAGACACCGTCCATGTCGAACAATACAGCTTTCAGGTTCAGTTTGTCAAAGTGATGTGTGGTAAGATAATCGTTTATTGCTTGTTGGAACATTTTTTCTTAGTTAAAGATAACATATATAAATAACAAAGAATGAATAATGACCAACGAGCAAGACTGCATTGTTAAATAACTGTCTGCTCAATTTGTCATTATCCATTCTTCATTCAGTAGTCTTTATTTCAAGCGAGCTTGGATAGCTTTAGACTCTTCTTCGTATCCCGGTTTGTTCAGCAGGGCAAACATATTCTTCTTGTAAGCCTCTACACCCGGCTGGTTGAACGGATTTACTCCGAGCAGGTAACCGCTGATACCGCAAGCCTTTTCGAAGAAGTAAATCAACTGTCCCAGATAGTATTCGTTCAGTTTCGGAACGCTGACGCGCATGTTAGGAACACCGCCGTCTACGTGAGCCAGCTGAGTACCCAGTTCGGCCATCTTGTTTACTTCGTCTACACGTTTTCCGGCAAGGAAGTTCAGGCCGTCCAGATTTTCTTCGTCAGAAGGTACGCAGAGTTCGTGGTTCGGAGTTTCGATAGAAACAACTGTTTCGTAGATGGTACGTTCGCCTTCCTGGATCCACTGTCCCATAGAGTGCAGGTCGGTCGAGAAGTCTACAGAGCTAGGATAGATACCTTTGTGGTCCTTACCTTCAGATTCTCCGTAAAGCTGTTTCCACCATTCCATGAAGTAGTGAAGTTTCGGCTGGAAGTTTACCAGGATTTCAATCTTCTTGCCGCTCTGATACAGTTCGTTTCGTGTAGCAGCATAGAGAGCAGCCGGATTTTCCATCATATTTTCGTTGGCACAAACCTCTTCCATCTTGCGTGCACCTTCAACCAACTGGTCGATGTCGATGCCTGCAACTGCGATAGGAAGCAAACCTACCGGAGTAAGAACAGAGAAACGTCCGCCTACATTGTCAGGAATAATGAATGATTTGTAACCTTCCTTGTCGGCAGTTACACGGGCTGCACCCTTCTTAGCGTCGGTTACAGCAACGATGACTTTACGTGCCATTTCCTTACCGCGCTGGTCTTCGCATTGTTTTTTCAACAGGCGGAAGGCTAAAGCTGTTTCGGTAGTTGTACCCGATTTAGAGATATTGATTACACCAAATTTCTTGTCTTTCAGGAAAGAAGTCAGCTCGTACAAGTAATCTTCACCAATGTTGTGTCCGGCAAAGATGATAGTAGGCTGTCCAGCTTTCTTTTCTTGCAACCACAAGAAGCTGTTGGACATAGCTTCGATAACGGCACGGGCACCCAGATAGCTTCCGCCGATACCAGCAACAACTACAACTTCACAGTTTTCGCGCAGAACCTGTGCGGTAGCTTTCAAGTCGTCCAGATGTTCTTTTGTGATAGAAGAAGGTAAATGCAACCAGCCCAGAAAATCATTTCCCAGTCCTGTACCTTTTTCCAATGTTTCCATACATGCTCTTACTTTGGGTTCGTAAGCAGCTAGTTTGTCTTTGGAAATAAAACCTAAAGACTTGTTGATGTCAAGTTTAATATTTTCCATAAATATTCCTTTATTATCTGAATGAATCAGTCAGTAATTTGATTTCAATCATCGGAGAAATCCGTTCATACAAAATATTGTAAACGGCGTCCACTATCGGCATGTTTACGTGCAGGTGCTTGTTCAGCTCCTTGATACATTTGGTACCGTAATAGCCTTCGGCTATCATTTCCATTTCTATCTGTGCACTTTTCACCGAATATCCTTTTCCTATCATCGTTCCGAATACACGGTTACGGCTGAAGTTCGAGTACGAGGTTACCAGCAAGTCGCCCAAGTAAGCCGAGTCATTCGTGCACCGGTTCACCGGATGTACCGTATCGAGAAAGCGGTTCATTTCCTGAAGAGCATTCGAAACCAGTACCGCCTGGAAGTTATCTCCGTATTTCAGTCCGCTGCATATACCGGCAGCGATAGCATACACATTCTTCAAGACAGACGCATATTCTATGCCTGCCACGTCGGTATTAACCGATGTCTTGATATAATGTCCCGAGAGTTGTCGGGCAAACATCTTTGCTTTTTCAATATCCTTGCATCCTACCGTGAGGTAAGACAGGCGTTCCAGTGCCACTTCTTCTGCATGGCATGGTCCCGCCAGTACGGCAATGTTCTCTTCGGGCACGTCGTACATTTGATGAAAGTAGTCGGATACAATCAGGTTCTCGTCGGGGACGATACCCTTAATAGCCGTTACAATGAACTTATCCTTGAGTTTCGTTTTTAGCTTTTTAAGGTGGATTTTCAGATACGGAGAAGGAGTGACGAATATCAGTGTATCCGATTCCTTTACTACCTTATTTATATCTGAAGAGAAGTTGATGCACCTCATGTCGAAGCGCACGCTAGTCAGGTAAGCCGGATTATGGCCCAGACGCCGGAATTCTTCAATCCGGTCGTCGCGGCGCATGTACCAGTTTATTGAGTCTGCCTGGGTCAATATGATTTTGGCTATTGCCGTTGCCCAGCTTCCTCCACCCATGATTGCTATTTTCCCGGGGAGTTTCATTTTAGCCTATTTTCTGTATCCAGCCAGCTACTTCGTCGACGCTAGGATTCTTCAATTCTAATTTATATTTTTTATTCACTCCGCAAATGTCCTGATGCAGTTTCTGCGGATTTACATCCTTCATATCCGAAACCAGATTGTATCCTGCTTTCTGGATGACAGGTACCCATTCTTCAGGAACACCCAGCTCCATGAATTTTGCCGGAGCATCTTTCGGGATAACCTTTTCGGGACGCATCTGCGGGAAGAACAATACTTCCTGAATAGTGCTCTGTCCGGTCATCAACATCACCAGACGGTCCATACCGATACCCATACCTGATGTAGGAGGCATACCGTATTCCAGTGCGCGGATAAAGTCTTTATCGATAATCATGGCTTCGTCGTCACCCTTTTCACTCAGTCGCATCTGCTCCTGAAAGCGTTCCAACTGGTCGATCGGATCGTTCAGCTCAGAATAAGCGTTGCAGAGTTCCTTTCCGTTTACCATCAGCTCAAAACGTTCTGTCAGGTTCGGATTATTACGATGACGCTTAGTCAGCGGTGACATTTCAATCGGATAGTCGATGATGAAAGTCGGCTGGATATAATTGCCTTCGCAGAATTCGCCGAAGATTTCGTCAATCAGCTTGCCTTTACCCATGGTGTCGTCGATTTCCATGTTCAGTTTCTGGCATACTTCACGAATCTGGTCTTCGTTCATGCCGGTCAGGTCATAACCCGTAAACTCTTTGATAGAGTCGAGCATCGTAACTCGTTTGAACGGAGCCTTGAAGTTGATGGTATTGTCGCCCACCTTGATTTCTGTTGTACCGTTTACATCCATACAGATCTTTTCGATCATGTTTTCAGTAAAGGTCATCATCCAGTTGTAATCCTTGTAAGCAACATAGATTTCCATACAAGTAAATTCCGGATTGTGTGTACGGTCCATACCTTCGTTACGGAAGTTCTTTCCGATTTCGTATACACCTTCGAATCCGCCTACAATCAGACGTTTCAGGTAAAGTTCGCTGGCGATACGCATGTACAAAGGAATGTCCAGTGCGTTATGATGTGTAATGAACGGGCGTGCGCTTGCTCCTCCCGGAATAGATTGCAGGATAGGAGTTTCTACTTCTACATAACCTTTTGAGTTGAAGTACTCACGCATCGAATTGTACACTTTAGTACGTTTCAGGAAGATTTCTTTTACACCGTCGTTGACAACCAGGTCTACATAACGCTGACGATAGCGAAGTTCGGGATCGTCGAACTTATCGTAAGCTACACCGTCCTTGTATTTCACGATAGGCAACGGACGGATAGATTTCGACAGCACGGTCAGTTTCTGTGCATGGATGGAAATTTCTCCCATCTGTGTGCGGAATACGAAACCTTCGATACCGATAAAGTCGCCCAAGTCGAGCAGACGTTTGAATACTACGTTATATAAATCTTTGTTTTCGTCCGGGCATATATCATCACGGGTAATGTATACTTGAATACGACCTTTAGAGTCCTGTAATTCAATGAAAGAAGCCTTACCCATCACACGACGTGACATGATACGTCCTGCAACCGATACTTTGCGCGGTTCTGCTTCGTCGTCCTTGAATTCGGCTTTTATGTCAGTCGAAAACGCGTTGGTTACATACTCGGCAGCAGGGTATGGATCAATGCCCATCGCTCTCAATTCATTCAGGCTGTTACGTCTGATAATCTCCTGTTCACTTAATTCTAATACGTTCATTTGTTGATACATTAACTCAATTTTGCTACAAAAATAGCAAAGATTTTGTAAACAACATCTAAATCAACTTACTTTTATTACCTTTGGGCTGACGGAATTTTGGAAAACGGACATAAAAATGAATAAACAGACTACATTTTTGAAGGTGACTGTCTTGCAGACGGATATCGTCTGGGAGGATGCGGTTGCAAACCGGAAGCGCATAGAACAGCTGGTAGAAGGGCAGGAGGATACGGATTTGTTCGTACTTCCCGAGATGTTTTCTACCGGTTTCAGCATGAATCCTGTGGAGATTGCCGAAAAGGAAGAGGGAGAAACGTTGCAATGGATGCGCCGGATGGCGGAAGAGCATCGGTGCGCCCTTGCGGGAAGTCTTTCAGTCAGTGAGTCGGGAATGTTTTACAATCGTTTTTATTTTGTCTGTCCCGATGGGACGATACACCGTTACGACAAGCGGCATCTGTTTACTTTCGGTGGCGAGGATAAGCGGTACATACCCGGTGGAAAGCGGGTGATCGTTTCGTATGGCGGCTTTCGGATACTTTTGCAGATTTGTTATGACTTGCGTTTTCCCGTGTGGTCACGTTGCCGCAACGATTATGATGTGGCGATTTATGTAGCCAACTGGCCCGTTGGTCGTCGGGAGGTATGGGATACACTGCTGCGGGCACGGGCACTCGAGAACCAGTGCTATGTGGTTGGTGTAAACCGGACAGGGCATGATCCGCAGTGTTCTTACAACGGTGGTAGCGTAATCATCAATCCTTATGGCAAGCTGATGGCATCGTGTGAAGACGACAAGGAAGAAACTGCATCGGCTGTACTTGCCCGCGAGCCGTTGGACACATTCCGAAAACACTTTCCGGTGCTGGGTGATGGGGATGATTTCAATCTGAGTCTTTAGGCTTTTTCAGAACTCGTGGAGGCATTGATTTTCAATCGTCTGCATCTGTCCCGAAAAACATCCCGATGTTTTTTTATTTTTTGTACAAAAAACAAAAAAGTTTGTACAAATTCTGGACGAAAGTTGATAGGGTATTCGGGCTGATAAGCTGAATTTTAGACGGGTAGTTGGCAGGAAACGCATAAAAATTGTATCTTTGTACATCCTTCGTTTCAAAATAAGAAAATCAGTTTTTATGTATACGAATAAAGAAATATGGAATGTCACTTACCCGATATTCTTGGGACTTCTTGCGCAGAACGTCATCAATGTGACTGATACTGCCTTTCTGGGGCATGTTGGTGAGGTGGCGCTTGGGGCAGCGGCGATGGGAGGATTATTATATATCTGTATCTATACCGTTGCCTTCGGCTTTAGTGTCGGCTCGCAAATCCTGATAGCTCGCCGCAACGGGGAGGGAAACTTTCATGCCGTCGGACCGATTATGTGGCAGGGCTCTACGTTCAGTTTCGGCATGGGAGTCGCACTGCTGATACTGATGTCCTTGTGTGCCGAGCCACTGATTCGTTTGCTGATTACTTCCGATACCATTTTCCATGCCACGTATGAGTTCTTTACCTGGCGTATCTGGGGATTTCTGTTCGCATTTGTGAATGTCATGTTCCGGGCTTTCTATATTGGAGTTACTCAAACCAAGGTGTTGACTATGAGCGCTATCGTCATGGCACTGGTTAATGTCTTTCTGGACTATGCCATGATATTCGGAGAATTCGGCTTTCCGGAGATGGGGGTACGGGGAGCAGCGCTGGCCTCGGTCATCGCAGAAGCTTCTTCCTTGCTGTTTTTCATTGTTTATACCTATTGCAAGATTGACTTGAAAAAATATGGTCTGAACCGTTTTGGCCGTTTCGACTGGGACATGGTGATGCGTATCTTGCGTATTTCCTGTTTTACCATGGTGCAGTATTTTCTGGCGATGGCTATCTGGTTTGTCTTTTTCATGGCGTTGGAAAGGCTCGGTCAGCGTCAGCTTGCCATAGCCAACATCGTGCGCAGCGTGTATGTCGTGCTTCTGATACCGGTACAGTCGCTTTCCACTACGGCAAATACACTGGTCAGCAACCTGATCGGTTCGGGAGGAGTTTCGAAAGTCATGACATTGCTGCATAAAATAGCTCGCATGTCGTTTCTCATCATGGTTGTCTGTGTGGTACTCTGCGTTTTGTTTCCGCGGGTTATCCTGGCAGTCTATACCAACGAGGAGGCATTGCTGCTGGAATCTGTACCGGCTTTGTATGTGGTGTGCGGGGCGATGCTGATATCTGCCGTGGCAAATATTTATTTCAACGGAATCTCGGGCACCGGCAATACGCAGGCGGCACTGGTACTTGAGGTTGGTGTGCAGATATTTTATGCCTTGTATGTCATTGTAGTGGGAATGGTACTGCGTGCTCCGGTCGATATTTGCTTTACTACCGAAATCATTTATTATACGTTGATGCTGACTTTCAGCATCGTTTATCTGAAAAAAGCGAAATGGCAGAATAAAAAGATTTGATGCATCCGATTATTTTTGTAATTTTGCGCCCTAATAAAATAAGGAAATAAAAAGAAAAACTGAAAATATATGTTCGATAATTTAAGTGAAAGACTAGAGCGGTCGTTTAAAATATTGAAAGGTGAAGGAAAAATCACCGAAATCAATGTGGCCGAAACACTGAAAGATGTACGTCGTGCGTTGCTGGATGCCGATGTAAACTATAAAGTTGCCAAGAACTTTACCGATACGGTAAAAGAAAAAGCACTGGGACAGAACGTGCTCACAGCCGTTAAGCCTAGCCAGTTGATGGTAAAAATCGTTCACGACGAGCTGACAAAGCTGATGGGTGGCGACACGGCCGAAATCGAATTGAAGAATCGTCCTGCCGTTATTTTGATGTCAGGTTTGCAGGGTTCCGGTAAGACTACATTCTCGGGCAAGCTGGCTCGTATGTTGAAATCGAAGAAGAACCGCAAGCCGTTGCTGGTAGCCTGCGACGTGTACCGTCCTGCGGCTATCGAACAGTTGAAGGTGCTGGGTCAGCAGATTGAGGTTCCTGTATACAGCGAACCCGATAGCAAGGATCCGGTTCAGATTGCATTGAACGCTATTCAGGAAGCTAAGGCAAAAGGTTACGATCTGGTTATCGTCGATACAGCCGGACGTCTTGCCGTAGACGAGCAGATGATGAACGAGATTGAAGCTATCAAGAAAGCAATCAATCCGGACGAAACACTGTTCGTAGTCGATGCAATGACCGGTCAAGATGCAGTCAATACTGCCCGTGAGTTCAACGAACGTCTGGACTTCAACGGCGTGGTTCTGACTAAGCTCGACGGTGATACTCGTGGTGGTGCTGCGTTGTCTATCCGTACCGTAGTGAACAAGCCGATCAAGTTTATCGGAACAGGTGAAAAGCTGGATGCAATCGACCAGTTCCACCCGGCTCGTATGGCAGACCGTATCCTCGGAATGGGTGATATCGTTTCACTGGTAGAACGTGCACAGGAGCAGTACGATGAAGAAGAGGCTAAACGTCTTCAGAAGAAGATTCAGAAGAACCAGTTCGACTTCAACGACTTTCTGACTCAGATTCATCAGATTAAGAAGATGGGTAACCTGAAGGAACTGGCTTCCATGATTCCGGGTGTAGGAAAAGCCATCAAGGATATCGATATCGACGACAATGCGTTCAAGAGCATTGAAGCTATTATTTACTCAATGACTCCGCAGGAACGTACACATCCTGAAATCCTGAACGGAACTCGCCGTACACGTATTGCCAAAGGTAGTGGTACGAGCATTCAGGAAGTGAACCGCTTGCTGAAGCAGTTCGACCAGACTCGCAAGATGATGAAGATGGTTACCGGCAGCAAGATGGCGGGCATGATGCAGAAGATGAAAAAGAAATAAACCATATTGGGTTAATTGATACGGGAGTTGCTTCGTTGCAGGCAGGTGCCCGAAGGAAGTGGGGAGAGGGAATCGCGAGAGAAAAAGATTCTTTCTCCCCGCTTGTTTTGTATGCTTTCAGGCGAACCCGATACCCATTAGGGTAATTCTGCGACAAAGTAAGCAAGTGATAATGTGAAACATCATTTGGAAGTCTGAAAAAATCCCGCTACCTTAGGGAGGTTTTGGGTGGATACTATTTTTCGACAAGAATAAGTCTTTTAAAACTATATAGCAATGAAACGTAAGATATGGAGTTATGCCCTTGGCGTGACAATGGTCTTGTCGCTTGCCAGCTGCGGCAACAGTGCAAAAAAACAAGCAGATGAAAAAATGAGTGCAGACAGTATGAATGTAACAAGTAATCAGGCAGGATTGCAGGGAGATAGTCTTTTGGCGACTTGCGTGCTCGACGGAGTAAAAGCAACATGGATTCGGGATAACGGTCCTGCACGGCTGATGCCTCGTACGCTTTTCCCCGATGCAAGCGATGAGCTGATCAAAAGTCTTTCGCTGGAGAACGGTATACCGGCTTCTATCAGTACCTTCTTGGTAGAAAGCGACGGTGTACGTATTCTTTTCGATACGGGAATGGGAGCTCCCGACAGTCGACTGATGGACGGACTGCGTTCGTTGGGGGTATCTCCGACCGATATTCAGTATATTTACCTGACACATTTCCACGGCGACCACATCGGTGGAATGATGAAAAACGACAGTGTGGTATTTCCGAATGCCGAAGTGTATGCTTCAAAAGCAGAATACGACGGATGGATGAAAATGCCTGCCGACAAGAAAGAGCAGGTGGTAAAGATCATGAATGCATACAAGAACCGTCTGCACTTGTTTGCTTTCGGCGATACACTGCCCGGAAAGGTCGTTGCACGCGAAGCGATAGGACATACACCGGGGCATACGGTCTATCAGGCTGGCAAGCTGCTGGTCATCGGCGACCTGATGCATGGTGCAGCCTTGCAGGCAGGACATCCGGAAATCTGTGCAACCTACGACATGGATAAGGAGAATGCGATAAAGTCCCGTAAAACCTATTTGCAGTATGCCCGTGAAAACGGACTGGTAATGGCAGGTATGCATCTACCGGTTCCTGCTTTTATGAAATAAAATTTTTTGAGTGAAGTTTCTCGGAACTGTAAAAAGGTATATGAGAGATATAAAGAAAGCCCCTGTCATTTTCCTGGAGGGAATTTGATAGGGGCTTTCTATGTTTGTCTGTTAGTTGCCAATTAAATTTTGTGTTCCAGCCAGGCATCAATCAGCTTGCGGGCGATGCTGAGTTTTTTCGGTATTTCCGGCAGGTGATCGCGGCTGTAAAAAGCACCTGCGCTCAGCTCTTCATTTTGCAGTTTGATGGTACCGCTCTCGTATTCGGCATAATATCCCACCATGATGCCGCTGGGATAGGGCCAAGGCTGGCTGCCGAAGTACTTCAGGTTCTTGATGGTCAGTCCCGTTTCTTCCATCACTTCCCGGTAAACACACTCTTCCAATGTTTCTCCCGGTTCGAGAAAACCCGCCACCAGTCCGTTGAAGGTGCCCCGGAAGTTGCGGGCATGCACTAATAAGATACTATCACCTTTTTTTATCAGTACAATGACCGCCGGTGAAATGCGTGGATAAAACTCCTGACGGCATTCGGGGCATCGTTTGGCGATGGGAGAAACTTGTACTGTAGGTACGCCGCACATGGGGCAGTAGCGGCTGTTCTTGTCCCAGTTCAATATCTGTGAAGCCTTTCCGGCACGCTTGTATTCTTCTAGCGGAAGCACATCGAACGAAGCACGCAAGTCCTTCATCATGCGGGGACTGCTTTCATCTCCGGCTACCGGAACGTGAATGGCGTATGTTTTGGCGGGATAACCGTTTATCTCGCCGATGGTATGAATGGTACTTCCTACAGGCACCGCCACCGGAGGTTCTGTTCCGTAAGGAATATGATAACCATCCGCTTTTTTCTCTATCAGGACTTGTCCGCTATTGAAGACGAACCATCCACATGTTTGTTTTTCTGTTTCCATTAATTAAGTCCTTTCATTGTAAGCTGAATGCGCTTGCGTTCGTGGTCGATGCTGAGCACGCGCACACGTACATGCTGGTGCATGCTGACGACTGTTGTCGGGTCGCTGACAAACTTGTCGGCAAGCTGGGAGATATGCACCAGTCCGTTTTCCTTGATTCCTATATCTACGAAGCATCCGAAATTAGTAATATTATTGATGATGCCGGGCAGTTCCATACCTTCCCGCAGGTCGTCGATGGTCTGCACGTTTTTGTCGAACTCGAAGACTTGAATCTTCTGACGCGGGTCACGTCCCGGTTTATCCAGTTCCTGCATGATATCGGTCAGCGTAGGCAGTCCCACGGTATCGGTCACATAGTTCTTGATATCTATCTGGCTGCGCAAGTCCTTGTTCTTGATCAGGTCGGCAACGGAACATTTCAAGTCCTTTGCCATCTTTTCTACGATAGCATAACTCTCCGGATGCACGGCCGAATTGTCGAGCGGGTTGTCGGCGTGTGGAATCCGTAAGAATCCGGCACACTGTTCGAATGCTTTTGCTCCCATACGCGGCACCTTCAGCAGCTCCTTGCGCGAATGGAATGCACCGTTTTCTGCACGATAGTTCACGATGTTTTGAGCCAGCGTCGGTCCCAGTCCCGAAACATACGTCAGCAGATGCTTGCTGGCCGTATTGACATTCACGCCGACCAGGTTCACGCAACTTTCCACCGTCTGGTCGAGCGATGCTTTCAGCTTAGTCTGATCCACATCGTGCTGGTATTGTCCCACCCCGATGGATTTGGCATCTATCTTGACCAGTTCGGCAAGCGGGTCCATCAGTCGGCGACCGATTGACACGGCTCCACGTACCGTCACATCGTATTCGGGAAACTCCTCGCGCGCAATCTTGGAGGCAGAATAGATGGAAGCACCGTCCTCGCTGACTACAAATACCTGTACTTCGCGGTCGTATCGCTGGGACGTAACGAAACGTTCGGTTTCACGACTTGCCGTGCCATTTCCGATGGCGATGGCTTCTATCTTATATTGTTCGACCAGTTTGACAAGCTTGCGCCCGGCCAGAGCCGTTTCCGATTTGGGCGGATGCGGATAAATCGCTTCGTTGTGCAACAGATTGCCCTGAGCGTCCAGACAGACGACCTTGCAGCCGGTACGATATCCCGGGTCGATGCCCATGGTACGCTTTTGTCCCAACGGAGGAGCCAGCAGCAACTGCCGGAGATTTTCGGCAAAGACACGGATAGCCTCTTCGTCCGCCTTTTCCTTGCTGAGTGCGGAAAATTCTGTTTCTATCGCCGGTTTCAGCAGTCGCTTATAGGCATCGTTTACAGCTTCTGCCACTTGTGCGGAACATTCCCCGTTTCCGTGTACATACTGCCTTTCCAGCCGTTCGGTACAGGCTGTTTCATCGTCGGGAGTGATTGAAACCTTCAGGATACCTTCGGCTTCTCCACGACGGATGGCGAGCAGGCGGTGAGAGGTACACTTCTTCAGCGGTTCACTGAAGTCGAAGTAGTCGCGGTATTTCAGGGCAGCTTCTTCTTTCTCTTTGCCCTTGACTACCTTCGAGCTAATCATGGCCTGACGGCTGAACTGGTTTCGTATCAGGTTGCGGGCACGTTCATCTTCGTTCACTTGCTCGGCGATGATGTCGCGTGCTCCTTTCAGCGCATCTTCTTCGTCCTTGACTTCTCCCTTGACGAACGGACGTACCCGGGCAGACAATTTGTTTTCCCGCTGCATCAACAGCAGCATAGCAAGCGGTTCCAGTCCCTTCTGGCGTGCAACCTCGGCACGAGTTTTCCGTTTGGGCTTGAAAGGCAGGTAAATATCTTCTAGTTCCGTCGTATCCCAGCAGTTGGTAATACGCTCACGCAAGGCATCGGTCAGTTTTCCCTGCTCTTCGATAGTAGAAAGTACCGTTTCCTTTCGCTTGGCAAGTTCGCAGAGCTTTTCGTAACGCGTATGGATATCACCTATCTGTACCTCGTCGAGTCCTCCGGTCGCTTCTTTTCGGTAACGGCTTATAAAGGGTATGGTAGCACCTCCCTGAAGCAGTTTCAAGGTATTTTCTACCCGATGGACAGGTAGTTTCAGGGCGGTGGCAATCATTTGGCTGAATTGTTCCATGTATACTTTTTCTAATAATGTGGCACAAATGTAATTAAAAAAAAGATTCGGGGTGAGGAGAGAAGCTATTTTGAAGGTGATTTACCGACCGGTTTAAGCTTTATTCGGGTTTGAGAAAAGTTCGTTGACTGGGAATGTGGACGAAGAGGACAGGGAAATAGTGACTAACGCTACGTATAGGCAAGCAGTCGAACTTGGAAATTTTGTCAGTTTTAGAGATGAAATATCAAGCAGAATGATGAAGGATAAGAGGAAGGCAGTCGGACTGGAGGGAAAAGGAATTGCAAAGATTTTTGTTGGTTCAATTGGGCTCCGAAACGTAGTAATGGCACAGGATACAAAGAAACGGCAAGGATGTCTGCTGTTCAAACTTGTTCCCGAAACATAATAATGGCATGTGATAAAGAGGGACAAGCAAGAATGTCTGCTGGTCAAAGCTTTGAAAATGGAGATCGATACAATGAACTTTTAGAGAAAATAGTTTGTTACTGTTTTAGATGAAATAGTCTTTCGTGAATATATTTATGTGACAACTTAAACTAATGTTATGACTTATGAATAAAAAACGAAGTGTTTGGTGCGTCATTCTTTTTTCTTTTTTAGGTATATCAGTAGCAATGGCGCAGGAGCCGGAAAAAGAGAAGCACTGGGTATGGGAACTTTACGGGGGCGCGAACAATTATATGACATGGGAAGTGGAAACGGGTGTCGTATATAAGCCCTGGCGTTTTATTGGCGTTGGAGCAGGATTGCTTTTTACTACACTGATAGATGATGACAAGGTTTATTCGGGAGATGTCAAAGATAAAAAATTACGCTGGTGTATAGAGGAGAAAGACTTGACATATCTCATGGCTTTTCGGTCGGGAATTTACTTATATTCGCCTCCTGTTTATCTGAATCATGACCGTGATGTGGCATTGTCTTTTCGTGTATCTCCCGGTATTACTATCCCTTTGCCTCCCAATTCAAGTGCCATTGTAGATTATGTCCCAGAGGATGCAGTTCTCGATGTGCCGGTAACATCAGAAAAGGTCAGCAGCTCACGGGCAAGGGCATGTTATTATCATGTACGGTTTGCCGTGGCTTTGGAAATGGAACGTCTATCGATATTGTTGGGATATACGACATCTGATTATGATTTGTATGGAGGGAGCCGTAACATGGTGGTGGGAGGACAGAAAATAGGATTGCCCCACAAGAAGCAGACCGGCACGTTCTTTATCGGACTGACCTACGACTTCTGAGCGTATAAAAAGAAAACCCTGCCACGGCCTGACAGCACGCGACAAGGTTTTCATCATTATGGGAATTATCTGCGGTAGAAACGCAGCTCATTTTCCAACGTTTTTACTCTGTTTTGCAAGTTTTCTATTCTTTCCAGCAAGTGACGGATGGCATCGATTCCCTCTATATTGATGGACAAGTCATAATATAGATGGGTGTATTTTTCCAGCTCATTCAACTGAGAAGCCGGAAAGTAACTGGTATTATCGATAACTTCGATATCTATTAAGCCGCCTTCGCCCAGCATGAGGACGAAGTCGGGTTCGATATTGCAATGTGTGCAATAATCGTTTATGATGATTAAATCGTTCTGCATAGTCGTACGGTTTTAAATTATCCTTGCTGTAACTGTCGGAACAAATCTTTCTGCTTTTCCGTCAGCGTGGTAGGAATAGTTACGTGATAAGTTACAATCAGGTCGCCTGTTGCGCCTTCCTGCTTGTAGACAGGGAAACCTTTACCTTTCAGGCGTACCATCGCATCATTTTGAGTACCCGGACGAACTTTCAGTTTTACTTGTCCGTCCAATGTATTGACTGTAACTTCACCTCCCAGTACGGCCGTGTACAAGTCGATTGTTACATCTGTATACAAGTCATTGTCTTTCCGCTTGAAGACAGGGTCGTCGGGAATGACGAAGGTTATGTACAAATCTCCGTCGGGTCCACCGTTGGCTCCCTTGCCTCCATGACCTTTCAATTTGATAACCTGTCCGTTTGCCACTCCGGCCGGTACGGTAATACGTAATGTTTCACCGTTGATGCTGAACGTTTGCTTGTGCGTAGTAGCCGCTTCACGCAAAGACAGTTGTAAAGAAGCCTCAATATCCTGTCCGCGGAATCCGCCCCTTGCACTACGTCCTCTGCCGGCTCCATGTCCGAACAGCTCTTCGAAGAAGTCGGAGAATCCGCTGGCATTTCCACCAAATCCGTGCATGCCTTCTCCTCCAAAGCCACTTGTAAAATGTTGTCCGTCGGTAGAATACCAATATTCTCCGCCGTTATCTCCTCCGCCTTGAGCCCGATAAGCCTGTTGTTGTGCCTCAAACTCGTCGGCGTGTTTCCAGTTCTCCCCGTAAGCATCGTATTTCTTACGCTTTTCGGGGTCGCTCAGTACCTCGTTGGCTTCATTAATCGCCTGAAACTTATCCTTGGCCGTAGGGTCGTTCGGATTCAAGTCCGGGTGATATTTGCGCGCCAACTTACGGAACGCTTTCTTGATATCGTCCTGGGTTGCCGTTTTGTCAACTCCAAGAACCTTGTAATAGTCTATATAAGCCATACAGTCTGTTTTTTTTGTTAATGAATGACACAAAGAATGTGCCACGTTGTCCTTTTGTTAACAGACTTTTAACCATATTGAAAGCTATTTATCTTTTTCAAGGTTTGGCAGGCTGTTTTCTTCCATTATCTTTGTGGTATTGAATTAATCATGGTATGCGGAGCCTGACAAATTGTCGCTTGTATGCCGTCTTAATCTATTAATTTGTTATGAAATTACTGATTTGTCTGATGACGCTTTTAGGGCTTGGAAGCCTGAGCGCAGTTCATGCTTCACAAGACGGTGAGGTAACTTTGAAATTAATCGAAACCAGCGATGTGCATGGTTGTTATTTTCCTTATGATTTTATTCGTAATAAACCCATGAAAGGGAGCCTGGCCCGTGTGTCTTCGTATGTGAAAGAACAGCGGGAGAAGTATGAAAATGTCATACTGATGGACAACGGCGATATTCTTCAAGGACAGCCGGTTGCCTATTACTATAATTATATGGATACGATATCGGAACATGTATGTGCCGCCATGCTGAATTATATGAAGTACGATGTAGGTACAATGGGTAATCACGACGTAGAAACCGGACATGCTGTGTACGACCGATGGGTACGTCAGTGCAACTTTCCGGTGTTGGGAGCCAATATTGTCGATAACAAGACCGAAAAGCCGTATCTGCCACCTTATCAGGTAATAGAGAAAGAAGGGGTGAAAATAGCCATACTCGGTATGATAACTCCTGCCATTCCTTCGTGGCTTCCCGAGCAGTTGTGGAGCGGTCTGCATTTTGAAGACATGGAAGACTGCGCACGCAAGTGGGTGAAAATTATTCGTGAAAAGGAAAATCCGGATGTTTTAGTCGGACTGTTTCACGCTGGGCCTGAGGGAAACAAGCTCGACAATGTAGTAGAAAACGGTTCCGGCAACGTGGCAAAGAGTGTTCCGGGCTTCGATGTGGTATTTATGGGACACGATCATACGAGGAGATATGAGAAAGTAGTCAATGTAGAAGGGGATTCTGTCTTGTTGATCGATCCAGCCAATATGTCAAAGGTGGTTTCGGAAGTTACTTTTACGATAAAGAAACAGGATGGAAAAGTCGTTTCCAAACAGGTAGAAGGTAAGCTGGTAAACATGGACGGCTATGCGCCGGATGCGGATTTTCTGAATATATTTTCAGGAGCGTATGAAACCACTATGGATTTTGTTTCGCGGAATATCGGACGAATTGAGCATACCATTTCCTCAAAAGAGGCGTTCTTTGGTCCTTCTGCCTTCGTCGATTTGATTCATCAGTTGCAACTGGATATTACCGGAGCGGATATTTCGTTCTGTGCTCCGCTGTCGGCTTATGCGGAAATCAAGAAAGGCGATATCTGTGTGAGCGACATGTTTAACCTGTATAAGTATGAGAACCTACTGTATACGATGAAGCTGACAGGCAAGGAAATCAAGGATTTTCTGGAAATGTCATATGCACTTTGGACAAACCAGATGCAATCTCCCGACGATCACCTGATGTTGCTCAATGAGGAGGATAATGGATTCGGCCGTTTCAAGAATCCGAGTTTTAATTTCGATTCGGCAGCAGGCATTATTTATACCGTGGATGTGACGAAGCCTCAGGGAGAAAAGATTCGGATAGAGCGTATGGCAAACGGAGAACCTTTTGATTTGAATAAGACCTATCGGGTGGCGGTCAACTCATATCGTGGAAACGGCGGAGGTGATTTGCTGACGAAAGGTGCAGGCATTCCCAAAACAGAATTGGCCAAACGGATCGTTTATTCTACCGATAAAGATTTACGCTATTATCTGATGAAACGTATTGAGGAGGTAAAGGTGCTCGATCCCAAACCTTTGAATCAGTGGAAATTTATTCCGGAAGAGTGGACTGTTCCTGCCTCGAAAAGAGATTATGATATCTTGTTCGGAGAGAAAGCTTCGGAATAGGATGTGTCACTGAAAATGTGGGCGGAAATGAAGAGAAACGTGCCGATGTTTTACTGCAAACGTCGGCACGTTTTTTCTTGTAAGTCGAGGCCGTTTCAATCGGTTGGTTGAGGCTGTAAAACGAAAAAATCCCTCTTTTCTGTGAAAAAAATCTTCGTTTTCATTTTGCAAGTTGAAAGAAAACCGTAAATTTGCATCGCTTTTCACAAATAAGGCACTGCCGAAATAACTCAGTTGGTAGAGTAACTCATTCGTAATGAGTAAGTCGCGGGTTCGAGTCCCGCTTTCGGCTCTTCTTTTAATAGCCTGATAATCAGATATTTATTCGTTTGCTCAAGAATGTAAATTATCAGATTGCCATTAAAAAAAGGAAAATTCTTCCACTTTTGGAAAGAAAAGAGTGTCCAAAAAAGTACCTGAAGATTTTCCTTGTCGGAGGATAGCAATATGGCGACAATCGACTCTATTATTATTCCAATAAAAGTTTTGAAAAACGGCATGCACAAGTTAAGAGTAGCAGTGCATCACGAGTTGAGAATATCTTACATCGTTACTAATATCATCCTTGCTGATCCGTCACAGTTCAAGAACGGAAAAATAGTCAAACATTCGAAGCTTTCGACGATGAACAAGGAGTTCCACTCCCTAAGGAAGACATTCGTTCGTATTATTTAGTTATTGGTAGTTTAAAATTATGATTATGAAAAAATATTTGCTTTTTGTATTGTTGTTCATTTTATCATCAAACTTGTTTAGTCAACATGTCGTTCAAAATGAATTTTTTGGATATTTTTTTGGTGAAAACAAAGAGATAATAAAAAATGATTTAAATAGAAATAATATTTATTTCTCTGAAGATGAAGAAAATTTATTAAGCCTCAATAATAGAAGATTTGCAGGTTATAAATGGGATTTTGTAAACTTAGAATTTTATAATAAAAAGTTTTATTCTATAGATTTTTCAATTCCATTTAATAGAAAATCTGGTGCGTTGGATTTATATAACATTTTAAAAAATAAATTAGATGAAAAGTATAAATCAATAAGTCAATTTGAAAAAAACGAGGAATATTCTAAAGGTAAAATCTTTTATGATGATTATAATAGTTGCCTTATAACTATAAGATATAATGAATCTAAAGGTGGAGAAATGTATTGGTATGTAGGAATAAACTATTGGAATAATTATTTAAACGATGAATTTGTAAATTCTAATAATGATGAACTATGAAAATACTATTTGGAGATTAATTATGTGGGCTTCATTTCTTTCTTGTGGTTCGCGGAATAGTGATAAATCTGACATAGTCTATATATGTACCGGACCAAAGGCAAAAGTCTATCACAAATACAAGGATTGCAGAGGCCTTGACAGATGTTCAGGAAGCATAAAGGAAATTTCTTTGGATGAAGCAAAGAAGATAAGAAGGCCTTGTAAGATATGTTACTGATACAATAATTACCATAAAAGTATCTTTTTAAAATTATGAGATATTGTAAATAGTCAATTATTAAAGTTTTATCATGTAGCCTGATAATGTATTCGTAGTGAATAGTCACAGGCTTAAGTTACGCTTTCCATTCTTTTTATATCTTGATAGATAAATTTCTCGCTCTTTTATGTTCTTAACATGTCAAGTCATTCTTAAAATGAAGAAAAATTTTTCTATTTTATAAGAGAAAATTATTTGAGTTTTCAGAGCCTTTACTAAAGTAATTTTTGAATTCTGTATATCTATTATTGGCTATATTGAGGTTGGATCAATAGTATTCTTTTGATAAGAATATGATGTATTTGAATCTATCATGTTAAAAATATGGTTATTTTTGTAATGAATTAATTGTTTAATAATTAGATTATTAGTGATATTTATTAATAATATGAAAAAGAACTTATTATTTATTCTTGTAATATTTTTATCTTATTCATTACAAGCTCAAGATGTGAGATTCTCAAAGAAAGAAACAGAATTTTATACACATTTAATATGTGATATATCTCTTAATGCTTATGTTAAAAACTTTTCTTTACCTTTTGATTATTGGCAATTTGTGAAAAATGAAAATGCTGGATTGAAAAAATATGAAAAAAGTAAATCAAGGTTGAAAAGTAAAGTTCTTGATGAGTTATCGAACTATAAATTGCAAAGTAATATAATTGATAAATATTGTTATTCAACTTCGTTTAATGATAAGTTAGATTCTTTGTCTAATTTTCTAAAAGGAGCTATATGGGGGAATGAAAATTTAAATAATAATATATTCTTTATTGAAGGTGGAATAAATTCATTTACAAATGCAAATGGCAATTTCTATATAGAAGATGGATTAAGAAAGATTCTTGATAAAGAAGAACTTATTTTTGTCATGGCTCATGAATATGTACATTTCCTAATGAAACATATTGAGGTTGGAATTTATTCTGGTTATAAAAGGAAAATAAAAAATGAGATAATTGGAGGAACTGCCAGTGCATTAGCACTAGCTGGTGCTGGATATGCTGCTGCACAAGTGAGTCCTTTATATTCGGATGAAGTAATAGAGGATGGAATTCAATTGAGTGAAAATATTTCTAGTGTCGTAAATTTGTATACCGAACTATATGCATATAGATATAGTAGAGAACAGGAGTATGAAGCTGATTATTTAGCTTTTTGTTTTATGAAATCTTTTGGAAATATAGATAAAGCTATTTCTGCATTAGAAAAAATTTATGTTGCAGAGGGAATGAAAGATAATGATACTGATATATATTCAGATCATCCTTCATTGTTTAGTCGAATAAAGTTTTTTTATTTCTTAAAGCAATGGAATGGTGAAATCAATGAATCAAAAGGTGATGATTTGTATTATATGCCTTATTGATGATTAAATAGTATTTATATTAAGGTTATGTACAACTAGTTCTTCTATAAATACTTTTTATAGCTGATTTATAATGGAATGGTTTATTTTTAAATTCAGTTTTTATTCTTCTGAAAAGGCTTGTTGTAATAAATGAAAATAAAATCGCTTTATTATCTTGCTATTTTAATCTAACTATCCTACTTTTGTGTCAAAATATTATGATAATTATAGATTATACGACATGAAATACCCTTTTATTTCAGCAGAAGAGGCTGCTGCAATCATTCACAACGGGAACACGATAGGTATAGGAGGCTTTTCGTCAGTAGGAACACCTAAGGCAGTTCCGGAAGCGTTGGCACGTTATGCCGAAAAACTACATGCGGAAGGTAAAGAATTTAAAGTCGGACTTATTACTGGAGGAGCCACCGGCTGTCAGGTAGATTCGGCACTGGCGCAAGCGCATGCTGTATCTTTCCGTACTCCTTTTCAGTCGAACAAGGACATGCGTAATGCCATCAATAGCGGCGAAGTGCAATATTACGATGTACATCTTTCGCAGATAGGGCAGGATGTACGCTATGGTTTCTTGGGAGATGTAGATGTAGCCATTGTTGAGGCTTCCGATATAACGGAGGATGGGGAGATTATTCTCAGTACTTCGGTAGGTATTTCGCCTACACTGATGAAAGTAGCTCACAAAGTCATTATTGAACTGAACGAAGCACATACCGGTAAGCTGACCGGAATGCACGATATTTATATTCCTGAAACTCCGCCGTGTCGAAAAGAGATTCCGATTTACCGGGTGAACGACCGTGCAGGAAGCATCAGCGTAAAGGTTGCTCCCGAAAAGGTGGTAGGAGTTGTGCGTACCAACGAACGTGATCAGATAGCTGCCTTTACACCGCTAAACGAGACCACCAGCCGGATCGGTCAGAACGTAGCCGATTTTCTTTTAGGAGAATATCAGCGGGGAGCCATCCCTCGTGAGTTCCTTCCCCTGCAGTCGGGGGTAGGAAATATTGCCAATGCTGTATTGGGAGCCTTGGGAGCCGACAGTAAGTTACCGGCTTTTTCCATGTATACTGAGGTAATCCAGAATTCGGTTATCGACCTGATGATGCAGGAACGCATCCGTTTTGTGGCAGGAAGTTCCTTAACGCTGTCCGACGACCGATTGGATATGCTTTATAGTCATATCGACGAGCTAAAGGAGCGTATATTATTGCGTCCGCAGGAAATTACAAACCATCCGGAAATGATTCGTCGGCTGGGTATCATAGCGGTCAATACAGCCTTGGAAGCCGATATTTTCGGCAATGTAAACAGTACTCATGTGCTGGGTAGCAAGATGATGAACGGCATTGGCGGATCGGCAGATTTTGCACGAAATGCCTACCTTTCTATATTTACCACTCCTTCTACGGCAAAGAACGGATTGATTTCGTCTATTGTTCCTCATGTGTCGCACGTAGACAGTACGGAACATGATGTCCGGATTCTGGTAACCGAACAGGGAGTAGCCGATCTGCGTGGCAAGTCACCGTCGCAGCGGGCACGTTGCATTATCGAAAACTGTGCGCATCCCGATTATAAGGAACTGCTTTGGGATTATCTGAAACTTTCGGAAGGCAAGAGCTGTCATACACCTATGTCCTTGCGGAATGCCCTGAAGATGCACATTGCCTTTGCCGAAACAGGGGATATGCATAATACAAAATTTGAACTATAAGCGTACGCTTGGATAAAAGAAAAACGGCATTTGTTTCGTCGGGGAGCAAATGCCGTTTGTTTCGTATTAGAATTCGAATTTTTCCATCTTCATTTCAGCCAGTTCTTCAATCTGCGGAACCAGAGTCATAAAGTGAGGAGTGTGCTCGTGAGCCGACAACGATTCAGCATCTTTCCATGTTTCGCAAATCATCAGCACATCGTGGCGAGTTGCGCTTTCGAATACATCGTAAGCAATACAGCCTTTATCTTTCTGTGATGCAGCTACCAGTTCCTTTGCAGCAACGAGTACTGCTTCACGTTTTTCTTCCTTTACTCTAATAAAAACATTTAGTCTAATCATACGTCTTATTTTTTAGTTTGGTTAATAGATATATTGAAATTACTATTTCCTTTTCGTAGAACAAACAATAAAGGGCGAAAGATTAAGTTTTTTGTATATCTTAACTTTTCGCCCTTTCTGTATCTTTCTTATGATAGATTGATTACCATTCTACAAATTTGCCTCTGGCCTTGCGTTCCTTCAGGATAGCAGCCAGCCGTTTGTTCTTTGATGAGGCAATGTATTTACGTCCGAAGATGTTCGGAATGGCAACTCCCAGTGCAATACACATGATAACCAGTCCGGAGTTTACACCGCTTTCGATAGCTTTCATCAGCGGAGTAACCTGATCGATAGACTGCACGTTCATGTTAATCAAGCCGAACAGCATACGATACATCAGTACTCCCGGAATCATCGGGATAACAGAAGGGATAGTCAATACGTGGTTGGGCACGTGGAACCAATGTACTGCTTTAATGGCAATGATACTTACCACAACAGCACCGGCAAACGAACCGATGACAAGACCCATATCCAAACCGATATTGTTGGTACTTGGACCCAAGTTTACGAAGTTACGTGTACATACTGCTATGATACCTCCTATGGCTACTACCCACAGCAGACGGCGCTGGATATTGAAAATCATGGAGAATCCCATAGCAGAAATCGCTGCTGCAATGGCGTATTCCCAATAAGCATGATGAGGAACCATACTGATGGTAGGGAAGAAGTTGGCAATGCTGCACAGTTTCACGGCAAATGCAATACCAAATGCCATGGCAGCCACCATCAGCAATGTGTTGACGGCACGGACAATACCTACCTGAATATAATTGTCGAGCATATCATCGACGAAATTGATCAATGGAACACCGGGGACGATGAACAGCGCACACGCCAGTAGCGGATGCCACGGTGTGCTGGTCCATTCGGCAGGGAGGAACGTGGAAGCCCATGCGAGCATGGTAGCAACGAAAGCAGAAATGGCGATGCCCATGTAATGATTCAAGCCCGATTCGTTACATTTCTGACGAAGGCGCATGCCGAGGATGGCGGCAATGGAAGCGTAAAGGAAGGCCATCCAGTCGCAACCGAACTGAATACAGAATCCGCCGCAGGCGAAACCTGCTCCGATGGCTACCTGAGTAGGGGTGTAATTACGCTTCTTGGTACGGATTTTTTCCAGCTCTTCCTCATACTGGTCGAGCGTATAGTCTTGTTCTATTGCTCTCCATGAGAGTTTGCTGACTTCAGAAATGGCGGTCATGTTTACGCCGTGACCTTCAATGCGTTGGAATTTGGTGAACGAATAATCACCGTCACTTACATTCACCATCAGCATGGTGAAACTTACATTAATGTGCAACTTTTCTTCGGGGATACCTAAGTAAGCTGCTGTACGCTTCATGTTTCTCACGATTCGGTTGGTGTCGGCCAAACTCTCCACCAAGAGTTTTCCTGTACGAAGCAAAAGATCAACACGTCGGTGTAACTGCTGGTCGTGAATCTTTACAGTAGTCTCTAATTGTTCCTCTAATATCATTTTGTCTAAAGATTTTTTTCGGTTGCAAAGTTAGCAAATATTTTATTCAGACATGGGCTTTTATCCGTTGAAAGTACGAAAAAAGATGGAAGAAAGCTCGTGAAGTCTTTTCCGGTTTTTGTACAAAAAAAATCAGATTTTGTACAAAAAATGTAAAAATTTGTACAAAAAGCAAGCAAAACTTCCGCTAGTTTGTTGTTTATCCGCTCGAATTTATGGAAAAAGATCGGGATGATTGCTGTATTTATCTATGCTTGCGAGTGTGGAAACGATGGAATATGGGGTATGAATATGCGGTCCGGGTGTGGATATTTTCCACAAATTGTCAGAAAAATCCTCAATGTCTGTTTAATGGATATACTCATCTGTCCCTGATTTTCAATAAATAAAAATATTTTCGTATCTTTGGCACAAGTATTGCCCTTGTTCCTATGGCATCTAATAACAAAATCCAAAAGAATAGTATGAAACGTTTTTTGACAAGGAAAGAATTAAAATTGAAAAAGAAGCAGACTATTTATGCTGCAATCGGCATCATCGTTATCATTGCTCTTTATTTGTTTCTCACGCGGGAAAGACCTGTGGAACCTGAAGCTCCGATAGTGAGCGTGGCTCCTGTCCAGAAACAGGACGTAGAGTTGTACGGCGAGTACGTAGGACGTATTCGTGCACAGCAATTTGTGGAGGTGCGTGCGCGTGTGGAAGGTTTCCTTGAACAAATGTTGTTTGCAGAAGGTACTTATGTAAAGCGTAATCAGGTGCTTTTTGTAATTAATCAGGATCAGTATCGTGCCAAGGCAGACAAGGTGCGTGCGCAGCTGAAGAAGGATGAAGCGCAGGCACGCAAGGCTGAACGTGATTTGGAGCGTATCCGTCCGTTGTATCAGCAGAATGCAGCCAGCCAGCTCGACCTGGATAATGCCGTAGCTGCTTATGAAACGGCTGTGGCAAGTGTGGGCATGAGCAAGGCAGACTTGGATCAGGCGGAACTGGAACTGGGTTATACGGTTGTACGTTCTCCTATTTCGGGTCAGATCAGTGAAAGACATGTTGACTTGGGAACGCTGGTAGGAGGAAGCGGAAAATCTTTGCTGGCTACCATCGTAAAAAGTGATACGGTACTCGTCGATTTCAGTATGACGGCGCTCGATTACCTGAAGAGTAAGGAACGTAATATTACACTGGGACAGAAAGATTCTACCCGTTCATGGCAGCCTACGGTTACCATTACCTTGCCCGATAACAGTGTGTACGAGCAGAAAGGTCTGGTAGACTTTGCCGAACCTCAGGTAAATCCGAAAACCGGTACATTCTCCGTACGTGCGGAAATGGCGAACCCGAACCATGTATTGCTGCCGGGACAGTTTACGAAGGTGAAGCTGTTGCTGGAGGTTCGCGAGGGAGCGACTGTGGTTCCGCAGAAGTCATTGATCATCGAAAAAGGTGGAGCGTATGTTTTCGTGATGCGTCGTGATTCGACGGTGGAAAAGCGTTTCATTGAACTGGGACCGGAATTCCAGAATAATATGGTTGTAGAGCGCGGACTTGCTCCGGGTGAGATGATTGTAACCGAAGGTTATCATAAACTTACCCCGGGTATCAAGGTAAGAGTAGGTGAGGCTCCGAAGCCTCAGGAAGAAGAACAGAAAGAGGATTAACCACGCAACCCATTAAATTTTACGATTCATGAAAGTGAGTTTCTTTATCGACAGACCGGTATTCTCGGCTGTCATCTCTATATTGATTGTCATAGTCGGTATCATCGGACTCCAAATGCTGCCGATTGACCAATATCCCCAGATTACTCCTCCGGTAGTGAAAATCAGTGCTTCCTATCCGGGTGCGAGTGCCGTTACGGTATCGCAGGCGGTTGCTACGCCGATTGAGCAGGAACTTAACGGTACGCCGGGAATGCTTTACATGGAGTCGAACAGCTCCAACTCGGGAGGATTTTCGGCAACGATAACATTCGATATCTCGGCTGACCCTGATCTGGCTGCGGTAGAAATACAGAACCGTATCAAGCTGGCGGAATCTAGCCTTCCGGCCGAAGTAATCCAGAATGGTATTTCGGTGGAAAAACAGGCAGCCAGTCAGCTGATGACTATCTGTCTGCGTTCGGACGACCCGAAGTTTGACGAAATCTATCTGAGTAACTTCGCAACCATCAACGTGCTCGACTTGCTTCGCCGTGTACCGGGTGTGGGACGTGTGTCGAATATCGGTAGCCGTTATTACGCCATGCAGATATGGGTGGACCCGGCTAAGCTTGCCAACTTCGGCTTGACGGTGCAGGATGTTCAGAATGCATTGAAAGACCAGAACCGTGAGTCGGCCGCAGGTGTGCTGGGACAACAGCCGGTAAGCGGGTTGGATATTACCATTCCTATTACGGCACAGGGACGTCTTTCTACGGCCAGCCAGTTTGAAGAAATTGTGCTTCGTGCAAATGCTGACGGCTCGCTCATCCGTATGCGTGATGTGGCGCGTGTATCGCTCGAAGCATCTTCGTATAACACGGAAAGTGGTATCAACGGAGGTAATGCGGCGGTACTGGGTATTTATATGCTTCCGGGAGCCAATGCTATGGACGTAGCAGAAAAGGTGAAGGAAACCATGGAGGAGATCAGCAAGAATTTCCCTGAAGGATTGCAGTACGAAATTCCGTTCGATATTACAACCTATATATCGGAATCTATCCATGAGGTATACAAAACGTTGTTCGAGGCGTTGGTACTGGTTATCATTGTGGTGTTCCTTTCGTTGCAGAGCTGGCGTGCTACGGTGATTCCTATTGTAGCCGTACCTATTTCGTTGATAGGAACCTTCGGGTTCATGCTGATATTCGGTTTCTCGCTGAACATGCTTACCTTGTTGGGATTGATTCTTGCCATCGGTATTGTGGTGGATGATGCCATCGTTGTGGTGGAGAATGTGGAACGTATCATGGAAGAAGAGAAACTCAGTCCGTACGAAGCGACCAAGAAAGCGATGGAAGGATTGACGGGAGCATTGATTGCTACCTCACTGGTACTTGCAGCGGTGTTCGTTCCGGTAAGTTTCCTGTCGGGTATCACCGGTCAGTTGTACCGTCAGTTTAGTGTGACCATCGCCGTGTCGGTTATCCTTTCTACCGTCGTAGCCTTGACGCTGAGCCCGGTTATGTGTTCACTGATTCTGAAACCTACCGACCCCAACAAACCGAAGAATCGTGTCTTTACACTTATCAATAAATGGCTTGCCATCGGAAACAATAAATATGTGGCCGGTATCAAGCAGGTAGTAAAGCATCCTCGTCGTGTGATTGTAGGATTTGGTATTGTGATTATCTGCATCTTTGTCTTCCACCGACTGGTGCCTACCAGCTTCCTCCCGACCGAGGATCAGGGCTTCTTCGCGGTAGAGCTTGAAATGCCGGAAGGTACTACACTGGAAAGAACCCGTGCGGTGACCGACAGAGCCATTGCCTTCCTGATGAAGGATCCGTCGGTAGAATATGTACAGAATGTTACGGGTACCAGTCCGCGTGTAGGAACCAGTCAGGCAAGAAGCCAGCTTACGGTTATCCTGAAGGAATGGAAGGAACGCGACGATACGACCATCGGAGAAATCATGCAGAACGTACAGGATGAACTGAAGGAATATCCGGAATGTAAGGTCTACCTTTCTACTCCTCCTGTCATACCGGGTCTGGGTACTTCGGGTGGTTTTGAAATGCAGCTCGAGGCTCGTGGCGATGCGACTTACGATGACTTGGTGCGTGCAACCGATACGTTGATGTATTATGCTTCGCAGCGGAAGGAATTCAGCGGGTTGTCAACATCCTTGCAGGCAGAGATTCCTCAGTTGTATTTCGATGTCGACCGCGACAAAGTGAAGTTGTCGGGAGTGCCTATGGCAGATGTATTCTCTACCATGAAGGCTTATACGGGTTCGGTATATGTGAACGACTTCAATATGTTTAACCGTATTTACCGTGTATATATACAGGCAGAAGCTCCTTACCGTGAACATCGTGACAACATTGGCTTGTACTTCGTGCGGGGAAGCGACGGTAACATGATTCCGCTGACTTCACTGGGTACGACCGATTACACGACGGGACCGGGTAGCATCAAGCGTTTCAACATGTTCAATACGTCTATTATCCGTGGAACAGCTGCAAACGGAGCCAGCTCGGGTCAGGTAATGGAAATTCTGGAACAGATTGCCCGTGAGAAACTGCCGAGCAATATCGGAGTGGAATGGAGTGGACTTTCTTATCAGGAAAAGCAGGCAGGTGGTCAGACGGGAGCCATCATCGCATTGGTATTCTTGTTTGTATTCCTGTTCCTTGCCGCACTCTATGAAAGCTGGACTATCCCTATTGCTGTATTGATATCGCTTCCTGTGGCGGTGCTCGGTGCGTATGCCGGAGTTGCTTTATGTGGACTGGAGAACGATACGTATTTCCAGATTGGTCTGGTTATGTTGATTGGTTTGGCTGCCAAGAATGCCATTCTGATTGTTGAGTTTGCTAAGGAAGAAGTCGACAGCGGAAAGGATCTGGTTGAATCGGCATTACATGCAGCACACCTGCGTTTCCGTCCTATCCTGATGACTTCACTGGCATTCATCTTGGGTATGGTGCCGATGGTTATCGCTACCGGACCGGGTTCGGCAAGCCGTCAGGCTATCGGAACGGGTGTATTCTTTGGTATGATTGTAGCCGTTACGGTAGGAATCTTGCTTGTACCGTTCTTCTTCGTCATGATATACAAGGCTAAAAACAAGCTGAAGACAAAAAGAGCTCATAAATAAAACCTGAAACGTATGAAACGAACAAAATATACTTATCGCATTTTATTGATGTTGTCGGTTGTGCTCTTGCTGGGCAGTTGCCAGTTGGGCAAACATTACACTCGCCCGAAACTGGACTTGCCTGATACGCTCGACAGTATGAGTGTCGACACCGCTTCCCTTGGAGATTATCCTTGGGAACAACTCTATACCGATACAACTTTGCAGGGACTGATTCGGAAAACGTTGATGTATAATAAGGATATGCTGATAGCGGCAGCGCGTGTCAAGGAACTTGCAGCCATGAAACGCATTGACTATGCAAATATGTTTCCGTCGATCGGCCTGAAAGTTTACGCAGAACGTGAGAGAGAAAATTATGGAGGAAAAAATCTTAAGCAGGATGATGAGTTCGATTTGAAAGCTGGAGCGACTTGGGAACTCGACCTGTGGGGGAATCTCCGGTGGGCACGCGATAAGAGTCTTGCCGAATTCATGGGCTCCATCGAAAACCAGCGTGCGTTGCGCATGAGCTTAGTTGCACAAGTTGCACAGGCATACTTTGAGCTTGTTGCACTGGATAACGAGTTGTCTATTGTTCAACAGACGGTAGATGCCCGTCGAGAAAGCTTGCATCTGGCACGAGTACGCTACGAAGGAGGATTGACTTCGGAAACGGCTTTCCGTCAGGCACAGGTGGAGTTGGCACGAACAGCTACGCTGGTGCCCGATCTGGAACGTAAGATTGCATTGAAGGAAAATGATATTGCTTTTCTGACTGGGGAGTATCCGCATCACATCAAGCGCTCTGTATTGCCGGAAGATGTCATGTTCTCTGCCAGTTTGCCTGTAGGGCTGCCTTCGGCTTTGCTGGAACGGCGCCCGGATGTTCGTCAGGCGGAACAGGCGCTGATTGCTGCCAATGCTGCGGTGGGTGTAGCCTATACCAATCTGTTTCCCCGTTTGGCATTGACTGTTAGCTATGGGGCAGAAAGTGATCTGTTAAGCGAATTGCTTAAATCACCCCATCAGCTTTTTGCTGCCAATCTGTTGCAGCCCATTTTTGCCATGGGGAAAAACCGGGCCATGCTGAAAGCTAAGAAGGCTGCTTACGAGCAAGCCACTTACGCTTATGAAAAGACAATCTTGAATGCTTTCAAGGATGCGTATAATGCCATCGCTGAATTTAATAAGGTAAAGGAAATCTATGAAACCCGCCTGCGACTGGAACAGGCTTCCAAGAGTACGCTCGATCTGGCACAGTTGCAATACCTCAATGGGGTAATCGGTTATATGGATTTGCTGGACGCACAGCGTGGTTACCTGGATGCCCAGATTGGATTGAGCAATGCGGTGCGCGACAAACAGATCAGCATGGTCAATCTTTATAAAGCGCTGGGTGGAGGCTGGAAAGAATAGTTTTATTCGGCATATTAAAAAAGTTCGAGATTATTTTCTTGAAACATGTTCGAAATATGCCGATAAATCTTTATCTTTGCATCCCGAATTGTAATGTGCTCTAATGTGTGATTTGGTGAAACAGATAAAGAAAAAAGGGTATGCTCCGGATTCGAGATTACAGAGTTTGCCTCATGCGGGGATGGAAAACAGAGGTCTTTTCGGAATTCCGTTTTCCTCAACTATTTTCTTTTTTCTGAATACCATGTTGGGGAGCACTGCTCATTCTTATTGTTTTTTTTATGGTAATTTAATCGAATGTATTATAAAAAGAAATACCTGGAACTGCTCTTTTCAGTAGGTTCAGGTATTTTTGTATATATGGAGTAGGCAATTAAACGACACGAAATAATATGGAACCGCTAAAGCATGAATGTGGAGTAGCGATGATTCGCTTGTTGAAACCACTTGAATATTATCAGGAAAAGTATGGCACGTGGATGTACGGGCTTAACAAGCTGTATCTGCTGATGGAAAAACAGCATAACCGCGGACAGGAAGCTGCGGGACTGGCTTGTGTAAAGCTTCAGGCAAATCCGGGTGAAGAATATATGTTTAGAGAGAGAGGACTGGGAGCTGGTGCCATTACCGAGATATTCGGAACGGTGCACAGTTATTTTAAAGATCTTACTCCCGAACAGCTCCATGATGCTGATTATGCGAAGAAATGCCTGCCTTTTGCCGGTGAACTGTATATGGGACACCTGCGTTATTCTACTACGGGCAAGAGCGGTATTTCGTATGTGCATCCTTTCTTGCGCCGTAATAACTGGCGTGCCAAGAATCTGGCCTTGTGCGGAAACTTTAATCTGACGAATGTAGATGAGATTTTTGCTGATATCACTGCTGCCGGACAGCATCCGCGTAAGTACGCCGATACATATATTATGCTGGAACAGGTTGGTCATCGTCTGGACCGTGAGGTGGAACGTCTTTACAACGAATGTAAGTCGGAAGGACTGGAAGGTATGGATATTACACATGCCATCGAAGACCGTATCGATCTGACGAACGTTCTGAAAACTTCCAGTCCGAAATGGGATGGCGGCTACGTGATTTGTGGACTGACGGGTAGCGGTGAGTGTTTTGCTGTGCGTGATCCGTGGGGTATTCGTCCGGGATTCTGGTACATGGATGATGAAATCATGGTACTGGCATCCGAACGTCCGGTGATACAGACTGCGCTGAATGTGCCTGCCGACAGTATCAATGAACTGCTTCCGGGACAAGCTATTCTGGTGAACAAGAAAGGCGAGATGCGTCTGGCACAAATCAATGAACCGAAAGAAAAGAAAGCTTGCTCGTTCGAACGCATCTACTTCAGCCGTGGTAGTGATATGGATATTTACCGCGAACGTAAACAATTGGGTAAGACATTGGTGAATCCGATTCTGAAAGCCATAGACAATGATGTGGTACATACTGTATTCTCATTTATCCCCAATACAGCGGAAGTTGCTTTTTATGGTATGCTGGAAGGATTCGACAACTACCTGAACGAACTGAAAGTGCAGCGTATCGAGGCATTGGGACACAAGCCTAGTCATACGGAACTGGAGCAGATCTTGTCGCAACGTATTCGTAGTGAGAAGGTCGCCATTAAGGATATTAAACTGCGTACCTTCATTGCCGAGGGAAATACCCGTAACGATCTGGCTGCTCATGTGTACGATATCACTTACGGCAGCTTGACGCCTTATGAAGATAACCTGGTTATCATAGACGACAGTATCGTTCGTGGTACTACTTTGAAGCAAAGTATCATCAGTATACTCGACCGTCTGCATCCAAAGAAGATTGTCATTGTGTCTTCTTCTCCTCAGGTACGTTATCCTGATTACTATGGTATCGACATGGCGAGCATGGAACAGTTTATCGCTTTCAAGGCGGCTATTGCTCTGCTCGAAGAAAGAGGCATGCAACATGTCATCGAAGAAGCATACCGCAAGTCGAAAGCACAGGTCGGACTACCCAAGGAAGAGATGGTAAACTATGTGAAGGATATCTATGCACCGTTTACCGATGAGGAAATTTCGCATAAGATGGTACAACTTCTTACTCCGGTAGGAACTCAGGCAAAGGTAGAAATCGTTTATCAGACTCTGGAAGGATTGCACGAAGCTTGTCCGGCTCATTTGGGCGACTGGTACTTCAGCGGTGATTATCCTACGCCGGGTGGTGTGAAACTGGTAAATCAGGCCTTCATCAATTACGTAGAAGAAATCTATCAGTTCTGATGTTGGAACGAAACGTTTTGACTCCGGATTATATATAGACCAAAGAAAAACAATATTAAAGAAAACGATACAGATAGAAAATGAGAAATGTTACATTAATCCTCGACGACGGGAGCCGCTTTCATGGCAAGTCGTTCGGTTATGAGAAGCCGGTAGCCGGTGAAGTTGTGTTCAACACCGCAATGACCGGTTATCCAGAAAGCTTGACCGATCCTTCGTATGCAGGTCAGTTGATGACTCTGACATATCCGCTGGTGGGCAACTATGGTGTGCCTCCTTTTACAATCGAAGCCAACGGGCTACCTACTTTCATGGAAAGTGAGAAGATTCATGCCGAAGCGATTATTGTGAGCGACTACAGCGAGAAATATTCTCACTGGAATGCTGTGGAGAGCTTGGGCGATTGGCTGAAGCGTGAACACATACCGGGCATTACAGGCATCGATACACGTGAGCTGACCAAAGTACTGCGTGAGCACGGTGTAATGATGGGAAAGATCGTTTTCGATGACGAACCTGACAACATTCCCGAAGCAACTTATGCAGGTGTGAACTATGTAGATAAGGTTTCATGCAAGGAAGTTATCCGCTACAACGAAGGAGATGACAAGAAGAAAGTGGTTCTTGTAGACTGTGGCGTGAAGTCGAATATCATCCGCTGTCTGTTGAAGCGTGACGTGGAAGTTATCCGCGTGCCTTGGAACTACGATTTCAATACAATGACATTCGACGGCTTGTTTATTTCCAATGGTCCGGGTGACCCTGACACTTGCGATGCTGCCGTGCAGAATATCCGCAAGGCTATGGAGAATGAAAAGCTGCCTATCTTCGGAATCTGTATGGGTAACCAGTTGCTTTCGAAGGCAGGAGGCGCAAAGATTTACAAACTGAAATACGGTCACCGCAGTCACAACCAGCCGGTTCGTCTGGTGGGAACAGACAAATGTTTCATTACTTCGCAGAATCACGGTTATGCCGTAGACAATAATACATTAGGAGCCGACTGGGAGCCGTTGTTCATCAACATGAATGATGGTTCGAACGAAGGAATCCGTCACAAGAAGAATCCTTGGTTCTCGGCACAGTTCCATCCGGAAGCTGCCAGCGGTCCTACCGATACAGAATTCCTGTTCGACGAGTTTGTAAAGTTGCTGTAATCCATTAAAACAAAGAAGACAATGAAAGAAAATATAAAGAAAGTATTATTGTTAGGTTCCGGAGCTTTGAAAATCGGTGAAGCCGGCGAGTTCGACTACTCAGGTTCGCAGGCACTCAAGGCGTTGAAGGAAGAAGGTATCGAAACCATTCTGATCAATCCGAACATTGCTACCGTGCAGACTTCGGAAGGTGTAGCAGACAAAATCTACTTCTTGCCTGTCACTCCGTATTTCGTTGAAAAGGTAATCGACAAAGAACGTCCGGATGGTGTATTGCTCTCATTTGGTGGCCAGACTGCCTTGAACTGTGGTGTAGCTCTCTACAAGGCAGGAGTATTCGAAAAATACAATGCACGCGTGCTGGGAACTCCGGTACAGGCTATCATGGATACCGAAGACCGTGAACTGTTCGTTCAGAAACTGGATGAAATCAATGTGAAAACCATCAAGAGCGAAGCAGTAGAAAACATCGAAGATGCTCGCCGTGCTGCCAAGGAATTGGGTTATCCGGTCATCATCCGTGCGGCATACGCATTGGGAGGTCTGGGATCAGGTTTCTGCGACAACGAAGAAGAACTGAACGTTCTGGCTGAAAAAGCATTCTCTTTCTCTCCGCAGGTTTTGGTAGAAAAGAGCTTGAAAGGCTGGAAGGAAGTAGAATACGAAGTTGTGCGCGACCGCTTCGACAATTGTATCACGGTATGTAACATGGAAAACTTCGACCCGCTGGGTATCCATACCGGTGAGTCTATCGTAATAGCTCCATCTCAGACACTGACAAACAGCGAGTATCACAAACTGCGTGAACTAGCTATCCGTATCATCCGTCACATCGGTATCGTAGGAGAATGTAACGTACAGTATGCATTCGACCCCGAATCGGAAGACTATCGTGTCATCGAAGTAAACGCTCGTTTGAGCCGTTCTTCCGCCTTGGCTTCTAAAGCTACCGGTTATCCGCTGGCTTTCGTTGCAGCTAAATTAGGTTTGGGTTACGGTTTGTTCGATTTGAAGAACTCGGTTACCAAAACAACTTCTGCGTTTTTCGAACCGGCACTGGACTATGTAGTATGTAAGATTCCTCGCTGGGACTTGGGTAAATTTCACGGAGTTGACCGTGAACTGGGTTCAAGCATGAAGTCTGTAGGTGAAGTGATGGCGATCGGCCGTACTTTCGAAGAAGCTATCCAGAAAGGTCTTCGTATGATCGGTCAGGGAATGCACGGATTTGTAGAAAACAAAGAATTGCAGATTGCCGATATTGATAAGGCTTTGCGTGAGCCGACCGACAAGCGAATCTTCGTTATCTCGAAGGCAATGCGTGCCGGATATACCGTTGATCAGATTCATGAACTGACAAAGATAGACAAATGGTTCCTCGACAAGCTGATGAACATCATGCAGACTTCGAAGGAACTTCACGAATGGGGCAACAACCACAAACTGTTGTCACAGCTTCCGAACGAATTGCTGTACAAGGCAAAACGTCAGGGATTCTCCGATTTCCAGGTAGCACGTGCCATCGGTTACGAAGGAGAAATGGAAGATGCCATCATCGATGTACGTAACCACCGTAAGAGTGTAGGTATCGTGCCGGTCGTTAAGCAGATTGATACGCTGGCAGCCGAATATCCTGCACAGACAAACTATCTGTATCTGACTTACAGTGGTGTGGCAAACGATGTACATTATCTGGGAGACCACAAGAGTATTGTAGTATTGGGTTCGGGTGCTTACCGTATCGGATCGTCAGTAGAATTTGACTGGTGCGGCGTTCAGGCACTGAATACCATCCGCAAGGAAGGATACCGTTCGGTTATGATCAACTATAATCCGGAAACAGTTTCTACCGACTACGATATGTGCGACCGTCTGTACTTCGACGAATTGACTTTCGAACGTGTGATGGATATCCTCGACTTGGAAAATCCGCACGGAGTCATCGTATCAACTGGTGGACAGATTCCAAACAACCTGGCACTCCGTCTGGATGCACAGCATATCAATATCTTGGGAACTTCAGCAAAGAGCATCGACAACGCAGAAGACCGCGACAAGTTCTCGGCTATGCTCGACCGCATCGGCGTAGACCAGCCTGAATGGAGCGCACTGACTTCGATGGAAGATATCAACGCCTTCATCAAGAAAGTTGGATTCCCGGTACTGGTTCGTCCGTCGTACGTACTTTCGGGAGCAGCCATGAACGTATGTTCTAACCAAGAAGAGCTGGAACGTTTCCTGCAACTGGCAGCTAATGTATCGAAGAAACATCCGGTTGTAGTAAGCCAGTTCATCGAACATGCCAAGGAAGTAGAAATGGATGCCGTAGCACAGAACGGTGAAATCGTGGTATACGCCATCAGCGAGCACATCGAGTTTGCCGGAGTACACTCAGGAGATGCTACCATTCAGTTCCCGCCGCAGAAACTGTATGTAGAAACTGTTCGCCGCATCAAGCGTATTTCTCGTCAGATTGCTAAAGAACTGAACATTTCCGGTCCGTTCAACATCCAGTTCCTTGCCCGTGAAAACGACATCAAGGTAATCGAATGTAACCTGCGTGCCAGCCGTTCGTTCCCGTTCGTCAGCAAGGTACTGAAGATAAACTTCATCGAATTTGCAACGAAGGTGATGCTTGGCCTACCGGTAGAAAAACCAGAGAAGAACCTGTTCGAGCTCGATTACGTAGGAATCAAGGCAAGTCAGTTCTCATTCAACCGTCTGCAGAAAGCCGACCCTGTACTGGGAGTCGACATGGCTTCTACCGGAGAGGTAGGATGTATCGGCGAAGATACTTCATGCGCTGTGCTGAAATCAATGCTTTCTGTTGGCTATCGCATTCCGGAAAAGAATATCCTGTTGTCTACCGGTACACCGAAGCAGAAGGTAGAAATGCTGAAAGCTGCTCAGGAACTGAAGGCAAAAGGTTACAACCTCTTTGCAACAGGCGGAACCTCGAAATTCCTGACCGAGAACGGCATCGAGAATACCCGCGTATACTGGCCGAGCGAAGAAGGACATCCGCAGGCACTGGAAATGCTCCACAAGAAAGAAATCGACATGGTAGTAAACATTCCGCGTGACCTTTCTGCCGGAGAACTGGACAATGGTTACAAGATTCGTCGTGCAGCCATCGACCTGAACATTCCGTTGATTACCAATGCTCGTCTGGCAAGTGCTTTCATCCATGCATTCTGCACCATGAGCATCGACGATATAGCTATCAAGAGCTGGGACGAATATAAATAATCCCCTCTCGTGATAGAATAAATGTTACTTAAGCGCCACTTCGGAAAAGGCAAATTTCCGGGGTGGCGCTTTTTCGTTTAGAAGGCTGTTTTCCGGCATCGGGATTCAGCCTTTTGCTGTTTCTTCATTTATATCTTTGCGGCGTTACGGAATTGAAACTATTTCCGAATTCCCCCTTTTGCGCTTTCTTTGTTTCTTTTTGTGAATAGCCTTATTATTTATACATTACCTGCAACTGAGCTTTTACTGTTTCTTTACTTATTTTTGTGACGTGCGTGTAAGTATTTCCTCGGAAGTGCGACTAACGAGGGTAAAGAAACATGTAGAACAATATGATGTATGAATAAAACACTGCAACAAGAAAAAGACTTTCTCCTGCTGATAGAGTCGCACAAGCGAGTCATCTACAAGGTCTGTTACATGTATGCAACCGACAAGGAACAATTGGACGACTTGTATCAGGAGATAGTAATGAACCTCTGGCGCGCTTATCCTTCGTTTCGCGGCGAAAGTTCCTCTGCCACATGGATATACCGTATCAGCTTGAATACGTGCATTTCCTATCGCCGGAAGTCGAAACATCAGATTCAGGCAGTCACCCTTCCGGTAGATTTCGAGGCATTCGATGAAGAGGACGGCAAGACGTCGCAGCTGCGCGAGCTATACCGGCTGATACACGCACTCAGTCCGCTGGAACGGGCGCTCATCCTGCTTTGGCTGGAGGAAAGAAGCTACGACGAAATAGCCCGGATAATGGGTATTTCGAAGAACAATGTCGGTGTCCGTCTGAATCGTATCCGTGAGAAACTGAAAAACATGTCGAACCTATAAATCTCAGCTTATGGAACTTGAAGAACTGAAAGATCAATGGAACTTGCTCAGTGAGCAGTTGAAGAAGAACGAAATAGTCAATCATGCAGTCATAAAACGAATGATAGAGAAGCGTACCCTGAGTGCCCGCGACCGCCTGATAGGAGCAAACGTGATAGCCGTTTTCCTTCTTGCAGGCATGCTAATCCTGTTTCCGCTTGCTGCAACACGAGTAATCATCCGGCAGGAACTTCTTTGGATATTTTACATTGTGTTTCCACTACTGATTTTGTACTCGTTCTGGAATATACACGTTTTGTATAAGTTCAATCTGGCCACCCGGACCCTCCTTGAGCTTCATCGCTGGATTCTTTCCTATAAACGCAGGCTCCGGATAGAAATCTGGTGTACTCCTTTCCTTGTAATAGGGCTTTTTAGTTCTGTCTTTCTGATTCATCACCATTACCGCAGTACACTTATGGTAGTGTTCGATATCCTGATGCTTGCGGTAAGTGTCGTGGCCGGTTATATATGTTACCGCTACGTAGACAAGCGTTCGGTAGACGAGATAGAGCAGGGAATGAAAGACTTGCAAGACTTGGAATAGTTTGGCGGGTAGGACAGCAGAAGCGTGGGACGTTTGACTGAAATATACCAGCACGAGTCCGATGCTTCTACTGGTCTTTTATGGAAAACGAGGTGAAGTTTTACTGTAAGTTTGTACAAACTTTTTGGGAATTTGTACAAAAAAACAAAATGATTTGTACAAATCTAGTTTGATGGGTGCAGAAGAATTGGGAAGGAGATAAGGAAGTATTAGTCGTGATTCTTTCAGGTTAGTAAGGAAAGCATCTATAGCTATAAAAAAGAAAGCGACCTTCGTAAAAAGACCGCTTTAAATGTTTTCACAACGGAATCATCCTTATTGTGACTTGCTTCAATTTAGTTAATGCAAATATACAGAATATCCTTTACATAAGGAAGGCTTTTTTGATATCTTTTTTCTAACTTTGAGGAAATGAACTAAGAAAATCGGTTATGAAAAAGATATTGGGTTTAGATTTAGGAACAAACAGCGTAGGCTGGGCAGTGATAAATTCGGTCATAAATGACGAAGGCAAGGAACAACTTGTAAATATTTCTTCTTGCGGCAGCAGAATCATTCCAATGGATGCTGCAACATTGGGAGATTTTGATAAAGGTAATTCTAAATCTCCAGTAGCGGAGCGAACCCGTTTGCGGGGAGTACGTCGTTTGCTGGAGCGTAGTTTATTACGTCGGGAGCGTTTGCACCGGGTTTTATCTGTTATGGAATTTTTACCGGAACATTATGCTTCTCAACTCGACCGATATGGTAAATTTCTGCCGGAACGGGAACCTAAATTAGCCTGGTATCAAGATGAAACTGGTAAATATAAATTTCTGTTTCAGGATTCTTTCAATGAAATGCTGGAGGACTTTCGTCAGCATCATCCCGAACTGGTAGCAGAAGGGAAAAAAATACCTTACGACTGGACGATCTATTATCTTCGGAAAAAAGCTCTTTCTCAGAAAATAACCAAAGAAGAACTTGCATGGATATTGCTTAATTTCAATCAGAAGCGAGGATATTATCAGTTAAGAGGAGAGGAAGAGAAAGAAGATAATAAAAAGTCAGTAGAATATTATGCACTGAAAGTTGTTGCGGTAGAAGATTCCGGAGATCGGAAGGGGAAAGATATCTGGTATAATGTCAAGTTGGAAAATGGCTGGGTATACCGGAGAGCCAGTAGTGTTCCTTTAGACTGGGTCGGTAAGATAAAAGAATTTATCGTAACAACAGATTTGGATGAAAAGGGAAATCCTAAAAAAGATAAAGACGGCAATGTAAAACGTTCTTTTCGGGCACCTAAGGAAGACGACTGGGGATTGTTGAAAACAAGAACGCAGGCACAGATTGACGAAAGTGGTCAGACAGTGGGTACATATATTTACGAGTCATTACTTCGCATGCCTGATCAAAAAATAAGAGGAAAATTGGTTCGAACGATAGAACGTAAATATTATAAAGACGAACTTCGTAAGATTTTGGTCAAACAATCGGAGTTTCATGCAGCTTTGCAAGATCACAATTTGCTGCTTGCTTGCATTGAAGAACTATATCCCAATAACGAAGCACATCGTCGGTTACTGTCTACTTCCGATTTTATCTATTTCTTGGTGGAAGATATATTGTTTTATCAACGTCCGCTTAAAAGTCAGAAGGGACTGATTGACGATTGTCCGTACGAATCGCATGTCTATCGGGATAAAAAGGATGGCAATTTGCAGCATGTTCCATTGAAGTGCGTGTCTAAATCGCATCCGTTGTTTCAGGAATTCCGCTTATGGCAGTTCCTTGCTTCCTTACGTATTTATCAGCGTGAAAAACAGGTAGATGGTTCTCTTAAACTGGATGTAGATGTTACGAATGAATTTTTGCAGAGTGAAGATGACTATGTAAAATTATTCGATTGGCTGAATGACCGGAAAGATATAGATCAAAAAACATTCTTAGCATACAAACCTTTCGGGTTAAAGAAAAACGAGCTGTCCCAATATCGCTGGAATTATGTAGAAGACAAAAGTTATCCGTGTAACGAAACAAGAGCAGATATGGTATCCAGACTAAATAAGGCTGGGGTCTCGGAAGAGTTCTTAACTCGAGAAAAGGAAGAAGCCTTGTGGCATATATTATATTCTATATCCGATAAAAAGGAACTGACAAAGGCCTTGGGAACGTTTGCGGAGAAGAATGGTTTGAATGAAACTTTTGTAGAAATATTTTCCAAAATGCCACCTTTTGAAAGCGACTACGCCGCCTATTCTTTGAAAGCTATTCGAAAACTGCTTGCGCTGATGCGTATGGGAAAATACTGGGACGAGCAGGCCATCGATGAGCAAACCCGTAGTCGGATTGAAAAGATACTGACCGGAGAATACGATGAAACTATCCGTACCCGGGTACGTGAAAAAGCTATGCATCTGACGGATATATCTTCTTTCCGAGGATTACCTTTATGGTTGGCATGTTATGTTGTTTACGATCGTCATTCGGAAGCAAAGGAACTTGTCAAATGGGAAACCCCTGATGATATCGATCACTTCTTGCATAAGTTTAAACAGCATTCGTTGCGTAATCCTATTGTAGAACAGGTTATCATGGAAACGCTGCGTACGGTACGCGATATTTGGAAGCTGGAAGGGAAAATAGATGAAATTCATGTGGAATTAGGTCGTGAAATGAAAAATCCGGCCAAAGAACGTGCCCGTATAACAGCGCAGGTACTGGAAAACGAAAATACCAATTTGCGTATAAAGGCGTTGCTTACAGAATTTATGAATCCTGAATTTGAGATAGAAAATGTCCGTCCTTATTCACCTGCCCAGCAAGAAATCTTGCGAATCTATGAAGAAGGTGTATTGTCTGGTGTTGCGGAAAAGGATTTGCCTGACGATATTGCTTCAATCTTGAAGAAGTTCAGGGAGAATGATGTAAAGAAACGTCCTACTACCTCAGAAGTCTTACGATATAAATTGTGGCTGGAGCAACGCTATCGTTCGCCTTATACAGGCAGAATAATTCCGCTTGGTAAGCTGTTTACTCCTGCTTATGAAATAGAGCATGTAATTCCTCAGTCGCGTTACTTTGACGATTCATTTACCAATAAAGTAATTTGTGAATCGGCTGTAAATAAACTGAAGGATAATTGTTTAGGGTATGAATTTATAAAGAAACATTCCGGCGAAAAGGTTGAATTGGGAAATGGTGAAACAGCTACTATTTTTTCAGTTGAAGAATATGAGCGTTTTGTGAAGGACTCTTACTTAGGTAATAGTAAGAAGATGAAAAAGCTGCTGCTTGAAGATATACCTGATAACTTTATTGAACGCCAGTTGAACGATAGCCGATATATTAGCAAAGTCGTAAAATCTTTGCTTTCGAATATTGTCTGTGAAGAAGGCGAACAGGAAGGTATGTCGAAAAATGTGATAGTTTGTACTGGTGGAGTAACAGATCGGTTGAAGAAAGACTGGGGAGTACAGGATGTATGGAACCGGATTATTCTTCCACGTTTCCTGCGCTTGAATAAAATAACAGATAGTACAGACTTCACTTCTGTAAGCACAAATGGGCATTTGTTGCCTGCCGTACCTTTGCATTTGCAGAAAGGATTTAACAAGAAAAGAATAGATCATCGCCACCATGCGATGGATGCCATTGTGATAGCGTGTGCCGGTAGGAATATTGTCAATTACCTGAACAATGCTTCTGCACGCAAAGGTTCCGAAATTTCTCGTTATGACTTGCAGCATTTATTGTGTGATAAGGTAAAGACAGACGCAAACGGTAATTACAAATGGATTCTTCGTAAACCTTGGGAAACGTTTACGCAGGATGTATATGTAGCATTGACGAATATTGTTGTCAGCTTTAAGCAAAACCTCCGGGTAATAAATCGTACAACGAACCATTATCAGCATTATAATGAAGATGGAGAAAAGAAAATGATTCCACAAACTAAAGGTGATCGTTGGGCGATTCGTAAACCGATGCACAAAGATACGGTATATGGTGAGGTAAATTTGCGTAAGGAGAAAACACTTCCTTTGAAAGACGTGCTCAATAATCCATCGATTGTTGTGGATAAATCATTGAAAAACAAACTATATGAGTTGCTAAAATCTCAGTATGACTTGAAGGCAATAACGAAGTATTTCGAAACGCATCAGGATGTCTGGGCTGATGTCAATTTAAAGAAAATCAAGGTTTACTATTTTACAAAAGAAACGAATGAACGCTTTTTTGCTACGCGTAAATCATTGGATTCAAGTTTTAATCAGAAGAAGATTGAAGAAGAAGTAACTGATACAGGTATACAAAAGATTTTGCTGCGTCATTTGCAACAAAATGGTAACAATCCAGACATTGCTTTTTCTCCCGATGGAGTGGAGCGTATGAATCAGAATATGACTATTCTGAATAATGGGAAATGGCATCAACCCATTTATAAAGTACGGACTTATGAAAAAGCAGATAAGTTTGCAGTTGGTGAGAGCGGTAATAAAGTTAAAAAGTTTGTGGAAGCTGCTAAAGGAACCAATTTGTTTTTTGCTGTGTATGAATCTATGCAAGAGGATGAGGCTACAGGTAAACAAGTCCGTAAACGGACTTTTGCTACCATACCGCTGAATGAAGTTATCAAGCGTAAAAAGCAAGGATTATCTGTCGCTCCTGAGGATTCAAAAGGTAATTTGCCCATATTTGTTTTATCTCCTAACGATTTAGTCTATCTACCGACAGAAGAAGAGCGTAATAGCGGTAAAATAATTCAACCTTTGGATAGAGAGAGAATTTATAAAATGGTTTCTTCTTCTGGTAATCAATGCTTTTTTATAAAAGCTTTTGTTGCTAATTCAATTTGGGATAAAAAAGAATATTCTTCTTTAAATAAAATGGAGCGTGCTGTAACTGATGAAATGATAAAAGAAATTTGTATACCTGTAAAGGTAGATAGATTAGGTAATGCTTCTTTGATAAAAATATAATGCTATGATAAAGAAAACATTATACTTTGGTAACCCAGCTTATCTGTCATTGCAAAATAATCAGTTGGTCATTAAGCTACCGGAGGTGGAGCGTAACGCTTCACTTCCAGAAAGCTTTAAGTCTCGGTCGATTATAACTAGACCGATAGAAGATATAGGATTGGTGATATTAGACCATAAGCAGATCACAATTACTTCTGGAGTGCTTGAAGCGCTTTTGGAAAATAATTGTTGTGTCATAACTTGTGATAATAAAAGTATGCCTGTAGGATTATTATTGCCACTTTATGGGAATACTGTTCAGAATGAAAGGTTTAGGGAACAGCTGATGGCGACTCTTCCATTGAAGAAACAATTGTGGCAACAAACTATAAAAGTTAAAATACAGAATCAGGCACATGTCTTGCAATATTGTTTAGGAGAGGACAATAAATGTATGAGGGTGTGGGCGGAAGAAGTAAAAAGCGGTGATCCTGATAATTTGGAAGCGAGGGCTGCTGCTTACTATTGGAAAACACTTTATGCTCATATTCCGGGATTTACGCGAGATCGTGACGGAATGCCTCCTAATAATTTATTAAATTACGGATATGCTATTTTGCGAGCTATTATCGCTCGTGCCTTAGTTTCCAGTGGTTTGTTGCCTACTTTAGGAATACATCATCATAACCGTTATAATGCTTATTGTCTGGCGGATGATGTAATGGAGCCTTATCGCCCCTATGTAGATAAGCTCGTATTTCAGCTTGTTAAGACTCATGGTGAGAATGTAGAGTTGACAAAGGAAATAAAATCAGTTCTTTTGACAATTCCTACACTCGATGTTGTTATTGGTAGAAAGCGAAGTCCATTAATGGTAGCTGCTACTCAGACAACTGCTTCTTTATATAAATGCTTTAGTGGTGAATTACGTAAAATAGCTTATCCTGAAATGTGATGGATAGATATAGTGAATATCGTATTATGTGGATACTTGTATTTTTTGATTTGCCTACAGAAACTCAAAAAGACAAGAAAGCTTATGCCTTGTTTCGTAAAAATTTGCAGAAAGATGGTTTCACTATGTTTCAGTTTTCGATTTATATTCGTCATTGTGCCAGTTATGAGAATGCAGAAGTTCATATAAAAAGGGTTAAGTCATTTTTACCAGAATTTGGTCAGGTGGGGATAATGTGTATAACAGATAAGCAGTTCGAACAAATTGAGCTGTTTTATGGTAAGAAGCCTCATTGTAAAAATGTAGCAGGGCAACAATTAGAGCTATTTTAGAAATAAGAAATCCCGCCATAAAAAGCGGGATTTCTTGTAGGAAACATTTCTTTTTTAATTTCTATTCTTTGATGTAATGTATTGCTATATAGGTTGTTACACGGATTGTGCTGTTTCCTATATAACAAAGTTACTAAATTGAAAGCAA
>ULUY01093947.1_pt1 | contig 59004 bp, 29 predicted proteins | sample 1959031 | NCBI WGS metagenome assembly ULUY01 (sample SAMEA4835774, study PRJEB28245) | human gut metagenome | biome: gut microbiome; material: fecal sample | place: Denmark | collected 2008
GTGTATATATCGGGATTCAGGCCCATCCTTTTGCACAGCGTCAGGTTGACCGGAATATTGGCAGCGCTGCTTCGGGTAAAGAAAGCATAGACCCCGCTTTCCCGAAGGGCCCGGAAAACAAGCGGATACGGATTGCGCCGGGTCCGAAGGAAGACGATGAACGGATTGATGACAAAGGCTACCGTTGCATAGGCGCCGATCAGGACAGTCAGCAGCTGCAGATAGCCCAGAAGGGCGGAGAGCCCTGCATTTCCCACGGAATCTGCAACCAGCCCCATAATGCCGAAGGGCGCAAGCCGGATGATCCAGGTTACTGCCTGCGTGACGGCTTTGGACGTATCATCAAGGAACTGCTTTAAAGATTCGTTTTCAACGGTACGAAGGGCCAGTCCGAAAACGACGGCCCAGGTGAGGATGGAAATATAATTGGCACTCAGAACGGCATGGACCGGATTGTCGATGATGCTCATGATCAGATTCAGGATAACTTCCCGGATTCCCGCAGGAGGCGCTGCTGCATGGATGTCTGCGGGAAGATTCAGAACCAGAGTTGTAGGAAACAGAAAAGAATAGGTGACTCCCGTGATGGAGGCAAGGAGAGTGCTGGACAGATAAAATGTCATGATGCGGCTCATGGACTTCCCTTTTCCCTGCGGTTTCTTCGACAGGGCACTCATTACCAGGAAAAAGACGAGGACCGGCGCTACACTTTTCAGTGCCTTTACAAAAAGCTCTCCGAAAATCTTCAGGGCAGGCACGGCAGGCGGGAAAAATACGGCCAGAAGGATACCGGTAAACAGGCCCAGGATAATGCAGTGAATCAGCTTGAGCTGCTGTATTTTTAAAAGAATGGTTTGAAATAAAGACAATGAATATCTCCTTTTGAAAATCAGTGTACAGGTTTCAAGTATAAAGGAAAATCAATGTATATGCAAGAAAGAGAGTGCATAGCCGTTTGATCCGGATATACGGGGAGCTTGTACAGGAAAAAGGAAAGACCGGGATTTCAGACAGGGAAATATATGTAATGTCAAAATTTTATATCATATGTAAAAAATGGAATAAAAAAAGAAAAAATCCGGGAATACACTGGAAATACATGGAATACTAAAGTATGATAAATAAAAGGATATAAAAATGGGGGATGACAGAGATAAATAGGATCTTTTAAAGTGGAAAAGCAGGAAGAAGTGGATGAATAAAATATATTGAAAAGAGAATCTCACCGGAGGTTCCGGACTTTCTAACGGCAGAAGCAGCGAATAAATCAAGTTTCTTTTGCCGCTTTTTATTTTTGGGATATTGTTTCGGATAAGAGAATCTGTCTTTCCGGTTCATTGTATGGAGGAGTTTATGAATAAAATTACAGGGTTCGGCTGTGCCGTTATACTGCTTGCAGGATTTCTTTCGGTCGGAAATGTTTGGGCTGCCGACGTGCCGGCTTTGCCGCCGTCCGGATTCAATGATTCCGGGGTGCAGCTGAACAGGACAAAGAAATATCTGGAATGGCAGCAGACCATGCAGAAAATTGCGGACGGAAGAAAGAGTGCCGGTGTGGAAACCGGGGAAGAGACCGGAGAGAAAAAGGAAACAGATTCTGTCAGATTTCAGCTGAAGAAAGTGACTGCGGATGCATCGGATCTTTTGACGCAGGAAGAGATACAGGCAGCGGCAGCACCTTATATCGGAAAGGAAATTACCCTGCAGGATCTGTACGGCATCGTGGAAAAAATCAATGCTCTGTACAGTGAAAAGGGATACGTGACCTGCCGGGCTTACCTGGCACCGCAGACGATCCGTCAGGGAACCGTTCATATCAGTCTGATGGAAGGCAAAACAGGCAAGGTGGATGTCCGGGGGAACCGGACGACCCGGGAAGACTACATACGGGACCGCCTCGACCTGAAGGAAGGAGAAACCGCCAATATTTCCCATATCAACAAAAAACTTCTCCGATTCAATGCAACAAATGATGTTCAGCTCCGCATTTCCATGAAAGCGGGAGAAACTTACGGCACAACCGATTACGTTATTACCGCTGCAGAGCCGCAGCAATATATATTCGGGCTTTTTTCCGACAATGCAGGAAGCAAGACCAGCGGGCTGTATCGAGGCGGGGTATTCTGGCAGGATAAAAGTCTGACAGGAAACCGGGACTCGCTCATGATGACATCTGTCTTTTCCAAAGGAACAAAATCTTTCGGTGCTGCTTATTCCTCACCGATTAATACAAGCGGTACGAAGCTGGGAGTGAACTACAGCACGAACAGCGTCCATATCATTGACGGACCGCTGGAACCGCTGGATGTGAGAGGGCATTCCTATGCGTACAGCTTTTCACTGACACAGCCCCTGGTGACATCGGAAAAGGTCAAGTCGGAAATCGGGCTGGACTATGGATACCAGAATTCAAAGACCGATTTCATGAGGATGCCCTGGGTGGATGACACTGTTCGGGGTGCATCCCTGTTTTTTGATCAGATCAATTACGGAAGAACAACCATCTTTTATCAGCGCCACGCCTATCGCTTCGGCAATTATAACAATAACATCAGCGATACCATGGACCGATTCGGCAAGTATGTCATGAATATGCTGTACCAGAGAGTCTTTTCTGCGGGGCAGACGCTGATTGTCCGGGCAGAAGGACAGCTCAGCAGCTCCAACTATCTGCCCTCGGCAGAGCAGTTTTATATCGGCGGCATGTACAGTGTCCGGGGATATACGGAAAGTTTGCTCGGCGGTGACAACGGTGTTTCCGGAAGCATTGAATATTCTCTGCCGATGTCTCCCGACAAAATGACCAGCGCCTACTTTTTCCTGGACGCCGGCCGTGTATGGGGGGCCAATGTGTGGGGCGATGAAAGCCTGGCCGGCGCCGGGTTCGGCATTAAATCAACCATAGGAGACCATGTCTCCCTGAATATAGGCATGGGTTTCCCTCTGATCAACAAGGTCAATGAGGAGGAACAGAGCCATGCAAGAGTTCACTTTTCTTTAAACAGTCAATTCTAGGACAAGAACGGAGGAGAAGAAATTGAAATATATCAGAAAATTCATGCGGAAAAACAGTCGTGACGAAGCCCGCAAGGGAAAATTCTCATCCGATATTGCCCTGGCACATAAAGTGCTGGCCGCAACAGCTGCATTCAGTGTCATCGGAAATCCTCTGGCGGTTACGGCATCTACTGTTATCAAGGCAGATGCGCCGCACACCAATCTTATTCAGAACGGGGTCGGACATATCTATGCGGATAAGATGGATGGAAATATTGCGGTCAATCATTTCGAGAAGTTTGATCTTGCGGCGGGAGATATTGCCAATCTGTACTTTCAGACGAAGGGGAGCTCAAGCTGGGCGGGAAACCTGGTGAATCTCGTTGACAGTCATATTGATGTGGCCGGTACGGTCAATGCTGTCAAAGACAATAAAATCGGGGGAAATCTGTTTTTCCTGAGCAGCAGCGGAATGGCTGTGACGAGCGGCGGTGTCATCAATGCAGGGTCGCTTACTGTTTTGACACCGACAGACGATGCCATGAAATCTTTCGACAATTGGGAAAATATTAACAAAATCGTGGAGTCTCCGGCGGAGATTGCTTTGAACAGCTCCGGTACGATTACCATTGAAGGAACCGTCAATACGGCAGGCGATATCCGGATGTACGGTAAGGAGGTCACAGTAAGAGCCGGTGGTTTGATGCAGACTGCTGCAGAGCAGCCGTCCGACGGCACAAGTGTACGGGCGGATATATTTAGCAGTACGGTCAATATCGGGGATAATAAATCTCTTGATTGGGATTTGGAGGCAGCGGATGTCGGAAACGGAGATATCATCCTTTCGGCAAAAAATACGGAAAGCGGCGGCAGCGCATCTGTTGACGTAAGCGGAAAGCTTTACGGGCATGATGTGACGGTATCTGCTGTGTCCGACGTATCTTATGCTGCGGAAGAGGACAGCGGAAATGGAAATCTGATCGGCGACGGGATTTCCTGGGGGAATATCATCGGGGACAGTGCCGGGACAATCAATCCGGTAGGTATTGATATCGCTGATGCCTCCGGCAGTGCATCCGTTACTGTAGGAAAGGATGCAGAAATTCATGCAGCCAATGACGTATCGATTGCGGCAGAAAGCACGGTTTCCATAGAAGCCGGTGCCGCACCGGGAGAATCGGCATCGAATCAGTACGGGATTGCCGGAGTAATCGTAGCCAATGCGAAAAACCATGCGTCTGTTAAGATGGGAGGCAAGGTGAATGCAGGAAAGGATGCGGACATCCATGCCAACGCGGAGACTTCTATCACCGGACAGGCTTCTGACAAAGCAGAGTCGGATGAAGGCAGCAAAGCCGGCGGTGAGAGCAGCGGACAGACCGATACAGAGGCCCTGACTCATACAGCAGTGGCTGTTGTCAATAATGATACGAGTGCGGAAGTGACCATTTCCGGTGAAGCGGGAAACAGAGCTTCCATTAAGGCTAAAGGCGATCTGTCTGTTCAGGCGAATGTGAAGAACAGCCTTGATATTTCTGCAGAAGTGGAGGCATCGGGCGATGCGGCTCTGGCAACAGCAGTAGCAGTGGTGGATTCGAAGGGAAGTGCTTCTGCAGATGTGCAGAATGCAGAAATTACCGGAGAAAATGTCACGATTTCTGCGGAAAATACGGTAGACGGAAATTCGATCACGGTCAATAACGGAATCGGCCAGTCGGAGGAGTCCGGAGAAGAAGGCGGGAATGAAAGCGGACAGGATACGGGCAGCAGTTCTGCGGCGGATAAGGGAAAAGAAGTTGCTTCTGCCATTATGTCCGGTGATTCGCTGTCGGATGTTATTTCTGATAATCTGACAGAGAAAATTTCCGAGGCCATAGGAGGTGCTGCAGACGGCGGTCAAACCCAGTCGGGAATCGTGAAGAAGCTGGGAAGTCTTTTCGACCTCGGTGCAAGTGTGGCTGTTGTAAAAGAAACCAATACGGCGAACGTCAATGTGGACAGCAGCAGCATTACTGCCTCCGGAACAGCAACGGAAAAATCGCCGGATTTGGGGAAAGTAGATATTCATGCCAATACGGTGGTTGACGATACAGCTATGTTTGTAACCGGGGCGGCCAATAAACAGACGGAAAGTGCGAAAAAAGAGAACGGCACCAGCGGAAACACGGGCAGCGGTACAGGCAAGGCAGCAGGCTCCGGATCAACCAATATTATTGCCGATGCGGCGGTTCTTGTAAGCGGTATGGACAATCAGGCCTCTGTTTCTGTCAACAATGCAACTGTTATCGGCGATGCTGTGGATATTGCCTCGAAAACACAAATGCAGTACCGGCTGCGCGGAATGGTGGATGATTTGAAATCCTCTGTTAACGACCTGATTACCGCGCTCGGCAGCAGTTGGACAGACGGAAATGATGCGGCAAGTGCCATCAAAGATTTGCTGAATGATGTGGATGCATACCTGAAAGACGGGGAAAGCGATATGTCGCCGGAGGGAATTGCATCCTTTGCAGGCAGCCTGGAAGATAAAATTACGTCTGTCAAGGATAAGGTGACCTCTCTGGCAGGGGATATAAAGGATGCCAAGGAAGCTGCAGAATCCATTAAGAAGAATCTGGAGGCATTCAAGGATCCGGGCAATTATATCAACTATTCCGTTCATACAGAAAGCTCGGATCAGCTGGAAGGGGAAACCAACAGTAAGGCCGGAAGCGGTTTTGCACTGGGGATTGCAGGTTCTGTCAATGTGACAAATGTCAATAATGCAGCAGCAACCGCTGTGGGCGGAGATACTGCGATTCACGCATCCGGCGCTGCATCTGTTGTCTCTGATGCGCAGACCGAAACCGTGAGTGTTACCGGCAATGCCACTTCTGTTTTGGGCAGCAGTTCAGCCAAAAACAATACCGGCAAAACACCTGCGGCGGCAACAGGCGGTTCGCAGAATGCAAAATCGACAAGCATCGGTGTCGGCGGCAGTGTTGCTGTACAGGATATTACCGGTACAAGTGCTGTCGTTATGGGCGGCGGTGTTTCTGTCCTCGGCCGTGGGACGGATGATGCGGCTGATTCGATTTCCATTGCAGCCAATACGGTTATGGGGCAGCAGGGCATCGTCTATGGCTCCGGCGAAGCAGGTACGGCAGGCATTGAAGGCATGGTCAATCTGATGAACGGCGGCAGCGACAGCGTGGTTCATATAGAGGACGGAGCCTCTCTCAAAGGCGGGGAAGTCAGCATCCGCGGGGACAACAGTACCTTCATTACGGCCGTTGCAGGCGGAGCTACCCTGGGGAGCAATGCCACGGCAGCTTCTGTCGGTGCCGGCCTGACTATGATGAATTACGATGTAAATAATATGGTTGTCATCGGGGATGGAAAAGCAGATGACAATGCAGGTGAGACAGAAAAAGCGGAAGCGCAAAAGCAGGCTGACGGTGCAGCGCTGGCAAAGAATCTGCTCGAAGCGGCGGGCGGAACGATTTCGGATGCGAAAAATAAGGGTGAACAGACCTCTGTTGCAGCCAAGGCATTCGAAGTAAAAGCAGAAACGAAAGGCATCATTAATTCTGTTGCTGTTGAAGCGGCAGCCAATACCAAAAATCAGAATAAAACAAGCCAGAAAGGGGCACTGGGAAGCCTGAATGAAGTCAACGGCGGAAGCACCGGCTCCAAGGCGGATGAGCTGCTCGGAGAGGAAGGGAAGGTCAATAAGAATCTGAATGAATCGGATGAGCAGGCAGTCAGTCAGGAAATCAATGATGCTGCAAGCGTAGGAGATAAAACCGTTTCGCAGGATGCGGCAAAGGGAGACAGCAGTTCCGGAGAAGGCTCTGATTCTGGTCAGGGAAGCGGCAAAGCGGCCGCTTCGTCCGGTACGAGTGTAAACGGGCAGATTACCAACAGCGGCAGTTCCACCGCTTCCTCGGTCAATGTGGCTGGGGCAGGGAGTGTTGCAATCAATATGCTCGGCGGGGAAACCGGTGCATTTGTTGATCACGTCAATATTCAGATGCCGGCATCCCAGGGGCAGAAGGATGCGGCTGAAGCAGGCAAAGTGGATGTAGGCGCAAGTGATTCCCTCTTTGCCGGTGCGTGGGCCGGAGCAGCAGCGGTGAATTGGTTCACCAAGAGCGGAAAGGGAACCGGAACAGGTACCGGTACAGGAACAGGGACAGGTACGAATACCGGAACAGATGCGGGCACAGTCACCAAGACTGGTACAGAAACAAGTTCGGGAGGCGGCACAACGGTGAGCATCGGCGGTGCAGCAGGTGTATCTGTGACGGATCGGGGGGTATCCTCTGTCATCAGCCATTCCGATATTACCGGCGCAAAAAGCATCACGAACAAGGCAGAAAAGAGCGGTGCAGAAATTGCGACAGGGCTGGGTTTGTCTGTTGCGAAAGGCAGCAGCAGCGGCGGTACGAATGTGGCTGTATCGGCAGCGGTGTCCTATAACGAAGCAGACAGCGACATCCATGCTCTGATGATCGGGAATCAGGTAAATGCCGAAACAGGAAATGTCAAAGCAGAAACAGGGAATACAGACGACACAATTGTTACAAATACGGCCTATAACAGAGATCTCCAGATTACCGGCGGAATTGCTGTCTCGGCAACCTCGGGCGGAAAGACCGGTGTAGGAGTAGGAGGTACGGTTGTTATCAGCGACCTGGACAATGATCTGCAGAGCGGTATCATCGGCGGAAGCTACAACAGAATCAGGGATATGGTTGTAGATGCGGATGTAGCAACGATGCAGATCAATGCGGCAGCAGCTGCGGCTGTTTCCACTGATACAAGAAGCTTTGGCTTTACTGGAGCAGTAAGCTACAACAAGATCAATAACAATAATAGTGCATACATTGACGGTGCGGAAATTACTGCATCCGGGAATGTGAATGTCAAAGCCGGCGACACAGAAAAGGGCAGCAGCGATTATGCAGACTACGTGGAAAACCGAGGATTGGATACGACAGGAAAGACTGATGCCGAGGGGGACGGTATTGCCGATAAAGGACAACTTTTGTCATTGCCGATAAAAAAAGTGATGATGAAACAAACGAGACCGGCTCTTTCACTGGAATAAGGGAAGATGGCGGCAGCACCATTGATGGCGACAGCACCATTGATGGCGACAGCACCATTGATGGTGACAGCACCATTGATGATGACAGCACCATTGATGGCGACAGCACCATCGATAGCGGTAGCACCATTGATGGCGGCAGTACCATTGTGAATGTGGCAGCCTCTGCGTCGGTGAGCAACGGGACGGCAGCGGGCAGTGCTGCCGTGAATATAAGTGATGTAGACAATACCATGCATGCAGGCATTACGGGAGCAAAGATTACTGCTGGCAGTGTGACCGGGCAGGCAGATACGAATACCCGTATTGTTTCTGTAGCGGCCGGTATAGGAGTATCAGGCGGAAAATTCGGCGGGGCAGGTTCTGTCAGCTGGGATACGCTTAGCAATAACAATACCGTTCTGATTGACAGCAGTACAATTACGGCAGGCTCCGTAACCGGGAATGCACTGAATAAGGCACAGATTGTAAATGTTGCAGGACAGGTCAGTGCGAGCAGCAAAGTCGGTGCAGGTCTGGCCTTGGCTTACAACAAAATGGATAATACCACCGGTGTTTATGTACAGGGAGGAAGCCTTGCCTCCGGCAATATTGCGCTTGCTGCGGGAAATGCATCGGAAATTACTGCGATTACGGCCGGCGTTTCCGGTGCCGGAACAGCTGCTGTCAACGGTACGGTAGCCATCAATCGCGGCACGAATTCGACCGAAGCGGTTCTCGGAAACGATGAACAGACGGTCGTGATTTCCGATGCAAAAGATATTTCCGTGAAGGCATCGGATGAGAGCAAGAACAATACTGTGGCTGGCGGTATTACAGGTGCGGGCACGGCAGCCGTCGGAGGCGGTGCAGCCTACAGTGATATTGGAGGCAGCAGCGGAGATGCGGATTCTGCCGCACAGCAGGTTCGTGCAGAAATTAACCATGCAGAGATTACGACCGAAGGTATCGGTACCATCAGTACGGAGGCCAAAGATACTTCGAAGCTCCTTACGATTGCTGCCGGTGTGGGAGCATCTGGCACAGTGGCTGTCCAGGGGGCTTCTGCAACGGCGCTGATCAATAAAAATGTGTCCGCTTCCATGACGGGAACCAGCATTGAAGGAGAAGAGTCAGGCACTCAGGCATCCAAGGTTATTGTCTCGGCAGAAAGTGACAGTGATATTACCACTAGTGCGGATGTTATTGGGGCAAGCGGATCGGTTGCTCTCGGCGCAGGTGTTGCGGTGAACCGCATCATTCAGCAGACGAATGCGTCGGTGAACGGCGGTGCTATGCGTATCGGAAATCTGGATATCCATGCAGACGGTACGCCTTCCATCAGGAATATTGGAATCGGAATTGCAGCAAGTACAACTGCAGGCATTACCGGTTCTGTTGCGGTCAATATGATTCAGAATGACGTAACGGCGCACATCGGGCAGGCTGCAGATATTACGGCAGACGGCAGTGTCGGAGTCATTGCATCAAGTGATGAACAGATTGAAAACTATGCCGGCAGTGCAAGCGTTTCGGGAACCGGTGCCGGGGTCGGCGTATCTGTCAGTGTCAACCAGATCAAGGGTATTACTGAAGCAACTGTCGGTGGGGAGAATGAAGGACCAACAAAGGTTACCGCATTGGGGAATGGTGAAGGTATTGCGTCCGATACGGTCATTGAGGACAGTGAAATCCATGATACGCTGATTTCCGATGATACGGTACAGATGGGGTCCCATATTACACGGAAAAACGAAACGAGGAAGGGGCTGGTAGTGGATGCATCTTCCACGCGGGACCTGAAATCCTTCCTCATCAATGTAGGCATTGCCGGAGAAGGTGCAGCTGTAGCCGGTACGGTTAATGTGAACCAGATTCAGGGGGCAACCTCTGCGGGTATTTTGAATACAGTCGTAAACGGTGATGCAGCCGGGACATCTCCTGCGGGAAATGTTTATGTCAATGCCGGGGATTATACGAACAGTTCCGGATTTGTGGGAACGGCAGGAATTAACGGAATCAGCGCGGATGTCGGCCTTGGGAGCGATACGAATTCGGTACGCCGGGAGGTATCTGCTGTCATCGATGACAGTACGGTAAAGGCTGATACTCTTGAGGTAGATGCCGATTCGAAACAGGGCATTTCCTCCTTTGCTGTCGGTGAGAGCATGAGCGGAATCGGTGCAGGTGTTGCCGGTGTTGTCACAGTGACGGAACTGGGCAGCGAGACCAGAGCCGCCCTTACAGATACAGATGTGTCTGCGGGGACTGTTTCTGTATCTGCTTCGCATACGGGCATCGTTCATGCCGGCAATGTCAGTGCGGGCGCAGCAGGTATCGGTGCGGGAGCCGGTCTTTCCATCGGTGTGCTGCAGGATAATTCCGTAACGGAGACGACAGTAGGCAGTGTTGATGAGAAGGATCCGTCGAAAATCGACGCTTCCGGAGCTGTGACGATTGCCGCAAAAAATACGACAAAAACATCGCCCACCATTTCGGCGACCGGAGTGGCTGCTGTCGGTACCGGCATTGCTGGAGCCACGTCGGTCAATAACCTGAACAGCAAGGTCAAAACTAATATTTCCAAAGCTGCTGTTACGGCCGGCGGAGACATCAGCGGCAGTGCAAAGAATACCTTTGATGTTGATGCTTACATAGGCAGCCAGGCCGGAGGCGGTGCCGGTGTCGGTGTCGGTATTAATGTGACCGTTAATACGATTAACAGCACGGTACAGACCAATGTTGCCGGAAGCACACTGGAAGCAAAGGAAAATGTGAATCTGACAGCAGAGGAAGAACGGGACATTACCCAGCTGGATACAAATATTGTTGTTGAAGACATGGGCATTGCGGCCGGTGCCAATATTGCTGTTACTACTGTGGGACAGGAAATCTCCGATGAAGATACGAAGGCTAAAATCGGGGAAGTCAATAAAAACGGGTCTGCTGCAAATGGTTTGTTCGGCGGTGCATCCGGTGCGCTGGAAACGGCAGGAATCGATGAGAGCAGCGTAAAACTCGATGATCAGATTGCAGGAACCGGCGTTAATAAAGAGGAACAGATTACAGTTAATATAGCGGCCAGTACAGTTGATGCAGGGGAAAATATCAAAGCAGCAGCCACGGAAACGGATAACATCCATATGACTCTGGGCAGCGGTGCTGCCGGTGCTGCAGCAGGAAATGCCGGTGTGGGTATTCTGAATGTTTGGCGCAATGTAGGTGTCAATGTCACCGGCGGCAGCATGAAGGCTGGTGCGATTGATATTGATACCGATATTACAGGGACATCCAGTCTTGAGGTATACCAGGGGACCGACGGCGCTCTTTTTGCCGGCAACGCAGCAGTTGGACAGGTCAGCACGAGCGGAAACAGTGGTATTTCCGTTGACGGTGCATTGCTTACCGGAAATACCTTGAATATTTTGGCAGCAGACCACGGAGCAGTAAATGTGAATGTGCTGGGAATTACTGTAGGAACCGTTGCTGCCGGAGCCATTGTTGCAGGAGCTGAAAATTCCGGCAATACGGAAGTTACGATTCAAAACAGCACCACAGGCGAAAAAGACGGCAGTACCGAAAGCAGCGTATCGATCGGAACACAGAAAAAGAATACGGTAACTGCGCATGCCATGGGCGGAGCCGGCGGTGCAGCGGCAGCACAGGGGGTCGTGGCTACAGCAGAAGATAAAGGAGAAAGCAGCGTTGTCTTAGGAAATGGAAACAGGCTGAATGCTGGACGCATTGCTGTCGCAGCGGCAGCTAGTCCGGCAGTTAAAGCGGTGGCGGACAGTGCGGCTGTAAGCATATTCGGTACAGCAGGCGCATCTGTTGCAACGGCAAAGGCAGACGGTGCGGTAAATGTGACTGTTGCGGACGGAAACGAACTGATTGCCGATACAGTGGATATTTCGGCTGATGCAGCAACACAGGATGGAAAAAATACCGCAGAAGCCTCCGTAACGGGAAACAGCGGAAGCGGGTACTATACGGCTGCCGAGAATCTGGCACGGGCCGATGTAAATATGGATGTTAAGGTGAATGTCGGTCAGGTTAACTATAAGACAGAAACCACGAAAAAACTTGTCGGATACCAGGATGTGGACGATGGATCCACCGGAGAGCGGCAGGAAGTCTATGAAGAAAGCACCAAAGGCGTTACGGCTCTTACGATCCGCGGAAGCAATGCAGCAAAAGCGTCTGCCGATGCCAAAGGAATTACAATTGGCGGTATCTTCTCCAGCGGTAATAATCAGGCGATTACCTCCAATACCTCAAAGACAAATGTCAGTCTGAACAGCAGAAAAGGAGAAACCAGACTAGAAAGCCTGAATGTGACTGCATCCGGTGCCGGTGACAATACAGCAAAAGCCGACGGCAGCGGCGGAGGACTGGTCGGCGGAGGTTTGGCTGCTTACGTCGAGAATACAATGAAGGCAGAGACACAGGTTAATGTGAGCGGCACGATGCAGGTCGAAGATGATGTGACTATCGAAGCCAGACAGAGCGATACAGCCAATATCAATGCCGATGCATTGAAGGCAGCGGTGGTCGATGCCAGTGCGACGCGGGCTGATAATACAATTTCCGGCAGTACCGGTGTTACGCTGGATCATGCGGCGATTACAGGCGGCGGTGATTTCAGTGTCAGTGCCAATAATACCGTAACCATGGGAAATACAGAAACATATGCCGTGGAAGGCAGCGGTTACGGCGGCGTCAATGTGCAGGGGGCAGTATTTAACAATACAATCAATAAAAAGACCGATATTGCTGTTAAGGAAAGTACGGTTGTAACTGACGGAACACAGACCTATGAAGCAAAAACTGCGGGGAATCTGACAATCGGCGGTTATATCAAGGCTGCCGGTGCCGGTGCATTTACTTGGGTTGATATTGACAATACGGTCACTGCGGATGATGAAATTACGGTAGATGGAGACAGCTCGCTGAAAACAAAGAAAGCCAATCAGGATATTGTACTGGCTGCCGTTGATGATGTGAAAATGACTGTCCGGGGCGTTGCGGACACGCAGGGCGGTGCAGTAGGCGGAGCAAGCTCGGATGTGACAAGCACCCTGAACCGCACGAACGGAATCTCCGTTAGTGGTGATTTGTACAGCATGAATGATGTCAACCTTTATGCCGGAAAAGATAAAAACGGTAATGAAGGGAAGCTGGATCTGGAAGCGGACTCGGAGTCGTATAATAAAACGGCACTGTCCGTATCAAATCCGAAGCTGAATGATACCATTAACCAGAACAATACGGTGAAAATCAATGCCGACAGCAATGTCAGCAGTGTACATAATATTAATCTTTATGCCGATGCCGGGAAGGAAAGCATTCGTGACAGCAGTGTCCTGTATACCTGGTATTGGAGTGATAAAAAGGAAAACTATACCAGTTCGACCGTAGGGGATACAGAACCGGATAATAAACACAGCAGCAATTTTGTACAGGCTGACGGAACATTGATTGCCGGCGTACAGAATAAGCAGTACATTACCATCGGCGGAGAAGGCCAACTGGTATTTGCCAATCCGGCTATTGTGGAGGCTGTCAACGATTATAAAAACCAGCACGCGGTAGGAATCGGTGACGTGCAAATTGAGGCCTCGGACGGAGTGGATGTAGAAGGTATCAAGAAGGGGGAATTTGATTACGGTACCTCCTTATTTGAACGGTACAATGAACTCGGAAAATTGATGCAGGATTATGCAGAAGGGATAGGTGATCAGGGAGAAGGAGCTACAGCAGCATACGCAGGTTATAAGGCGGAACGGGAGCGGATCATGGACCAACTGAAGGCCATGGGTCTGGTAGAAACGCTGACGGATGTAAATGGAAAAACGTATGAAGCAGCCGTTGAAGGTATGACCGTAGATTATATTGAACTTCCCGACATTGTAGCCAGCGGCGGAAATATTAATATCCAGACAGACAGCCTTGGAGGCAGCGGTACACTGAAAGCGCAGGGAGCCCCGGAAGTGGTTGTGAATAACAACACGAATTTGTATCTGAAAATCAATGATATTACCGTTGGAGAAAGCGGCGGAGAAATTAATTTTAATAACAATGCACTGACAAGTGATAATTATAAAGAGAAGATTTCCGGACTGAATGCTGATAAAGATAAAAAAGGTGAATTTAAAGAGGTCTCCACAGATGCAGAATCAGGGCAGGGCGGAACAATCGTCATTAACGGAAATTACGGCGGCGGCACCGTTTATGCCAAGGTTACTGTGGAAGGAAAAGAGCAGGAAATTCAGACAACACCGAGGGCAGATATTGAAATTAACGGCCTGATCAACAGCCAGAACGGTACGGTGGAAATTTCCAGTGCAGCCAATAACATCGTTATCCAGGGAGAAAGTGCGTCTGAAAGTGCAGGCGTAAAGGGACAGACCGTCAAATTGAGTGCAAGCAAGGGCTCTGTCAGCCAGGGATTCCAGGAAGGAATTGTAAGCATCGGCGGCAATGTACAGGATCAGTACGAGAGTCAATATGAAGCGGCGAAAAATCAATATTATGATAAAAAGTACGGATATGAGCATGATACAGTGCATGATGACAGTTATACAGGCCAAAAGGTAGAATCGGAAGGCAATATGATTGCCGGGGAAAATATCTATATCAATGCGGCGGATATCAATGTGAACGGTTACATACAAAGCGGCTATGCCGATTATGTAGTGAATATTGATAAAGCGGCGCAGGCTCAGATCAATCAGATTCAAAAGAACTGGTCGAATCTCGGCGGAGAAGGTCTTTCCGATGCAGAGGTTACGACAGGCACGGCATACCGAATTGTAGAAGGCAAAGATGTCTATGACAGCACAACCGGCAGTTATTATCGTCAGCTTGATGTATATTACAATCCGTCTACCGGCCAGATCGTTGTTCCGGACGTAGATGCAAACGGAGGCCAGGTATATCTGACCGGCCGGATCAGCAGTACAGGAAGCGGGAAAATTAATGTTCTGGATGGGGCATATGATATTTCCGTGACCAACAACACCGATACGGATCTGCAGCTCGGAAAGCTTATAAGCAATAATGTGTCCGGGCTGATCAGCATCGCAGATACCGGGACCAAGACACTGACGGAATTTACCCGGAATCAGACGGTAACCAAAGATATGACCAAAATCGATTCCGAAACCGGTGATTATCAGATTACAGGTACTTCCGGTGCTTCCGGTGTATATAACCCGGAAGAAGGGTTGCGCTATAATTGGACAACCGGGCAGGAAACGACAACCAAAAAGGAATACAGCAATACCATCAAAGCAGGATTATGGGGTGCTGTAGAAACAATGGATAAGACACAGCTTGATAAATTTGAGACAGAACATCCGGTTAATCCGGGAAAAGAGACTCAGGAAGATAAGCTGAACGGGGAATACATCGGCAAAGTAAACGGAATTGATAATAACAAAGATTTTGTTGTCATTTATGATAACAAGAAGTTCCAGGATGACCGTGTAGGCCCCGGAGATCCGGAGCGCTGGAGTACGGGATTCCTCGGTTGGTTCAAATGGGAAAAGTATACATGGACCGTAACTACGGGTACATCGCAGCAGTATGTAGGCAGTGTCAAGGCGGACAATCCTATCCATATCGGATTCATAGGAAATGACGACGGAAACAGCACAATCAATATCCATGCAGCAGGCAACATTAACCTGACAAATGATATTCGCTCAGCAGGAAGCGGAACCGGTTCCGTGATTAATATCACCAGTACCGGCGGTGCCATTCAGCAAACGGGCGGGTCTGTTGCGGGAGACAGTATTCATCTGAGTGCGGTAAACGGTATTCAGGGGATAGATATTACTTCAATCGGCGATACAGTGAATCTGGATGCTGTCAATACCGGAACCGGAAATGTCGGTGTGACGGTTAATGCAGCGTACGGTACGCAGGGAAATGTTGTCATCGGGAAAGTGTTCGCCGGATCGGCGGATCGGCAGACCGGGGATGTTTCCTTGACCGCTTCCGGTACGATTACACAGAAAGGCAGTGATATCAGTATCAGCGGCAATCGAATTGATTTGACGAGTATGGACGGTGCAATCGGTACAGCAGAGCAGGCTGTTGTAGTCAACGGCGGACAAAGCGTTGCAGATGGTACAGACAGTCTGTCTGCCAGCGTCAATGCACATTCCAAGGGCAATATTTATCTGACACAAAAGACCGGGGATATGCGCATTGGCCGCATATATTCCGATTCGGGGGATATTGCGGTTACTGTTTCTGACGGCAGTCTGATCGATGCTTTGCCGACCGGGGAGACAATTGATCGCGGCGATACGGAAGCACTGATCCAGAAATGGAAAGATTTGGGGTTGATTGAAGGAGAAGGAGATTATACAGAACAGCAGGAAGAAGATATCGCTGCATATGAAAACAGCGTGAAAGAGGAATTTGCATTATATCTGCAAATGAAGGATTATTATGAAAATCAGCAGGAAGAAGCAGAAAAGAAGGGAGACAAGCAGAACGATCAGAATTATCAGAAATTTGTTGAAAGATACGGGAGCTACGGAAGTGCAGAGGAATATCTGGAAAGTGAAGCTGCACAGAAACATATTGCCGATCTGAAGCAGGCCGGTGCCGGTTGGGATCAAGATCAGCTGCTTTATGCGATTTCCGATTCCGTCATTAATCCGAGCAGCGGTTCGATGAATAATATCGTTAAGGACCCGAACCTGAAAGGCAATAACATTACGCTTACGGTTAAGGGGGATGTAGGACGCAACAGTGATACGATAAAGACGATTGATCTGGCAGGGCTCGGAGACCGGACGGATGACTTGAAAACATTGGCAAGTGCTGATGCAGGCAGCGTGACCTGGGATGCAGCCGGCGGGAAAGCTTATATTTATGAAAAAACACCTCTCGGTATACAAATGACGGGAACGGACGGCAGGCTGAATGTTTATGCCGATGGCAACGTATATCTGACCGGACGGACGGAAAATAACGAGAATGTTAACAATGTGATGAATATTGAATCTGTCAGCGGAGGCAATATTCGGCTGCAGGGGCAGAACGGTATTTACAATGTAAACAGTGATCCGACAGCTGCAGCTATTCGGGGAAACAGTCTGCTTATTCAGGGCGGTACCGGCGGGGTCGGCACAGCTGATCAAAACATGACAATTGCCATGACAGGTTCTGTACAGGCAACAGCAGGTCAGGGGCTTTATTTAAATCAGTTGGCGGAAAATGATTTGGAAATCTATTCCATGAGTGCCGGCGAGGATATTATTCTGAAAGCCAAAGGAAATATTGTAAGTACAGATAATCCTGTCTCGAAGGAAGAACAGGAAGAACTTGATGCAGGGGACAGTACAGGATTGGCATCTGGCTATATTCGCAGTGATTCCGGAAGCATTATGATAGAAGCCGGGGGCAGTGCCGGCGAGCAGGATCATAAGCTGCGTATATTGAATGTCAATGATACTGCAGAAAATCAGACAATTACTGTAACTGCAGGGAAAGATGTATACCTGAGCGGGGTAAGCAATATCATTCAGTCCAATGCACCGGCCTCCGGCAGCATGTTCCTGAAAGGTGTGACTGCGAATGGTACAGTGAATATTGATACGAACGGTACTATTCAGACAGTTGGCACAATAACCAATCAGGGCAGCGGGACTACGAAAATCACAGCGGAGAAGGGGATTCATGTTCAGGCCGATATTCAGGATCAGGGAGAAATTCTTCTCTCTGCGGGGAATAATCTGCTCCTGGACAAAGGAAATGTTCAGGCCGGGACCGTACACCTCCAGGCAGGAGAGTCCATTGAACAGAACTCTGATGAGGCAAGTCTTACCGCTGATGCAGTTACAATGTCCAGTACGGGCAGTCAGCTCCTGAAGAGCAAAAACAATGTGATTGATTCCGTGTCCGTGAAAGGGCTGGCGAATGACAGCCTGACCGGCAATGTGGAAATCCACAGTAAAGCCGATGATTTTGCAGTACAGTTCGGTGATCGGACTGCCGATGGAAGTGCATCCGGCATCACGGTCCATAACGGCGGCATTGCCCTTTATCATGAGGGAGAAAACGCCGGTACGATGACGGTGACCGGTTCTGCAGCGACGGTGAAGGAAGAAGGCTCTGAAACTGATGCTGATATTGTGATGACCGGTGCAGGACAGCTGACAAATGAAGGGACACTGAACAGTGCCGGCAATGTTGCTGTGACGGCAGAGGGAAGTATCCGTCAAACCGGTGACGTCACAGCACAAGATCATGCGTCCTTTACGGTGACCGGAGACAGCGGAGATATTGTTCTCGGCGGCAATGTAACAGCAACAACCGGAGCAGTGGATGCAGAAACCGAAACAGGGAACATCGAAGCGGACGGATCGGTTACAGCCGGGACGGACATTGCCTTTACCAGTACAAGCGGGAGCATCACGGTCGGAAATACGAAGGATGCGGTTATTACCGCAGGCAGCAATGCAGCCTTTACTACCGGCAATGGTGCAATTACAGTGAACGGAGCGGTAACAGCAAAGGCAGGAGATGTAACCGCTGCAGCCGGTACAGGAGCGATTCAGGTGACCGGGGCAGTCGGTGCTGGAAAGAACATTGCACTGAGCGGTGACGGAAGCATCGATGTAACCGGAAACGTGACAGCCGGGAAAGACATGATGATTTCCGGCGGAGACGGCGATGTTGCGGTCACAGGTGATGTCGAGGCTGCACAGAATATTTCCGCAGAGACAAAATCTGGTGCGATTCGTTTCGACGGGAATGTGACGGCAGCGAACGGCAATGTGAATGTTGGAACTGAAACAGGAAATGTCACTATAGGAAAAGATGCCGGAACCGTTACCGCAGGAAATGATATTACGCTGAGCAGTACTGCCGGAACAATCGGTATGCTTGGAACTGTCGATGCCGGGCGGAATATTGCACTGAGCAGTGCCGGAAGCATCGGTGTAACCGGAAACGTGACGGCCGGGAAAGATATGACGATTGCCGGCGGAACCGGTGATGTTGTTGTCACAGGCGATGTCACGGCTGAACAGGATATTTCCGCAGAGACAAAATCGGGTGAGGTTCGTTTTGACGGGAATGTGACGGCAGCGAACGGCAATGTAAATGTTGGAACTGAAACAGGCAATATCACTATAGGAAAAGATGCCGGAAACGTTACCGCAGGAAATGATATTACCCTGACAGGCGGAAGCGGCAACATTGCTGCATCCGGAACAATTACTGCAAATCGGAATGTTTCTGTGACAGCAAAGGGAGAAGGATCTGTTTCTCTCGGCGGCAATGTAACAGCAACAACCGGAGCAGTGGATGCAGAAACCGAATCAGGGAACATCGAAGCGGACGGATCGGTTACTGCGGGTACGGACATTGCCTTTACCAGTGCAAACGGGAGCATTACGGTCGGAAATACGAAGGATGCAGTTATTACCGCAGGCAGCAATGCAGCCTTTGCTACCGGCAGTGGTGCAGTTACAGTGAACGGAGCGGTAACTGCGACAGCAGGAGATGTAACCGCTGCAGCCGGCACAGGAGACATTCAGATGACCGGGACAGTCAATGCCGGAAAGAACATTGCACTGAGCAGTGACGGAAGCATCGGTGTCATCGGAGATGTGACGGCCGGGAAAGACATGACGATTGCTGGCGGAACCGGTGATGTTACAGTCACAGGTGATGTCGAGGCTGCACAGGATATTTCCGCAGGGACCAAATCGGGTGCGATTCGTTTCGACGGCAATGTGACGGCGGAGAACGGCAATATAAATGCTGAATCCGGGACAGGTGATATTACGATAGGAAAAGACGTCGGAACCGTTATTGCCGGAAATGATATTACGCTGAGCAGTACTGCCGGAATACTCGGTATGATCGGAACGGTCGGTGCCGGAAAGAACATTGCACTGAGCAGTGACGGAAGCATCAGTGTTACCGGAACTGTGACAGCCGGGAAAGATATGACGATTGCCGGCGGAACCGGTGATGTTGTTGTCACCGGCGATGTCGAGGCTGCACAGGATATTTCCGCAGAGACCAAATCGGGTGCGATTCGTTTTGATGGGAATATGACGGCAGTGAACGGCAATGTAAATGCTGAATCCGATTCCGGAGTTATTCTGGTTGATGGGACGGTTAAAGCACATAAAGATATTGCTTTCACCAGCGGCAGCGGTGCAATTACAGTGACCGGCAGTACAACGGCAGGAGATAATTTCACTGCCGATACGGGAAATGGCGATATTTCTCTCAGTGGTAATGTGAAAGCAGAAAAGGGGAATGTGAAAGCTGAAACAGGGGCAGGTACGATTACAGTGGCCGGCGATGTGACAGCACAGAGCAATGCATCCTTTAAAGTAACTGAGACAAGCGGCGATATCCATCTCGGAGGCAGCGTAACTGCAGTAACCGGGAACATCAATGCAGAAACCAAATCCGGCGTTATTACGGTTGGCGGTACAGGAAACAGTATTGCAAAAGCCGGAACTGATATTACTTTCATCAGCGGCAGCGGTGCGATTACAGTGACCGGCAGTGCAGCAGCAGGCAATGATTTCACTGCAGAGACGGAAGACGGTGATATTTCTCTCGGCGGTGATGTAACAGCAGAGTCCGGAGATGTCAGTGCGGATACCCATTCGGGAGCAATTACAGTAGACGGAGCAGCTGCTGCAGGAACGGATATCGCTTTCACCAGCGGCAGCGGTGCGATTACCGTAACCGGTAGCGCAGCAGCAGGCAATGATTTCACTGCGGATACGGAAAGCGGAGATATTTCTCTCGGCGGTGATGTAAAAGCGGAAATCGGCCATGTCATGGCGAAAACCGGATCGGGCAACATCCAGGCGTCCGGCTCCATTGCATCCGGCAGAAATACAGAGCTTCATGTCGGAAAGGAGGCCGGTAGTCAGGGAAATATTACGGTAGGAGGAAAGATTGTTTCCGGGGAAGATGTTATTGCCGATACGGAAAACGGCAACATCACCTTCACAGGAACTGTAGAAGCTAACGGGAAAAACGGAAATGACGGAGAAATCATCGGCGGCAATATCAAAGCTGCAGTGGCCGGAGAAGGCACGATTACTGTCCGGAATGATCTGACGGCGGCAAAGAATATTGAACTGGCTGCCAACCGGGGAGATATATTCTTCGAAGGGACAGAAGAAGAGGGCAGGAAGATTGCGGTTACCTCGGAGAACGGGGACATCGCTTTCTCTGTCAGCGGTGCAGGCAGTATCCGTGACGGGAACAGCGAAGGTGATTCCGGTGACCGGGCGGTGATAAGAGCAGAAAAAGGCAATGTGACAATTGCAAATGAAGGAACCGATGAAGACGGTATTGTTGCGAATGGTGAAGGCAGTGATATCGATCTGTATGAAGTTTATGCGAAGAACAGTGCGAAATTCTCTACAGCGGAGGGTGATCTGCATCTGGTGAACGTAAGCGGAAATCTGGTTGCTGTCGTTGTGAAAAAGGATGGATATCATATGGAGGCGGAGAATCTGGAAGCTGCTTCTGCTATCCAGATTGCCGGTTCGAATATGGACCTGGATCATATCACACAGCGTGAGGACGGCGACGGCTTCCTGGCTATTACACCGGACGGAACTGCTCCGGATAAAGCCATCGATGATCTGACAATCGGTGATATCAAGACGACATACGGTGTCCGGTTTGACCATTTGTGGGCAAGAACGAGTGCTATTCATGTCAGCAGCGGGGCGCTTCACCTGGATAAGCTGTATATCGAGGATAAAGGAACGTTCAGCACCGATGCCATGTCGACAGATGTATTCGGTTCTGCTCCTGTTTTCGATGATTCCCAAAACAGCGTTTACTGGATCGATACTGCACAGAATCGTCCCGGGAATAATTTGGCGGACTGGCAGAGCGAAGGAAGCGGAGCTCAGTGGATGTATCTGCATTTTGATGCGGACAGCCCGACACAGATGAGCAACGGAAATCTTCTGCACCTGAATAAGGACTATTATGTTTACAGCCAGCGGCACAGCATGGCGGATTGGATGAATATTTTCGGGAACGATGATTTCTATACCTTCTATGACAGATATCATGTACCGGCGCTGTCTTATCCCAGCCGGTACGGTCTGATTGAAGGCAGCGGGCAGAATGCAGAAAATGCAGACAGCAGTGAGATTATCATAGAGTAAAAATGTTTGCAGGGAGGATGACCCGGATGCGGATCAGCTGTATCCGGGAAATATCCCGAAAGGAGAGATTTCATGAATAAAAAGGCAGAGTTATTTCAGCAGTATTTGCGGAAAAAGAAAATTTCTGCATTTACTGTGGAAGAAATTCCGGATGATTCTCTGAATACCGTTGTATTTCGTTCGCACATCGACATCAGCGGCAGCAGGATCCCGACACTGGTCATCCTGGACAGCAGTATTTACTGTATGATTCGTCTGCTTATTGCACCGCAGGTGCTGAACAGTGGCAATAAAGAGGCATTGGCTGATCTGATGAACGGATATAATAAGAAATATAAGTCGTTCAAATATTATGCCGATGATAACGGAAATATCGTTATGGATACATGCATACTGTTTCCGGACGGGGTAGCGGATGGGGATATGATTTATACGATGTTTAATGTGATTATCCATCATCTGCAGGATGCCTACAGGGATATCATGCGGGCTGTCTGGCAGTAACTGCAGAAAATATGATCAGGAAACGGGTCTGGCCGTAAGGCGGGCCCGTTTTTTATATCGTATATCTGAGGAGGAATTTGCCTTAATAAACGGGGAAAAGAAATGAACGGAAAACAGGGAATATCTGTTCTACTGAAGACACAAAAAGAAAGAGGCCGGAAATTCCTGTTAAAAGAAGTGCCCATAACATTCTGAAAAAGAATGCATGATTCCATATCTGCGGGAAAATGATCATCAGACAAAACAAAAAGACGGATTCCTTTTTGGGGAAAATCCGTCTTTTTTTATTTGCTTATCTTATTCTTATATTGAATTGAAACTTACTGCGTCTGTGAAAAGGTTACAGCATGGTGTGAACAATGAGGTAACCGGCTACGCAGGCCGTAAATACGCCGATCAGACCAGGCATCATGAAGCTGTGGTTCAATACGAATTTGCCGATTCTGGTTGTGCCGGAACGGTCAAAGCCGATGCAGGCCAGATCCGACGGATAGGTCGGGAGGAAGAAGTAAGCGTAGCATGCGGGAATGAAGGACAGAATCAGAAGCGGATCCATGCCGACATTCAGGGCAATCGGCATAACAATAGCGATTGCAGCTGCCTGAGAATTGACCAGTTTGGAGGTCAGGAAAAGAACCAGTGCATAAGCAAAAGGATAAGACTGTACTGCATTGCCGAGGAAAGTTTTCAGGATTCCCATGTGGTTGGCAAAATAGGTATCAGCCATCCATGCAACGCCGTAAACGGAAATCAGGGCAACAACACCGGAACGGAAAACCTGGCTGCCTCCGACGTCTTTGGCCTTTGTTTTGCAAAGAAGAAGAATCAGTGCGCTGACGAGGAGCATGATCATCTGAATGACGACTGTCATGGAAATCGGCTTGGGAGCTGCACCTGCCTTAGCGGCGAATGCCGGAAGGAGGGACGGGAAATTGCCGAGTACGGCAATGACAAGGATGCCGATAAAGAAAATCAGAGTGGCATGATAGTAGGAAGACGGCAAATGCTTATCCAAGAGGCTTTCCGTATTTCCGTATACATATTCTTTCTGTTCCGGATCCTGGATGAGTTTCTGGAATTCCGGATCGTCAGCGAGATCCTTGCCGCGGCGATAGCTCCATGCAGCTGCAAAGAGTACACCGATGAAAGTAGCAGGGATAGAAATTGCCAGAATCTGAAGAATGCTGTACTGATGACCGGTAGCAGCCATGAAGCCGACAACGGAAACAACTGCAACGGAAACGGGGGATGCGCAAATGCCCATCTGAGAAGCGATGGAAGAAACCGCCATCGGTCTTTCCGGACGGATGCCCTGTTTGATGGCAATGTCATAAATGATCGGGAACATGGTGTAAACTACATGGCCGGTACCGCATAATACGGTCAGGAACCAGGTCGTTATGGGAGCGAAGATCGTAACATGCTTCGGGTTATTGCGCAAAAATTTTTCTGCGTATTTGAGCATAACGGTCAGACCGCCGGATGCCTGCAGAAAGCCGGCACAGGTAACGACAGCCATAATGGTGAGCATGACATCGATCGGGGGTTTGCCGGGTTTATAGCCGAAAATAAATGTATAGACAACGAGCCCGATGCCGCTGATAGCAGCCAGACCGATGCCGCCATGCCGTATGCCCATGATCAGGCATACCATGAGAACAAGAAAACCTAATACTATTTCCATAATGACCTCCTGGTAAAAATATAGGTTTATCTCAATACAGGAAATAATGAATATCGAGATAAGGATAAATATATTGTATACAATAATGAGAAAAAGTCAAGCGCAAAAAGAAAAGAAAACGAAATAGTATACCCTGAATCCAACAAAGAAAGCCGCTTATTTCGGCGTGGGAAAAGAAAACATCCGATTTTATCGAGAAAGTACGCGGTTTATATAAGTGTACACTTTTGAACGCACGGGGTCCGGGATTTCCAGCCGAGGACAGAGGGAAAAATAAAAATGCACTGCAGTTTTGTCGCTGCAGTGCATGGGGATCGGTATTTTCAGGACTTTATTTTTCAAATTCTTTTTTCAATACGCAGGCCAGAGCATGCTTCTTTCCGTCCTGCCCGGTTTGGATATATACTCCCTGGATTTCCGGAGCAAAGCCGGGGAGCTGATTGATGCCTTCCACCAGGTCAAGGAAATATTGTACGGCTGTGGAAGTCCACTTCTCACCGGGATGAATGCAGAGGACTCCGGGCGGATAGGGAAGAGCGCCTTCCAAAGCAATCCGGCCTTCCGTTTCCTGCAGATCCAGAAGTTCTCCCTGACCGCGCATGAAAGCATACTGGGCTTCCTGCGGATTCATGACATATTCCGGGAAGTAATCTTTTTCGAAAAGATGTTTCTGTAAATCGGAAACCCGGCGGTCTTTATAGAAGTCGTGCATTTCCTGACAAAGACGGCGGATGGTATATCCCCGATATTTTTCTTCATAAGCATAATATACGGAGGGAAGCACTTCCTGCATGGGAGCATCCCGGTCGATGAGCTGTTCGAAGCGAATCAGTTTGGCAATCAGATCATCCATCTTCGTGGTGGTTTCCGCAGGAGTCATGAGGAAAAGGATATCATTGAGGTCGCATTTTTCCGGAATGATTCCGTTTTCCCGAAGGTAGTTGGCCAGGATTGTTCCGGGAATGCCGAAGTCTGCATATTCTCCCGTTTCAATTTGGATGCCGGCCGTTACAAACTGAAGTTTCATCGGGTCGATAAAATATTGATCTTTGCCGTATCCTTCGAATCCGTGCCATTTTGCATCCGGTTCAAAGGTCCAGTAGGCCAGATCGTCGGCCATAGCGTCGGTATCTCCGTCTTCCCACTTTTTTCCGTAAACCGTAGCGGGGACAAGAGGACGGATATACCGGCAGTTTTTCAGAACTTTTTTCCGGGCCTCGATGACGGTTTTTACTGCCCGGAGCCAGAGCTTTCTGCCGGCTTCTCCTTCGTGCATCTTTGCGTTGACATCGAGAGCGGCGAAGAGCTGGTAGAGGGGAGACGTGGAGGCGTGCATCATGAAGGCGTTATTGAGCTGTTTATGGGAAATATAGCGAGCCTGTCCCCTGATGTGAGCATCTTTCTTGTGAATCTGACTGGTCATGGAGAAGCCGGCCTGCTGCTTATGGACGGACTGTGTGACGAAGATGCCGGGATCTTCCGGACCGAGTTCCAGAAGCAGCGGACTGCAGTTCTTCATCATGGGGATGAACTGTTCATAGCCGACCCAGGCGGAGTCAAAGAAGATGTAGTCGCAGAGATGGCCGATGCGGTCCACAACCTGACGGGCATTGTAGATGGTGCCGTCATAGGTTCCCAGCTGGATGACCGCAAGACGGACAGGGCGTTTAGCCTTTGCCTTTTCCGGATCCTTTTCTGCGATAAGGCGGCGGATATAGTCTTCCCGGAAGCAGTGCTCGGGGATGCCGCCGATGGAACCGTAGGCATTGCGGGCGGTTTCCAGATATACAGGTGTGGCTCCTGCCAGGACAAGCGCGCCGTGATCGATGGACTTATGGTTGTTCCTGTCGAAAAGGACGATGTCCCCGGGAGTCAGAGCCGCGTTCAGAACGACTTTATTGGCCGTAGAGGTGCCGTTCAGCACAAAATAGGTTTTGTCCGCATGATAGACCTGTGCGGCGTGCTTCTGGGCAGCCAGGGCAGGGCCCTCATGAATGAGAAGATCGCCCATGGCTACATCGGCATTGCACAAATCCGCACGGAACGTATTTTCTCCGAAAAATTCATAAAAAGCACGGCCTGCCGGGGTTTTCCGGAAAAAAGCACCGCCCTGGTGGCCGGGGCAGTCGAACTGGGAGCAGCCGCTTTCCACATACTTTTCCAAATCCCGGAAGAAAGGGGGAAGCACCTGGTTTTCATAGTGAACGGCAGCGCTTTCAATCCGGCGGATATAAAAATTGCGGTCGGATTCTCTCAGATCGATGACCAGATAGACTTTCCGCAGGTTTTCCGCAGATACGGGGTTCCGGGAAGTGCGGATCAGGATGAGGGGAATGCCGAAGGCAGAAATCATTTCCTCGGCAAAGACGTCTTTATCGTTTTCCTCCATGAGCACGGCGGCTACATCGGTAAAGTCTGTATCATTGACGGAAACCGCATCCCGTCCGGGGACGGCGCCGAAAATTTCCAGCGCTTTGTCGGTATAAGCAATTTTCATTTTTCTCAAAAGAATCCCTCCCCAGGAAAATGGATGGAACGGAAAGAGCGCAGCTCTTTTTCTGCCGGAAAAACCGATCATTGAAAGAACCGATACCTTTAAACGGAGCGCGGCCTGGCAGGAACTGGCAATACATCGGTCTTTCCGGAATATTTTTTCTTTATGCCCTCATTTTATATCATAAAAAACAGGGAAAAACAAACGTTTCCGGCCGGGAATTTCTGTGGGGAAAAAAGAGGCTCCGGCGGTGAAAAATGGCGAAAAAAGATGAATGAAGGCAAAATTTGCTTTTTGGGTATTATAGAGATATAATATATACAGGTATTGAAAATAACTTTAACAGTCTGAAAAACAAGTGCTTCGGGAAAGGAGGAATTGCCATGACAATGGATGAGCTTTTCGACATCAGCTTTTATGACAATATGTACCTTCTTTTTGCCATGGCTTTTTTTCTGGTGGAAGGGGCCAATCTTCTGGTGCCGTCTGCAGTGAACGCGAATTTCAAGCGTATCCTTTCCCGTTTCACTTCCTTCTTCAAGGGCTTTATCGGTGCAGGAGGATGGAATGGTTCCGGCTTTTTCAAGCTGGAATCTTTCGGGGGACAATTCAACGACGGACTGGACCGTACGGTTCAGCCGGCTTTTCCTGCGGGATAATGCATTTACTGCGCAGGAAAGGTCCTGCGCGGCAGACGAATCTTATATTTTCCGATCACTCTTTCTCTACAGAGCAGGAGTTTTGCTCAGGTGATTGAAAATTTCCGTGACGCCGCCGGCGTCTTTTTTTACGGATATTTTCGGAGAGTGAGATACATGTTGTTCTTGAAACAGGATATCAGAAAGCTGTTGGGAGTCATGCTGCCGATTCTGGTGGCACAGATTTCCACCGGCGGAGTGACATTCATTAATACGACAATGGCAGGACATGCAGGAGCAGATGATCTGGCCGGTGTTTCTGTGGGAGCGGGTCTCTTTTATCCGCTGCTGGCATCAATCGTGGGCCTTCTGATGGCAGGGACACCCATCATGGCGCAGCTCCTGGGAGAAAAGAAAAAGGAAGAGCTTCCCTATGTGGCGAGAGCCGGACTGGCTGTCGGCGGAGTGCTGTCGGTACTCTTTGCAGCGGCATATTTTCTGCTGATTGATGACCTGACAGAGTTTATGACGCTGGAAGAAAGTGTAGCGCACATTGCCCGGTACTACCTGCTCTGCATGGTAGGGGTGGTGTTCTTTGTTTCCGCAGTCATCCCGCTGCGGTGCGTAACCGATACGGCAGGATCGACATCGATTTCCATGAAGCTGTTTCTGGCGGCACCAGTTATTAACGGAGTGTTGAATTATCTTTTCATCTACGGGAATTTCGGTATGCCTGCACTGGGCGGCATCGGAGCCGGTGTATCCATGATGGTGACTTACGGAATTATCCTGGGACTCTTCCTCCTGGTGCTGGTGAAATCAAAAACACTGCCCGGGAAAGAAATTTTTTCTTCTCTGCAGCTGCGGGGAAAGGACATCCGGGAATATCTGACCGTAGGCGTACCGTCGGGACTGTCGGTCTTCATGGAGATGTTTCTCTTTTCTCTCATCATTGTATTTCTGGCCCGGTACGGTACGGAGACACTGGCAGCGTATCAGATTGCCGATAATTTTGCTACGATGGTGTTCATGGTTCCCGTATCATGCTCGATGGCTCTGACCATTCTGGTGGCATCTTCTGTCGGTGCGGGAGACCTGGAGCTGGGCAAACGGTATAAGAGAGCGGGATTTGTTGTAGCGCTGATCGGGGCATCCATCACGGCATCTGTAACGGTTATCGGTCGGGATTTTATCGGAAATATCTATACGAATGATGCGGCCGTGGCGGCCATTGCAGCCAATTTCCTGATTTACTGTGCAGGATGGCAGCTTTTTGATGCGGTATCTACGCCGATTCAGGGAATCCTGCGGGGACTCAAGGATACACGGGTGTCCTTTTTCCTGATGGTGGCTGCTTACTGGGGCTGCTCTTTCCCGATGAGTCTTTTCCTGGACTACGGGCTGGATCTCGGTGCAGAGTCATACTGGCTGGGACTGATTTTCGGCGTTGCCTGCTCGGCAGGACTCATGGTGCTCCGCCTGTGCTACGTGGAACGCGTAATGGCGGGCCGGCCTGTACTGACATGGAAGAGCATTCTCCGTTTTATCCGGGACGGAGAACTTTGCCCGGAAATCGTTCCCTTTGCTGTCCTTGAAGCGCAGAACCGGGCTCTTCTTGCCAATACGCAGAAGGCAAGAGCCCTTATTCGTGCTTTTGCGGAAACGGAAGAGAAGCTTTCCGTGCTGATGCAGAACATCAAGCAGGCGGAAGTGGATATATACAGCGAAACACGGACGGTGCTTCCTATCCGGCTGGCACTGCTGACCGATCTGCACCTGAGCATCCTGGGCCATGCGACCCGGGCTTACGTACCATAGGGATGCCGGATGAAAACAAAGTGGGAGAACGAATGATTCGTCTCCCATTTTTTGTATGCAGATTTCTCTGAAAAATTCGGGTTTTCCGGGGGCGGAACATTGAGGTTGCCTCTTTCCGTGGTATACTAAAAAGAAATTAGAATCTTATATTTTTCAACAGGATTTTCATAGAACAGGAGTCCGAAATGCATAACGTACAGGAGATTGCAAAGGATATATATTGGATCGGAGGAAATGATTTTGCACTTCCCCGTTTTGAAGGGGTCATTCCTCTGGCTCACGGGGTGGCTTATAACAGCTATTTTATCGATGATGAAAAAACAGCGGTCATTGATTCGGCAGATACGGTGATCCGGGATCTTTTCCTGGATAACATTTCATACCTGCTGCATGGGCGGAAGCTGGATTACATTGTGATCAATCATATGGAGCCGGATCATTCCAGCTCGCTCCGGGCACTGTCGGAAAAGTATCCGGAAGCACAGATTGTTGCTTCCCCGGCGGCGCAGAAAATGATCGGACAGTATTTTCACGGGAAACTTTCGGATAAGGAATATCTTTCCTCTGATGAGAAAACAGAAATTTCCCTGGGAAAGCATGTTCTTTCCTTCATCAAGGCACCGATGGTGCATTGGCCGGAGGTAACTTTTACCTATGAAAAGACAGAGCGGATTCTTTTTTCTGCGGATGCATTCGGAACCTTCGGCGTACTGAACGGCTCGGTGCTGGCATCCGATACGGATTATAAAGGGGAATACCTCTTTGAATCGAGAAAGTACTATGCCAATATCGTATCCCGTTACGGCATGCAGGTGAATGCAGCACTGAACAAGGTTGAAAAACTGCCGATTCGAATGGTCTGCTCTCTTCACGGGCCGGTGCTGGATACGGAGGAACTGATTCACTTCATGGTGGGGCAGTATCGAAACTGGGCTTCATGGACTCCCGATTATGAGGATTCCGTAAATATCTTCTTCTCTTCTCCCTATGGCAATACGGCTATGGCGGCACAGAAGCTGGCCATGCTTCTCGGGCAGGGCGGCATACGGAACGTCAAGGTGATGGATTTGGCTGCTCACGGCTTTATGGACTGCTTTGCGGAAGTGATGCGAAGAAAGTACATGGTTCTGGCGGCGCCTACAATGAATATGGGAATGAATCCGATGATGCAGGGATTCATGAATCTTTGCTCGGAAATGGAGCTCAAGAACCGAAAGGTAAGCCTGATCGGAAACAGCAGCTGGGCACCGAATGTGAGTGTGAGCGTCATGAGGGAAACCGTTTCCCGGTGGAAAAACTGTGAGCTTCTGGGAGAACCGGTTTCCATCGTATCTTCTCCTTCCGATGAGGATGAGGGGATTTCCCGTCTGGCAGAAGCGATCATTGGGGATATAAGGAAGTCGGAGAAAAATGAATAAAATTTGGCTCGGTGCAGCGGTTTGCGGCATGGCGGCAATTTTTGCTTTTTCCGGGTGCGGGAATCAGCCGTCTGTCCATGTGCTCAAAGCGGAAATGAGCCGGGAACCCTTTGTATATGAAACGAAAGCGCCGGCGGAAGCAGTCCACTCAGCGCCGGTCATTCCTGCCGTTTCCGGCGGAATTTTGACGGAGCTGCCTGATGTGGGGACAGTCGTGAAAGCCGGAGATGTACTCTTTAAAGTGGATTCCTCTCAGTATGAATCTCAGGCTTCGGCATTGCAGCAGCAGCTGGCGGCTTCTGCAACGCAGAATATGGTTTCCTCCGGATCATACGGGATTGACAACAGTCTGGAGGCGTCTCTCCTGAAGCAGGGGATTATCACCCGGGCGGAATATGAGCGGATCAAGGGCCGTCAGGGAGCAGCAGCACCTTCCCGAAGCAGCAGTGCACCCGATCCGGCTCTTGCAGCTTCTTTGCAGGCCGTGGAAAAACTGATTGCATCCTGCACGGTGCGGGCACCCATTGACGGGGTGATTTCCCAGGTTTATGCAGGAGACAAGAAGCTGGCTGTGGCGGGAAAACCGGCGCTGGTGATCCGTCAGGATACACCGGTCAGTGTGACCGTAGAAATCCCGGCCCGTATGGATGAAACGCTGGAGGAGGCTAAGACCGAAAAATCTCTGACGGTTTCCCTGAGCGACGGAACTGAGGTCTGGTACGGCGAGCTGAAGCCGCAGCCCAATCCGGAGGGAGATAAGTACAGAGCCTATAAGATCCAGGTAGACAATCCGGACAATATGATTGTCATCGGCAATGATTACAGCGTCCGTATCGACAGCGGAAAAGCGGTGGACTGCTTCCTCATTCCGAAATCGGCGCTGATCGGCGAGGATCGGGTGGCGGTTATCAATGACAATAATCTGGCAGATATCCGCACCGTCGACGTAGCAGGCGAAAGGGGCGGCTATGCCGTAGTTCTGGACGGAATCCAGGAGGGGGACCGCGTGGTCGTGGATCCGCCGAAGGGACTGGATGTAGGCATGCAGGTCGAAGTACGATGAAATGGAAACGGGAGGATTTCTTCGGAAATGCGGTGGAGACTGCACGGAAGCTTATCGGCGCTGTTCTGGTTTCCCGGACGGAAGAAGGCATTGTCAGAGGAAGAATTACGGAATGTGAAGCATACGGGGGAACCTGGGAAGGCCGGCCTGATGATGCAGCTCATGCCTATAAGGGGCTGACGGACCGGACAAGAATCATCTTTGGCGAAGGCGGCTATGCCTATGTGTACCTGATTTACGGAATGTATTCCTGTTTTAATGTAGTGTGCGGCCGCAAGGGAGACGGTGTGTGTGTCCTGATCCGTTCCCTGGAGCCGCTGGAAGGAATTCCGCTGATGGAGAAACGGCGGGGCCGGAAAAATCACCTGACAGACGGACCGGGAAAGCTGACGATGGCGTTCGGTATTGACCGTGCGCTGTACGGAGAAGACCTGACCGGAGACAGGCTCTGGATTGAGTCGGAGGAAGGCCGGACATTTCCTCTGGAAGTGACAAAAAGAAGAAATATTGACTACGCCGAATACGGAAAGGACTTTCCCTGGCGGTTTACGCTGAAAGGAAATTCCTTCCTGTCCCGGTAATCCTGTGTGAAAAGGCTGTGCTGTCTGCAGGGACAGCGCGGCTTTTTTGTCTGCGGTCAGGAAAAGAAAGGGAGACGGGAAATCCCGAAGGCATTCCCATTTTCTCCGTCCATTTAGTATAATAAACAGGACAGTAATAAAGGATGGTATGCTGATGAAACTACTGCGCTTGATACTGCAGGGATTCAAGTCCTTTGCAGATAAGACAACCATAGATTTTTCCGAAGGCATGACGGTGATTGTCGGGCCGAACGGCTGCGGAAAGAGCAATATTTCCGATGCGGTCCGCTGGGTGCTGGGCGAACAGAATGTGCGGAATCTCCGCGGGCAGAAGGCGGAGGATATCATTTTCTCCGGCTCGGAGACAAGGCCGAAAAAAAACGGGGCCGAGGTCACGCTGGTTCTGGACAACACGAACCGGGAGCTGCCTTTGGATACGGCAGAGGTTTCCATCACGCGGCGCCTTCTCCGGAACGGGGACAGTGATTTTGAAATCAATAAAAGAAACTGCCGCCTGAAGGATATCCAGGAGCTTCTGGCAAATACAGGCCTGGGCAAAGGCTCACTGGCCATTATCGGACAGAATCGGGTGGATCAGGTCTTAACGGCCCGTCCGGAAGAACGCCGGCTCATTTTTGAAGATGTAGCAGGAATTTCCCTGTACCGCATGAGAAAGAACGAAGGGCTCCGGAAGCTGGAAAAGACGGCGGAGAATATGGAACGGGTCAAGGATATGACTGCGCTTCTGGATGAACAGCTGATTCCTCTGAAGGAGGAGGCTGAAAAGGCAAAGGTTTACAAAATGCTTCTCCGGGAAAAACGGTCGGCGGAAGCAACCGCATCTCTTCTGAAGCTCACCAGTGTGCGGCGGATGCTGGCCCGGTATGAAAATGAATACCGGGATCTGGCGGCGCAGGAGCAGGGGGCGGAAACAGAGCTTCTCCGGTTTGCTGCGGTGCGGGAAAAGATGGAAACAGAGGCGCTGCATCAGAAAAACGGTCTCCAGGAGGCCGGAGAGAGGACTGCGGAAGCACAGCGGAAGATGGAGGAAATACGGGGCGATTTCCGCGTCAAGGAGGAAGCGCTTCGCCACCGGACAGAAAAGAAAGCGGAGCTGGCGGAAGCAGAGGCGGATCAGCGGGAAGCGGAAAAAGAGCTCAGCGAGGAAAGACAGACGGCGGAAAAGGAACTGGCAGAGGCACTGGAAGCGGCAGATCGGCAGGAAAAGATTCTGGCTGCTGCGGAAGAGGAGAAAAGAAAAATCGAAGAATCCCTTCGCCGTGCTGAGGAAGAGTATGCGGAAGTCCTGGCCGTTTCCCGCCGGGAAATGGCGGAAAAGGAAAAGCTGGAGCAGATGCTTTCTCTTGCCGGAGAGGAAATCAGGCGTATTCTTTCCGAGAAGGAAGAGCTGGGAAGAAATCTGCAGGAAGCAGAGGCCTCTCTGAAGGAAACGGAAGCGCAGCTGGCGCAGACAGAAAAAGAAGAAGCTTCGGGGCAGGCGCTCCTGAAAAAGGAGGAAGAAAAAGGGAAGAAAGACAGTGCTGCTTTGAAGGAAGCACAGGACCGACGCTTTGCCCTGATGAATGAATCAAGCCGGCTTCGTTCGGAGCTGGCCGGTTTCCGGTCGAAGCGGGAGTATCTGGAAAAGGCGGAAAAGGAATATGCCGGATTTTCCATGGCTTCCCGGACCATTATGAATCACCGGGAACTTTTCGGGGATTCCGTCCAGGGGGTGCTGGGGGATCTGATCCGGGTGCCCGCATTATATACGGATGCGGCAGAAATCGCGCTGGGAAGCCGTATTTCCCATATTGTCACAGATACAGGTGCAGCGGCGGCACGGATCATCGAATGGCTTAAGCAGAAGCACCTGGGAAGAACGACTTTTTATCCCCTGGACAGCATGCGCGCCCCGGCTTATACGGGAATTGAAGCGGAAGCATCAAAGGAGCCTGGGATCTGCGGTATTGCATCGCAGCTTCTTTCCTGTGACAAGGAATATAAGGAGCTTCTGGATGCGCTTCTGGGGAAGACGCTGATTGCGGAAACACTGGAAGATGCCAGAAGAACAGCAAAAAAATATCATTATAAGATTCGCATTGTGACACTGGACGGGCAGCTGGTCAATGCAGGAGGTTCCCTTACGGGGGGCTCCATGAAAAAGAGCGAGAATACTTATTTCGGCAGAAAAAAGGAAATTGAGCTCCTGATACGAAAGGAAGCAGAGGTTCAGAAGAATCTGAAAGCAGGCGAGGAAGCGGAACACCGGCAGAGAGAGCTTTGCGAAACTCTGGCGGAAAGAGTGACAGAAGAGCGGAATGCCTGGCAGGAGATGAAGGAAAAACTGGCAGTACTGCAGGGGAAAAAGGAAGGACTGCTTTCCGCAAAGACCGATCGGGAAAACAGTCTCTCCGCTTCCAGAACGAAATGGGACAGCCTGACGGAGGCGGTTGAAACTGCCCGGAAAAAAGAAGCGAACTGCAGGACCTCTCTGGAAGGATACCGGGATATTCCGGAGCCGGGAGAGGATACGAAGAGCCGGGATATCCGAAAAAACCTGGAAAAGAAACAGGCAGAAATCCTTTCGCTGCACGTAGCGCTGACGAAGGCGCAGGAAAAGGCTGCTTTCGGGAAGCGGATGGAGGAAGAACGGCTGACGGCCGCAAAGGAACAGCAGAAGGAAAGAGAAAAGCTGGAATCGGAGATTGCAGAGAATGAAGCTGCTGCAGCTTCTCTTGCTGCTGAGCTGGAAACGCTGCGGAAGAATTTCACCGAGGCGGAAAAGGAATGGCAGGAAAGCCGGACCCGGCAGGAAAAGCTGCAGGAAGATTCCGATACGTCCGCCATGGAGCGGAAGCAGAATGAAGAGTCCTGGCAGAAGGCACAGGAAAAAGTGTATGCGCTGCGGCGGGATCTGGCAGAAAGAAAGGGGAGGATTGAAAGCTTCCGCGGGCAGGAGCAGGAAGAGCTGCAGAAGCTGGAGGAACGCCGTATGTCCTTATCGGAGGCAGAAGAGCTTCGTATCCCCGGGTCCATGCAGGATATCCAGAAAAAGGAAGCGGATATCCTGGCCCGGATGGAGGCTCTGGGCAGTGTCAATCCTCACGGAGAAGAGGAATATGAAAAGCAGCTGGCACGGAGAAAATTCTATGAGGATCAGCTGACCGATCTGGACCAGGCAAGGACGGCGCTGGAAACCGTGGTGAAAGATATCGATCAGACCATGGAAAAGGAATTTTCTCAGGCCTTTATGAAAATCAATGAGGAATTCGGGCGGATCATGCAGCTGATGTTCCGCGGCGGAAATGCCCGTCTGGAGCTGACCGATACGGATCATCCCCTGGAAGGCGGCGTGGAGATGTATCTGCAGCTTCCCGGAAAGAAACGGCAGCCTCTCACACTGATGAGTGGCGGCGAAAGAGCACTGACGGTCATTGCGCTTCTGATTTCCTTCATGGCCTACCGGCCTGCTCCGTTCTGCTTTGTCGACGAAATCGATGCGGCGCTGGATGATGCCAATGTGGAACGGTATAGCCGGATGATTGCCGATTACAAGAAAAAGACACAGTTCATTGTCATTTCTCACCGGAAAAAGACCATGGAATTTGCGGATACACTGCAGGGCGTGACCATGGGAGAGAAGGGAGTCTCCTCTCTTGTGACGGTAAAGATGAAAGATTATGTGGAATAATAGTATAATAAAGGAAAGTATCTGAAAGGGAGGAACGAAATGGGATTTTTTGACAGGCTGAAAAAGGGACTGACCCGCACAAAGCAAAGCTTGATTAAAAATATCGAAAGCGTAGTCATCGGCTATGCACAGATTGATGAGGAATTTCTGGAAGATTTGGAAATGGTTCTGATTTCCGGAGATCTGGGGGTGCGCACTACGGATTACCTGATGCGCCAGATCCGCCGGGGCATCACGGAAGGCACCATCCACAATACGAAGGAAGTTATGCCTTTCATGGAAAAAACAGTGAAGGAGCTTCTGGCGGATCACACACAGGACCAGGAAAATACCCATCATCCTGAGGTTATCCTGGTAGTCGGCGTCAACGGAGTAGGCAAAACGACCACGATCGGCAAGCTGTCGGGAAAGTTCCGCAAAGAAGGGAAAAAAGTCCTTCTGGCGGCTTCCGATACATTCCGTGCGGCTGCTTCCGAGCAGCTGACCATCTGGGCGGAACGGACCGGTGCGGATATCGTTAAGCATGCCGAGGGAGCCGATCCGGCAGCGGTTGCTTTTGATGCGGTGACAGCAGCCAAGGCCAGAGGGGCGGATGTGGTTCTGATTGATACGGCAGGACGCCTCCAGACAAAGGTGAATCTGATGGAAGAACTGGCCAAAATCAGCCGGGTGGTAAAGAAGGTCATTCCCGATGCACCTCACCAGACACTGCTCGTACTGGATGCAACGACCGGGCAGAATGCAGTCAGCCAGGCAAAGAATTTCGGAGAAATTGTGCCTCTGACCGGGGTCGTTCTGACGAAGCTGGACGGGACCGCCAAGGGCGGTGTGGTTCTTTCCATCCACGAAGAGCTTCATGTGCCGATCAAGTGGATCGGCGTGGGCGAAAGAGAAGAGGATCTGGACCGTTTCGACTCCCAGGCCTTTGCCAAGGCGCTCTTTGAAACGGAAGATCATATTCTGGAGCAGAGTACGAAAATATAAGCGGGCGGAATCGGCCCGTAAGGAGACCGGGGCATGCTTCTCCGGTCTTTTTTCTGAGCCAATCCCGGAGGAGGATTATGAATTTTCCCTGGAAGGTTCTCATTGTCAGAAAGAGAATCAAAAATATGTATATCCGGATCCGGCGGGACGGAACTGTATCTGTCACGATGCCGGCAGGGACAGGAGATTCCGAGGCGGAAGCATTCATCCGAAGCCGGTCGGACTGGATTCGCCGGATGCTTGATACACTTCCGGAGCAGAAGAACTATGAATATATTTCCGGAGAGCTCCATTATGTTTTCGGACGGCAGATTCCTTTGAAGATTTTCCGGGCGGCACGGCAGAGCATCGTTTTTACGGAAGAAGAAATCCGGATGGAGCTGCGCACCTCCCGGGCGAATCGGCGGAAGCTGTATGCAGCCGGTGCGGCAGAAGTTCTGGCGGAAGAAATTCGGAAAAAGCTGGCATACTGGGTGCCCCGGATGAGAGTACAGCCCGCAGGTTTTACAGTGAAAGCGGTGAAAAGCCGATGGGGAAGCTGCAATATCCGGACGGGACAGCTGGTTTTTGCTCTCGACCTGGTCACGAAGCCGAAGCCGCTTATCGAAAGTGTAGTTGTGCATGAGCTGAATCATCTGCTGGAGCCGACCCACAACCAAAGGTTTTATGATTTGATCCTGCAATGGATGCCGGATTACCGGGAAAGGAAGAAAGCACTGTCCGCGTTTCCCAGGGAATTCCTGTAGCGGAGAAATATTTTTCGGAGGAGGCGTTGATATGAAAAAGACTATTAAGTCCATGCTTATTGCAACCTCTTTATGTATCGGGATATTTGCAGGAATTGGCTCGGTAGGAGCTCGGTCAAATGATACTCTGATATTTCCTTATGAAAGAGGGCAGGCGATAGTCAATAGTATGGATAGATTGACTAAGTCTGATGATTTTATCCATTTATATATCAATTCGGATAAGACGGCCAAGATTATTACCAAAATTAGTGAGGGAAACTATAAAAATCCTGAGGTAATTTATAAATTAGAGCTTTCTGAATCTGGAAAGAAGATGGTTTTGGCGGGACATGATATAAACTCTTTTTCGGCTCCGGTAAGGGATTATCTCAACTTGCAATTGAACCAGGCAACGATGCTGTATCTCAATGCAATACAAGGAGCAGATGCCTTAGCTGCAGCGAATATGTGTACAATTACTACGGATTTTGTAGATAAGAATGTAAAAGGGTCATCCTTATATCTTTATGTTTATAAGGATTCAACTCCTGTTATGATTGCATTTAGCGAAGGCGAAGATCATGCAGTTCGGATTGTAGGTACTTTCTTGATTAATGTAGACAGTGATTATCTTATGACAAAAGAAAATGCATACCAATATTTTGACGGCCTTTTTTCTCGAATAGAGCCTGTTACTTTCAAATAATAGATATATAAAGACAGACTAAAAAGGCAGAAAGCGCTGTCTGCCTTTCCCAAGGAATTCCTGTAGGAAAAAGTATTTTTCGAAGGAGGAGCCGATGGAAAAAGAATATCCGGTCATAAAAAAAGGACGCTTCCTGCGCCGGCCGAACCGGTTTGTGATTGATATGGAAATCGACGGCGAGCCGGTCAGAGCCCATATGCCTAATCCGGGGCGGATGAGGGAACTGCTGTTTCCCGGTGTTGTGCTTTATGCAGTACCTCATGCAAAGGAAGGGAGCCGGACGAAGTACCGTGTCATCGGTGCAGAAAGAGAGGGAGAAGTGATTCCTCTTGATACTTCCCGTGCCAACGATACGGCGGAATGGCTGATTAACCATGAAAAAATACCCGGCTGGGAGGATTACCGGGTATTGCGGCGGGAAGTGACGATGGGAGACAGCCGGTTTGATCTGGTCATCGGAAATGAAAAAATTCAATTTCCCGTGGAAGTAAAATCATGTACACTTTTCGGGAAAAAGGGGGCTATGTTCCCTGATGCGGTAACCGCCCGGGGGAGAAAGCATGTGCTCCATCTGGGAGAAATCGGGAAAAGCGGCGGAAAGGCAGGGCTGCTGATTCTGGTTCAGTGGGATCGGGCGCAGTGGTTCCTCCCGGATTATCATACCGACCCGGAGTTTGCGGAAGCATTCCGTCTTTCTGCTCCCTATATAGACTGGAAGGCGGCGGCTCTCCGATGGACTCCGGACCTGACAGTGCCGGAAAGCGTGCGGCTTCTTCCTACACCTCTGTACATTCTGGAAGAGGAAGCGGGGAACAGAGGAGATTACCTGCTGATTCTCCGGATGAATGAAACTAAGGATGTGGAAATCGGAAAAATGGGTAAGATTCGTTTCCCGAAGGGCTATTATGTCTATACCGGTTCGGCGGCAAAGAACCTGGATCAGAGAATGGCCCGCCACCGCCGGCTTCGGAAAGGCATGCACTGGCATATTGACTGGCTCCGGCAGGAAGCGGACTGGGTGGGATGCATTCCCGTCCGCACGGCGGAGGACCTGGAGCATCGGCTGGCGGAAGCGGTTTCCCTCATCGCTGACTGGCAGATCCCGGGCTTCGGCTGTACGGACTGCCGGTGTCCTTCCCATCTTTTCGGATTCCGCGAAGATCCCATGCACATGCCCGCCTTTGTGCAGATTGAAGAGGATTTTGAAATCAATCGTCTCGATGAACAAATCAAAAAATGAATAGAAATAGAAAAGGCCTCTTTGGAAGAGAACGGCATCAAGCCGTATTTCTTCTCAAAGAGGCTGTTTTTTTACAGTACACCGCTGCTGTCGGTGGTAGGAAGATATTGTGCGGGAATCGGATGATCCAGCTTGTAAATGATCGTCATAGGCCGGCTCCCGGTATGGTTTACATAGTGTGCCGTGCCGAGAAAGGTATAGCTCATAGTTCGTTTATAATTATCTGTCTTTCTTTCCCGGGCAAAGAGGAGAACCGTGCAGTCATTCCCTGCTTCATCCTTTTGCCGGATGTAACGCTGTCCGGTTTTGGATTCCGGTGCCGTGGAATTCTGGGACTGCCAATGAAACAGCGTCTCATTGATGGAATAGTCCTCATAAAGGGTGGTATCCGAAAATTCCCTGGCTGATTTATTCAGAGTCACAAGGAAAACATCGGTTTTCTTTTCCGGCAGATACTTGACGCCCTCCCGGATCTGGGAAGGGTTGTTATAGTCCAGGGCGGCAAAAATCTGATCTCTGGTATATTGGCAGTGGACTTCCAGGGCGCAGGGGTAGGGAACGGAAAGAGGCTTCGGGAGGATGGTGATGCGGTCGTACAGATAGGAAAGAATGCCCAGGAACTCTTCCTTCAGTGCCGGCTGGGCGGAAAAACGGGAAATCACGTCCAGAGGCGATTCCAGTCCGCACTGATTGAAATCCCGGCCGTACATCGTGTACTGCCACATACGCAGGTACTGTTTTTCTGTCTCGGAGACAGGCATATAGGGATGCTCCAGTTCTTTTTGGAGGAACCGGATCCACCGGGGCGAATCGATGGACAGGATGCGGGAGCATGCGGCGGAAAGATCAGACTCTTCTTTTGTGACGGGAAAATTTTCCCGAATTCCTGCGTCTGCACAGAAGCGGGTGTACAGGCGGTTTTTATTGAAGAAGGATTCTGCAGGAATATCGAGGGCGTTCAGAAAACAGGACAGTGTGGGGATTGTTTGTGTGGCTCCATACAGTGCGCGGATCTGTTCCCGGTAAAATTCATCCCTGCTCATATGACTTCTGATATTTTGCAGAACATATTTCTGTGCAATCGGTTCCAGCTGAATGCAGCAGCCCTTCGGTGCATGGGGAAATCCGGCTTTGATTTCCTCCTGCAGACGAAGGTTTCTGCTGCCGAGCAGGCCGGAAAAGCGGCGGGCAAAATTATAATTTTTGTTGGACTGTGCCACAAAATCGAGCACGGTGAGACAGTCTTTCCCGGGGGAAAGGCGGAGTCCGCGGCCCAGCTGCTGCAGGAAAACGGTGAGGCTGTTGGTGGGGCGGAGGAAAAGGACCGTATTGACACTGGGAATATCAACACCCTCATTGAACAGGTCGACTGTGAAGAGAATCTGTTTTTCGCCGCATTCCAGCTGCTCTTTTGCTTTTCGCCGGATATCAGACGGGGTATCGGCATCCAGGTTCATGGAGGGAATGCCGTGCTCATTCATATAGCCTGCCATATACTCGGCATGCTTTTTTGATACGCAGAAGCCGATGCACTTTATATCCCGCAGATCGGCAGTATAATGGGTGAGCGCATCGAGAACCGCAGCAGCACGGCGGCCTGCGGAAATTTGATTGTAAGCGTACTTGATTTCCAGCTCTTTTGTATCATAATTTCCGCCTTTCCAGGATACGGAGGAAAGATCGACCGGATCTTCCGTACCGAAGTAGTGGAAGGGACAGAGGAGACGGCGTTCGATGGCATCGGTGAGCGGGATTTCTGCACTGATATGGTTATTAAAATAAGAAAGAATATTTTTTCCGTCCATACGCTCCGGTGTAGCGGTCAGACCGAGAAGAATTTTCGGATGGAAGGCCGTGAAGATTTTCTGATAGGAATCGGAGGCGGCATGGTGGGTTTCGTCGACAATGATCATGTCGTAGTAGTCCGGATCCATATGTTCCCAGAATCTCTGCCGGGAAAAGGTCTGCACCGTCATGAACAGATATTCCGGATGGGAAGCATGTTCCTTCCCGTCGGAGAGCTCACCGAAACGGGGATTCTTCAGGACCTGGCGGAAGCAGGAGCGGCTTTGTTCCAGAATTTCCCGGCGGTGCGCCAGAAACAGAAGATGTGTGGTCTTTGGCCTGCGGTTTTCGGCAAAACGGCGGTAGTCAAAAGCGGCAATGGCGGTTTTCCCCGTGCCGGTGGCAGCAACAATCAGATTGCGGAAGCAATGCTTCAGTTCCCGTTCTGCCTGCAGTGTATCCAGGACGGTCTGCTGGTAAGGGTAGGGGTGGATATCAAAGAAATAATCGGAAGGCTTGTCGGTATCGGGATGACGGATAGCATCGATGCTGTCTCTCAGCTGTTTTTCCTGATTGTCGGTAAAAGGCGAAAAGTCCGCGGAATTCCAATAGGTTTCAAAGGTGGCGCGCATCTTCTCCAGAATATGGGGCTGATCCTGTGCAGTGATTTTCATATTCCATTCCAGCCCGTCTGCAATGGCTGCATGGGATAGATTGGAAGAGCCGATATAGGCTGTGGAATAGCCGCTGCTGCGGTAAAACATATAAGCCTTTGCGTGAAGACGTGTTTCCTTTGTATTGTAGGAAATGCGGATCTCTGTATTGGGAAGATTGTACAGCTGCATCACGGCTTTGGGGTCTGTGGCGCCCATGTACGTGGTGGTGATAATGCGCAGCTTGCCGCCCCGGCCGGTAAATTGCTGCAGGTCGGGGAAAATCATCCGCAGGCCGGAATACTTGATGAAAGAGACCAACAGGTCAATGCGGTCCGAGGAAAGAATTTCCCTGCGCAGCTCCGAGGCGATATTCACGTCCTTCCGGCTGTTGGTGAAAAGGAAGCTCCGGCAAAGGGACGTATCGGGACGGGGGCGGGATTTCCGGGCCGCTTCACGGGAAATCTGATTCTTTGTGTGCTGGAGAGACAGCAGAAGAGATTTCTTCAGAGAAACGGTCAGAGCCTGTCCCAGTTCCTGGTCGGAACGGAAAAGGTGGCGGATGCAGTCATTGACGAAGCGGATTTCTTTTTCCGTATTATTCGTATCATCACTGTCGGCCAGTTCTTTCAGACGGTTTCGGAGCAGAAGCGAAAAATAGGCAGCCAGACCGGGGACGGCCTCCTGAGGGTCCAGATCCTCCTGCTCGGTCCAGATTTCCTGTGCATCCAGTGAGGCCTGCAGTTTGTCCTGAAATTCCCGGGACATGATTTTTTCGTATAATCCGTCACGAAGGGAAGAAATTTCCATGGGTTCGATGGATTTTTTATCTGTTTTTTTCATAAGTCCTCCTGCTGCGCCTGCAATGGTATGAAAATAGTATAGCAGCCGTCAGAAGGAGAAAAAAGGTCCTTTACGGTGCTGGCGGCGGATTTCCTGAAAAGCGGAAGGCTGTTTCTTTTTTAGCAGTTTCTCCTCTTTTTTATTTTTAATATCGAAAGAAATCTTTATCTTCATCATGCAGAGGCGGGGAATTGTATGATATAATGTAATAAAATAATTTTATACTGGATTATTTTATAACCTGCTGTTTTTAATGGGGTTTGAAGCAAGGGGCATCGTTATGAACAATACGGACTGGAAAATTCTCATCTATCTTCGGGAAGAAAGAAGTATCAATAAGGTGGCAAAACGCCTTTTTATGACCCAGCCGTCCCTTACCTATCGTCTGAGTCAGATGGAAAAGGAAATAGGATGTCCCTTATTTATTCGAACCAATAAGGGCGTTCATTTTACCGATGCAGGGAACCGTCTTTTTTCCTTTGCGGAAAAGGAACTGCAGCAGTATCAGGATATGAAGAACTATGTAACGCATGAACCGAATTCCATTTCCGGAGTACTTCGTATCGGCGCCAGCCAATCCTTTGCACAGTCCCATATGCCGGGAATTCTGAAAGGATTTGTCGATAAATACAGCGATATTGAGATTTCCCTGACCACAGATACAAGCGACCGTCTGGTGAAGCTGGTCAAGAAGGAGGACATTCATCTGGCGATTGTCCGCGGCAATCAGGAATGGCCCGATGCGGATATCCTGCTGGAGGATGCGCCGCTGTACCTGATCTCGGCAGATAAGATTGATTTCGATACACTGCCGGAGCGGCCGTCTATTCGGTATCGGAGTGATCCTTCCCTGGATGAGCTCCGCACCCGCTGGTGGCGGCAGAATTTTGAAGAGTCCCCTCATTTTATGCTGACCGTGTCCGACTGCCTGACCTGCGTGGAAATCGTCAATCAGGGGCTGGGACATTCTCTGATTCCGGCAGATCTTCTTCCGCGGTGTGCGCCTGAGGTGGACCGGCAGATGATTTATGATAAACAGCGGCATCCGATCCTGCGGCCCAGCCATCTGATTTACAAGGAAGCAATGATGCAGTCTACACCGGTCAAAATCTTTGTGGATTACATCCGAAGCTATTTCCATAAGTAACAAAAGGAGCTGCTTTCCGGCAGCTCTTTTTTACAGGAGAGAAAATAGAATAGGAAAAGGAGGTTTTACGGATGAAAAGAATCATGGCTTTTATGACGGCGCTTCTTCTGCTGCTTTTTGCGGGAGTTACTGCATCGGCGGAAAGTGCGGCGGAAACCAATCGTCGGCTCGGTTATTTTGAGAACACAAGAACGGTACTCCTGATTCCCGCATCATATCGCGGACAGGGAGATTTTGCGGCGGCTTATGTCAATAAGTCCATGAAGGAAATTTTTCGCTATCCCTATTATCGTCTGATTGATGATACGTCCTATATGGGAAAACCGATTTCTCCGGCTCTGCTTCCGGAAATTCAAAAGCAGAGCGGTGCGGATATTGTCGTTCTTCCGCAGGTGGCACTGTGGCAGCAGTATATCGTCCGCCGGTCTCTGTTTGATTTCGGCGACAATATTATCAGCACCCGGGCCATCGTGGATATTTACACGATAAAGAATGGAGAAAGCGAAGCCCGCCGGGACCGGGGCACCTACTTCGAAATTGAGGATGAAGGATTTGTGAGAAATGAATACATCATGGATGATATCATGAAACAGATCCAAAAGAGTTTCCCCTATAAGAGAGTACCTACGGATATCCCGGATAATCTTTCCGGAAATAATCAGCCGGACAGCACACCGAAAACGGGAATGAATTATTGAAAAGGCCCCTTCGGCAGGGAAAAATATCCGCCGCATGAAAGAGCGGAATTTCAGGGGAAGCAGGCCGGATCATTGGATCGGCAGCAATCAAAAAGCATGCACATGGGAAAAACTGTACTTTGTTTTTCCGCACGGTGCATGCTTTTTTTGTGGGAAATCCGAAAAAACGGGAAGCTTTTTACAGGCCTTTCTGCTCGATGCCGCTTATCAGATAGCCCAGATGGCCGGTGACGTTCAGATTGACGAGCCGCCATGTGCCGCTGTCGTATTCCACGACATTGATGCAGCAGTTGTCCTGCTTGATCTGCCAGAAATGATCCATTCCGAGTCCCATAAGATCGCAGAGGATGACCTTATTGACGGCGTCATGGGCAGCGACGAGAAGGGTTTTCCCGTCGTATGTTTTTGTATACTCATCAAAGGCAGCGCGGGCTCTTCGGCGGACATCTTCCAGGGATTCTCCGTCCGGCATCTGTACCTGTTCCGGATGGGTGTGCCATAATGCAAATTCCCGGGGATACAGCTGAAGGATTTCATCGGCCCGGATTCCTTCCCATTTTCCGTGGGAGATTTCCGTGAGGCGGGGGTCCTTTCTAACGGGGATTCCGTGTTCATCTGCGGCCATTTTGCAGGTCAGATAGGACCGCTGCAGAGGGGAGGAGACCGCAGCATCAATGGAGATGTCTTTCAGGGCCAGAGCCAGTGCATGTCCCTGCGCCAGTCCTCTTTCGGAAAGTGCAGTGTCTTCCTGCCCCTGGAAACGACCTTCGATGTTCCACAGCGTTTCTCCGTGGCGGAGCAAAATGATTCGAAGCATAGCAACTCCTTCTCAGTGTTCACAATGGATGACTTTGATATCCTTGATGCCGTCGATGTTCATCAGAGCAGGGATGACGGCAGTGGGAATGTCTCTGTCTACAGCAACAGCCATGACATTGATGCCTTTATCCAGGGAAGCGCCGACCTGCATGCCGTTGATATTAACGCCTGCCTTGCCCAGAACAGAAGCCACCTGGCCGATCATGCCCGGTTTGTCTTCATGGGGAGCAATGATGAAGCAGCCCTTCGGTTCCAGATCGACACGGAAACGGTCAATGGAAACAATCTTGGCTTCCTTGCGGTCGAAGAGAGCGCCGGTGATGCGGTGAGTTCCTTTGTCGGTATCCACCGTGACGGAAATGGTATTGGTAAAGTAATGGCCTTTTTTTGCTTTGATTTCCCGGATTTCCATATGGCGTTCTTCTGCAATGTTTCTTGCATTGACAAAGTTTACGGTCTGCTGGAGGACAGGGGTAAGGAGACCTTTCAGAACGGCGGTGGTGAGGGGAGCTGTTTCCGTTTCCGTCAGTTCACCTGTATATTCCACATTTATGCCGGAAATACGGCCGCCGGCAAGATCGATGGCAATGTTGCCCATTCTTTCGCAAAGGTCGAAATAAGGCTGGATGACATGGAGCGTAGCCTTTGTAATGGGGGAAGCATTTACGGCAGTGGCAACAGGTTCTCCGTGAAGTGCCTGGGCTACACCGATGGCAACATCGGTAGCAACGCCGGCCTGAGCTTCTTTTGTGGAAGCCCCCAGATGCGGTGTGAGTGCCACATTGGTCATGCCCAGGAAGGGGTTGTTTTCCGCAGTGAGCGGTTCATTGGGCCATACATCGATGCCCGCACCGGCTACCTTGCCGGATTTCAGTGCTTCTGCCAGAGCCTGAATATCGACAACGGCTCCGCGGGAAGCATTGACCAGGCGGACGCCGTCCTTCATTTTTGCGATTTCTGCGGCGCCGATCAGGCCCCGTGTTTCATCGGTAAGCGGTGTATGAAGGGTGATATAGTCCGATTCCCTCAGCAAGGTATCCAGATCCACCAGTTCGACACCGAGCTGCTTGCCTCTTTCTGCCGGGATATAAGGATCGTATCCGATGGTTTTCATATTGAAGGCCTGAAGACGCTTGGCTACATTGGAGCCGACACGGCCGACGCCGATGATGCCTACAGTCTTATCCAGAAGCTGGATGCCGGTGAAGCTTTTGCGGTCCCAGCGGCCTTCCATAATGGACTGGTGTGCCTGAGGAATGTGGCGGGTCATGGCGAGCATCAGGGCGATGGTGTGTTCACAGGCGGCAATGGTATTGGATTCCGGCGTATTGACGACGGTAATGCCTCTCTTGGTGGCTTCCTTGATGTCGATTCCGTCGATTCCGACACCGGCGCGGCCGATGACCTTCAGATTTTTTGCGGCCTGAATGACCTTGGCGGTGACCTTTGTCTGGCTTCGGGTGATGATGGCGTCATAATCGGCGATGGCTTTGCACAGTTCATCTTCCGTCATATTGTCCCGGATATCGACAATGAATTCTTTTTCCAGTAATTCACGGGCTTCCTTGGCTACGTCCTTGGTAATGAAAATACGATACATAATAAATTCCTCCCTTGATTTCTATAGATACTGTTAGATTCTGTTTTCTGATTGGAAAAGATCGGGGCAGAAGCCCGGCGGCTTTCCTCCGGAATTATCCGTTCTTCCAGGCATATTCCTTCATGAATTCCGCCAGGGCAGAGGCCGCTTCCGGTGTGACTGCATTGTACAGAGATATCCGGAGACCGCCGATGAGACGGTGGCCTTTTATTCCGACAAAATCATTTTCCCTGGCTTGGGCGATGAAATCCTTTTCCATAGCCGAATCGGCCAGATTGAAGGTGATATTCATGCGGCTTCTGTCCTTTTTCTCTGCATGCCCCTTATAGAAGCCGTCACTGGCATCGATGACGTCGTAAATCATTTGTGCTTTGCGTTTATTTCGTTCTTCCACCGCAGGGAGTCCGCCCTGTCCCTTGATCCAGTGGAGCATTCGATTCAGTGTATAGATGCAGAATACCGGAGGGGTATTATAGGTGGAATCCTTTGCAACAAAGGTGCGGTACTGCAGGTATTCCGGAATATTGGTTCTTGCTTTTTCCAGAAAATCTTCCCGGATGGCTGCAAAGGCGCATCCTGCGGCGCCCAGATTTTTCTGAATGCCTGCCCAGATAAGACTGAACCGGTTGAAGTCAATTTCTCTGGAAAGAATATCGGAGGACATGTCTGCTATGATGGGAATGTCTGTTTTGGGGAAATCCTTGTATTCTGTTCCGTAGATGGTGTTATTGGAGCAGAGATAGAGGTAATCTGTATCCGGCCGGATCTGAACCGTATCGGGAATGTAGGAATAATCTTTGTCTGCGGCGGAGGAGGCATCATAGACCTCTCCGAAGAAGGCGGCGGTTTTCTTTGCCTTTTGGGTCCACACACCTGTGTCGGCATAGGCGCCTTTTGTATGAAGGAAATTGGCTGCCGTCATGAGGAACTGCATGGTGCCGCCGCCCTGGATGAAAACGATTTTATAATTTTCACCGAGATGCATCAGCTCATGAAGGTCCGCTTTCGTTTCATCCAGCATATCCTGGAATTCATTGGAACGGTGGGAAATTTCCGTGATGCCCATACCGGTATTCCGAAAATCGGTCAGATCCTGCTGGAGTTCTTCCAGTACTTCCAGCGGCATAGGGGATGGGCCTGCATTAAAGTTGTATACTCGTTTCATTTTTTTCCTCCCGAAATAGAAAAAGAGAAGACGTCCCATGGGACGAGCTTCTCTTTTCTCGCGGTGCCACCCAATTTAGCAGAAAGGACCTGGAGATAGGGGAAATAAAAAGGCTCTCATCCTCTAAGGGACGAGAGCACCCGCGATACCACCCAAATTGCCTTTCAGCCATCTTTGATTTGCTGTAACGGGCATACCCGATAGATTCTTCACCTATGTCTCCGAAGCGGAAAGATAAAGCTCTTTTATCAGCTTACACCGAAATGCTGACTCTCTGGAAAAAGAATCCGTATCCCTTCTTCGTCATTGGCTTTTGCTTATGCTTGGATTATAGGCGCATTGCTGTTCCTTGTCAAGGATTTTTTATAAAAAATTACAGGATCACAGAAGAAGATATAGTATAATTAAAATATAAGTATTGCTAATATATAATACAATTTATGGGATATGATTTACATCAGCAGTTTTGCAGAAGGAGGAATCATGGAATTCAGCATTAGATATGGGAAGGATCTGGTTTCATTTCATGTGGATGATTCTCATCATCCGGCGGAGCTGTATCCGATGCAGTGTCCTGCCGCGGAATCGGAAACGGAAGAGGTCCGGGAAGCACTGGCGCATCCGATCGGAACGGAAAAGCTTTCGGATATTGTAAAACCCGGCGAAAAGGTGGTTATTATTACCAGTGACGTGACCCGCCCGATGCCTTCCGGAATTGTGATTCCCTGTGTGTGGGAGGAACTGGAAAAGGCAGGATGCCGTAAGGAGGACGTGACGGTTGTTTTTGGTCTGGGGTCGCACAGAAAACAGACGGAAGAGGAAAAAAGACGTTTGGTAGGGGATAAGGTATATGAGAATTTTCGCTGCATAGAAAGCGATCCGGAGGACTGCATTCATCTGGGAACCTGCCCGAACGGCACGTCCGTGGATATTTTTTCCGAGGTGGTCAAAGCAGACCGGCGCATTCTTCTGGGGAATGTGGAATATCATTACTTTGCGGGATACAGCGGCGGTATGAAAGCCCTGATGCCCGGTGTGGCTTCCCGTGCATCAATTCAGTCCAATCATAAAAACATGATCCGGAACGGTGCCTATGCAGGTCACCTGGACGGAAATCCCGTGCGGGAAGATATGGAAAAGGCGTATGATTTCTGCCCGGTCGATTTTATTGTGAATGTGGTTCTGGATGATCATAAAAAATTGCTTTTGCGGCGGCAGGAGACCGGGTTCAGGCGCATCGGAAAGCCTGTCATTTTCTGGACGGCATTTACAAAATAAAAATCGGGCACCCTGCAGATGTCGTCATCGTTTCTGCCGGAGGTTACCCGAAGGATATCAGTCTGTATCAGGCACAGAAGGCTATCGATAATGCAAAACATGCGGTCCGGGAAGGCGGTATCATGGTTGTTTCCGCTTCCTGCAAAGAAGGCTATGGCAGTGATGTATTCGAAAAATGGATCCGGAATTATGAAACGCCGGATGATCGGGTGAAAGCCATTCATGAGCATTTTGAACTGGGCGGACATAAATCGGCGGCGCTGGCGCTGGTTCAGAAGAAATGCAGCATTTACCTGGTGACAGACATGGAGAAGGAACAGGTGCGCAAGGCCAATATGACGCCTTTCCGTGATATGCAGACGGCCGTGGACGCTGCCTTGGATAAAATGGGAAAAGACGCAGAAGTATATGTCATTCCTCTGGGCGGATCGACACTTCCCATGCTGGAATGAGGACCCGGTAAATACCTGATGCACCGATTTTACCAATTCATTCAGAAAAAAGAGCCGGATAGACCGACCGGCTCTTTTTCTGAATATCAGCAGGATTCGTGAAGCGGCAGAAAGCACAGATTCTGTTTGCCTTTTTCCCAATCAGGTGTGACGGAATGGGAAAGGAGACCGGGATTTTGCGGGATTTGACGCTGTCCCGGAGGGCGGACGGGAGAGTTCTATGAAGAAAGCCTTTATTTCCTGATTTAAAAGAAACCGGGAAATAAAGGCTTTCTTGTTTTTATGGAATTTTCTTTTGCGGAAAATAAAAAAGACCTCACATCGTGAAGTCTTTTTTGTGGTGGGCGATAACAGGATCGAACTGCTGACATTCTGCTTGTAAGGCAGACGCTCTCCCAGCTGAGCTAATCGCCCACATTGGTGACCTGTGGGGGATTCGAACCCCCGAACCCGCCGTGAAAGGGCGGTGTCTTAACCACTTGACGAACAGGCCACTGGCTCCTGAAGCAGGGTTCGAACCTGCGACATCGTGATTAACAGTCACGCGCTCTACCGGCTGAGCTATTCAGGAATGCGTACGTGAGTACGTCCATTATAATAGCAGATTCGTTCGGACTTTGCAAGTGCTTTTTTTATTTTGTCAATTTTCGGAAAAGGAACTCTTTCGGGGAGGAATGAGCGGCTGGGGAAACCCGAAAGGCCCGCTTCCGGAGAAATAAAAAAGACCTCACATTGTGAAGTCTTTTTTGTGGTGGGCGATAACAGGATCGAACTGCTGACATTCTGCTTGTAAGGCAGACGCTCTCCCAGCTGAGCTAATCGCCCATGGATTTAAGCTGTATTATATTATGCCTTATCCGTACGTTTTTTTCAAGACCTTTTCAGGGAAAAAGAATGTAATGAATTGATAAAGAATTGCTTCTTTTCTTGCGGGCAGGAAATTTTGATGATATCATAAGACCGTTTTTCACAGGAGGTTTATTGTGGCATCTCATGAGTTATATAAAAGCCGCTGGACAGTATTTTCTATGTCCGTTCCTATTTTTGTTGAGACTGTTCTGCAGATGATGGTACCGAATGTGGACCAGTTCATGCTGAGCCGGTATTCTACGGGAAGTGTGGCGGCCGTCGGAAATGATAATGTCATCTTTAATCTGGTGATCCTGACTCTGGCAGTCCTTTCTCAGGCAGCAACCATACTGATTGCTCATTATCGGGGAGCGGGAAATCTTTCCAAGGTCAGCGAGGTCTGCAGTGTGGCTTTGGGAACAAATCTGGTACTGGGACTCATTATCAGTGTCCTTCTTTTTCTGTTTGATGATTTCTTCCTGACTGCATTGGGCATGCCGGAGGAGACCTGGGCGGACGCATCGCTGTATCTGCGGTGGATCGGAATTTTCGTCTTTATACAAAGTATGTATATGGCCTTTATTTCTTTTCTGCGGGGATTTGCGCTGCTGAAGCTGACCATGATCTGTTCACTGGTCATGAATCTGATCAATATCGGCGGAAATATGATCCTTATTCACGGCTGGGGCCCGATTCCCTCTCTGGGGGTGCTGGGGGTCTGCATTTCCACAAATATTTCCAAATTCATAGGCTTTTTTCTGATTGTTTATCTTTTTCACCGATATACTCCGGCAAGGCTTTCGATGAAGTTCTTCCGGCCTTTCCCCTGGGAGACTCTGCGGAAGATTCTGTATCTGGGGATTCCTTCCGGCGGAGAAACCTTCTCCTATCAGCTGTCGCAGACCGTTATCATGAAGTTTGTGAATATTTTCGGGGTTATCGTTATTACTACGAAGGTATACTGCTATATCATTGCCATGATGAGCTATGTGTACTCTCAATCTCTGGCAATGGCTACGCAGATTCTCGTAGGTTACTTTAAAGGAGCCGGCGATAATGAGGAAGTGGACCGCCGGGTAAAATTTACAATTTCGGTAGCGATGCTTCTTTCCGGCTCGATCGCGCTTTTTCTGTATCTCAATGCAGATGCGGTCCTTTCCATTTTTACCGATGATCCGGAAATTCATGCACTGGGGAAAACAATTCTCTTTATTGAGATTTTCCTGGAAATCGGAAGAGCCGTCAATATGAGCATGGTTATGGCATTGAATGCAGCCGGTGATGTACGGGCACCGGTGACGATCGGCATTATCTTCATGTGGGGAGTTGCAACCTTCGGCGCGTGGCTTCTCGGCGTTCATCTCTGCTGGGGACTGGCCGGTGTCTGGATTGCCATGGCGGCTGATGAATGCATCCGCGGACTGGTATTTTTCTGGCGCTGGCATCAGGGCGTATGGAGAAAAAGACTGGTATAGGACCGAAGATCCGGTACAGATCAACGGGATTCTTTTTCGGATTTCGGAAGAGAATTCCTTTAGAAAAAGTTTTGAAAAGAGTATTTGACATTTATAAATTCCTATGCTACAGTATGAGCAACAAAGACGAGGAAGAAAGAGAGTAAGTACCTTCAAGAAATTCTAGAGAGTCCGGACGGTGGAAGCGGATATGGAAGGGGTACCGAAGTGCATTTCAGAGTCTGGCGGGCCGATAAAGGTAGGCCTTCCCGGGGGTTCCCGATACAGGACTATGGTTTCAGCTAGCGGAACCTATAGAGGCATATACGGTGACGTATATGTAAATTTGGGTGTGAATCACGAGGCTCTCGTCCCTTTGGGACGGGAGCTTTTTGTTATCGTCCTTTGGAGGATGGAAACCCGGAATTGCAGGCTTGAAGGAGGATTATATGGATAAGAATTCTGAAGTTGAGAGCCAGGTACGGCAGGCTCTTGATAAAAACAAGCAGAAAAAACAGGGGAGGCAGTTTGCTCTCTGGATTGCTGCGCTGATTATCGGGGCAGCGCTGGGATGGTTGGGAATTAAACCTCTCAATGATCTTTTCAACTTTATTGCGACAGTATTTACCCGGCTGTTCCAGTTCATCGCAGTGCCGACGATTGCTTTGGCGGTCATTACGACTCTGGCCGCTTTGGGAAATAAGAAGGAAACCGGCAGAATTTTTGCACACGCCGTGACTTATACACTGCTGACGACTGTTTGTGCTGCGGCAGTAGGACTCGGGATGTATCTATGGATCGCTCCGGGAAATCTTCCGGCAGACATTATCGGCGCGGGGGCTTCGAATGTACCGCAGAAGCTGGGAACACTGACTTATTATGATCATATCCTGAGCGTCATTCCGAATAATATGATTCAGCCGTTTTTGTCGGGGAATGTTCTGGCTGTCATGATTATTGCCGCTTCCTTTGGTCTGGGGATTGCATTCATGCCGAAGACGGAAAACAGAGAGATGCTTTTAAAAGGAATCCTCGGTTTCCAGGAACTTCTTTTCACACTGATCCGGGCCATCCTTTTCGTTCTGCCGGCAGGGATCCTGGCATTTTCCGCACAGCTTTCTGCGCAGATTGAAGCAGGCATTATTGTAGGCGCTCTCGGAAAGTATACTCTGGTCGTTCTCGGAGGGAATGCCATTCAGTTCTTCATTATTCTTCCGCTGATTCTGGTGCTTCGCGGATTAAATCCGATCGATGTTTTCCGGAAGATGTCTCCGGCAATTGCAGTAGCTCTTTTTACCAAAAGCTCTGCAGGGACACTTCCTGTTACGCTGGCTTCCGCGGAACATAATCTGAAGGCCAATCCGGCGGTTTCCCGCTTTGTTCTGCCGATCTGCACGACCATCAATATGAACGGATGCGCAGCATTTATCCTGGTAACCTCTCTTTTCCTGATGCAGAATGCAGGAATGGAGCTGTCCATGAGTGATATGCTTGTCTGGCTGTTCATTGCGGTGCTTGCCGCTGTAGGCAATGCAGGGGTTCCCATGGGATGCTACTTCCTGACACTGTCTCTGATGAGCGGTATGGGGGTACCGATCGGTATTATGGGGGTTATTCTTCCGATTTATACCATCATTGATATGATTGAAACTGCAGAAAATGTCTGGTCTGATTCTGCTGTATGTGCTATGACGGACCATGACCTGAAGGGAAAGCTGGACGAAGTGCCTGCGGAAGCTGCCCGTGTATGATAAGATAAATGGAAAGCAGAAACGAAAGTTTCTGCTTTTTTTATTTTGTGAAAAATCCGGATGGAAAATTTTCAGTACACGAGCCGGAAAACGGGAATTTGAAATATTGATGGAGCTTTAGCATGTTCTTCGGAAAAAGGGTATAATAGGGCCATCAATCAAAGGAGTGTCTCATGAAATCTTTTACAGAACAGCGGCTCTACGGAAGTCTGTGTGCTTTGCTGGCTCTTTTTCTGGGATTTTGCGAATTTTATACGTATAAAATCGGATGGCATCCGCCGTCTGTTCCCTGGAATCGGGCACAGCTTCTGCATTTGGCAGATATTCCCTTTATTCTGGGACTGGCGGCTGTGACGTATGCGGTGCTGTCTTTTGCCGTTCCGCGAATTGGAAGAATTCCAGCCATGGAGGAAAATGAAATTCCGGGAAAGCCGACGGATGCCCCCTTTGCCTGGCTGACGGCATTTTTTATGCTGGCATGGTTCCCGTTTTTTCTGGTGTTCTATCCGGGAACGGGGATGAATGATACGACCGATATTATGCGGGCAGGAATCTGGGCAACAGGACAGCATACTTTTATATACTGTATGTTCATTTACGGACTGACGCAGGCATCCATTGAGCTTTTTCAGACAGCTTCCTACGGACTGGCTGCAGCATCTCTGATTCAGATGCTCTTTTTTGCAATGGCAATTGCTTATACACTTTCCTGGCTCTATCGAAGAACCGGCAAGAAAAAACTGGTCGGCTTTCTTGCACTGTATTATGCCTTTACGCCCATGATCGTGAACATGTCTTTCTCCAATGTGAAGGATGTTCTGTTTTCCGCAGCGATTCTTTTGTGGGTTCCCCTGATGACTTCTTTTGTTTCGGGATATCGGGAAAATGCCTGGGAAGAAAATAAAAGGCTTTTTGTACTGGCCGGCCTGGGCATGATGATGCTCCGGAATAACGGGATTTTCGTTTTTCTGGTGATGCTGATTTGTTTTCTGTTCATGATGAAACAGATCCGAAAGAAGATGATTCTGACAAGCCTGTTTATGATTCTGATTGCAGCTGCGCCGAATATTGCGGTAAAGCAAATTCTGGATCTTCCGCAGCTTTTTCAGGAAAGAGTGGGGATTCCCATTCAGCAGTATTCCCGTGCGGTAGCCGTCGGTGTACCCCTGACAAAGGAAGAACAGGACTATACGGTGCGTATGATGCTGCCCTCCAGCATTGAACAGTGGTATGATCCTTTTACAGCGGACCTGATCAAATGGAACAGTAATTTTGATTTTTATTATTTTAACCATCACCCGGATGAGTTCTGGAAAGCCTGGAAATCTGTAGGCATGAGAAATAAACAGATTTATATAGAGGCGTGGCTGCTGGAGACTTACGGGTACTGGGCGTTTCCGGCACCGGATGAAATGACGCAGTCCCGGTTCGGATGGGCATTCCGGGAATCAGACCTGAAAGACGGCCTTTCTCCGATTCACAATAACGGTTATGCGACGGCGCAGATTAAGACTTTCTTTAAACCGGAAATACAGGAAAAGCTGGGGACCTATCTTTGGAATCATTCCCGCTACCTGGGAGCCGGTACCTGCATGGCACTGACGCTTATTGTGGGACTGATCCTGATTTATCGGAAGCAATATGCCCGTTTTACGGTGCTGCTTCCCGCATGTCTTTTGTGGGGGACGCTTATACTGGCGGCACCGGCTGCTTTTGTGTTCCGCTATGTTTATTATTTTCCGCTTTGTCTTCCCTTTTTCTTCCTTTTGCCTTTTCTGCCGCAGGGGAAATACGGAGAAACGCATTGGAGTGAGACGATTGTTTTTCCGGCAGGCGATGTATATCGGCAAATGCAGGAAACAGAGGAGAAGAGAAAAGGAGATGGATATACCCATTGGAAGGATTGAGGCGGGGTATGATTCCTGAGTGTTTAAAAAGTCCTGCACAGAAGGGAATTCTTTTTTTCTGCATTCCCTTTTCTGCAGCCCTGTGGTATACCATGCACTGGAGACTGCTCGATGAGCAGGGGAAAATGACCGTTCCCGGGGAAAGTCTTTTTGCCTGGAGTGATATCCCCATGATTATCCTGTGCTATGTGGTATCTGCCGCGGTTTTCCTTTGGGCGGGGAGGTTTTTGCAGGAGCATCAGCGGGAGCGGATGCCTGGAAAGAAGCGGGGATATGCTTTTCCCGCTTTTCTGTTTACCTTTTTGTGGTGGCTTCTTTTTCTTCTTGCTTTTTATCCGGCACCGGGCATGAATGATACAGTATATATGATGGATAATCCTCTTTATGCGGTGATTCAGTTTCCCTGGGCATATTCCCTGCTGTACGGATACGGCGCGGAATGGGGGAAAGCCGTGTGGGGAAGCCGGGAGCCGGTTATCTTTCTTCTGTCTTTGCTTCAGATTCTGGTGATTGCTTTTTCTCTGGCAAAGCTTTGCGGATGGGTGAGAGAAAAATTCGGCAAAGGGCCCGCCGTGTTTCTGTGGGGATATTTTACTTTTGTTCCCATGATTGGAAATTATGCCGCTGCGGCTGTACGGGAAGGGATCTTCTCCCTGGCGGTTCTGGCGTGGATGTTTCTGTTCCTTTCCCGGACAGGAGAAAAGGTCTGGACGGCCAGACATACATTGTTCCTGGCTGCAGCCTGTCTGGGGCTGATGCTGCTGCGCAGCAACGGATTGCTCCTGGCCTTTTTCCTTATGACGGCATTCACGGCAGCGATTCGAAAATACCGGATACAGTGGACGGTTTTTCTTCTTTGCGCGGTCATTTCTGTTGTCCCCGGCCGTATGATTTTACACCAGCATGGATGGGAACCGCTTTTTCAGGAGTCCATGGGAATTCCTCTGCAGCAGCTGGGGCGTGTGCTGGCCAAGAACGGAGAGAGAGATGAAAAGACGGCTGCGCTGATGGACAGCCTTCTTCCGGAGGAGACCTGGCGCAGACAGTATCATCCCTATACAGTAGATTGGGTCAAATGGGACCGGGATTTTCAGCATGACCGTATGAACGGGGAAAAGAAGGAATTTCTGGCTGCATGGGTAAGAACCGGCCTGAAAAACCCGGGAATTTATCTGGAGGGATGGATGACGGAAACTTTTCAGCTGTGGAATCTGGATCCCGTGGACAGCGGTGTGCAGTCCCGCTTCGGATGGGCGCTTTCTGATGAGAATACAAGAAATATGAAGCCTGCGGACAATGATCGCTTCATGGCAGGTGATTTCCCTATGCCGAGAAAATGCAGGGCCGTATTGGGTTCTCTGCAGTATGACGGGGCCCGGTTCCTGGGAAGCGGACTCCTGTTTTGGGTGATGATTTTCTTTTGTATTCTTTTTTACTATGAAAAGAAAAGAGAAGCTGTTCTGGCAGCTCTTCCTCTTCTTATGAACACGGTTATCCTTTCTCTATCGACTCCCGCCGGCAGTGTTTATCGATATTCTTTTTCCTATGTGCTCGGATTGCCTGTCCTTTTCCTTTGGCTCCTTTATAAAAGGGAAAAAGGCGGGGAACCGGACGGGAATGACAGCAGGAATTGATTCATGAAGAAAATGCGGGAAGTTACATCTGGCTGACAGCAAAAAAGAGTGCAGAAGATTTTATTTCTTCCGCACTCTTTTTCCTTTTTCTTATTGTACAGAATCTGCCGACAGGGAAGCTTTTTCTTCCTTCTTCGCATCACATACTCTCGGACGGTTCCCGAAAACGGTTGCTTTCAGGAAAAGAGCGAGGCAGGCAGCACCGAAGATGATTCCTGCAGGATAGGTAATGGAAGGATCCAGCTGAAGACCTTCCTTAGCCTGGAGAATGTAAGTGAAAGTAACAACGGACATGAATGTGGCCGGAATGCAGGCAACAAGCCATGCTTTTGCATTGGTGCAGTTTCTGTAAAGGTATACAGCGCCGGTCCATAAAACAATCATAGCCAGGGTCTGATTGGTCCAGGAGAAGTATCTCCAGATAATGTTGAAATCAATCTGAGAAAGAATACCGCCGATGCCCAGAAGGGGAACAGCGAAGGAAAGGCGTTTAGCCAGTTGAGACTGATCAAAGTGGAACCAGTCAGCCAGTGTCAGACGAGCTGCACGGAAGGCAGTATCGCCGGATGTAATCGGGCAGGCAATAACGCCGAGCATAGCCAGGACTGCGCCGATGCCGGTCCCCATGTAGCCTACACAGATATCATATACTGCACCGCCGGGGCCGCCGGTTTTCAGGGCAGCCATCAATCCGCCGGTTCCGTCAAAGAAGGTTACGCCGGCAGCTGCCCAGATGAGACAGATGACACCTTCTGCAACCATAGCGCCGTAGAATACGGGACGTCCCAGCCGTTCATCCTTCAGGCAGCGTGCCATCAGGGGGGACTGGGTGGAATGGAATCCGGAAATGGCACCGCAGGCTACAGTGATGAACATAAGCGGCCAGATCGGAAGAGGTTCTGCTGCAGGGTAAAGATTTTCCAGAACCATTTCCGGCATGACATGACCGCCGACGCCGAAAAGCATACCGCCGGCAATACCAAGAGCCATAATAATCAGACAAATGCCGAAGAGAGGATAAAAACGGGCAATAATTTTATCAATCGGCAGCATAGTAGCCAGGAAATAATAGAAAAGGACGATCAGGAGCCAGGGGAGGACTGCCCAGCCGGTCAGCTTAGCCAGGAGCATGGCAGGTCCGGGCATGAAAACAGTTCCTACAAGGA